>Ga0209498_1002737_pt1 | contig 10569 bp, 6 predicted proteins | sample WalLakDeSediment_FD_184131 | JGI IMG/M metagenome (GOLD analysis project Ga0209498, IMG submission 184131) | Lake sediment microbial communities from Walker lake, Nevada to study Microbial Dark Matter (Phase II) - Walker Lake 11/02/13 Deep... | ecosystem: Environmental > Aquatic > Freshwater >... | reverse complement strand
GCCGACTAGCTTGGGTGTGGTCGGTCATTCATGGGGCGCGCGGGCGATGGCGCGAGTGGCGGATCGGGGCCAGGTGCAGGTTAGGACCATCGCCTCGATCGCCGGTTCGTGGGACGAAAACGCTGCCATCCAGGCGTTCATCAACGCGCGTATACCGAGTCTGATGATGGCCGGCACCGAGGACTTCTTAAACGCCGGTTCCCTGTCGGCGCTGTGGAACGCCTTGGCCATTCCTAAGCACCAGGCGATACTGCAGGACATGGATCACTGGGACTGGTTTAGCCCGTTCGGTGGCATCCAACCGTGCGATGAGAACGCCGCGCGCCCCCGCTGCCCGGTCGGATGGCAGACTGCCTCCGAGATGGTGCTCGCCCTGATGACCAAATATCTTTATAACCACTGGTGGCGCCCGCCCTATCTACTCGGTAGCTCCGGGAGTCGACCACCCTTACTCCACTGGTACCAACAGAACGGTTCGTGCGCTCTCAAAGTGCGGTGGCACGACCCCCTGTATTCTGGCTCTCTCGGTCAGGTTGGTGACGTGACCCTGGGCAACTGGACGTCGCTTAGTATACCATGGTGAGAGGAGCGAGGCGATGGCCTTGATTCCTGCAATAATATCATCCAGAAAGATTCTCTCTTCTTCCTAGAGCTAATCTATGAAATCGTTCGCAATGGCATAGTCCGACGGGGTAGCTTTATACGGTAATAAGAAATCTGCAAACGAATTTGTTTTATCCCGATTAACATATACACGGTCGTGCGACCAGGTATCGATCTTTCGCTTGCCGACCTCATTAAGCGGAAATACCGAACGCTTGTTCTGTTCCTTTGCCCGAAAATGCATTAGTGATTTCATCAATCCTGATGTGGATCGATCTCCCAATTTTTGCCCTTCCTGCCATGCCATCGTTACAAGCTCGCTTCTCTGCACCGAATCTCGTGTGAACTGTTCACTCATCGGGGATATTCCCTCTAATATCACTATATTCACTATGATATTGCAGCGAGATTATGGCGAAGCGAAAGACAAAAAACTGAAGAAACAATAAATTGATATTACTAACTAACTTGGCAGGTGTTGACAAATTTAGGTGGATTTTAGGTTCATCGCCGAAATAAACGCCGAAAAAATCCGCCTGACTTTTTCCTACTGTTTACAAAACTGTCAATAAGTTGAACAAGTTTAACACCTTGCTCTGGCCGGTTTTTATCCTGCCTGAAACAAATACAGTTTGAATTATACACTTAGAAAAAACCTTATTGACAAATTTTAAATAATTCCCTATCATTCCACAATAAGTCTCGTTTCGAAGACCCGAAGTACTATCCATTTTAAAAAAATCTTTCCGAAGTGATCGAGAAGAAAAAATGAAACCGAAATATTTGCATTTAGTTTACGTACTCCTTCTTATTTTCGGAGTCCGGGTTTTGCAAAGCCAGGAAACAAGCACAGTTACCGACATAGATAACAATGTATACCAAACGGTGAAGATCGGCAACCAATGGTGGATGGCTGAAAATTTAATAGTGTCAAAATACAGAAATGGCGATCCTGTCCCGCAGGTTACCGACGACTCGGAATGGAGTAGATTGACTGCAGGCGGATGGGCATACTACGAAAACGATTCATCCAACGATGACAAATACGGTAAACTGTATAATTGGTTCGCCGTCGATGATTCCCGTGGTTTATGCCCGGAAGGGTGGCGCATACCGGATGATAAATCATGGTTAACACTGGTTCAATACCTCGGTGAAAATGCCGGCGGTAAAATGAAGGCAACCCGCACAGATCCTGAACCGCATCCGAGATGGGAATTCCCAAATGTTAATGCAACAAACGAAAGCGGCTTTTCCGGTCTGGCGGGCGGTTACCGCTTCTTTGGCGGCGATTTCAGTCTTATCGGTGACAGCGGGTTCTGGTGGAGTTCTTCGGAGGATGGACCCACCAGAGCAGCGTATCACTACCTTTATGCTTATAACGGCAAAGTTGACGGGGCAACCAATGTGAAACAAAGCGGCTTTTCCGTCCGTTGTCTGAAAGATGAATGAAATAAAACCCATAAGCTTTCTATCATCATTCCTGTTATTTTTAATACCGGGTATTGTATTTTATGTGGTTATCGGATATGTTGTGCCATTTGTCAGTGCCATAACCGGGATGACTAATTACCTCGTCTGGCTTTTTTCCGGCACGTTATTATTATTCGGACCGCTGTTTTTTTTAACTCTGTTACTATTGAAAAAGGATGGTTTCGAATTAAACTTGCCGACTATCCGTCAGCGGCTGATGCTGAAAAGAATCAGTCTTAAGGATATGCTATGGGTGATCGCCGGTATGATAGTCTGCGCAATGTTATCGGGAATTTTGGTTGCTATCTGGTGGATATTTTCTCCGTCGTTCGATATTCACGAACTAAAGCAGATGTCGCCAATAGAAGTTAATCCACTGACCGGCAGTGAGAGGATAGCACTATTATTTTTACCCGTATTTTTATTCTTCAATTATTTCGGCGAGGAATTGCTCTGGCGGGGGTATATTCTGCCCAGACAAATAGCGGCAATCGGTAATTACTCGTGGATTGTGAATGCAATATTACATGGGATTTTTCATATGGCATTCAGTTTTCAGATGCTATTCTTTTTTATGCCGTTTTTACTCTTCTTGCCTTTTATTGTGTACAAACGAAAAAATACATCGCTTGCGATTTTAGTACATTTTCTGGTGGGCGCACCGACACAGTTATTCGTTGCTTTGGGGATAATTGTCTGAGTACAGATATGATGTTGGTTACCATCGACATGAAATTCAGAGCATATACCGGCAATTATATTAACCGCAAAGTTGACAATAAGGATGAAGATTAATAAATTAGATAATCGGAATGCTTGGATGCATGACTGCATGGATGCATGGATGCGTGTTCGCATGCAGTCATGCAACCATGCTTTTTCTTGCCGCTATCGTCTAGGGGTCTAGGACGCCGCCCTCTCAAGGCGGAAACACGGGTTCAAATCCCGTTAGCGGTACAGAATGTTTCGCAAGCTATTATATATCAATAAGTTATATTTTCAGGTTTAACATAGATGAAACATTTTTTGCTGATAAAGCTGTAACTCCCAATTTTTAGCAATTTATCCATTTTACAAACCTCATTCGTTTAGATACCTTAGTAGCACAATACGTCACACCGCGAAAACCTTTGGCGAAGCCCATCACTTTGGGTATTATCTTATTATATTTATTTGAAGAACCCGTATTATTTTTCGTTAAAGAATAAGCTAATAAGGTTGATGTTATTGGGGATTTCGATTGGCTACTAAGGTTTGCTATTATAAATAAGGTTTTTTCCCGTGACCCGCAGCCTTCATATAATAATCGGTGAAGTGCCAGAACATCAATTGGATTTGCTCATGTAATAGCATCCTGTAAATCCTGGTAGTACGGGCGTCCCAACACTCAAACATGCAGAATTATTTTCATCTCATGCTAATCATCTAATAAGCACCGCTGCCACAGTGAAGCAAGCGGGACGCCCCATCACTCCATCCTCCGTACCACATCCTTCACCGGCACAGTCGCAAATCCGATTGCATAATCGGACTTCGCGTAGGGTATTATCAGACTATCCATATGCTGCAGCATGCCGCAGGTATATACCACATTGGGGACGTAGCCCTCGCGTTCGTCACCCTCGGGAAGAATTATCGGTTCGCGCGTCCGGCCTATTAGCTTCGACGGATCGTCTTTATCGAGCAGGTACGCTCCGATACAGTATTTTCGTACCGGGCCTACCCCGTGACTTAACACAAGCCACCCATCGTCCGTCTCCACCGGCGAGCCGCAATTCCCGATCTGAATGAACTCCCAGTCGTACTTTGGTTCCATGATAATGCGGGATTCGTTCCAGAACTCCACATGATCCGAAAACATTATCGAATTATTCTCCCCGTCCTGCCTGGATAGCATGACGTAGTTACCGTTTACCTTTCTCGGGAAGACAGCTGTCCCTTTATTACAAACCGCCGGTCCGCTCATTTTTCTGATTTTAAAATGAATGAAATCATCGGTCTCAAGAAGCTTCGGCCGGATCGTTCTCCCGTCATACGCCGTGTATGTGCCGAAATACCGGACACTCCCGTCATCGTCGGTAAACCTCACAAACCGCGCATCTTCTATACCGTTGCTCTCACACGGCGCCAGGGGAAATATTACTCGTTCGGATAGCGGAATATCCGGGGAAAAACGCACGTCATAATTCGATCGCGCAAGCGCGAAGACGGATTTCGCCGCGGTCTCGATATCGACCCACTGCCGTGATCCTTTGTGTCTATCCAGAAATTTTTCGGTTTCGGACCGAAGCTCCCGTATACTGCCGTTCGGCCGGAGCGTATTCAGTATCGACACGGCAATATCATTATAGAGCCTCAGATCTTTTAATTTTCTCACAAGGATCGCTTTGTCGACAACCTGATCCCAGTCCATCTCTCCCTCCGAGACATAGCGTGTCGGTTGATCGATGCTGATCTTCAGATCGGACGTAATGATCCCGGTCTGAAACTCAATGGATGAGATATGTCCCTCTCCGACTGCACGCAGACTTAAAATGAACCGGATCTCATTTTCCTTCAATCCCGATTGGTCGGGGTGAAGTACGATAGACGGATTAAATAATGCGGCCGCCTCCAGAGAGTATTCACACAGATAATACGCACCGAGCAGTAGTTTTCTGTTTTTTGAAACAGATGCCCCGGGTGGCAATACATTTTCTATATCCTTAAATCTTTTCAGGAATTTCTCTTCGATATTCCGATGCCTGTCCCGGAATTCGCTCAAGGCACCCTGCAGCTTTTGGTCTACCTCAGTTTCCGAAAAATCCATCACCCGCCCGACGATTCTTGACGTTCTCGGATCCCGTGATAGTTCTTCGGTCAGAAAGATCGGATTTGTCGTATCCGAACCGATTGAATGATTCCGGAGCAAAACACGTGTTTGATCCGGTCTGATGATAGGGCCGCTTTTATTAAGTTGCATGATTGACTTTCCCCATGATTACGTGAAAAATTGTTAATAATTGATTATTATTGTATTAATAGTAAAATCTTTGCACATAAAGCCAAAATCAGTAACCACGAAGGGCACGAAAGGACACACCAAGGACACGAAGAAAATTAATTATATTAAAAACCTTAGTGCTCTTCGTGTAATACTTCGTGCTCTTCGTGGTTTAACCTATTTTGGTTGCGTCTGCCCGCCGGCTTTTTGGCGGGGCTTTGCCGCTTTATATTGTCAGTAACCCTAAAGAATCAATTAAAACATGAAAAACATTATCGCTTACTCTCTCTTTTGCATCATAATCTCAACGCTGCTTCCGCCCTATGTCCTGCCGGGTGATTACAATCTGTTTAGCGCCGCGTATGCCGGTAACGGAACGGCTTTCGCAGCGGGCAGCAACGGAATGTTGCTTACATCGATTGATCATGGCCGTACGTGGTCGGTAATACAAACGGGTACATCGGATACCATATACGGCATCCATTTCCATTCACCGGAGTACGGCAGTATAACCGGCAGTGCCGGCATTATTCTCAAAACGGTCGATGCCGGAAAAACCTGGGAACGACTCACCACGGATTTCCCTCACAATCTTTATGCCATACAGCATGTCGATGAAGACATTGCCTTTGCCTGCGGCGACAACGGCACAGTTCTCAGAACCATTGACGGCGGCAGTACGTGGGAATCGCTCGATATTCGTACCGACCAATACCTGTATTCCGTTCTTTTCCCCGATCCCTATATAGGTTTCGTTGCCGGAAGTAACGGCACTATCTTCCGGACAACGGATGCGGGAACAACCTGGGAAGAGATACAAACACCCTCGAATGCCGATCTTTATTCGTTGTCAGTAGACGTCTACGGCTCTGTCTTCACAACCGGGAGCCGGGGCACTATTCTCAAAAGCACCGACGGTGGAACAACCTTCCATCGCGTTCATTCGGGTGTCGGCACCGATCTCTGGGACATCATTTTCACATCCGATAATACCGGCATAGCTGTCGGGGAAAACGGGACCGTGCTCATGAGTACCGACGGCGGAACAAAATGGATCCGGAAACCATCCGTCAGCGGCAACAGACTTACGGCCGTCGTCGCTTTTTCGAATTCCTCATTTGTCGCGTTCGGTCTGGGTGCATCCATTCTGGCATCAACCGATGCCGGTGAATCGTGGAACATTATCAAAGAACAACCTTCATATGCGCTATATGCACTTTCTTTTTCCGGCACTACGCACGGTATCGCAGTCGGCAGCCGGGGCACTATCCTGGTCACCGACGATGCGGGGCGGACGTGGGAGAAACTCCCGGGAATACCCCCGCTTACTTTACTCGGTGTATCGCGTATACATGTCAACAAGTCCATCGCGGCAGGGCAATTCGGCGCCCTGCTCAACCTCAGTGATGACCATACCCGGGAACGGATTCCCGCACCGACTTCGAACTGGCTCTGGGATATTACTTTCCCGGATGCCGCTACGGGTTATGCCGGCGGCGATGCCGGCGTCATCATAAAAACCGTCGACGGCGGTCTGAACTGGAAACAACTCTCCATCCCGACCGAAAACCGTATCAATGCTCTGTCTTTCATTACCACCCGGCAGGGGATGGCTGCCGGAAGTATCGGCAGCATCATCCGTACACAGGACGGTGGTGAAACCTGGACGCTTCTCCGGACCGGCGTTACCGACTGGCTATGGGGTGTCGCGTTTGTCAACTCCGCCGTTGCGTTTGCCGTCGGCGACAATGGTACTATAATTCAAACAAGCGACGGCGGCGATACCTGGAGCCGTCAGACATCGCCCTATCCGGGGCAGCTCCGTGCCGTCCATTTCTTCGATGTATATACCGGAATTGCTGTCGGTGACAACGGCACTATCATTCGCACCGACAACAGCGGAACCAGATGGAATGCGATCCAATCCGGTGTATCCGCAAACCTGCGTGATATAGTTTTCACCGACCGTCAAAACGGTTTTATCTGCGGTGAGTTCGGTACGCTGCTCTCAACCGAAGACGGCGGTAAAACGTGGCGCCGGATTCAGTAAGTTCAACTGACGTTAAAAAGAGATATCTTTTGCTTTAGATTTCTCACCTTTTTATTGCATGTAAGATGAACTTCACGCGGTTTCCCGGGATCCAGATCGAAATAGTTATCCGACAAATCGGTATCTATCCCCTTAACCGAAACAACGACCGATTTTACGAATACCTTCGACCGCAATCTCAATGTATAGGAATACGCGTCCGTCTTGTGTACCTTCAGATCTATTTTCGCCGGCGGTAATAACAGATGCTTCGGTTCTTCAAAGAAGCATCTGTTCTCCGACACAAGTATATCGTGTATGAGCAAGCCGGCATAGATGTATGAATTATCCGTACCAAACTTAGTGTACGCAGTCCGTTGAATAGTATGCACGCAGATCGAACTGTTCTGCGGTACGACAACGTCTATCATATCGGTCGATTGCCTCGCACCATCGAAAGTTCGCACCGTAAGTTCGATCCGACCCCGGATATCGACCGTTGTATCGTTTGTTACCCAAACTTCTATTTTTTCTCCGGCTTCATAAAAACTGACAAGGACCGGCGCAAAAAAACGTTTCGAGTAATAATATGCCGCTTTAGGACGCAACGAGCTGTCGATGACCGACCAGCTGCTGACCGGCCAGCAGTCATTCAACTGCCAGTAAATGGCACCTGCGGTGATGAATTTACTCCGTCGCCAGTTTTCGATGGCGAATTTCAACGCTTCCGCCTGTACAAGCTGACCGTGATAAATAAAAGTCTGAAAATCCTCCGGTACTTTATAATGTGACGATTGAAATTTATATAATCGTTCGGTTCCTTCCACCTGCTTATTGTGGTGTTCCATGACTTTCGACTGGATATGACGGTCGGCTTCAATGGTTACTTCCTCAAAGGTCGCTCTGTTCGCCGGACCCTGGAAACCGAATTCGGTAACAAACCTCGGTCGTGTATGTTCATACTGCCGGTAGTCTTTCCAGTTACTCCACACTTCCCATTGATGATGATTGCCGTTTGATACATCGTTCGGATGTCCGGTGCCGAACGGTGAACTTCTCCAGTATGGACGCGTATCGTCGGTTTGTTCGCAAACTTTCTTCAACACATCCCGGAAAAGCACTGCGCCTTTCATATCGTCGGGATTACATCCCGGATTCTTATTACAGTACAGATACTCGCATTCATTGTTGCCACACCATAGTACAACCGAAGGATGATTCCGCAAACGTTTGATATTCTGTACGGCTTCGGTTTCAACACCCGATATAAAATCCGGATGTTCGGGATATTCGCCGCAGGCGAACATGAAATCCTGCCAGACCATTAATCCCAGCCGGTCGCACAGATCGTAAAAAATATTTTGCTCGTATATGCCTCCTCCCCAGACCCGGATGGTATTCATATGTGCGTCGGCGGCAAGCCGGAGAAGCCGTTCGTATTTCTCATCCGGGATGCGCGTTATGAAATTATCCGCGGGTATCCAGTTTGCACCCTTTGAAAAAATCTTACGGCCGTTTATTTCGAAAATAAAAGATTCACCCGCTTCATCTTTTTCGCGAAGCAACCGGACGGTCCGAATACCGAAATCCGTCTCGAGCGTGTGCATGACGGCGCCTTCTTCATCGAGAAGCTGAAACACTGCGTTATAAAGATAAGCTTCCCCCCACCCGTTCGGCCACCAGAGCCGGGGTTGGGGAATATCGATACGCAAGACGGCTTCATCATTCCCGAACCGGTGAGATTGTTCGATTACCCGTTCGTCACCCGAAATAATTATATTAATTGTATAGGTTTTATCCCGTTCTTTCTCCGCCGCAACAGTGCACTCCACGATTGCGTGATCATCGTCGATTGAGATTGTCTTTACGAACGGATCTCTCAGACGCGCATCGTTCCTGCCTTCGATATACATTGACCTCCATATGCCGGAAGTCGTCAGCTTCGGGCCCCAGTCCCACCCGAAGGAATACTGTGCTTTTCGCGCATACGCACGCCACGGCTCGATATCGACAAACAATCTGCCGTATTGACTCTCCAAAGCTTTTGCACGCTCCACCGGTGAATGGAAAACAATGCTTAATGTATTTTTCCCTTTTCTTAAATACTCCTTTATATCGATTCTATGTTCGATAAACATATTATCTGTCTCGGCAATTACCGTATTATTCAGCGTCATGGTGGTAAACGTATCGAGTCCTTTGGCGATCAGTTCCACCGTTCGAAAATTTTTCCACTCTGCCGGAAGTTTGAATTCCTTTCTGTATTCCCAGGCACATGTATCGACCCATTGGACGTCGTTTTCCTGCATTCTGTAATACGGATCGGGAATAATCCCGGGCGCCATAAGGTCCGTATGCACCGTTCCCGGCACCTGTGCATCCATCCATCGGGTAAGTTTTTTCTTATCCGGTATATCGCCGTTTGAATTTTTACATAACCGAAATTGCCACGTCCCTGTTAAGTCGATTTTTTTCATGTATATTACTTTCCCTAATAGAACACAGATGACACTGATTGAACTGATTTGCACTGATTATAATCTGTGACGATCACGTGCATTTCTGTGTCATCTGTGTTCCATCATTTAAATATTTAAAGAAACAATCCACTAATTTATTTTTTTTATCAATAAAACTGAAACATAACCATACTATCGGACTTATCAAAACCTATTGTAAGCTCAATGCGATAAATCCCGTTATCCCCGGTAACGATCCGCTCAAGAATATTCCCGCCTTCGATGGTTGCTTCAAGCAGCGGCATCGGACTTACGACGGATATTTTTGAGATCTGTCGGTTTAAACCCGCGACGGTAACCTGTAACGCGGCTTCCTCCTGATCGAACCGGACGTCCCTCACAATGCAATCCGCATCGCTTAGATACGGTTCTGCGGGCACACCCCGTTCGAGCTTCAGGTTTTTAACATCCCGGGTCAGTACGGCTGAGTTTGAAACATCTCCGTCATATCCGATTCTTTTAAAATATTTCCCGTTACCGATGATACTAACCTTTGTCAAACCGCCGTTATTCCAGATAAAATATTCGACATCGCCGAAAACTCCGGGTATGTCCGGACGAAATGCGATATTCCATACGTTATCCTGAACGCCGGCAAGCCGGTACATCACGTGTAAATACCAACCGCCTGCCCAGAGAAAAGTTGGTTTATCGATTTCCCCGTAGCGGACCGATTCGCGGTCTGCATTCCGGTACTCGAAGAACGACGGCTGACCACGGGGACTATCCATGATGCCGTGGATCGTCATGTACCTGCGAACTACCGATTCTGCTTCATCGGGTAGTCCTGCAGCGAGTAGTCCGAGAGCATACCAGGCATTTCCGTGCGGCCAGACGCCTCCGTTAATATATTGATAGGGACCCCCGGCTTCCATACCCTTAAAATTGTAAACATCGATGAGTTCGTGAAAGTCGGCCGGCATTACATTCCGCACACCGAGATTCTCATCGAGAAGTTCCCG
>Ga0209498_1002736_pt1 | contig 10571 bp, 8 predicted proteins | sample WalLakDeSediment_FD_184131 | JGI IMG/M metagenome (GOLD analysis project Ga0209498, IMG submission 184131) | Lake sediment microbial communities from Walker lake, Nevada to study Microbial Dark Matter (Phase II) - Walker Lake 11/02/13 Deep... | ecosystem: Environmental > Aquatic > Freshwater >... | reverse complement strand
CGGATGATCCGGTTCGCTTACTGAGTACAGCCCATAACCCACAAGCGCTTAAGGTATGGAAACTGGTTGCTATAGATGTTGCATCGGAATATGTGGCTGCATTGGCAATTCACAAGCAAGGCGGCGCTTATCATTTATGTAATATCACAGAGATATTTGCAAAAAATGACCTACAAGGGGGCAAAAGTTAAATGCAAACATTAATTGGAATTACCTTTGACAAATTAAGGCAATTGCTTCAGCAGAATAAATTTTCTGTTCAGCCTAAACATGTTCCAAAGGTGTTATTTTTAACCTTACTTAGTATCCGTAATTCACGGTTAAGAAAAAAAGAGTTGAGGCAATTCGCCGATGCACTGGAAAAGGTGGCCATCGAGCAGGACCCTGTGTTTATTTTGGGGCATTGGCGCAGTGGGACAACGCTTCTGCATAAAATCATGGCTCTCGACAAACAGTTTAATTTTCCCACAGTTTTCCAAATCTATAATCCTAATTCCTTGCTTTATATGGAACCGCGCCTTCGGGCAAAATTGGAGAGTATACCTGAACAAAAACGCCCCATGGATAATATGACTATTCGCTTCGATGATCCGGGTGAGGAAGAATTCGCCGTGAGCGTAACCAGCCTGAAGTCACCTGTTTTGGGCTGGGTATTCCCAAAGAACAACAAATATTACGATCGCTATTTAACCTTTAATGATGTCGATGCTGTGGAAATTGAACAATGGAAGGCATCCCTGTTGTTATTCTTAAAAAAACTGACCTTACGTAATCCCAAACCGCTTTTGTTAAAGTCACCGCAAAATACCGGTCGAATTAAGGAGATATTGGAGCTTTTCCCCAGGGCAAAATTCATACATCTGCACCGTCATCCCTATGCCATATTCCGCTCCACACTGAAATTGTATCAGGAAACGGTTGCCCGGTTTTATCTGCAGGAATATGACAGCTCAGGCCTTGAAGAGGAAATCATTAAACGCTATGTGCAGATATACGATGCATTTTTTGAGGAGCGTTCCCTGATACCTGCCAATCAATTTTATGAACTGGGATTCGAAGATTTTGAGCAAGACCGTTTAAAATATCTGCAGGAAATCTATCGCCACCTGGATATACCCGATTTTGATGTTGCTAAACCCTATTTCATTGAGCACCTGGAACGCATCAAAGATTATAAAAAAAATGTGTATCGTGAGAAAGAATCCTGGCAAGATAAGGTGGCTGATGCCTGGCAGCAGAGTTTTTCCGAGTGGAATTATGAGAAGTGAGAATATCGAAATGCAAAGATGACCGATTTAATGAGTCAACTATCTATAATTAAGCATACTATTCAGACGATTAAAAGCAAGGACTCAACACTATGGACAGTATTGTCGGAATCAGCGCCAGGGAATGGCTGCGGGCGCTGAAAGACAATCATTTCAGGATCAGCCCGGATAGCTGGCTTAAAGTTATCCTGATTACTTTTTTAAGCATAAAAAATGCAAGGCAGAAAAGTAAAGAACACCAACTGTTTGCCCAAAAAATTAAGGATACCGAAATTCAATCTGCCCCCTTATTTCTATTAGGGCATTGGCGCAGCGGTACCACTTTTTTACACAACCTTATCGCCCTTGATAAACAATTCGCTTTCCCTAATTTATTTGAAATTCGTAATCCGCATTCTTTTTTACAGAAAGAAAAGCTTTTTCAGAAACGCATGGAGCTATACTCCGCCCGCAAACGCATGATGGATAATATCCAGGTGGCTTTGAATGATCCCGCCGAGGAAGAATTTGCCCTGGCAGTCATGACTCTGCAAAGTCCTTTGATCGGCTGGATGTTCCCCCGCCGGGCCAGTCATTATGAGCATTATACGACATTTGATTCCATATCCGAAGATGAAATCAAGCAATGGAAAGCACAATACCTCTTTTACTTAAAAAAATTGACCTTTAAATACGCTAAGCCGCTTTTGTTGAAATCTCCCGTTAACACAGCACGCATCCGCTTACTCGCCGAGCTGTTCCCGGGGGCTAAATTTATCCATATCCACCGCCATCCCTATGATGTCTTTCGCTCGACCAAAAAACTGTATACTACCGCGGTGCAGGCGGCCAGAATGCAGGCATATGACAAGAAACTTACCGATTCATTCATTCTGGATCGCTACCACGAAATGTACCAGGCTTATTGGCGGGATATCGCCCAAATTCCTGCACAAAACAAAATGGATATCGCTTTTGAAGAGTTGGAAAAATACCCCGAAAAGTTGGTCTCGTCTATCTATCAGACCTTGAACCTCTCTGGTTATGACAAGCTGGAGCCGGTGTTAAAAGAATATTTACGAAAACAAGCCGACTATAAGAAAAACACCTATAAACCCATTGACGAAGCGTTAAAAGAAAAAATTAAACAAAAATGGCAGTTTTCTTTTGATAAATGGGGTTACGATGCATAACTTAGGATGAGTCTGCGAGTCAAATTAATTTAAGAATGCATAAATGATAAGGCCATCAAAAAAATCCCTACTCTGTGTAATAGGCTTGTGCCTGGGGGTTCTCTTTAACTGCGATGCTCCAAGGGATAACCCCTTTGATCCGGATTCCCCCAATTATCGAAAACCCTATCGAACACGCATCTTTGTCAGGAGTCTCTATCCTCCCAATGCAGCTATTCCCGGAGCCCTTGTTGTCAGTCCCAATCTGGGCTTATCCGGGGTTACCAATGCTGAAGGATTTGCAGACTGGCAGCATGATCAGATCGATTCCATTATTGTACAGACATTTTGTGAGGGCTATTTTGAATCCAAGACGGTTTTTTATCCGGTCGAATTTGATAACGAATTCACGGCTTTAATTAACGCCCATCCTGTTCTCGATGAAGCCCTCTTTATTTCAATTTTTGACAATTTTCAGAATCAAACCTATGTCGATATGGATGCTTTCATTTCTGATCGCGATGGACAAAGCGATATTGGAACAGTAGAATTGCGATTATCACATACCCATTTTCAAAAAACGATGCGGTTCGAGGGGATAACACTATATTCAGTGAATTTTAATATTAAGGAACTGCCGGGCAATATCAATCCCCAAACTTTGCCGGAACTGGAATTTTCGCTTTTCGTTCAAAACATCAATGGTGACAGTCTTGTATTTGAACCCTTTAGGATCATCAGGGTTATTGAAAAAAGGCTGAATCTACTGGAACCCAATCCGAATAGTCGTACCCGGGGTACAATCTTGTTTAGGTGGGAAAAGGTACTCTTAAATTATTCCTTCACCTATCAGATTTTACTTTACCGTTTAAGCGGTAGCGTTGAATTACTGGAAACGTTTAGCAACATTCCTGCCGATTCCAGCCAGTTTTTGCTGGATGATCCTGTAATATTGGGTCGATTAAGCAATGGCGGTCACTTCTGGTTGTTACAGGTACGCGATCTATTGGGTAATATCTGTCAGTCAGAGATTTTAACGTTTGATTATGCCAGAGAATAGAACCGATACTTACGATCATATCACGCCTGAGCAATTGCAGGTGGTCGCGAAAATCACCCGCCGGATGACCAATTACGGCGATCAGGAAAATATTTTGGAAATGATTCTCGATGAATTGATCCAATTGATCAGAGCCGAAGTAGGCGCCTTTGTCACCTACAACCCCAAGCAGGATGCTTTTGAACCCAAGACCATAAAAAGCGCAGCGGATTGGGATGTGTCAAAAATTGAATTTTCTCAATCTACGTTTCGGCAGGTTCTGAAACGCCGCGAGGCTGTATTATCCTTTGATACACGAACGGATGAAAACTATGCGCACCGGCAGAGTGTGATTATTAACCAAATTCATGCCATTCTGGCCTTCCCTCTTATCGTTCAAAATGAAGTCTTCGGTATTCTCTATTTTGATAGCCGTAAGAACCGGCAGAGTTTTAACGAATCGGCCCGGCAATTTTTGTCTTTTTTTGCCACCATTGCCTCCCTCACTTTAGAGCACATCTTGAACAAGAAACATCTGGAGAATGAGAACGTTGTTCTGAAGAACCGTTTGGAACAGGACAGCAAAATACCGACTATGATTGGCGAATCCGAGGTCATGAAAAATTTATTTCGCATGATTCGTAAAGTGGCAAAATCCGATGCCTCGGTGATCATCACCGGCGAAAATGGAACCGGTAAAGATTTAGTCGCCCGGGCTTTGCATGATTTCAGCGACCGCTGTGATAAGCCTTATCTGGCTCAATATATCGGTAATTTTCCGGCAACGATCCTTGAGAGTGAATTGTTCGGTTATAAACGGGGCGCCTTTACGGGCGCAATTACGGATAAAATCGGATTGTTCGAAGCGGTTAATGAGGGAACCTTGTTTTTAGATGAGATTGGCGACCTGCCCCCGGAATTGCAAGCCAAACTGTTGCGGGTACTGCAAAATCAGGAAATCAAACGACTGGGCGAAAATATTGTCCGCTCAATCAATGTGCGCGTACTGTCGGCAACCAATAAAGACCTGACGAAAATGGTTAAGGAAGGTACCTTTCGTGAAGATTTGTTTTACCGCCTGAATGTGGTGAAAATAGAAGTTCCTCCTCTGCGTGACCGTAAAACGGATATCCCCTTGCTGGCGGATTATTTCTTAAAAAAAGAAAATCCGGACAGCACTTTTATTATTGACCGAAGTGCTCTGGTTAAGCTAAATGAATATGATTGGCCCGGGAACGTGCGTCAATTGGAAAACGTCATTAAGAGAGCCTCCATATTTGCCGGCGATGGTATGATCACAGAGGATGATATTCTGTTTGATGACACTAAAAGCCGTGTACCGCCTACTTTTTCAACCGGCACGTTGGAAGAATTAAAGAACCATATCATTGCCGAGCGGATCAAACAAATGGATGGAAATAAAACACATGCGGCTAAAAGTCTGGATATCTCACTACGCTCCTTACAGGCTAAAGCCAAAGAATTAGGCCTATAGTTGAATAATGAAATCCTTTGCCAAATACGAAATACTGGAAACGATCACCAAAAGCGGGGCAAGTGCCGTTTATCTGGCCCGGCACGTTAAATTAAATCGTAGGACGTTGCTCAAAGTATACAGTGGTAGCGATAAGTCCATTATCAACCGCTTTGAGCGCGAAGCCCGGGTCGTCGCCGACCTCAACAGCTCTTCTGTGGTATCGATTTACGATTTCGGAGAAGAAAATGGACAGTATTACATTTCCATGGAGTTTATCGATGGCAGTAATTTAGGCGACTTTCTGCAAAACCATGAGCTGAGTGTCGATCAGATGCTCGAATTTGTCTACCAGATCAGCCTGGCTCTCTCTGTGCTTCATGGCAAGGGCTATATCCATCGCGACCTTAAACCGGAAAATATCCTTGTCGACAAGAATGGCCTTATCAAATTAACTGATTTTGGTATATCCATTCAGGAGTCCTTAAAACGTATCACCTCTGAGGCATCTATTTTAGGTACGCCACTTTATATGTCCCCGGAGCAGATCAATAACTTACCACTCGCTTTCAGCAGTGATATATTCGCCCTGGGTATCATATTTTATCAAATGACTACCGGAGTCCATCCTTTTGAAGCACCCCAGGTGGGGGAAATTCTGTCTAAAATTTTAAGCGTATCTCCCCGGCCGGTCAGGGAAATAAATCCGCATATTCCTGAATGGTTTTCGGATTTGATTGATCGTATGCTCATGAAGGATACAAATAAACGAATTGCCGATACTTTCGAGGTACTAAAAATATTGCATACAAACTTACCGCATCTTATTGTACCCGAACCTGCATCAGGCAAGGAGAGCCAAAGCATACGGTCTTCGATACGCCGGTCACTCACTGTTTTCATCCTGGTGGCTATTGTTTTTTCCGTCTATTTTTTCTTGTGGAAAGATGCGGATTCATCGAAAGAAAAAATAACTTCGCCCGCAGATACTATTAAGATAACCATGACTGATACTTTCGCTTTTAACAATGATATCCCCGAAAAACAAGTTACCCCCATTGATGAGAAGCCATTAAGACTTCCAGTGACAGATCAGGAAAAATTGAAAAAAACGGATATTGATTACTTTGGGTATGCACCAGAATATGTGGCACTTGATACAAATGAGACTATCCTGTTCATTCAGACCTATCCGTGGTGCAATGTATTTATTGATTATCAACAAGTCGATAAAACACCGATGACTGAGGGAATCAAACTCAGGCCTGGGAGATATATGTTGGGACTACAAAATCCGCTGTATCCTTCCCTATCCGATTCTATTTGGGTGGCCGAGAAGAAAAAGAATATTTACACTTACAATTTAGATTCATGCTTTGTTCGGATTAACCTGGATGTCCAGCCCTGGGGCCGTGTATTCATCAACGGAAAATATTTCGGCACCACGCCCTTAAGGGAACCAATATATTTAACAAGGGAAGATCATATACTTGAAATTCAGAATGATTATTATGAGGTTTGGCAGGATACACTTAAATGGAATGGCAATGCTGTGCTCAATCGCTCTGTCGTTCTGAAAGATAAAAGGCAATAACAGGACACTGCATGAAGAGAGAAAAAATCATATTATTATCATTCATGGCCGCATTTCTTGTGCTGACAAGTTTACCTGCGCAGAATGTGAAAAAGGAAATTGAAAGCCTTGAAAATCAATTTAAAAATTTCCAGTACAGCCAGCTCATCGAAAAAGGAAAGTTCTTATTGGCGGATCGTTTTACAACCAGGGCGGATAGTCTGGAAATTTATAAATACATGCTCAGCTCGGCTTATGCTTTGAGTGATACCACCCTGGCCAGGAGTATTATTCAGGATATTCTTCACACCGATCCAAAATTTACTTTGAATCCTCTGGAAACTTCTCCAAAAATTATTGAATTTTTTAATATTATAAAGCTTAACCTGCAAAAAGAACATATCACGGATAGCCTGAGCATAAAGGATATCAAGCATTCCGAATTGGGGTACGCCCCATCCATTAGCCCATTATCAACGATGTCATCGGTCCTCTTGCCGGGCAGTGGTCATCTTCTGGAGAACGATAGAAAACGGGGAATTTTATTTACGTCCATTTCCGGTGTTTTTATCGGCAGTATTATCTATTCCTCAATTATTCTATCCGATCACAGAGAACAATACATGCAGGCCCGCGGTGATAACAATTATGATCGACTTTATGACCAGTATGACCGGTCTTTTAAGATTAGGAATACCCTGCTATCCGTTTATGGTGTATGGAATTTTTATACGCTGTATAACCTGCATACCCGGCAGGCTTTAATCATTTCTGCTGGTAATTCTGTTAATGGTCCTGCTTTGAGTATTCAATTGCTTTGGTAAAAAGGCGAAAGTTGCATGAGGCTATGTAATAATTTCGCCACTATGTATTTTTTGCATAGTCATGATAAATTCAACCCTCACTTCGAATTGCTAACACTTCCATATTTGATCTATTTATATTGATTTATCGGCGTTTGTGGGATGTTTTTAATTTTTACCTGGAAAATAAAAATTGTGGCATATGCATTGCATAGGTGAAGACTGTAATCCAAAATCACAAGTTAAACTCACAATCTTAAGGAGGATCATATGATTCAATCAACAACTGGTAAACTCTTGGCCTCATTGTTGATCGTATTTCTTGTAACCGGCTTTGTACAGGCCCAATTCCTGGCTTCTATATCCGGTAAAGTTACTTTCAATGGTGAGCCCATGGCTGAATTCGGAATCTGGGTGAGTTCCCAGGAGCCGGAGGGTAAATTCGCTGTTTGGACGAATAGCGAAGGTAATTACATCATTCCCGTAATACCGGGTACGTATAATCTATCCACGGTCGATTCATTCTCCTATGAACCGATGAAAGCACAAGTGGTGGTGCAGAGTTTGGGTCAAAATGTTGTTCAGGATTTTGAATTGTTGGCCCGTACAGATCTGGTGAATGTATCCGGTGTGGTGACTTTTGAAGGGAATCCTGTTGGAACCTCTGTTTATTTCCTTAAAATCGCGGATGATGCCAATCTCGATGATTTCAGACAAATCGAGGTTCATTACAACATTCCTATCATAGCCGCCCGTTGGGCCAGCTACAAAACCATGACCAATGAGAAAGGTGGATTCGGCCTGGAAATGCTTATCGGTAAATACATTGTTTATATTCCTGCCGGTGAGAATTCCTTGTCTTACTGGGGTGCTTTTGAAATTTCAGGTGAAACGACTCTGAATCCCATTGCCCTGCAGAAAATGACGACTATTTCCGGTACGGTATCTAACACGGACGACTATGAAAATGTGATGGTTTATGCTCATCCTACTGATGCCAGACGTCCTTTCATGGCGTTCCCGGATGAAAATGGTGAATATATCCTTGATGTGGCTCCGGGAGAATACGTCGTACGGGTTTTAGCCTTCTTCGAAGAGTATATGTATTCTGAATTTTATACCGAAGACGACGATCCCGCTTATTTACCCAAAGATGCCACGCCTCTCAAAGTTGATGAGAATGGCTTAACCGGTATTGACTTTACGCTTCCTGACGCTGTTGTGTATGATTTCACCATTAAAGGAATGGTAAGCAGCGCTCAAAGTGGTAAACCCATTGCCGGTGCTAATGTAAATTTTGTCAGCACCAATGTGTATTTCAATCTGTGGCGCAGCTATGGCGAAACGACCGATGAAAAAGGTAATTATGAAGTCCATGGCAAAACTATTTTGCTGGAAGATTCGTTAATCGGTTTTGCCTGGGCTGAAAACTTTTTCGCTGAGTTCTACGATAACAAAGCCACTTTCCACACAGCTGATCCGATTGTATATAAGGCCAACAGCGTGATCGAAGGAATCAATTTTGAACTGGACACCCTGGATACCGAAAACAACTTCAGTATCTCCGGTATGGTTTACGATGACGAGGGTAATGCATTGACATCCGGAATTGTCACGGCCTATACGACCGCCACGAGTGTTGGCGTTATTACAACCCAGGTTGGTGAGGATGGCGCTTATGCTTTCGATTCCGTATTCCCGACCAATAGTACGGTTTATGTGCAGGCCTGGAGTTGGGGATATTTACCGGAATTTTACAATGAAGCCGAAGGATGGGAAGATGCCGATGCGATTACTATCGGGACTGAAGATGTAACCGGTATTAATTTCACGCTCACTGAGCTTGCACCGACCCGTCTGCCTCTCGCCCTCATTAAGGGTAGTGTTTCCATTGGCGGCGCTTTGGCTAAAGCCGGTAGTTCTGCCTCTTTGGAAGGAGCTACAGTCTTCGTCAGGGCCGAAGGTAAATCCAAATGGAGTGGTGTTGATTTCATTAACGAAGATGGATCATTCGAGCTGCCCGTTGAGACCAATGGTAATTATGAATTAAAAGTGTCGGCAAATGGCTACAAAGAGCAAGTTGTTACTGTTAATGTCAGTGATTTCAGCGGTTCTGCCAATATTGTACTGGAACCGACTTCTATCAATCCAATGGATGAATATCTTGTAACCAGCCATCGGTTGCACAATGCTTATCCTAATCCCTTCAATCCAACCACAACGATTGAAGTGGAAATGGGTGCAACGGTTCAGGCTTCCTTAATTGTGTACAATGTTATCGGCCAGAAGGTTAAAACATTACATAATGGTATCCTGAGCAAAGGATTAACCCGGTTTAGCTGGAACGGTACCGATGACGGCAATAACCCTATTGCCTCTGGTTTATATTTTTATCAGCTGAAGACCAAGAACACCCTTAGCACCAAAGCGGTTATGTTCATTAAATAATCTTTAAATCTTAAAAAAACCCCGGCCTTGTCCGGGGTTTTTTTTTGATTTATGGTTAGGTGATATTGTCCTTATCCATTATGTACCTGGCCTTTACTTCCTGTTGCCTTATCCTGAACTCCAACACAGATCTGCCATTTTTATTATAAAAACCATAATCAAAAAATTAAAACTATTCCCAATAGCTGACTATGAAAATCTTTGGAATACAATACACAAATTCGTATTTTCCACTCAATTAATCATAAACCGTTCCAACACCATGAATAACCGGCACAATAATAGCAATCACAAAAATTCCCTGCTAAACGAGGCAAAATTCTGGATTCAACGATTAAACTTGATAAAACTTCCTGAAGGAGGTTTTTTCAAAGAAACCTATCGTTCCACAGAACGGATACTTGCTGCTCATTTGCCTCCTCGTTTCGGTGGCGACCGGTGTTTCTCCACGTCCATTTACTTTTTGTTGGAAAGTGAGGATTTCTCGGCATTCCATCGCATCAAGTCCGATGAAGTGTGGCATTTTTATCATGGTACAGCAATCACCCTTTATCGTATAGATAGTGAAGGTATGCTCTTCGAAACCAAACTGGGTAATAATCTCGAAAATGGCGAGCTTTTTCAGGTTCATATTAAAGCGGGGAATTGGTTTGGTGCCCGGGTCAGCGAGCCTGACTCTTTTGCCCTGGTAGGATGCACGGTCGCACCCGGATTCGAATTCTCCGATTTTGAACTGGCCAAACGCAGGGACTTGATAAAGTTGTATCCAAGGCATGCCGAAATAATTGAATCCCTCACCCGCGAATGATTACATA
>Ga0209498_1002735_pt1 | contig 10572 bp, 12 predicted proteins | sample WalLakDeSediment_FD_184131 | JGI IMG/M metagenome (GOLD analysis project Ga0209498, IMG submission 184131) | Lake sediment microbial communities from Walker lake, Nevada to study Microbial Dark Matter (Phase II) - Walker Lake 11/02/13 Deep... | ecosystem: Environmental > Aquatic > Freshwater >... | reverse complement strand
CGGCACACCCCGGCCCAGGTGATCGCCGGGCTGGCCCTCGGCGTCGCCTCGGTGTGGGCCATTACGCTCATAGGCTGCTTTTGAGATGTAAGGAAGCGAGTACGAAAATGTTTGAACAGGATCGCGTCATTGTCCGGTTGCAGCAGCGGGTGGTAGGCGAAAGCGCCATTCGCGTCTGTCTGTTGAGCGGCTCTTACGGCCGTCGCCGGGAAGACGCTTACTCCAATTTAGACGTGCTGCTGGTCTACGCGACGGCAGCGGCGCGGGATCTGGCCTATAACGACCGGCGCGACTTCATCCAGTCGGTGCTGCCTTATGTGCCGGCCCGCTCCTTTGACGCCGCCCACGTCCGGCCCCATCTGCACGTCGCCCTCTACAGCAACGGCGCCAAAGTCGATTACCTCTTCGAGTCGCAGGAGACGCTGCGGCCGTCCCCCTGGCTGCGCGAACTGCGCATTTTGAAGGACAGTGACGGCTGGGGCGAGCAGTTCCAGGCCGCCTGCCGCCAGCTGCCACCGCCCCGGCTGCTAGGCGACATTGACGCCGCTGCCCTGACCGAATTGGATGACCGCTTCTGGATCATGTTCTGGGACATCTACCGGCTGCTGCTGCGCGGTGAGCATGAGAAACCATTTGGCGTCTACCTGGAGCTGATCTATTTCACCATCCCCCACCTGCTGAATCTGCTGCCGCCGGAAGATCCCGCCTACCAGGGCTTGATCGAGCTACAATTTTCGCCGGACACCAGGGCTACCCTGGCCCACATGAAGCGGCTGTTCCCGGCCTACCTGGCCGCCCGCACCGCCATTGTGCAGCGCCACAACCTCATCTTCACGCCGAATCAATCCTTCGAAACGGCCGTGAGCAAGCTCATCCTAAGATAGGGTTGTTACACGGAGTAGCGCGGAGAGAAAACGGAGTTGTAGGAGAGAAGAAGAGAAGGAGGAGGGGGTTTTGAGCAAACTTGATTTGCGCGAGCCGGTTACGCAGTTAACGCAGAAGATTATTGGGGCGGCGATAGAAGTCCATCGTCATCTTGGGCCGGGGTTATTGGAGTCGGCTTATGAGACCTGTCTGGCCTACGAGCTAGAGAAAGCAGGCTTGCGTGTAGAACGACAAAAACCGCTCTCGGTGACATATAAAGAGATTCAGTTGGAGCAGGGATATCGAATTGATCTCTGGGTTGAGCGGCAAGTAATTGTCGAATTGAAGGCAGTAGAAGAAATCACAGACGTACATCAAGCGCAAATCCTATCTTATCTCAAATTTTCGGGCTGCCGTGTAGGATTATTGATCAACTTTAACGTCAATCTCCTTAAAGATGGTCTCCGTCGTTACGTTATGTAATCAAACTTTGCCCCTTCATACTCTCATACAACGCCACCTAACCTCCTCCTCTTATCTCCCTGAAGCTCCGTTTTCTCTCCATGCAGCTCCGTGTAACCTTGCTGTAATTGATCGTCCAGGCGGGCGCGTTCGTGGCAGAAGACCATCTGTTTGAGGAGAGGGGCCACGGCCGGGAATGGCTCCAGATACCGCTTGAGGTATTTGCGGAAGAGGGTCAGTCCTTGCGCTTCGCCATAAAAGGTGACCATTTCGTCTAAATGGCGGCGCATCGTTTGAAAGCGGGTGGTCAGGGAAAGAGCAGCCGGATCACGGCCGTTAAAGAGCCAGGGGGCCCCCACGGCCGCGCGCCCAATCATCACCCCATCGCAGCCCGTTTCAGCCATCATCCGCGCCGCGTCGGTGGCGGATTGGACGTCGCCGTTGCCGATGACGGGTATGCTGACCGCCTGCTTGACGGCCGCAATTGCCTCCCAGTCAGCCTCGCCGCCATATTTCTGCTCTTTGGTGCGCGGGTGAATGGCCACCAGCGCCGCGCCGTTGTCGGCCATAATGCGGGCAATCTCCAGGTAGTTACGGTTCTCCTCCCAACCCAGCCGGATTTTGCCGGTGACCGGCACGGTGAGGTGGCGGGTGAGCAGGCGAAAGGTTTCGGCCACCCGCTCCGGCCGGCGCATCAGGCCGACGCCGGCGCCCCGGCCGCTGACCTTGCGCGTGGAGCAGCCCATGTTGATGTCAATGATGTCCGGCGCCAGGGATTCGACCTTTTGAGCGGCTGCTAACAGGCGATGTGGGTCATGGCTAAAGAGCTGGATGGTAAACGGCCGTTCCTCTTTGCGCCGTGCCAGCAAGCCCCAGCTGTATTTATCGCCAGCCAAGATCATCTCCGCGGCCACAAATTCAGTGTACTGCATGGCCGAGCCGTGGGCCTGGCAGATGGCCCGGTGCGGCACGTCAGCATAACCGGCCATAGGGGCCAGGATGAGACGGCCGTAGACCGGCACGCGACCGACGTTAAAAGCGGGTTGCTTATCCTTCATGCCACCCACTATACCAGACAAGGAGAGGGGGAGACAAGGAGAGGGGGAGTGTTTATGATGCGCGATCTAGTGGGCTGCGGACGCCAAGGGGGCCTTTGTTCATATTCGTGCAAATGATGGCGGCGCAGCAAACCGTCCCGCCTGTCCACAGCCAGTTTGGTGGAAGGGAAAACGTACTGCCAGCCCCATTCCCGATCGGCGTTGGGATATTTGACAGCTAAAGCATCGGAGAGAGAGGTGCGGCCGTAACCGTCAGCTAAATCTTTTTTATGCAAAGCCTGCGCGTAGCCCATTTGTGTTTGCAGAGTGGACTGCAACAGTTCTGGCAGCAACGTTACCCGATCCTTAAATCCCTTGCCGTCGCGGACGATAATGTGCTGTTGTGAAAAATCCACGTCTTTAACGCGCAGCCGCAGGCATTTCATTAAGCGCAGACCGCTGCCGTACAACAGTTGCCCCATTAGCAGATGAACGCCGCTTAGGTTAAAAAAGCTCCCACTTCGGCCGCGCCCATCTCGCCTGGATGCCGTTTGTCATGGAACAAAATGTACTGCCTGATCCAGGAAACGTAAGTATCTTCGGTGCGGTAGGCGTAATGCTTAAGCCGGATAGCGTCTCGCACCCGATCCAGCAGTTTTTTCGGCTGTTGTGTCACAAATTCCTCCTTGCCCCGGAGCCTTAATCAGTTTATACTTTTTCCGTGGCAGTCGCAAAATGGGGTGGGGAAACTATGCAAACAGAAAGAGAAACACACCTCCCTTGCAGCGGCCTAAGTAACCGAATTGGGCCCAATATACCGCAAATTTGTCGCCTATTTACCCGGTAGCGGTGGTTTATACGGCCGGCAGCGGCCTAATATTTATTAGGCGCAATCAGAGAAGCCTATGGACGAAAGGTATTTGGAAAAACGGAAGGCGATCGAACGCTTCTTTGTCCCAGAAAACAGAGTTGCCAATTCGGGAAAGATTGTCTTTTCTCCGTCGGGGCAATATGAGTTGGAGACATGGCGCTATTCCAGCGGCCCAGATTCTTGGAGCTATTCGCAAGGTATCGTAAGGCGCATTTCCGATCACACGGTTATTGCTGACGTAAAACGGAATTATGGACACTTTTGGTACACATGGGTCGAACACGCCAATGGTAATGAATATCTTCTGTGTGGGGAAGATTACCAAGGTTACTCAGTAGTTAACCTCACTAAAGAAACATATGACATGTTCTTTCCAGAAAGCGGGCACAAAGGTTTCGGTTTCTGCTGGACGGCTGTTTACCCTTCACCGGATAATTTTGTGTTGGCGGTTGATGGTTGTTATTGGGCATGTCCATACGAATTGGTCCTGTATGACTTTCGTCACCCTGAAGAGTTACCCTATCAGGAACTTGCACGGGTCGAGGGCTTAGATGAATGTGTCGGATGGCTAGATAACGAAACTTTTGTCCTGAAACGTGAGGTTGAATTTCGTAAGAGCGACGGAGTACCGTATAAGGCTCTAACAGGAGCAGAGCAAGAAATTCTGGATAATGATCAATCTCTGGTTGACTATCGCTCTGAGATCGTACACTTTAAGAGGCCGAAATTCGGAGGCAACGCCTAACAACCCATCCAACCGACGCTGGCGCGATGCCTCGGACGGCTTGCGTTTTGGTGAATGGCAAAGGCACTGGATGACCGCCCCAGCGCAGGTGAAGGTGGCGTTAGAGCGTTTCTCTTGACAATGAAGACAAAAATATGCCGTCACGTTTTATAAGTCCAAGTTTGGTTACAAGAACTGTTTGGGCGTATGCAATCCAGCGTCAATCCGAAAGCCGAAATTTTTAAGGGAGAGTCAGATCAATGAACCCATTTCCATCCATCTACAAACGAACCGCCATACTCGTTGTCATCATCCTATCCGCTTGCGGCATCACACTTAGCATCTACGCACAGCCAGACAACCCAATCCCCCCTCAGGCAACCCAATTAACATCAGGCATCATGCCAACCTACGTACCCTGTACCCAAATCCTGCACGAATTCCCCAATTACCAGGACACCGCAGCCAACGCCAACCACAACAAACTTTATGTAACCAATTGGTACGGATACCTCACCGTCATTGATACTCAGCTTGGCATTGTAGAGACAACCCTGACCAATATTCACCGCCCAGAAAGTCTGTTCCTTAGCCCAGACGGTTCCCACCTCTACATTAGTAGCAACGTCCTAGGTTACGAAGATGGTCTGATCACTATTTTAGACACCGAATCACTGACAATCGTAGACACACACGTTTATCCCAACATCAAAGACTATCCATACTACAGCGGCGTCCGAAGCATGTCGCTGGGGCCAACCAACAAGCTATTTATCGTGCCCAACGGCGATTACCTTGGCAACTCAATTGATACAATGGACACTGTTTCTGGGGACATTGTAGCTACCCTGCCTTTTTCCGGCCACATCGTCAGCCTTGCTAGCCAGAACAACACCATGTTTGCCACCTACTTAGACCTTTACGGGGCCAGCAAGCTGTTCAAGTACGATATTTCAACAGGGACGCCGGTTACAGAAACGGCCGTAACCATAAACGCTACCGGCTATCTTACCCTGACGCCCGACAACTCTACCGTACTCATCCGCAGCAGTGAAGGCGACATTCATCAATACAACGCCGCCACCCTCCAATTTATCCGTACCTATTCCGTAGATAACACATATGGTTTCGTGTCGCTGGCCGTTTCCCAAGACAGCCAAAATCTCATCGGGCTGTATCGTCCAAACGGCTTCTCCGGCCCCGGTGCGCTGCGAGTTTTCGACTTGGCCACTGGCCAAATACAGCGAACATACCAGGATACCGCAGGGGTAAATCCGGTCTACGATACAGCCAGTTTTGCCGACGACAAAGTCGCCCTGATTGGTGGCACAGGCGTACGGCTCCTCAAGCCCGCCGACTATCAAATCGCTCTGCCGCTCATCCTCAACAAATATTGCAGCAGCCCAGTGCTAGATGATTTTAGCAATCCCGCTTCCGGCTGGCCTAACCAGGACACCGGCAGCGCCATTTATCGCTATCTTGATAATGAATACAACATCTATCACCGAGACGCTAACCGTTGGGGCGCAGTTACACGAGGCGATGTCTGGAACCAGAGCAAACTCATACAAGCCAGCGGGCGGATAGCGCAAAATCAGGGCATGTGGGGGCTATTGTTTGGGCTAAACAGCGACTGGACAGGTTTTTATACCTTTGAAATTAGCCCAAACGACCAAAAATGGTACTTACTCCACTACATGAGTGGCACAGGCTGGCACTTAATTGAACAGGGAAGCAGTCCTGCCATTCGACCTGGCAGCGCTTCAAATACCCTCTCTATCCACAACCCATATGGCACCACGGGGTTGCAGATCAACGGGACCTGGATCACTTTTCCATATGTCCTTTCAAATAGAGTAGGACGGGTTGGTCTGACGGGAGCATCTTTCCAAAGTAATGTGGATATCCGTTATGACGATTATGTTTTCGTTGACCAGAACTGCCCGATGCCGGCAACAAACGAGGTAAAAACATTCACCAGCGAAATAATGAATCTAAAACGCCCCAACATAGAGGATATACCGCAATTTCCCTAAAACCACAGCTACCCGGAAGCTTTGAGCTTCCGGGTAGTTCTAAATCTCTCGCTTTTCCAGCGGAGTCACCGACACATTATCAAACGACACCGGCACCCTGCCCAGGCCCAGTGTCTCCACTAACAGCCCACGTTGCCGCTTCTAAAAGCGTTATCCATCACGCAGCCCACTTCCTGGTCGTTGACAAGAAAAAGTTGTTGACAGCAGGTAAAAGCCGCGCCTGGCAGGTAAAGGCCGGTTGGTTCGAGGGGCGACGGTCAGAAGTTGCTACATGCTTGCTGGTGAAGGCTTTGGCAAGACCCGCCAATTCTGCCCGCCTTGCGCCTGGATCGGCCAGTGCTATTCGCTGCCCGGCGCTCGGGTTGTGGCGAAGGCGTTGGAAGTTGAGCGGGGGCTGGTAGGTTAAGGTTTTGGGAGAAGGGAAGGGTTTGGTTGGGAACGGCCGTTTGGGGCAACAAAAGTGGTGGAGGGGAAACGGCCGTTGGTCGTGGCAGGTTTTGGCGAGTGCGAGGAAGTGTGTATCAGAATGGCCGGTTTTGAGTACCAAAGTGATGGATGGGGAACGGCCGTTTTCTGCTAAACTATCTGGCAACAGCCAGCGTCGTAGCCAGTTCAGTCAGCCCGCTCTGGCGCAATGTATTAACAAATTACGCTCAGGCAAGTCGGCAAAGGCGTTGGTCAGGCGTCCCGCCTAACATCGTTTCCAGGCGACGTTGGCGCGATGCCTCGGACGGCTACCGTTTTTGTGAATGGCAAAGGTTATGGTGACCAGCGCCAGCGCGCCTGAACCGGCCGTTGGACAAAAATCACCCTCAGGGATTGACAACTGTCACGTGACAGAGTACATTTTATGCGTGATCAAGTCGTTCGCAGACCGGCGCACCCAGGAATTGTATGCTACCGGAAAAGCAAAGCGGTTTCCGCCAGATGTCGCGAAACGGGCTGCCCGTAAACTTGAGTATGTTGACCTGGCTACAAAGCTGGATGACCTGAGAGTTCCACCGGGAAACCGGCTTCATGCTTTGGCGGGCGACCGCAAAGGACAGTACGCGATTTCTATTAACTACCAATGGCGCATTTGCTTTCGGTTTGTTGATGGGGATGCCTATGATGTCGAGGTCTGCGACTATCATTGAGATGAGGAGTGATGTATGAGTATTCCAAATACAACCGGTATGAAGCGTAAACCAACCCATCCTGGCGAAATGTTGCGTGAGGATTTTCTGCCAGACTACGGTCTCACCGTCTCCGGCCTGGCCAAAGCGATCGGTGTTTCCCGGCAATCCGTTAATGAGTTGTTACGCGAGCGCCGAAGCGTTAGCCCGGAAATGGCGCTACGGCTGGCGCGCTTGTTTGGTAACTCGCCAGAGTTTTGGCTGAATGCCCAAAGAGCAGTGGACTTGTGGGAAGCGACACAGCTGATCGAGAGCGACGTGGCGCGAATTCAACCGCTCGCAATAGCTTGAGAACAATTTCTGAAGCAAAGAGATGGGTCGTGGGTTACGGCCGTGCGCGGCCCCGCCCAACATCCACATGAACCCGACCGAACCGCTGCGAGATTTTGGATTGTGAGGGTATTGGTTTTGCGGTTCGGCGGGTGGTGCTCACGTTGGGTAGACAGGCGAATTGAACATGTCGGTACGGATTGTTCTCTCAGGCGGTGGGTCTGCAGAAGACACTGTCGAACATCATCGTGTGTTTGCCTCATGGGTAGGTCATGGCGGGCGTATAATCTACATCCCCGGCGGCGCGTTTCCACCTCCGGCATCGTTAGCCTGGTTTAACCGAACCATCCGGGAGTTCGGTTCTTTCCAGATTCACATGTGGGATCTCCTTTCAAAGCACAAGCCTCCTGCATTCATTTCCGACATTGATGGTATCTATGTCGGTGGTGGGAACACCTTTACCCTGCTGAAAGCCATCCGCATGGGTGGATACGACAAACTCTTGATTGACGCTATCGTGAACGGAGTTGCGTATTGCGGGGGGAGTGCCGGCGCCATCATCGCTGGGAAGGACATCATGAGCTGCTCGTTCATTGATGCCAACGATGTGGGACTCGAAAATACGCAGGGCTTTGATCTTGCAAACGGGTACTCGATATGCTGTCACTATGAGACGAGCCACGATCCCTTGATCTGGCAGTTCATGAATGAGTTCGAGTCGGATGTAGTTGCATTAACGGAGAGAGATGCTGTGGCGGTTGTGGACCGAGAACTGTTCTCGATAGGCCCAGACGATGCTCATATCATTACCCAGAATGGAAGTGCCTCCTCAATTGGGCACCGCCTAACAAGCGTATCAAGCGGACGTATGGGAGGCCTGGATGGCGGAAACGGAAGCTAGGTCGCGCCGCTCATACGCAAGAACATTGAGCAGAAAAGGGTATGACGGCATTTGCTGCCTATGTCTGGTGAAGCGGTATTGTAAAAAAGGCGGTGTGTTGGCTGGCAATGGCTGCTTCGGCAGGTTCAGCATCGGCTACGCACCGGCTTGCCCAACAACACATCCACCCGACCGAACCGCTGCCAGATTTTTGGACGGTAAAGGTATTAGTTTTGCGGTTCGGCGGGTGATGACGGCCGTTGGGCAGGTGAACCTCATAGTGGCATTTGCGGCATGGGTCGGGTAAAGTGGTATCGTGGAAAAGGCGGGGTGCTGGCTGGCAGCGTGCAGGCTCGCCCAACCACATCCACGCGCTGAACCGCTGCCAGGTTTTGGACGGTATAGGTGTTGGTTTTTGCGGTTCGACGGATGATGTCGGCCATTATGGTTAATAGATGCGAATTCCAGTGATTGAAGGAACTATCGAACGGCGAATCCTCGCAAACTTTCGTATCGTCCCGGAGGTTATGAAGAAGCTTCTTCCTTCACCATTTCTTCCTGAAATCGTGAATGGCTATGCCATCGGTGGCGTATGTCTTATTCGTCTTGCCGCTATCCGCCCAAAAGGATTTCCGAGCTGGTTCGGTATCGGTTCTGAGAATGCCGCGCATCGAATTGCCGTAGAGTGGTCAGGAGGAGATCGGACTAAATGCGGAGTTTACATTCCGCGACGCGATACCAGTTCACGGCTGAATTCTATCGTTGGTGGATCCCTTTTTCCTGGCGTTCATCATCTTGCATCTTTTTCGGTCGAGGAATCTGCAGATTCTGTCTCTGTGTCCTTAAGAAGTCGCGATGGCGAGACCCGCGTGAGTGTCTCGGGTACGGTTTCGGACCATTTCTCCGATTCTTCTGTGTTCACGTCCCTAGATGAAGCGTCAGACTTTTTTAAACACGGTTCTTTCGGATATTCGGCGAGGCGAGGGTCTGGCCGGTATGACGGCTTAGAACTTCGCTGCCGAAATTGGTCGGTGACACCGCTAAACGTTGCGAAGATTGTTTCGAGTTATTTCGACGATGAACGCCGATTTCCTAAAGGTTCAATTGATTTTGATTGCGCATTACTTATGCGCAATATCGAACATGAGTGGCATGGAAGAGAATCTCTATGTTGCGACGAGGATGTTGGCGCATGATTCAAACGTCAGGCGCACGTAGGGAGTACTCAAATGTACGACGTTAGCAAGATGAGGCGGGACCTTGAGCTAGCCCTTACCGAAGTGTACAGGCCGATTAGGGATGAGTTCACGCGGGCCTTTCGCGACATATATAGGGGGGCAGTTGTACCTGATGAGTTTGATCCCGGTAGTGCCGGTATCATGAAGCACACGCTTACAAGGTCGCAGGATCTCAGCCAGCTGACTACTGGCGCGGGGTTCTACTTGATCTTGTCGACGTTCCCAGTTCCCGACAACAGTTGCGCATTGACGTACTCCGCGCTCCGGGCTATTTATCGCGGTGAGTGTGCCACTGTTCAAAGACGCATACAGAACCACCTGTTCAATAGGCAGTACATTGCACAATACGAGCAGCGGAGGGGCAACTATGAAAGGAACCCGGAAAACTCAGGGCGTACCTTCTACGAACAATACTGGCCCGCTTGTCTCAGCCTGGAAAAGGATGTAAGTGGGATCAATATCGACAGCGAACCGTATTCCGCCCATGCATGGTTGGTCATTATTCACCCGATGCGGGGTAGCACCCAGGAGATAAGAAAACAGGCCGAGTTAGCGTTCGACGACGTATTCGGAAGGCCTGCAGCTAGCCGGGAGGCGTCTAGGTAAGGCCCACTTTGGGTAGTGTCCGTTGTCCTGAGTGATGATCTTCGGAGTCAACGCCTAACATGGGCATCCAGCGGACGCCGCAGAAGGCTGGCTGCTTCTGACGAGCATTGATAAGCGGCGCCGCTGATGCCCAAGTCGTTAGACAGGCCACCTGCTCATTGAAAGAGAGTGTCCGAGGATGAACCAGAAGATTAGCGACAAGCGCAATGTGGCCAGCTCACTCGATAGCCAGGGAGTTGAGGCATTGTTTCGGGGAGATTATGCGGCGGCGCATGCCCTTCACAAAAAGAGCTTGACGTTGTTTCGGGAGATGGCTGACAAATCGGGTATCGAGATGGCCCTCAATAGTCTCGGCTGCGTAGCCCTGGTTGAAGGGAACTATAAAGAGGCACGGTCACTGCACGAAGAA
>Ga0209498_1002734_pt1 | contig 10574 bp, 14 predicted proteins | sample WalLakDeSediment_FD_184131 | JGI IMG/M metagenome (GOLD analysis project Ga0209498, IMG submission 184131) | Lake sediment microbial communities from Walker lake, Nevada to study Microbial Dark Matter (Phase II) - Walker Lake 11/02/13 Deep... | ecosystem: Environmental > Aquatic > Freshwater >... | reverse complement strand
AACCACTCTTCCGGCGACCCCGAATCCTCGCAGGACGATGTCGGGAGAATAATAGTTATATTAGAAAAATTAGGGTTACTAGTATCAGGCTATAACTAAGGTATTGATATAATGATATTAATGGTTAATCAATGAAAAATTTTCGAGAATTACAATTTAAAAAAGCGTACGACTCAGACCGAGATGATTTACTAAGAGATTTTTTTATACCTGCATTATCAACAGCGGTTAAATATGAACGTCTTGCTGGTTTTTTTTCTTCTGGAATTTTATCTGCTGCAGCTAGAGGGATTTCTGGATTTATTAATAACGAGGGGAAAATGAAACTAATTGTAGGAGCTAAACTTCATGATGAAGATATTAAGGTCGTAGAAGAGTTTCAAAAAAATCCAGAACTTTATTTAGAAAAAGTTTTATTATCTGAATTAGATGCTATTTTTACCCTCTTAAAGAAAAATCATTTAGATGCATTAGGGTGGATGCTCGCAAATGGTCTTTTAGAAATTAAGGTAGCCGTTGTCAGAGGTGGTGGTTTATTCCATATGAAGGTTGGTATTATGGAAGATGAAGATGGTAATAAAATATCTTTTAGTGGATCAGACAATGAAACTCCATCCGGTTGGAGATATAATGCGGAAGAATTTAAGGTTTTTAGAAATTGGATTACGGAAGAAAATGATTATTATTCAACCGACAAAGAAAAATTTGATCGGTTTTGGGAAGGCAAAGGAGATCAAGTTATTTCATTTTCTTTACCCGACGCTGTTAGAAAAAAGATAATTGCGAAAGCACCAAAAAGAAAAGAGGATATTTTTTTTAATGAGAAAACTTTTCCTAATTCAACAGACATTATAGAGGCTAAAGAATTAATTTTACGTCCACATCAAATAAAAGCCATTGAGGCACTAAAAACAAAAAATTATTGCGGTATTTTATCCATGGCAACTGGTTCTGGAAAAACGATAACCGCACTATCTTTAGTTAAAGAATTATTTTATTTAAATAAGAAGATTTCCGTAATAGCTGTTCCTCGAGAATTTCTTGTAAACCAATGGATAAAGAAAGATATTCGCCAAATGTTTCCTGATGCTAATATTATTGAGATTCATGGGGGAGCTGGGGATTGGAGAAAAAAATTAAAATTAATTTTGCCAGGATTAAGTGTTGGAAAAATTAAACATTTATTTGTTGTCGGACTTTACGGAAGCTTAGCTAGTGAAGACTATATTGAGATTATGAGTTCAGCTAATCTTAATTCTAACGATATTATATATGTTGCAGATGAGGTCCATAATTTAGGAGCTACAGAGGCACAAAAAGGAATGTTAGATATTTATTCAAATAGAATAGGTCTTTCGGCTACGCCTGGAAGATATTTTGACGAAGAAGGAACAGATTTAATAATAAAATATTTTGGCGGCATAGTTTATGAGTACACCATAAAAGACGCTATCAATGATGGTTTTCTTACGCCTTATAATTATTATCCAAATCTTGTTTGCTTAGACATTAATGAATATGAAGAATATTCCGTGCTATCTAGAAAAATATCGCTTAAAATTGCAATAGGGAAAGGTAATAAAAATGACATACTAAAGAAAAATGAAATAAAAAACCTTTTAATTCAGAGAAGTAGAATATTAAAAAATGCTAAGGGGAAAATAGAAAAAACAGAACAAATTATACGAAATTTACTAGTAAATCTTCAAAATAAAAGTTTAAGTCATATATTAATTTATTGTGACAACAAAGAACAAGTCGGATTTATTCAGGAAATATTAAAAAAATTAGACATAATAAACCATAAATTTACAGAAGACGAATCATCGATTGACAGAGAACTTCTCCTTAAAAATTTTTCTGAAGGTAAATATCAAGCGTTGGTAGCTGTTAAGTGTTTAGATGAAGGATTAGATATTCCGGAAGCTAGGATTGCCATTATTGTAGCCAGTACAACTAACCCGAGAGAATATATTCAACGAAGGGGAAGGGTATTAAGGAAAGCATTAGGAAAAACAGAGGCGGAAATTTATGACTTGTTTGTTGTCCCGCCAGATAATTTGATAAACAGTGATGATAAAATTGAAAGTATTATATTAGAAAAGGAATTCGATCGCATTCGATACTTTCTCGATGCATCTCAAAATCCATCCTTGACATTTAAAAAATTAATAAGCATAATGAAAAAATACGGCATATATTTATAAATAGAAACTAAAAATAATATTATGAATCCCGAAATTTTAAGCGAAATAAGTGGAATTAAAAATAAATCTGAAAAAATCAAAGAATTTTTAAAGTGGTTTGTGGAGTTTGAAGAAGAAAATCTCGAAAGAGATAGATTTCCCTTCAAGCAAGAGATACTTAATAAAATAAACGAGTGTTTAAAACTAGAGAATAAATAATGATTCAAGTTAAACGTATTTATATAAAAAATTTCAAACGTTTTAGAGAAGTTGAAATTAAGCCTGAGGCCAAACCGGGTTTGTTTATTTTTATTGGTAAAAGTTATCTTGGTAAGTCGAATTTTTTAAATGCAATTTGTTGGTGTCTTTATGAGGAGACTCCGTTTAAACAGAGTATCGAGGAAGATAGTTCACCGAATGACGATATTTTGAATGTAGATGTTGCAAAAGAAAAGGAATTTGCTGAGGTTATTGTTGAAATTCATGTGTCGGATAATAATAATGAATATAAGTTTGTTAGGAGTATCATAAAAACACAAGACTCAAAATTTAACGTTTATAGACTTAGTGGAAGCGATTGGAAATTAGTTCCTAATCCAGAAATTATAAGGGAAATGTTGCTTCCAAAAAGCTTAAGGAAATATTTTATTTTTGCCGGAGAAAACTTAGAGCGTCTTTATTCTGCTGGCTTTGAAAAGGAGTTAAGGGAAGGAGTACAGAAAGTATCTGATATAGTTGTTTTAGACAGGGCCATTGATCATTTATATAGCGTTTTGATTGAGGCTAGAAGAGATGCTGGTAGAGATAATCCAGAAATTGATTCCATGATTAATATAAAAGAAAAGCTAGATTTAGAAATTATAGAAGCAAAAAAGAAGCAAGAGAAAATAAAGGACGAGGTTAATGATTTAAAAAAAATTCGTATCGAATATAAGGAAGAACAAAAAAAATATGAAAAATATAAAAATTTATTCGAGAGAAGAGATTGGATAGACAGGGAAACAACAAAAATAGAGAGTATGGAAGACAAAATTAGAAATAGAATTAATTATTTATTGACAGAAAAAACCCCCTTTGTATATCTTAGAAAGGCATTGGAAGAATTGCACTCTCATATTTCCCACGAAGAAAAAACAGGAAAATTACCCCCTGATATTGAAGCTGATTTTATAAAAGAATTAATAAAAAATGGTATTTGTATATGCGGAAGGAAAATTAGTAAATCAGACAAGTCGACCGACATTCTTAATAAGCTTTTATTAGAGTATGAGCCAGCGAGCCATAGAGTATCTTTGTTGGAAGATAAATATATTATTAGTAGTATTATAAGAGATCAGAGTGAATTAAAAAAAGAGCTTTTAAATTTAATCGGTGAAAGGGGGGGAATTGTTGCAGAAAAGAATGATTTAGATAGAGAAAAAAAAGAAATACAAGAAAAATTAAAAAATTCAAACTTTACTCAAGTTAGTAATATAGAAAAAGCGCTTGAGGATCTTGAAAATAAAATAGAAGATCATTCATTAAGAATTGGATATTTAGAAGAACAGATAAATCGAAATAAAAATCAGTCAAATGAGCTAGATGATAAAATTAAAAAAGCCGAGGTGATGACCAAAAAAAACGAAAAAGCAATAAAGATCAGAAATTTCTTAGAGGATTTATACAAGAGTCTTGTTTATGTTAGGGAGCGCATTACAGACAGGGTGAGAAGAGCTTTATCTTTTAATACTGAGAAATATTTTAGAGAATTATTTTGGGATCAAGAAGAATTTGAAAAAATAGAATTTACTGAAGATTATGGTTTAAATGTTAAAGAGAGAGGTATAGATCGGCCTAAAACTGAGTTTTCGATGGGTGAGGGTAAGGTTTTAGGATTGGCAACCATGCGAGCGATAGCAGAAATTAGTGGTTTTAGCGAGGTTCCAATTTTTTTTGATGCACCTCTTTCTAACTTAGGAGCAGAGATTAAAGATAATTTTTTAAAAATTATGCCCGATCTTGCACCAAATAAACAAATATTTATTTTTAGCTTAGACGATAATGAAATGCTTGAGTTTATTAAAACAAGTATACCAAAGAACAGGGTTTATAAATTAAAAAAAGATCCAAAAAATAAACATTCGACGATAATCGAAAAATATTATGCCTAATGAAATTGATGAAAATTACCCCCAATTTATAAGAATTGACGAAAACATAAAAGATAAGTGCTTAAAGGATTTAATTGATAAAAATAGCGGTACATGTTTTTCAGGACAAGAACAGGGACAAATTTGTCTTTTAGCTGCCACAATTGGTTTTGTAAATAAAAAAAAGAAAAAAACCAATAAGCCTACAGATATTAGACTTTATAGGACATTGTCTAAAGAATATAAAATGTTAATTAGAGCGATTGTATTGGCTGATTGTAATTATGATTATAATGTTCTTTCTGACGGGACGAAGGTTCTTAAGATAATCGAAGAATATTCCAATGGAGGCCTTCAATTATTACACGAAAAAATTTATGATAAAGGGTTAGATTTATCGATTGAAGATGACATTATTAAGCTTCTTAATAAAATACAATAGGGTTGGAAAAAAGGGAATCAGAAGTTTTTTTATTCTTCAAAAATCTTTTAAAGGTGAATTAATAAAATAATTTTATGACTTTTCTTGAGGTCGCGTATAAATTCTACGGCCTCACCCCGGAGGCCCCATTAGAAAGTCGGTGGACTTCTAACGGGGCAAGAATTAAAATTGTAAAAAAATCTTAAAGATCTATTGATTTTTAATGAAAAATATGCTATAATTAAAAAATGCTGTAAAAAGCAGGGGCGAAGAGCCCTGACGTAAACTAATAAGTTACAAGCCGGGGCCACCCGGCTTATTTTGTTAAAGGTCGAATAGTTAATTTTAAAATCGATTAATAATTATGACAAAAAGAAAAGCTGACGAAAAAAAAATAGGAAAAATTCTAGAGAAAAGAGGGTATAAAAATGGAGAAGTACCAAGAGGGAAAGAAGTACATCATATTAAACCGCTTATTAAAGGGGGGAAGGATACACCTAAAAATATTATTGTTATTCCAAAAACAAAACATCAGCAAATTCATAAAAACAGAAAAGAAAGAGGAGAGGAATAAAAACTTAAAGAATTGATTGAGAAATAAAATTATGGAAAAAGATTACGAAAATAAAGAATTATCTTCTTATGTTGGGAGAACTGTAAGGGTTTTTATTAGTTATGCAACGGAGGATAAGGAGCTTGCCGGTAACTTTAAAAGAGCGTTGGAAGGATTGGGCTTGGAAGTTTTTTTAGCTCACGAAGATATCAACCCATCATCAGACTGGCCAGATGTAATTTTAGAAAACATAAAGAGTACGGATATTTTTATGCCCCTTATTACGGAAAATTTTCGTAAATCCCTTTGGACGGATCAAGAATCAGGCGTAGCGCTAAGCGAAAACAAATTTATTTTTCCAATTGCCATTGATAAAAAAATGCCCTACGGATTTTTAGATAAAATTCAAGCTTTTAGACAAAATTCGAAATCCCCAATACTAGCTGAAGATATTGTAAAAGATATTGTCCAAAGTAAACCAAGGTTCACAAGTCCTTTATTAGATTCTCTAATTAAATCATTTACTTCAAGTTATCGTTATGACGACGCAGGTTCAAGGTCCGCTTTGCTTTTAAATTTCGATATCATTACAGATGAACAAGCTAACGAAATATTTCGTGGCATTGTTCAAAATGATCAAATCTATTGTTCTTCCTCAGCCAGAGGAAATGTTAAAAAATTATTTAATAAGTATAAACATCTACTTGATACAAAATTATTAGAAGAGCTGAATAATAAAGAAGAATTAGCATACGTAGTGGGTAAGGTTTAGTTATTAAAAATTGGTGTCAACTCTATTTTTAACAAAAGGTCGAACCCTTCGGCAGGCTCAGGACAAGCCCCTCGGCGCAACTCAGGGCAGAGAATTGGGCGAAGAGATAAATCTCTTCTATCGCTTCATCTGCTTCGCAGACTCAGTAATTAAGAAATAAAATTTATGGATATTAATCTTTGGGAATTATTTAAAAATACTTTTTCTTTCCTTTTCAAATTTTGGCAAATTTGGGTTTTTTTAGTATCAATTGTGGTAATAAAAGTAATGGTAGAAATCCTGCTTCCACGAGAATTTCAAGCACTTAAAGCTGCTATCCGTTTTAAAAAAGGTGAGCAATGGAGAAGCGATCGCGATCTTTTGCAATGACTTCGAGGAATGAAGCCGAAAGAGTTTGAGGAATATATTGCAGAATTATTCTCAAGATTAGGATATAAAACAAAAGTTACCGGCGGCGCTTACGATGGAGGAATTGACGTAATAGCTAAAAAAGACGGCGTAAAGCATTATATCCAGTGTAAGAAGTTTATAACCCGAGAAGCAGGGGTCGGAGCGCTAAGAGACTTTTATGGCGCTATTGCTAGTCATTTATCTAATGGTAAGGGTTATTTTATAACCACAAACAAGTTTACCCTGGAAGCTGAACGATTTGCTGAAGATAAGCCAATTGAGCTTGTTGATGAATTTAAGCTTATCAAATATATACGACTTACAGAAAAAGATACTAAAAAAACCGAAGCAAAGCTTTGTCCCAAATGCGGCGGAGGATTAAAAGAAAGGGATGGAAAATATGGTAAGTTCTTGGGCTGTTCTAACTACCCGAAGTGTAAATATACCAAAAATATTGAAAAATAACTAAAACTTAGCTCGAAAGCTTTACGGTTTAATAAAAAATGAAGTGGAGAGAAGCAAAAACCTACGCTCAAACTGCACCGCACGAATATATAATACAGAAGGAAGACCCCGAGTTCTTTGAATGTATGAGGCAGTATATAAAAAAACATGGAGTGTATGAAAATTTTACCCTAGACGGTAAAACTAACCGGTATAAATATTACTACAGGGGCAATTATAAATACTGGATTATTGGGAATGTGCTTAATCGAGTCAAAGTAAAATAGTTATGAATAAATTAAAAATATGTCGAAAAATAATAAAGAAATAAAGCATGTAGAGGTTTTGGTTGCTAGCACGGTGCCAGTTGTATGGGAAGTAATAAAAAATAATCGGATTGCTACGCAAGCAAGAAATTCGGCAGATGCGGGTTATATCGCTTTTTTGCTTACCCGGCGTAAAAATAACCGATGTATTATTACTCATGTTGCCAAAGTAAATTCTACTAATAATAATGCTTCGGTAAAAGAATATTTTGAAAAATATCCTCAGGTAGAGCAATTTTCTGTAGAAAACAAAAAAGAATGGGAAACCCAAGAATATCATAAAGAATATTATCTTGAAGACTTAAAGGAGCTACCCGAACCGATTTTGTGCAGAAAGGGAGAGGGAAAGAGGTGCCAGGTTAAACTTTATACGACGCTTGCAGAACTAAATAAGGCAAAATATTTTGGAGATATAAAAACAATCTTCCAACTAAAAAAAAGAAACGGATAGGTGATAGTATAAAATAAAAAATGAAAAACAAAAACTTAAATAAGATCAAAGAGATTGCCAGGGATGTGTATAAAAAGCTGGGGTCCGGGCATCAGGAATGCGTTTATGATAAGGCCATGCAGGTGGGCTTAAGATTGGCTAAAATTAAATACGAAAGCCAGAAAGTTATTGAGTTAAAATACAAAGACCACTATGTTGGCGAAGGATTTCCGGATCTGGTGGTTAACCTCAACGGCAGCAAGGTGGTTGTGGAACTAAAGGCAGTTAACAGCTCGCTTGGCGCGTCAGAAGAGCAGCAGTTAAGAAACTATCTAAAGATTCTCGGTATAAAAAACGGCTTGCTGATCAATTTCCAGCAGCCGGGCAGAAAAGAAGGCAAAACCCAACTGGAAATCAGGGAAATAAATACTAAATAACCAAAATTTAGCCAAAAAGTCGAAAAATTAATAAATAAATTCAAAAATACATAATAATTGATTATGCGAAAATTAAGCAAAATAATTTTAGTTGTATTTATTGCCATCGTAGTAGTTCTCGCGACAAAGTTTTTGGGATTTCTTTTCGGAATTGGCATAAGCATTCCTCCAAATTATTGTGATCTAAAATTTGGATACGAATTACATGGCGATGTATTATATTCTTCTAGAGACCTTTGTCTCTTCCAAAAAGGAAAGAAATCGGAGAGTGTAAGAATTTGTAATGAGATTAAAACATATTTTCTACATCGCGATTGTATTACTGCAATTGCAGTAATGAAGAATAATTACCACACATGTAATCAAGTGAGAAAGAATAAGGATTATGGTCGCCCCGACCTAGATAAATGGGAGTGTATAAAAGAAGTAGCAGTACAAACAAATAATCGAGAATTGTGCACACAAATCAAATATGACGATGTTCGCGGTCCTTGCTTAGTGGGGATTGCAGAGAGCGAGAAAAAAACGCGGGATTATGAAAAAGAAGCTTTAGAGCTAGTAAATTCTGACCTTACAGCCGCAATTAAGAAGTGTCAGAAATTTCAAGAATCTTGGAATCAAAAAAAATGCTATACAAAAGTCTCGGATACTTTTTCTGGTATTACTCGCGAAAATCTTTTTCATAATACGCCTATGCAACTTATAAATATTTGTCTGGGAACTCCTAATGAGTATGAATGGCTTGCTTGTCTGTATGGTAATGTATTTGATTCTTTAACCGCGACAGATAGATTTGTTCCAATTTTTAAAGAAAAGGTAAAATCAGATCCTTATAAAATAACAACGTATTGTCAATTATTTGTATCTGAACCAGGTAATCCAGGAAAATCATCGTATTATGGGGAAGCAGGGAAACTAAAAGATGAGATTTGTAAATAACCTTGGATAGAATTTATCGTCAAAGCGAGCTCCGCTCGCTAAAAACTTTAAATTGTTAAAGAACTTTCCTTTTATTCGAAGGGAGAAAAAGGGGTCAGGAGTCTTTTATTCTTGCGAGAGTGGAGTTAGTTGCAAAAATGGAGACAGGCACCATTTGTAGATAACTTGGCTAAGCCAAGTTATCCACTCCTTGGCTTAGCCAAGGAGACAAGGAAAAAGAAGGCAAAACCCAGCTGGAAATCAGGGAAATCAATTTATGAAAAAAAGGATAAAAAATATTTTAAGATAACCAAAATGAAAATTTACAAATTAAATTATCCTAAGACTTTCTATCTAATCTCTTTTTTAATAATTATTATATTTACACTTATTGGAATTGAAGTTATTTTAGGCCCGATAATCGGCTTTAATCTGCTTGGGTTAAATGAGTCTTCGTGGCCGGCCCGCATTTTTTGGTTGTTCGCACTTATTTGGTTTTGGTATGTCCAAATAAATTTTGCTTTCGAAATTAAAGTTTCAGACGATAACAGAATAGAATTTCGTGGCCCTCATAAAACAACAGTTGTTCTCCCTCAAGATATAAAATTCCTAATATCATTATATACGCGAGGTCTTCTATTGCTAAAACATTCAAAGGGCGCCATTTTTCTTTTATCTAATATGGATAACTTTCATGAATTTGTGTTATTTCTTAAAAAATCAAATCCAAACATAAAAATTAAGGGCTGTTAGATAAAATGAAAATTTATAAAATATTTTTCTCTAAATTTATATTAATATGCTTCTTTCTGATGTTTATTGTAATAACAATTTTTGGAATTACGCTTATCGTGGATCAGGCGCTTGATCTTAATTTATTTGGATCAGATCAGCCACTATGGCCGATGCTTATTTTTTGGCTATTCGCTATTATTGGTTTTTGGTACTTACCTGATATTTCTCCCCCTTTGGAAATTAGGATTTCAGATGATAACAGAATAGAATTTCGTGGTTTCCGCAAGACAACGGTTCTTTTTCCCCAGGATATAAGATCTTTAAAAGGACACCTTTATATTATGCAGGGGATAATAACACTAAAACATTCAAAAGGGGATATTCATCTTTTTTTGCCCACGGATAACTTTCATGAATTTGTGATATTTCTTAAAAACTCAAATCCAAATATAGAAATTAGTGGCTGCTAGGCGGTAAATTGACGAAAAAATCGTGGCATTTCTTAATTTTAAAAAAGTAAAAAATTTAGCCCGAAATTTGAAACTTATAAATAAAGAGACTTATTTATAGATAAATGGAGCTTTTACGCAAAACAACTTCGGAAAATAAGGGACTGGACGAAGACAGCTCCGGCAAAAAGGAGCTGTTTGAGAAAGGCCGGATACACCCGGCTAATTTTTACAAAGACGAGTGGTCCTTTATTGAGGATCCCCGGACAAGAGAAAATATCGCTTATCATATTCAGTATCTTGAATTTTGTATCTGTCTTTATAATCAATACGCTATTTATTTTACAATTGAGTCTTTGTTGTGCAAAAACATAATGGCGACTG
>Ga0209498_1002729_pt1 | contig 10578 bp, 7 predicted proteins | sample WalLakDeSediment_FD_184131 | JGI IMG/M metagenome (GOLD analysis project Ga0209498, IMG submission 184131) | Lake sediment microbial communities from Walker lake, Nevada to study Microbial Dark Matter (Phase II) - Walker Lake 11/02/13 Deep... | ecosystem: Environmental > Aquatic > Freshwater >... | reverse complement strand
CTTGAAGAAAGGAACGTCGATGCGGATCCCGTTGGCCTCCATCCGGGCCAGGACCGGGACCAGGGGCATCTCCAGGCTCCCGAACAGCCCGTCGAGCATCTGCTCCCGGAGCTGTCCCTCGAAGAGCTCCTTCAGGCGAAGGGTGAAGTCCGCGTCCTCGCAGGCATACTCCGCGGCCCTTTCCAGGGGCACCTCGTCGAACGACAGCTGCCCCTTCCCTTTGCCGGCCACATCCTCATAGGTGATCATCTTATGGCCCAGGAGGGTCAGGGCCAGGGCATCCAGGCTGTGCTGCCTGCGCCCGGGATCCAGGACGTAGGAGGCCACCATGGTATCGAAAGCGACACCGCCCACCGTCAGGCCGGCCTTCTCCAGGACGATGAGGTCGTATTTGAGATTCTGGCCGATCTTCTCGACCCCGGCATCCTGGAGCAGCTCCACCAGGGGCCGCATCCGAGGCGAGTCCAGGGCCGGAAGGTTGCCGGGGGCCTCCCCTCCTGCGTCGTCCAGCGCCAGCTCTCCGGTCCGGCGGTGGGCCAGCGGAAGGTAGAATGCCTCCCCGGGGCGCCAGGCCAGGGAGATTCCAACGAGGTCGGCCCGCGTCGCCTCCCGGCTGGTGGTTTCCGTGTCCACCGCCACAGCCCCTGCCGCCCGGATTCCCTTCACCAGCTCGGGGATCTTTGCCGCATCCGTCACCAGCGTGTAGGTGGTCCCGGTGACCCCGCCATCCTCCCCCTGCGTCTCCTCTCCACCATCCGTGGTGAACCGCTCCACCAATCGCCTGAACTCAAGCTCCACGAAGAGCCTTCTCAGCCTTTCCCGGTCAGGCTCCTTGACCTTCAAGCGCTCCAGATCCAGGGCCACGGGAACGTCCGTCAGGATGGTGACCAGGCGCCTGGACAGGCGGACGAGGTCGGCGTTCTCCACCAGGGACTCCCGGGCCCTCTTGCCGGGAATCTCCAGGGCTCGCTCCAGGATCGTCTCTACGTCCCCGTACTCCAGGAGCAGCTTCACCGCCGTCTTGGGCCCGACTCCCGGAGCCCCGGGGACGTTGTCGGAGGAGTCCCCGATCAGGGCCATGTAGTCCGGAATGCGTTCCGGGGGGATGCCGAACTTTTCCCGGGCGTTCGTCTCGTCCACCCACTCGGGCTCCACACCGGTGGGTCCCCCCCGACCGGGGTTGAGCAGGTGGATTCCCGGCCCCACGAGCTGATAGAAGTCCTTGTCACCGGACACGATGACGGCCTCCAGCCCCTGGTCCCTGGCCTGGATGGCCAGGGTGCCGATCACGTCGTCGGCTTCGTATCCATCCACCTCCAGGACAGAATCGTGGAACGCCTCCACCATCTCCCGGATGCGGGGGAGGCTGGCGGCCAGATCGTCGGGCATCTTCTCCCGAGTAGCTTTGTACTCCGGGTAGATCTCCTCCCGCTGGCTCATCCCCTTGTCGAAGACCACGGCCAGGTAATCCGGCTGGAAGTCCTCACGGATGGAGAGGAGGAAGTTGGCGAAGCCGAAGGGCGCCGAGGTGTTCTCGCCCCGGGAGTTGGTGAGGGGCCGGTTGATGAAGGCGAAGTACGCCCTGTAGATCAGGGCATATGCATCGATGAGGAAGAGGCGGGGCGCCTTCTTGGGGGGAACATGGACCACGGCACTTCCTTCAGTTGCGCACCACGTTGGCTGCCTGGAGACCGTGGACCGTCTCCCGGATCTCGAAGCGCACCTCGTCCCCCTGCGCCAGGGTACGAATCCCGTTTTCCCTGATGGCCGAGAAGTGGACGTAGACCTCCAGGCCACCCTCGGCATGGATGGCACCGAGCCCCTTCGAGTCGTTGAACCAGCTTACCGTGCCCGTATGCATGCTCGTTCGACTTCCCCCCTGGGTATGGAGGTCCGGAAGCAGGGCCGGAAGATGCCCATTCGGTACCGGACCCGTCAAGGATCGGTGACGGATCCCCTGGGCTGATCCGCCTGCTCCGTCCCACCGGGGCCATAGAGCCACCGGTAGATCTCCCTGTTGAGGAGGACGGCCTTCACGTACCCCTTCGTCTCGTTGAAGGGGATGCGCTCCACGAACCTCGGCGTGTCTCCGACCTCGGGAAACTCCTGCCAGCGCCGGGCCCGGGTGGGTCCCGCGTTGTAGCCCGAGAGGAGGATAGGGAGGTCGTCACCGAACCTTCTCCGGAGATCGGCGAAGAAGGCCACACCCAGGTGCACGTTGATCTCGGCCCGAAAGAGGTGATGGTCGGGACGGAAATCCGGGGGACCGATTGCCCTGGCCATGTCTGCACCGGTTCCGGGAAGGAGCTGCATGAGCCCCCTGGCGTCGGCCCGGGACCTGGCTTCCACCCAGAAGGCGGACTCCTGTCGGATGAGGCCCGCCACCAGGAAGGGATCCAGGCCTCGCTCCTCGGCTTCCACCTCGATGAGCTCCCGGTAGGGGAAGGGGTAGACGGCCGACAGCAGGTCCCGGCTCCAGGGCATCCCTTCCCTCCGGAGCTCCCATCCGAGGTTGATTCCCTCCCGTGTGAACCCCCGCTCGCTCAGTTCCAGGGCCAGGCGCAGGAGACCCGCCTGCCGCACCTGAGGGTCGGCCTCCATGCGCACGGCCCCTGCCAGGCGACCCACCTCCCAGACCGACCTGTCGTGCAGCCCCACGGACGCCAACCGGTCAACCGCTGCCAACCCCGCCTGGAGCATCGGCGTGAGGGGTAGGGAACGAACCTGGGGATCAGAAGGGATCTGCAGGTCGAAGAGCAGACCCAGAAGCTGTCCGGCCTGGACGGCATAGTAGGAGAGGGGGAAGCGCACCAGCAGCCGGTGCAGAAGCTCCTCCCCCTCCTCCGCCCGGCCCAGGGAGACGAGGGTCCGGCCGGCCCAGAACGCCGCCTCGTCCCAGCGTCTCCCATCCGGGAACATCCGGAGGTACTCGGAATAGACCGCGGAGGCCTCTTCAGTCCGGCCCAGGGAGAGGAGGATCTGCCCCATGCGCATCCGGGCCTCCCCCGCAAGATTCTGGGGTGGCGCCAGCTCCGCCGTCGCCCGGAATCCCCGGAGGGCTCCCTGTACGTCACCCCGGCTCTGCAACGCCTGCGCCCGGAGAAAGAGGATCTCCACGGCCTCTGGACGGTGGGGAAAACGAGAGATCAGGCGATCTTCGGCTCTCCGGACATCGGCACCCCTGCCCATGCCCCTGAGGGCTTGTACCCCGAGGTCCAGGGCCGGAGCCGCAAGGGCCGCATCGTCCAGCTCCTCCAGATCCCTGACCAGCGACAGCACCTGCTGCCATTCACGAAGGCCTGCGTGGACCCTCGCCCTGGCCAGGGTTACCTCCGGAGGGGGTGCGCGCCCTCCCAGGAGCAGCTCGTGAGCGGCGTAGGCCTGCAGCGCTTCCCTCTGGCGCCCTGCTCGAGCCAGGGATTCGGCACCCGTCAGGGCCACCCCCACGGAATCGAACCCGAGCCCCAGAAGGGACTGGGCGGCCTGAGCTCCCGGGGCTCCGGAGGAGAGCTCCAGGACCCGGTGAAAGGCACCCCGGGCGCCGGCGGTATCCCCCCTTGCCAGCCGGAGTGCTCCCGTGCGCTCCCAGGCCATGGCCTGATCCACGGCGGAGGGGAGGAAGGGAAGGGCGATCCAGTAGGCGGCCTCGGCCCCCACCGAGTCCCCGGCGGCCAGGAGGGATCGGGCAGGCAAGCTCCACCCCAAGGCCCTCACCTCGCCCTCGGGAATCATGGCCAGGAGGGATCGTGTCTCACGGAAGCCCCCCGCCTCCGCAGCCATCCGAGCCACTTCCAGAGCCACGGACCCTCCCAGGACGGGATCGTCCGCCACGGTCCCTTCCGCGTCCGACAGGGCTCCGGCCAATCGTCCCAGGCGAGCCCGCACCAAGGATCTCCTGGCCCTCGCCTCCAGGCCCAGGGAGGGGTCGTCCGGATCCGGCCCCTCCAGGACGCGGGTGTAGGCACTCTCGGCTTCCTGCCACCTCCCCTCTTCCTCCATGCTCCTCCCAAGGAGAAGCCAGGCCCGGGAATCCCCTATCTCTCCGGAACCCAAGGGCCCCTGGAGGAGGGCACGCACCCCGGACCAGTTACCCCATCCGGCCTCAGCCTCCGAGAGGAGGAGGATCAGTTCCGGCCGTCCCCGGGCCCCCTCCGGAAGGTGAACCCTCAGAAGCCGGGCGGCGCGCCAGTACCGACCCCTGGCCATCTCGGCCCTGGCCGTCGCGAGGCTCTCATCCTGAACAGCCGCCACAGGGGCCCTGGGTCCGGGCACCGGGGACCCCTCCCCCCACGGGCCCGCAAGCCGTCCCGAGCAGGATCCCGGGGAACCGGCGTCGGCATGCCCGGCGGAGACCGCCAAGAGCGCGAGGACCAGGAGGGGAAGGTAGAGCGGAGAAGCCGTCAAGGGGGGGAACGCAGACATGGGAAGGGACGGTAAGCAAGGACGGAGGCCACCCCGTTGCGGGGTGGCCTCCGTCACCGGCCTTCGGCTACGATCAGGAAGCCGCTGCTTGCCGTCCCCGCTCCATGGCGTGGAGGGCATCGATCATCTTCTGCGCCGACTCCTCCATGTCGATGACCAGAGCATCGATCCGGGCCACAAAATAGTTGTGGAAGATGCTCATGGGAATCGCGATGCTGAGACCGGCGGCGGTCGTCAGGAGGGCCACCTTGATTCCCCCGGCCACCAGGGTCGCCTCCACCTCACCGGCAGCCTCGATGGACTGGAAGGCGATGATCATCCCGATCACCGTGCCCAGGAAGCCCAGGAGGGGGCCGACGTTGGTAAGGGTGGCCAAAACCACCAGGCCCTTCTCGAGCTTGCTGAGCTCGATGAGTCCCTGGTTCTCGATGGCCTTCATGACCCGATCGGTGCCTTCCTCATGACGCTCGAGACCCGCGTAGAGGATGTTGGCTCCGGGGGAGTCGGACTCCCGGGTGAGCTCCAGGGCCTCGTCGATGCGCTGGCTGGTGAGGAGCTCGTCGACCTCCCTGAGCACCTTCCGCGTGCTGGACCCCTTCGCCGTCAGAGCGAAGAACTTCCAGATGATGACGAGGACTCCGATGACCAGGGCCAGGGCCAGGGGCCAGCGCATGAAGCCCATCTGGTCCCACACGAAGACCATCTGCTGGCTCAAGGTCGCCTCCGGCTGGTCAATGCCTGGAAGCTGGAGCAGAGCACCGTAGATTCTCATTACGCCCACCAAGAGGACCTCCTGCCGTAACGGTCGTCAGGCCACAGGGACTGAATCCACTCTCACAGGGGAGGATGGATGAGTAACGCCCTACCAAGGGCTCGGCAAGATGCAGAGCCCTCCGGAGCATGTCAAGCCCCGGCCCCTCCTCTCCCCTCCTTCCAGCACGCCACCTTGCGGGAGGCCCCCAGGTCCGTCAGCCCCGGAGAGGTTAGCACGCATTCCTCGTCCTTCAGGGCGTGGGGGCAGCGGGGGTGGAACGCACACCCCTCGGGAGGGCGGGTGGGGCTGGGAGACTCCCCCGGCATGGACGCCCAGCCACCTCTACCCGTGGCCGTGTTTCCCAGGGGATCCGTCGCCGTGGAGGCCTCGGAGCCCGCCCCTCCCATCGTCTCATCGCCTCCGGCCGGCCCCCGGAGTACGGTCCCTCCAAGGGGATCGGCGGCCGCCATGAGGCCCCGGGTGTAGGGATGGACCGGATTGGCGAACAGAGCCTCCACCGGCGCCGACTCCACCACGGTTCCGGCATACAGGAGAACCACCCGATCCGCCACCTGGCGCACCACGGAGAGGTCGTGGGCCACCAGGAGCATGGTGAGGGACAGGCGCTGCTGTAGATCCTTCAGGAGATTCAGAACCTGAGCCCGGACGGACAGATCCAGGGCCGAGACGGGCTCGTCCAGCACAAGGAGCTCGGGATCTACCGACAGGGCCCGGGCAATTCCCAGCCGTTGCCGCTGGCCTCCGCTGAACTCGTGAGGAAAACGGCCGGCGTGGCGCTCGTTCAGACCCACAAGCCGTAGGAGCTCCGCCACCCGGTCCCGCCGGCTTCCGGGCCCGGGGAGATTCCCGTGTACCTTGAGGACCTCCTCCAGCATGGCACCGGCCCGGAGCCTTGGGTTCAGCGACCCGAAAGGATCTTGAAAGACAATCTGGGCTCTTCTCCGGAACTCCATGAGCTCCCCGGCCCTCATCTTCAGGACGTCCCTGCCCCGGAACATCACCTTCCCTCCCGTGGGTCGGATAAGGGAGAGGATCGCCCTGGCCAGCGTGGTCTTGCCCGAGCCCGACTCTCCCACTACGGCCAGGCATTCCCCTTTCCAGAGGTCCAGGCTCACCCCCCGGAGGGCCTGTACGGGCAGAGCCCTCCCCCTTCCCAACCCCCGGGCCGGGGCAAAACGATGGGTCAGCTCCCTGACGGAGAGGAGCACCTCGGGAGCACTCCCTCCTTCCGTCCCCGAGCCGGAATCGGCCTCCGAAGGGAGGATCACCCCGTTCGGACCCGGCCACCTCATCGGTCACCTCCCCGATCCCCCGAGAAGAGCCAGCAGCGGGCATTCCTGGCCCCGACGGGGCTTGGGGGACCGATCTCCACCAGCCCCGGTTCCTCCTGGCCGCAGCGATCCCAGCCTTCCCGGCACCGAGGATGGAAACGGCATCCCTCCGGCCACGCCACGGATTCGGGAACCTCTCCGGGGATGGGCCTGATCAGGCGTCGCCGGTCCTTCATGGAAAGCCGGGAGCCAAGTAGCCCCCTGGTGTAGGGATGCCTGGGTTTGGTGAGGATCTCCTGGGTGGGCCCTGTCTCCATGATCCTTCCGGCGTAGAAGACCACCACCCGCTGGCACACCCTTGCCACCACCCCCACATCATGAGAGATGACCAGGAGTGCCATCCCCAACCGGCCCTGCAGCACCGTCAGCAGATCCAGGATCTGGGTCTGGACGGTGACGTCCAGGGCGGAGGTGGGCTCGTCGGCCACCAGGAGCTCCGGCCTTCCTGCCAGGGCCATGGCGATCATGGCCCTCTGCCGCATCCCGCCCGAGAGCTGATGGGGGTAGGCGCGAGCCCGCTCCTCCGGGTCCGGGATCCCTACCTCCCGGAGGAGCCTGATCACCTCCACCCGTCGACCCTTGCCATGGGGAGCCCCGTGAGCCTTCATGGCCTCCCGGATCTGGTCGCCCACCGTGAACACCGGATTCAGGGAGGTCATGGGCTCCTGGGGGACCATGGCGACGGCTCCTCCCCGGATCCTTCGAAGCCCCCTGGCGTCCATCCCCACCAACTCTTCTCCCCGGAAACGAATGGAGCTTCCGGGCAGGATCCTTCCGCTCCCCTGGGGGAGGAGCCCCAGAATGGACAGGGCCAGGGCCGTCTTTCCGGAGCCCGATTCCCCCACCAAGCCCACGGCCTCGCCCCTCTCCACGGTGAGGTCCACGCCGTCCACCGCCCGGGCTTCCCCGTCCGGGGTGCGGATGACGCTCCTGAGGTCACGGATCTCCAGGAGGCTCACCGTTCCACCGTCCCACCCTGCCGCGGATCCAGAGCGTCCCTGAGTCCGTCTCCCAGGAGGTTGAAGGCCAACACGGCCAGAACGATAGCGAGGCCCGGGAAGGTGACCACCCACCACGCATCCAGCAGATACGCCCTGCCATGGTCCACCATGGTACCCCAGGAGGGCGTGGCCGCCGGGACTCCCAGACCGAGAAAGGAGAGACCCGCCTCCAGCACGATGGCGTTGCCGATGCCCAGGGTGGCCACCACCACCACCGACGGCATGGCGTTGGGAAGGAGGTGGCGCATAAGAATGCGAACCCGGGAGAACCCCAGGGCCCTGGCGGCCTCCGCGAACTCTCTCTCCCTCAGCGCCAAAATCTCCCCCCTCACCATCCTGGTGGTGAAGGGCCACTGGGTCAGGGCCAGGGCCGCGGCGACGAGGAAGACGGAGGGCTCGAAGAGGGCCACGACCGCCAGGAGCAGGACGATGCCGGGGAACGCCATGAACATGTCCAGGAGCCGCATGAGGACGGAATCCACCACACCGCCCAGGTACCCGGCCACCGCCCCCAGGAACGTCCCCAGGGTGACGCTGATCCCCACCGCCAGGAGCCCGATGGTGAGGGAGATCCGTGCCCCGTAGAGGATCCGGGAGAAGATGTCCCGGGAATACTGGTCCGTCCCCATGATATGCGACGGCGACGGAGGCGCCAGCCGCAGACTCGCATGGCCGGTTTCATCGAAGGCCGGCATGGCCAGGGGATCGAAGGGGGCGAGAAAGGGAGTCAGGAGCATGGCCAGATAGAAGGAGACGGCCATCATGAGCCCCAGGAGGGCCATGCGGTTCTTCCGGAAGGCCCGCCAACCCCCCGGCAGAATCCCTCCCCGGTTCCCCTCTCCCTCCTCGGACGCGGCTCCCCTGCCGGCCCCGCTCCTCCAACTCCACCCCCACACGGCCCCCAGTGCCAGAACGAGGGTCAGGAGCGCCACACGCTCGTCCAGTCTTCCTCCGGGAGCCTGCAGAATCCGGTCGAACCGCACCACCGCCAGGGCCAGGAGCCCGAGCCACAGGGACAGAGCCGCCCCTCCCTCGACCCACCTGCCGCGGAGGAGGTGCGGGAGGCCCGGAAGGACCGCCTGGACCCACCTAGCCATGGCCATGGCGAATTCTGGGATCCACGACCCCATAGAGAAGGTCCGCCAGGAGATTGCCCAGCACGACCATGGCACCGAAGAGGAAGGTCCCCGCCAGCACCACGGGATAATCCTCCAGGAGGATGGACTCCACCATGAGCCTCCCCATCCCGGGCCAGGCGAAGACGTACTCGATGAAGACGGTACCGCCCAGGAGAAGGGGAACGTAGACCCCCATGAGGGTCACCACCGGGATGAGGGCATTCCGGAGGGCATGCTTCCACACCACCCTCCACTCCGGAAGGCCCTTCGCCCTGGCCGTCCGGATGTAGTCCTGCCCCATGACCTCCAGCATGCTGCTTCTCACATAGCGGGCGATCCCCCCGGCCAGGACCAGGGCAAGGGTGAGGGCGGGAAGAGTCAGGTGCCGGATCCGGTCCCTGATCTGCTCCATGGGCCCCATGAGGTCGTGCCCGTCGCTGGCGATCCCCGATGGGGGGAAGCTGACGGGCCAGCCCCAGACGTTTCCGGCATTCACGCTGAACACCAGGATCATCATGATGGCGAGCCAGAACGAGGGCATGGAGTAGAAGAGGAGGGACCCACCGCTGAGGACCGAATCCAGGAGGGAGTGCTGGCGGACGGCCTGGACGACCCCTATGAGAATGCCGGCGGCGAAGGCCAGGAAGAGGGCCACGGAGGCCAGGAGGAGAGTGTTGGGAAGCACCGCCAGGATCCGGTCCTTCACCGGCATGCCCCCGGCCAGGGACTGGCCGAAGTCCCCCTGGAGGAAGGATAGGAGCCACCGGCCATACTGGACGTGGAGTGGTGCGTCCAGCCCCAGATTCCTGCGTATCTGCTCCAGCGTCTCCGGGGACATCCCCGGCTTCAGGTAGACGGACGCAGGGTCGCCTGGAGCCAGGGCCAGGACCAGGAACACGACGGTCGCCACTCCCAGGAGGAGGGGAACGGCCCCCAGGACCCGGCGAACGGCGTAGAGGAGCAAGAGTCCTCCACCCCCCTCAGGGAGTCCTTCGATCCTCGGGAGCGATCCACCACTCCCGTATGCTCGCCCATTCCCCCCGGGCATCCATCACCACGTCCCTCAGCCTGTCTCTGACACCGTTCCTCCGGTACGACGAGTAGAGGTAGGTGTTGGGATGAACGTCCATGATTCGATTCTGGTACGCGTGCCACACCGGGATGGCGGAGGCGCGGTCCACCACGAGCTGGAGCGTATCGAGGTGGCGGTCCAGGACCGGATCCATGGTCCCGGAAAATGCCCAGAGGCCGTCCACCGCTTCCGAGTGGAAGAGGTCCCGCTCGTCCAGCCGGAACTCGGCCTCCCAGGAGACCAGGACTCCCTCGAAGTCCCGCTGGGGTGAGGTGATCCGCCCCATGAGAGTACCAAACTCCAGGACCCGGGGGCCTAGATCCACACCCACCTCCCGGAGCTGGACCCTCATGATCTCCGCCACCTCCTGCCGCTCCTGGTTCTGGTTCATGATGAGCTCGATACGGAGAGGAGCTCCTTCAGGGTCCTCCCGGATTCCGTCTCCGTCCCGATCCGTCCACCCCGCTGCCTCCAGGAGGTCCCGGGCCCGACCCGGATCGTAGGGAAACGAATCGCCGAGGGTGGGATCGAAGGCCCAGTGGACCGGCGGAATCCCGGAATTGACCAGAACCGCCTGTTCTCCGTGAATCCCCTCCATGATCTGGCGCCGGTTCACTCCCAGGGTGAGAGCCCGCCGCAGCCGAGGATCCGAAAGCTTCCCAACCCGGCTGTTCCATCCCGCGAAGAGAACGGATCGATAGGGAAAGCTCAGGACTCTCAACCCCGGCTCCGCCTCGGCCCGCCTGGCATGGTTCGGGAACATGGCCACGTGGACGTCCACGCCCCCCGTCAGGAGCTCCGCCAGGAGCGTCGTCTGCTCGGGGATCACCCGATAGACGTAACGATCCAGGTAGGCCCC
>Ga0209498_1002728_pt1 | contig 10584 bp, 9 predicted proteins | sample WalLakDeSediment_FD_184131 | JGI IMG/M metagenome (GOLD analysis project Ga0209498, IMG submission 184131) | Lake sediment microbial communities from Walker lake, Nevada to study Microbial Dark Matter (Phase II) - Walker Lake 11/02/13 Deep... | ecosystem: Environmental > Aquatic > Freshwater >... | reverse complement strand
TCTTTCACGCTGCATTTCTAAAACTTTTTGCTTTCCTAATCTTATCCACTGAACTAATGGAATGTTAGCCGGACAAGTATATGCACACGTTCCGCATTCCATACAGACTGTTACATCCGCATCTTCGGCTTCTTCAAATTTGTTAAGCTGAGAATAACGTGCAAGTTTTGTCGGTATTAAATTTAATGGACAAGCACCAACGCATTGTCCGCATCTTAAACAAGGTGTTTCGGGATTTTCTACAACTTCATCTTTTGTTAAGACTAAAATTCCGGAGGTTGCTTTCATAACAGGTGCGTGAAGATCAAACTGAGCAACACCCATCATTGGACCGCCTACAACAATTTTAACTGCGTCTTCTGTTACTCCGCCGCAGAAATCAATTACGGTTTGAATTGGTGTACCAACAGGCACTAATAAATTTTTAGGAACCTTTATTCCTTTGCCTGAAACTGTTAAAGCAGCAGTTGTGAGGACTTCACCCTTAACCACTGCATCGTGGATTGCAATTGCTGTCCCGATATTCTGTATAACTGCGCCAACATCCATAGGAAGTTTTCCGGGAGGAACTTCTTTCCCGTTAACAGCTTTGATCAACATCTTTTCTGCGCCTTGAGGATACTTGGTCTTCAATGAAACTACTTCAAGTCCTTCTTCATTCCGAACTTTTTCAGAAAGAAGTTTTATTGCTTCCGGTTTGTTATTCTCAATTCCTATTACTCCGCGTTTAACGCCAAGGGCTTTCATAATTAATTTGAAACCGGAGATAAGATCATCGGGTCTTTCAATCATGAATCTGTAATCGCGAGTGAGATATGGTTCGCATTCACATCCATTCAGAATAACCACATCAATAACTTTATCTTTTGGGGGAGAAAGCTTAACAGAAGTAGGAAATGCAGCACCGCCTTGACCGACTATTCCAGCTTCAGCAACTCTGTTTCTAATTTCATCGGGAGTAATTGTATCCGGATTAAGCGGAGGTAAAGTAATTTTCTGTGCTTCCGATGTTCCATTGGTTTTAATTACAATAGCATCTTTTGGAAATCCGGATGAAGTAGTTTGTTTTCCCAGACTCATTACTTTTCCCGCAACAGAAGTGTGAACAGGAGCGGAAACAAATCCTTCTGCTTGTGCAACAAGCTGACCGGGTATTACTTCATCGCCTTTTTTAACCTGCGCTGAAGCTTCTTTTCCAAGATGCTGTGCAAGCGGAAGAATTATCTCTTCAGGCAGAGGTATCACTTCGAATGCACAATTTTCTGTTAACTCTTTATATTCCCGCGGATGAACACCGCCGTGAAAAGTACGTAAACTCACTTTTTTCTCTCTGATTATTTCAATTGTAATGCAAAATCTGACAGAACAAATAATTAACAAGCATCAATTAACTACAATATTTGCTGTTAAGTCACCTGATTTTTTCAGAAACTATGCCACCAAAGCACAATGTTTTTCTGTTAAAACGGCTTATTTTATCAATTTTTTAGTGGATTTATTTATCAAATAAGGGAAATTGGATGCGGATTTATCAGAAATGAAAAAGGGGAAACATATTTGAAATTTAATTTTTTCATAGTATGAACACGCCATCACACTTTGGCTATGCGCTGAGGCGTGTTCCTACAAAATGCGTTGAACAAAAATGTTATTTGTCATTTCGACCAGAGGGAGAAATCTAAGCAAAGATTTCTCACCAGATAAACCTGTCTGCCGTTAGGCAAAATATGGGTTGTTTTATATTTGGGTTCAACTCACTTCAACAGCAGCAATTTAGGATATTATATTACATACAATTCAATTTCTAGATAGTATCTCTGATTAAAATATAACTTACGAGTTGGACATCGGACTTTCCTTTTCGATCCCTCGCAAAAACCTGAATAATACAAGTATCTTTCAAAACATTATTTAGATTTTTAGGATAAACCACACACCAATTTTCATATGTATTGAATATCGTCCAATCAGGATAAGTGGTTCCTTTTATCCTAGATTTTCCATCTGTAGTCCAGTCAAAGACCAAAGTATCTCCGTCGGGATCCATAGCATTACATACTACAATTGCTGAATCTAATGGACCAATAACATCTGGGAAAACTGTTAGGGAAAGTATTATCGGACTCTGATTTTCTCCTACCTCGAGCGTATTCTCATTGCAGCTATTATAAGCTAGTAATACTATTATCAGCACGATTGTTTTTTTCACTAATAATTCAATCGAATTATTTTATAATAATTATTTTAAATACAGCATCTTCTTCGAAATAATGTAACTGCCTGACTGCATTCTGTATATGTAAACTCCGCTTGCAAGACCAGCGGCATTAAACTCAACTGTATGAGTACCTGCCGGTTTTTCTTCGTTGATTAATGTACTTATTTCCCTTCCCAGTATATCAAACACTTTTATTGTTATTTTCCCGTAGTGTGCTAAGCTGTAATTTATTTTTGTAACCGAATTAAATGGGTTTGGATAGTTTTGGGAAAGATAGTAACTAGCCGGAACTTCGGGAAGATCATCAATATTTACTGTTAATCCATGTACACGAATTGTATCAAATATAGATAATCCTTTATTGGTGTAAAGGTACAAAGTATCACCACCCGCGGGTATGTTAGATAAAGAATCACCTTGAAATGTCACACGCCATGAAAACTCTGTTCCTGCTGGATCAGAAAAGATAGCAACATCAGCAAATGATAGAATGTTTTTCCGAAACGGATTCGGTTCAGCAAATGCAAACTGAATTCTTTGCCAAAAGTTATCAATATGTCTGTAAACTCTGAAGTTAATATTTGGATTTGCCGGCGGTGCACCCGGACCAAAAATATTTACCAAATAATTTGAGGTATCATTGTATATATCAGAAAAAACAAATTTGTAATCGAATGGGTATCGATATGCAGAAAGTGTTGCCGAAACAAACTGGTCCATTACAAATCTCAGGTTTTTGGGGTGCACATTATTCCATCCGCTTAATAAAGTGTCCAAACTCGTAAGAATGTCTTCTGTATAGAGAGTCATTCCATCAAATATAATTGATTCTTCCCCCGGCTTGAATGGCTGATTGAAAAGTAAATAATCATTGGTCATGGTTTTATATACAGAAAATTTTTTCTCAGTATTCGGAGTTATATCGTTAAATGTGATGATATACTCCTCACTTGTAAATAAAGTTGAATCGATTACTCTAAGTTCAACAGGAACTCCGGAATATTTTTTTATCCACTCAAAATTTTGGGAAGGAAGTACTACTCTGGGAGTTTCCTTTATAAATTCAGGAGTAACTTCAGAGTATGACAGATTACCATCTGTTACTTCAAATTTGATTGTCAACCTATTTGAGTTAGGAATGAATTTTAGATTTATCGGGAAAGTTTGAAGCACTGTATCTCCAGACACATTAAAGCTGTAAGACATCCTGAATGCAGTATCGGAAGTTGTCTTATACAATACTTTCAGCGTCAGTGGATCGTTATCAGGATCACCTATTAAGAAGTTAAAATCATATTCCTCGTTTGTGATTGTTGTGCCATATTGAATTTCGGGATTCTGCATTTCTATATATGGAGAACCATTGCCTGGATTATTTACGGTAAAATAGCTGCTTTCATTTAAAGCATATATAAATCCATTTGTATTTTTCATCAATATTAGAAGTTTGGCAAATGATCCGTCTTCAAATAAAATCGTGTTCCAGTTGTATGAACCCGTATTCGCAGCATTACGAACCACAGTTTTCCAATTGTTGCCGCCATCTGCACTATACCAAATATCAACAGTTCCCTGAGAATTTAGTGAATTCCAGTTTATGGTTTCATTTCCGGATACCGTTTTATGAAAGGCCGGATTTGTAATCTGGACAGAGTTAACTACTGTAGCCGTGTCAAAACCAGAATGATACAGTGCCTCTGCATATTTTATTTTCTTAATTATTTCATTTTTTGAATAACCAAAAGCAACCGCTGTTACAATTCTTTTAGTCTCTCCAGAAGCTATAGAAAAGTACTCTCCTCCATACATATAATCGCCATCTTCTCCGCGTATAGCGTAAGGAATTGAATCAACATAATACACACTCGATGGATAGGAATAGTTTCCCGGTTTAAGCTTGTTCCACATTTCCTCATCATTTGCCATCCTTATATCTCCAGCCGGAACAAAATTTCTGAAACTTGCAATCTTATTTCCATCGGGGGCATATATAAATGTTTCCCCAAACATTCCGGGGTTACCTATCCAATACGGGTTTGCATTTGGTTTGATATAATTATCGTGATCATAACTTACAATCAGGTTATCCTGAGGATAATATAAGGTTACATCATCATTCCATTCGGAGCCCATACCTCCGATGTATGTGCCAACAATATTTCCAAATACAAGTTTATGATAATTATGAATGGAATTATTTTTTATATCATATATCCTGAAGAGTATATCTTTATAATCGGGATGATTAAGCTGCACATACCTTACTTTTATTTCTAAGGCGTGTCCTGTTATGGTTGTATCCGTTGAATCAGCCCAAAATTTATTTATGATATTGTTCTCAAGATCATTGAAATCATCCATCACAAAAAGCGCTTCCTGATTTCCGACAAAATTATCAGGACCGTATAAACCATTCCACACAACTGAACCGTATGAAGGATTGTCCGGCCAGATTGAGGGCCAGGTTGCAGGAATATGACTTAATGCAATTCCCTGACCGGGTACATTGTGATTGATGTTAAAATAACCGGGCAGTGGTTCAAAAGTATATGACACACCGTTCTCACCTTCACCTCCGCCGGGTCTGTTAACAGCGGTAATAATAACTGAATGAATTGTATCAGGGATGCCATCAGGAGGAATATTACCCATCCAGTAATCGTCGATAGGAAGTTCAAGCCCAAGCAAAATACTTACATCACCGGCATAAACATTATATGGATGTTTCCATGTAAATCGAGGACCCTCAGATGCTGGTTGTGCGATTACACCATAATTGGTAATTACAGTCTTAATATTATTACCATCAAGAACAGCAGTGTTTCTTAAATTCGGGCTGCCGTGTTGAGCTAAGCATACAACTTGAAATGTGATAATAATAATTATAAGTAGTTTCATTTTTCTTCCTTGAACTTATATTGTATTATGTTAACTAATAAGATAAAACCATTTCCCAAAACAAATAAAATTGTCACTTCACCAACAGCATCTTCTTCGAAATAATGTAACTGCCTGACTGCATTCTGTATATGTAAACTCCGCTTGCAAGACCAGCGGCATTAAACTCAACTGTATGAGTACCTGCCGGTTTTTCTTCGTTGATTAATGTACTTATTTCCCTTCCCAGTATATCAAACACTTTTATTGTTATTTTCCCGTAGTGTGCTAAGCTGTAATTTATTTTTGTAACCGGATTAAATGGGTTTGGATAGTTTTGGGACAATGAATAATCATATACTGATATTAAATCATTATGTACAGGGGTCGTAAACAATACTAAAGAATCATAATACCATGCATTTGAATCGCTTGGTGAATTTTGTCCCCAATAAGACAGTCCCGGTATTTCGTCAACTATATATAAATAATCTGCTCTTATCTTACCGGTGATCTCATCATAGCTTAGTTTTTTATTCAGTGATAAAAATGTTTCCAAGACATTCTGCCGGTTCTTTAACGGGAATATATTATCTGGTGACCAGGTCTGCCCGCCATCATAAGAAATATTAGCCAGATAATCCGTATAGTAAACCGGTGTTGAAAAGGCACCACCATCGCCGGGATAAATGTTTAATGAGCTTACTCCGGGTTCTCCGGTATATTCGGGAACAGACCAGGCAATTAAAACGATCTGTCCGTTTTCAGAAACAGAAATTGATGGAAGTGATTGAGCATAAGCAAAACCCGGAGAATATTGACCCAATGGATTACCGGCACCGTCATGCATTTGTTCATAAGCCGGATCAGTAATTGCAATCCAGTTTTTATCTCTGCTGTTCCAGTATAAAATTGTTGAGGTTTCAATTGTATCAATGCCGTCAATAGTTTTGCCCAATCCCCACAGTGCCAGGTGCATAACTCCAAAGCTATCCAGTTCTCCGGAGAGCATAGAATAAGATTTCAGGTGAGGAGCCAAATTTCTGTTAGTTATTTGTCCCCAAACAGGTTCATCCATATTTCCCCTTAAAATTATTTCTCCCTGCCAGTTATTACCCTGATTTGTTGAATAATAATGATAGATACCGTGAGGATTGCCGGATGTGAAAATATTATCTCTCACCAATACGGTTGAAATAAAACTTGAATTTTTGGAAACATATATTACTGTTGGAAATCCAATACCGCTTGCATAAGTAAACAACGAATCATTTTCCCCTAATAGTGTTATCAAAGTGCCTTCTTCAAATATTTCAGATGAATTGTATATGCCGTCAATGAAGAAAGAATCCATATCTACAGAATTAACCGACCATATATTGCAATTAGGATCAGGTGCGAAATAGTATTGTTGGTATCTTTGAAAACTTCCATACTCAAAATGATTAGTTTCAGGATAATAATACGACCAGTGAGTTGTTGGAAAGTCCTGAGAAACTGAAATTATTCTTTTGTTTGTACAATCAGAATATCTAAGCGAAGCAGCCCCTATATTCGTGGGCTGCGGATTAAATGCCGGTATATAGTGGATGGAAGAGGAGTCAATAATTATTAATGTATCAATTGCGAGTATTATGATTTCATTATTAAGATCATCATTTAAGTCTGCTACTTCAATTAAATTCTGTTCTAAATTGTAATAGACTTCGTAATGAGAATACTTTAATAAGGTACCGGCTTCACCCGGATTTTGTGAATAAGATTGACCAACGCTTATTACAAGCAAGAGCACTAAAGCACAATTTCTGAACGATTCCATAAAAATACCCCTGAGAATGTTCGTAAATCTTATAAAACCATTAGTCTGGTTAATTTGTTAGTGTTAAAGTAAATCCCGCTTCCATTAAAATCAAACCATTTTGAGTTTTATTTATTCTTTTAAGCAGGAACGCCGGTTCTTTTTGCAGTGGATTTAATCATTTAATGTTTTTAGCCGATTCAGGCGCGCGGAGTAAAAGCACATTAAAATTCTAAAATAATTACCATGAATCCTTTTATATTTTGCTTAATCTTATTAGACACTATTTTAAAAAGGTTTTATGGAAGCCGGACAGATATTTTTATACTTAATAATTGCCCTTATCGGGTTTTATATAATCAGAAAGGTGCTTGTTTACAGGTCGGTTAAGCATTATTCTCCTGTGAACGCATCGCTTAAACTGAAGAAAGAAAGAAACGTAGTTTTGCTCGATGTAAGAACTGATATGGAAAGAAAACAGGATTCTATAAAGGGTTCTTACCATATTCCGCTTATGGATATTTCATCAAGCGAAAATGAATTAAAGAAATTTAAAGATGCAGAAATTATTTGCTATTGCAGAACAGGCAATAGAAGTATGAATGCAGCTTCAAAACTTAAAAAGATGGGATTTAACGCAGCTAACTTAAGCAGAGGAATTATCGGATGGAAAGCAGCAGGACTCAGATAATCTGGAAATGGACAAAAAGAATTCTGCCGGTTGCCTTAGGTGCACTGGGAGGATATTTATATTATCATTTTATAGGATGCGACAGAGGATGTGCAATCACAGGCAATCCCTGGTCAAGCACTATGTATGGCGCAGTTATCGGATTGATTTTAACTAACTGGAAAACGAAAGCTAAACTACTTCAACCAAAGGAAAATGAACAATGAAAAAAAATATGGCAAATATTGACAGAGGAATAAGACTTCTTCTTGTAATTGTTATAGCGGTTTTATTTTTAACAAACCAGATAAGCGGATTAGCCGCAATCATTTTGGGAATTTTTGGCGTTGCATTTTTATTCAGCGGTGGAACAGGATTTTGTCCGCTCTATAAAATTTTTAATATGTCATCTTTGAAGAAGCAATCATAAGGAGAGAATTGTGCAGTACGGATTTTCAAAAACCACAGATTATACTTTTAGTCAGGCAATAGAAAAAGTAACAGATGAACTTAAGAAAGAAGGCTTCGGCATTCTTACCACGATTGATGTTAAAGAAACACTAAAAAACAAAATAAATGTTGATTTTAAGAACTACACTATACTTGGTGCATGCAATCCGCCTATTGCTCATAAAGCTTTACAGACAGAAGAAGAGCTGGGATTATTACTCCCCTGTAATGTAGTTGTTTATGAAAAAGGTAACAAAATTGTTGTATCAATTTTCGATCCTATGATGATGACCAAAGTAATTGATAATGATAAGATGATCCCCATTGCAAATGAAGTTAAAGAAAAACTTCAGAGAGTATTAGAAGCGGTTTAATATTATAATTTAATCTATCAGAAAGGAAAACAATGACCGAGAACTTAACAAAACAGACTTTTTTAGAAAAAGTTTTTAATTATGAAAAAAACCAGGACTGGAAATACGAAGGCGATCTTCCTGCTGTTATTGATTTCTGGGCTCCATGGTGCGGACCATGCAAAATGGTAGGACCAATTCTTGAAGAATTGTCAGAAGAATACAAAGGCAAGATAAATGTTTACAAAGTCAATACCGATGAGGAACAGGAACTTGGTGGTGTATTTGGAATAAGAAGCATACCTTCATTACTATTCGTCCCGATGGAAGGTCAGCCGAAAATGGCAGTCGGTGCTTTACCGAAAGAATCTTTAAAGCAGGCGATTGATAAAGAGCTGCTTACAGCAGTTGCTTAGCCCCAACGTTTTTGGTATATGGTATAGGGTATAACGTCAAGCCCTATACCTGTATACCTTTTAGCGAATTCATTTCCCTGGTCTTTACTCTTTCCTCAAAACAAATATTTCAAAAAAGATTGCAGAATTCTCCATTAAAACTTATTTTGCCTCTATACTCATCAATAAAAACAGGAGCTGCTATATGAAACTTTTCTTCTCTTTTTTAACAATTGTATTTTTTCTTAGTTTATCCCTCAATTCTGTTGCACAGCAGGGAGGAGATGTTGATACGAAGGTGATTCCGCCCGAGTATACAAGCACACCCGGAACAAATACATTTCTTGGACCACTGTCGAACGCAAATCGTAGTTATCAACTTTTAATTCATGAAAGCTTATTAACTGAATTGCTTAATAAAGAAATCAATGCTATAGCCTGGAGAATCCCAACTTCAGCAACAGCTAATTGGCCAACCGCAGATGTTGTTTTTTCAACTTACGACATATACCTTAGTGAGAGTGTTACTCCGGCTAATAGAAGTTTTACCTTTGCCGATAATGTGGTTGGTACTCAAACACTAGTACGTTCAGGTCCATTGAATATTGCCGAGGGAACATACAGATTTGGAAGCGTGCCAAATGATTTTGGTCCCGAGATAGTATTTGATGACCTTTGGTTGTATACCGGTAGTCATCTGTTAATAGAAATCAGGCATCAGGGTTTCACTGGTACCTCAAGATCAACAGATGCAGTTGGAACAGCAATTACAGGTTATGGTACATTATTCAGCGCATTATGGCAAGGCAGTTACACACCAACAACAGGCGTACAGGGAAATTTCAGTATTGTTAAGCTGACTTACGATGAACCAATACCAGTTGAGTTAACGTCTTTTACAGCATCCCTTTCCGGTACCAATGTTACATTAAATTGGACCACAGCAACAGAAATTAATAACCAGGGGTTTGATGTACAAAGAAAATCTGTAAACTCTGCTTATGAGTCAATTGGTTTTGTTTCCGGTTTTGGAACCACAACCGAAGCTAAAAGCTATTCTTTCACCGATGAAGTTACTAATGGTGTTTATACTTATCGCCTGAAGCAAATGGATTTTGACGGCTCGTTTGAATACAGTAATGAGATAGAAGTAGATGTGAATATTCCCGCAGTATATTCACTCGAACAGAACTATCCTAATCCGTTTAATCCTTCAACTACAATTAATTTCAGTATTGCGAATGATGGTTTTGTAAAGTTGGCAGTTTATAATACACTAGGACAGGAAGTAATGACTTTAGTTAATGAAGTAAAAGAATCGGGTGCGCATTCAATTACTTTTGATGCTTCGTCATTAACCAGCGGTGCATATTTCTATAAATTAGAAACAGCACAATTCAGCCAAACAAAGAAAATGCTTCTGGCAAAGTAATTTGTTTCTGATAAAAACCTGATAGGTATAAGGTATAGGGTATAAGTATTTACCCTATACCTGCATACATCATAATAATCTTCCCGGTACCTCAACTTCTTCCCTTGAATAGCAAAAATGATTTATTATCTTAGTTATATGAAGATTACCAATATTTTAATAATCATTTTACTTAGTCTTAGCAGTATTTCAGCTCAACAGACAGGCACTGATGACTATAATAAATTCCTTCTTGCACAGAGCTATGAACAGCAGGGAAGTTTCGACAGGGCTCAAAAAATTTATGAGGAACTTTATCAGAAAGAACCGCAAAATATTAATTACTTTAACTCGTTGAACAGAGTTTACACTCAGCAGAAGAATTATGCAGCCGCAATATTAATTATTGAAA
>Ga0209498_1002725_pt1 | contig 10589 bp, 8 predicted proteins | sample WalLakDeSediment_FD_184131 | JGI IMG/M metagenome (GOLD analysis project Ga0209498, IMG submission 184131) | Lake sediment microbial communities from Walker lake, Nevada to study Microbial Dark Matter (Phase II) - Walker Lake 11/02/13 Deep... | ecosystem: Environmental > Aquatic > Freshwater >... | reverse complement strand
ATACCTAATATTTTGACCGTGTTTGTGCTGTCGTTATATGCACAGTAACTATCCTGATCAGACCGAAAGACCGGATCACCGTTTTCATCCTTAACAGGCCAGCCATTTACAGGATGCCAGGTCTGCAGCTTATCACTGAATGCAATTTGTGAAAGATCAGGATTCTGGAAACCGCCTGCTGCTTCCCATTCCTCGTTGTTGGTATATCGGCCCTGAATAACATTGCCGGGAATTCCAACCATAGGGTTGATTCTGTATATGTAATGCTTACCACTGTTTATTGGAAATTCACCGGAAGGACCTTGTGTTATTCTGCGTGGATAAAGTTTACCACGGTTCTCAAAAAACAAACCTATGTTGCTTGCATTATGTGTTCCGCCGGCTCTATCCCTGATAGAAAATATTTTTTCCAGATCTACAGGATAATTATCGCCATCCCTGCCAACCTGAGAAAAAACATTTATAGCAAACAATAAGAATAATGTTATTAAATAATATCTTCTCATAATAATCAACCTTTTACTCAATGATTAATTAAATCTGAATGTTAAACCAAGCCGAATTGATCTTGGCGGACCGAAGTTAGAAGGATCCTGCATATACTCAGGCGATAAAGCTCCTTCAAATGTAAAATCGGGTTCACCTGTATCACGATAAACATATAATATGTTTCTATGATCTGTTAGGTTTAAGAATTCAGCAAATAAACGTAATTTATATTTGGTACCAAACTCAAATTCTTTGCCAATCATAAGATCAATATTATAGTTTCCTGGCTGCCGTAATGAATTTCTAACAACAAATCCTACATCTCTACCTCCGGGTGTATATGGAGTTCCGGAACTTGCGCGGGCAATTAGACTTATATCCATATTTTCAAAAATTTGAGATCCAAATAGTTCCGGACCTTCATTTTCAAGAATTAAATATGTTCCGCTGGCATTAAAAACGTGAGTTCTGTCAAATTCAAGAAAATAAAGCTGTGTTGATTCCTGAGTGCCCGGGTATTGTTCACGCTCAGAGGAAGCACTTCCTTTAGCAACTGAATATGTATAGGTAAGTCCGCCTGAAAAATTTCTGCTTCTTCTTACATCAAGTGAAACTTCAAGACCTTTAATATTAGCATAATCTTCATTTACGTAGAGTGTATAGCCGGTGAATCTTCCATCAACATAAGGGAAGTAATATCGTGTACCGATCAATCCTGTTATGTCACGATAATAAGTTGTAACATTAAGTGCAATTCTGTCAGTAAACTGGTGAGCTATTCCAACCTCATAAGATATAGTTCGCTGTGCATCAAGACTCGGCTGACCGAATAATGGTTCTCTTACATTCAAATCATACTGGTTATTTTCAAATAAGTACTGAAAATCGGGATTTTGGAAAAAGTGACCGTATGAAAAATGAAGCTTGGTTCTGTCTGAAATGGGATGTGCAATTCCAACTCTTGGAGAAAGCTGTGAGCGAGACTTAACCTTGATAACTGAATTGGGATCTAGCGGATTATCTCTGAATTCAACATTTGCATTCATATAATCGTATCGCAGCCCCAGGTTTATTACAAGATAAGGCAATTCTATTTTATCCTGTGCATACCCGGCTAATTCAAATGGTTCTGTTGTGTAATCATCTATATATGGAAATGTTCGTTTAGGATCGAAGATGCTGAATAATCTTAATTTATGTTTTTTAAAAGCGGCTCCGAATTTAATTTCATTCTTTAATCCTAATTGCCAAACTGCATCAGCTTTAAGATCAAATGTTGCTGTTCTGCTGTCTGTAAGCTGCAGCGGATTTGCTTTTCTGTAAAATTCAAAACCGGTGCCAATATCTTCAAAATACTCGAACTGATTGCTTGCAAGATATTGTGATGTATCTTTATCAACTCCTGAATAATAACCCTGGTTAAAGTAAGAAGAGCGGATATCGTAAAAAAAGTTATTTGCAATAGTATGAGTTAGAGTCATAGAACTTTGCCAGCTATCGGTTTTTCTCCTTAAGTATTGTTCAGGAATAAACTTGTATGCGTGGCTGTAGCTCTGCCTTTTACCAATGCTGCCTCTGTTAGCTAAGGATATTTTAACATAAGGAATTAAGGTTGTTGTAAGTTTTGTAAAAATGGTTTTTTCATTATTGTAGCCAAACGGAAGGTAATTGCCTCGCTTATCAAGCTCAGCTGAAATAAAATATTTTATGTCCTGCATAAATAAGGGTCCGCTAATACTGCCGTTCAATCTGTTTTCACGCAGCCGACTGTATTTATCAACACCAAATTCACTTGTTCTTCCTTCAAGTTTTGCAGAAAATTTTTCTGATCCATCTCTTGTTACGATATTCACAATACCGCTCATTGAGTTACCGTATTCGGCATTAAAAGTTCCGCTGAGCAAACTCATTTCCTGAATGGCATCATTATTAATTTGAGTTGCTAAACCACCTAACAGCGGATCGGTTACATACATTCCATCAACAAGAAAAGCAATTTCGTTTGATCTTCCGCCTCTGACATGAAGATTATTTCCTGATGTAACTACTCCGGCCTGCAATGATAGAAGCTGAGTGAAAGTAGAGACGGGCAGTGCTTCAATCTGGTCCCTGCTTATAACAGAAATTGAACTTGTAAGATCTTTTCTTATCATCGGAGCAACTGCGGTTACAACAACCTCATCAACCTCAATGGAAACCGGTTTAATTTCAGCTGAGAGCTGTGTTGTTTGATCGACAATTATAACTACATCTGTATAAAGAATTGTTTCATACCCGATGAAGCTGATGCGGACATTATATCTTCCGGGTGGAATGTTAAGAATAACATATTCGCCTCTTACATTAGTGGCAGCACCGAAATCAGTTCCCTCAATAAGTATGTTAGCGCCAATAAGGGGTTCTCCAGTTTGAGCATCCTTGATTGTTCCGACCAGCTTTCCTGTTGTTCCCGCAAAAAGCAGGAATGGAAGACATGCTAAAAGAATAATTATTTTTTTCATCTTTCACTCCCGGTAATAATCTGATTCTGACTTTCCATAATTTCTTCGGTTTCTTTAAGAATTTTCTTAGCCCTGCTTTTCTTTTTAAGTGCGCAGGCTGTTGCAATTGCATTTATCAATACTGAAATTGCTGCGAATGAATTTGTGAACAACATATTTTCACTTTTTACAATAAGATTTGCTTTTGTATGAAATGTAACCGGTGAAGCCTGCTTATTAGTTATTGCAATTACATCAATTCCTTTTTCTTTAGCAAAAGCAGATACTTCTACTGTTTCTTTTGAATATGGAGGAAATGAAAACACTATTAATAAATCTTTCTTGTTCATGAATAGAACCTGTTCATGAAAAACTGTGTGCGTGTGTTTTAGAACTGTGGAATCTATTCCAACTTGCGTCAGCTGATAACCCAATATCTCTGCCAGCAAATAAGATATTCCTAATCCCGCAGTAAAAACACGGTCAGCTTTAAGAATTCTGTTTATTACATAGTCAAAAGTCTTGCGCTCAATAATGTTCAGAGTGTTATTAATGTTGGCAATATCCACATTTGCAACTTCGGTAAGCAGATCCTCATCGGCGGTATGTTTATCAAACAAGGGAAAAATAACTTTGTTATTGATCTGATCCTGAAAAGTTTCAGCAATGGCATCGCGCATTTCACTGAAACCTTCAAAACCAACCCTTTGAGCGAAACGCACTACAGAGGCAACGCTTGTTCCAGTACTTTTTGCAATATTCTGAACATTAAGAAACGGAATTCTGTCAAAATTATCTATAAAGTAATCTGCAATTTTTTTATGATTGCGGGGAAGTGAGTTATACTTCCCCTTAATCTTATCTTTTATTTGTTTGTATCTATCCATATAAAAATAGCTCACACAAAAAGAGTGAGCTGAAAAATTACTTCAACAATGTCATCTTCTTTGAGATAACTGAATTTTCTGTCTGCAGCGCATAAACATAAATTCCTGAAGGAAGATTAGAAGCATCAAAATCAAAACTATATGTGCCTGCTTCATAAACTCCGCTTGCAAGTGTTGCAACTTCCTCGCCAATAAGATTAAATACCCTCAGCATTACATTTGATTTTTCCGGAATGCCGAATGATATTCTTGTTGACGGATTAAAAGGATTTGGATAGTTCTGCGCTAATATAAAATTATCCGGAGCAAAACGATTTTCAACTTCAATTTCACCATAGTAAGTATATGATCCGTTGAAATCTATTTGTTTCAGTCTGTAATAAACCACTTCTGACAGGGTGCCGGAAATGTCATCAATAAATGAATAATTCTTAGCTTCTGTAGTAGTTCCAAAACCTTCTTTATATCCGACCCTCATCCACTCAGGGTTATCGGCAGTTCTTCTTTCAACTTCAAAGCCCCAATTATTAATTTCGGTTGCGGTTGACCAGTTAAGCGAAACTTTATTACCAACAACATTCCCAGTGAAAGATGTTAATTCCACAGGAACAATTATATTAAATTTATCTTCACATAAATTCATATTTGCTAAGCAGGCAGCCTGATCGGCACCAAGCGCTATACCAAAATAAAAATCGGTGGTCTGGCCCGGGTTAAGAGGAATAGCGTTTTGACCGAGAACAGCAACTGCACCATCAGCGCCCGCGGTAAATGGTGGATCAAAAGAATTTTGTGTCAGCCATTGATAGAATGATGCATCATTTCCATATCCGCTGAACCATTCAAAAGTTTTTAATGCAGTCTGCTGACCAGAGAAAAATTTAATTCCTACCCAATTAGCTTTGTTCATTAACACGGTTTGTGAAGCAGCATTCCATTGAACAGTTTCATTACCATATTCACCGCCTACCTGAGGAATAACTTCCAATCCAATTACAGCATTAATTGCTGAAGCTTCATTATTCTTAACATTCATTTTCACAAGTAAATAAGCTCCATTAGTCCATCCATAAACATTAATAGCTACTTCAACGTTAGGAGGTAAATTGGAAAAGGAGTTATTAATAGTGCTGGTAACTTCAAAATCGCTTAACGCCGGATTTGTAACTGTTGCAGCATTAACCAATGAACCCTGATCCTGAGAGTAATCAAAAACTGTAGTTGGACTAACACCAACAAGAATTGAAGCGCGATCGATCTGGCGGGTTGTTAAGTTATCTGAGAAAACACGTGTCCTTCCGCCATTACTTTGTGTAATACCAATTGCTCCTGTGTAAAAACTTTGAGCGAAACCATCCAACATAAAAATGGATGTAAATAAAAACAGAACGAAAAAGGAAAATGTTCTTTTCATTGTTAACCTCTTTAAATTATTTAATTAAGTTCATTTTTTTGGTTTCAGAATAGCTGCCTGTAATCAATTGATAGAAATAAATTCCACTTGAAAGATTATTTGCATTAAATTGAATATCATAACTTCCGGCTGATAAATCCTGGTTTACTAACTCTGCAACTTCATTTCCCAGCACATCATAAATCTTCAGTGAAACATATTCGCTCTGTGGAATTGAAAACTGAATTTTTGTTGACGGGTTAAATGGATTAGGGTAGTTTTGTTTTAGTTGGTAAACCGTTGGAACAGGTAAAGAACTTTCTTCCAGGTTTGTTATCAAGCTGTACTTTGCCTCTACCCCAGACATATTAGTAAGCATATCTGATTCATTATCACCGATTGAAATTCCAACCCAGAAAATAAATTCTCCGCCTGCTTGAATATTTGTGGCTTCAGTTCCGAAGAAACTAACTGCGCCGTCGCCACCTGAATCATAAAGCGTATCTATCTGGCCGTATGATATCCAGCTAAACATATCTGGATTGCTTGTATTATAACCGCTATACCATTCAATAGATCTTAAAGTGGGCATATTGTGTGAAAGCAATTTATAGCCGACAAAAGTAGAAGCAGGTTCTCTGTAGATTGAAATTGTTTTCGAGTCCGGAAGATATTTAATTGATTCAAGGCCGTAGCTTCCATCCAGTTGTGAAATTATTTCCATACCGAAATACGTACTTAATGCGGCAGATTCTCTGTTGAGAACTGTAAATTTAACCAGCGCATAAGCGCCGCCATTCCAGCCGTAAACATTATGTTTTACAAGAAAGTCAGGTGATTCTCCTGTAATATCATATGAGTTATTAATGGACCCATAAATTTCATAATCGCTTAACTGGGGATTTTCAACATTTTTCACAGAGTCTTCGGGCTCTGCAGAAAGCAAATAGCTGAATACATAATTAGCATTTACACCTGCTAAAAAATTTGAACGATCAATTTGTCTGACACCTGCGAGAGAATCCTTCAGAACTCTTACTCGTCCAAAATTACTGACCACTATGCCAATTTCCCCTGTTTGAAATGTTTGTGCAGGTATTTCCTGCATTACAAATGCAATAAGCAAAAAAGTAACACCAAGCAAATATTTGAACCTCATAAATCCTCCGATCTATAATTATTTATTAAATAAATTTTTAACTCCACCCTATCAGGTTTGGTGGAATAAGCAATAAAAATCCTAAAATGAAAAAGATTATTAATAAAGGTAAAACCCATTTAGCCCATTTGTCCCACGGAACTCTTGCCATTGATAGTGCGCCCATAGTTACTGCAGAAGTTGGAATAATAATGTTAGTGTATTCTCCGAGTTGAAAAGCAAGAATTGCTGTTTGTCTTGATACACCTGCAAGATCGGAAAGCGGAGCCATAATAGGCATTGTAAGTGCTGCCTGTCCGCTGCCTGAATGAACGAAGAAATTAATTATAGCCTGTACAACAAACATTTTTTGTGAAGCAAAAACAGGAGATGATGATTCAATAAGTGGTGCAAGTCCATAAAGTATTGTGTCTATTATCTGACCATCTCTTGAAATAACCAGTGTTGCTCTTGCCAATGCAATTATAAAGGCCGTACCTACCAGATCTTTCGCCCCATCAATAAATGCTTTTATTAGTTCTTCACTTTTCAGTCCGCCGATTATTCCGACTAATATCCCCATAATAAAAAACATTGCAGCTATTTCTTCGATGAACCACGCAAATTCAACAACGCCAATTACAAGCATTACCAGCGAGAGAGCAAATGTTATTAGAACCAACTTGTGTTTTAACGAGAAATGATTGCCATTATCATAAATATGATCGAATTGTTCATTCTTTCTTCTCTCATTATCTTCTTTATAAGTAGGACTTGCTTCCGGATTTTTAGTGATCTTTCTTACATAATACAACAGAAACAATATTGCAACTATGGTTGAAATTATCCAGCAGATTACTCTGTATCCAATTCCTGAGAATAGGGGAACTTCAGCTATGCCCTGTGCAATACCCACGTTAAAAGGATTCAGGAAGGCACTTGCGAAACCAACATGAGCGCCAACCAATGGTATTGCAACGCCAACAATTGAATCATAACCGAGTGCCAGGCAAATAGGAACAATGATCAGTACGAAAGGAATTATTTCCTCGTTCATACCGAAAGTTGCTCCGCCTAAAGAAAACATTAATATGAGAACGGGTATGAACATTGTCCGGAGAGCTTTTGAGTTTTTATGTGCTTTTGCAAGCTTAGTAATAAGCGAATCGATTGCCTTTGTTCTTGCAAGAACATTAAAAGCACCGCCAACAATTAATACAAATCCAATGATTAAACCGGCTTCAACAAATCCCTTTAATGGCGAAATGAATAAAGCGAAAAATCCCTGCGGATTGTTGTCAACATATTTGAAAGAATTCTGAACAACAACTTCTCTTCCGTTCATTGTTGTGCGCTCATATTCGCCACCTGGAATAATCCATGTCATTATAGCAATCAACACCAGCAAAGAAAAAATCAGCAGGTAGGTGTTCGGCACCTTAAGCTTGAATTTATATTTTTTAGATTCTTCTTTCATTCAACTACTTTTTTAGTTTTTAGATTATATCTGTCACCATTAATTAGTAAGTGCATTTTAATATCCTCTGCCCGCAGATTACCCATTTCATCGGCCCGGATATTTTTAGCATCTCCTGCATCAAGAATTAGTACCTGATTTTCACCCAGAACTATAAATGTATCATCAGGATAAACCACTATTGATGTTTCTTCATCTATTGCAATTCCGGGCATTTCGGGATTTTCTATTACAAGGGAGATAAGTCGATTATGTCTTTTCCTTTTAATAAAATGCTGATCAACTATTGCAGATCTTATAAAACCAAATCCCTTTGTAGTTTCAATGTTATTTTTCTGGATAGAAATAAAAGCATTCGATGAATCGGGATTAATAAGTTCATTTCCGGTTATCATAACCTCACTCATAACCGCAGCACCGGCGCTAGTTCCGCTTATAACCCCGCCTGAATTATAAATTTCATAAATTCTTTCAAGCAATTTTGTACCAAGCAGATCTCTTGTGAGATTATTTTGATCACCGCCTGAGAAAAATACTCCGGTTATATTTTCTAGTTTTTTAAGGTTACTATCAGCGTCAGCTGTTTCTTTTGAGAAGAGGAGATAATCGGACGAAGCGATTCCAAGTTTTTTGAGTTCTTTGGATTGTCTTTGAGCAGTTTCAAGCGGTTCAGAACTTGCATTTGGTATTACTATCATATTTGCATTTTCACCGCCGGCAAGCTCAGCAATTTTTTTCATAACATAGTCGGGTCTTTTTCCACCGCCTATTATTACAAGATGACCTTTTGATGATTGTGCAAAACATCCCTGCTCAGGAAATGCAATAAGAATAATTGAAAGAATCAGTAAAAGTTTTTTCATAAGCTTAATTCTTTTTAACCAGCTCAAAGGCTATTTCTGCTGTTTTAACAAGATCTTCAATAAAAATAAACTCATCATTGGAATGCGGATTTTGAGCACCAATGCCAAGATTAACTGACTGTATGCCTTTTCCGTTAAGTGAATTAGCATCACTTCCGCCTAAAGAAATCTTTGAAGTTGGTGTTAAGCCGACCTTTGTTAATGCGCTTATCGTTTCTTTATATACTTCAGCGTCTTCAGGAACAGTAAACGGCATAAAATCCCAGTCATACATTAATTCAAATTTTGCTCCAGCTGAATTTGATTCTTCCTTAAATGCATCAACCAGGCTATTAAAATAGTTTTCTGCTTTTTTGAGATCGAAAGACCTTACTTCACCTTCAAGTTCTGCAAATTCAGGTATTACATTAACAGCCGAGCCGCCTTTTATCAAACCGATATTCATTGTGGTCTCTTCATCAATTCTGCCCAAAGGAAGTTTACTGATAGATTTAACAGCTACAAGAAGAGCGTTTATTCCTTTTTCCGGGGCTATACCAGAATGTGATGCTTTGCCAATAATTCTGATTTTGAATCCGAGAGCACCACAAGCTGAATGTATAAAATTGCCTGGACGATAACCTGAATCAAATACAAAGCCCTTATTTATCTGTCCGTTTATTCCCAAATATTTAGAACCAAATAAAGTGGTTTCTTCACAGGTTGTGAAGACAACTGTAAAATCTTTTACGGGTATTTTTTCTTTGGCAATTTTTTCAAGTAAATAAAGTAATACTGTAACACCGACTCTGTTATCGACTCCAAGTACTGTATCTCCAGATGAAGTGATCTTCTCGTCATCAATAAGTGGCTTAACACCTTCAGTCGGGCGTGCAGTATCCATATGAGAAGAAAGTAAAAAGTTTCCTCCATCTCCAATTTTACAAATTAGATTTCCTGTATTACTTTTTGAATAATGCCAGGAATCATCTTCGGTTACTGAGTAATTATATTGTGTAAGAAAGGATTTGATAAAATCTGCCAGAGGTTTTTCATTCCCGGAAAGCGCATTTATTCTGGCTGTTTGAAGGAATAAATCTATAAGCCGCGAGGTTTCCATCTGTAACTCTAATTACAAAGTTTTTAAATGATGTAATTTTCATTACAGAAATACAAAAAAAATATTTCGATGTCAAGAAAAATCGTATTTAATTTAACTTATTTAATCCGTCTCCTGTTCAGTTATTGTGGGCGGAGCAGTTACGTATCCGTCCCTGATAAGGCTGTCATTAGATTTGTAAACAACTATTTTCACCTCATTCGAGTGATAATAGCCAGTTGATTCCACCTTAACTCCGTTCACTTCCTTAAAAAGTTTGACGTTTGCCAACAAAATATCATTAGAAATCAGATTTCCATCCATTCTTGCTTTTTTGGGCGGAATGTTAGAAAGGGCGTAATAAATCCCCTTTTTAGCATTCTGGAAAGCAACTTCTATATCTTCTTCAAGTTTTTGCTGAGCAAAAGAACCGGAAGAAATTATAAGAAATAATATCAAAAATAATACACTACGCATAGCTACCCTCTATTTTTTTGTTGGATAATATTAACAATTAGCAACTCTTAAGTCAATATGTAATTGGATTCAGCTAATTTAAATTATGGAAACTTAAACTTGACAAAGTAGTTTCCATTGCTTAAGTTGGAAACCAGAAAAACGAAAATAGTTTCCAGGAGTAAAAATGAAAGATCAGAATAAAATAATAGAATATTCAGAAGAAAAATTCTTTCGTGATGGGTTTTATAAAACCACGATGGATGAAATTGCAACTGAACTGAGAATGAGTAAAAAAACTATTTACAAGTTCTTTCCTTCAAAGGAT
>Ga0209498_1002723_pt1 | contig 10593 bp, 10 predicted proteins | sample WalLakDeSediment_FD_184131 | JGI IMG/M metagenome (GOLD analysis project Ga0209498, IMG submission 184131) | Lake sediment microbial communities from Walker lake, Nevada to study Microbial Dark Matter (Phase II) - Walker Lake 11/02/13 Deep... | ecosystem: Environmental > Aquatic > Freshwater >... | reverse complement strand
GATACGGTCCGATTGCAATCCGGCGCAGTTAATCAGAAAACGGCTTTGAAAGGTGCCCCGGGTGGTTTCAACATTCAATTCCGATTGATTTTTATGCAATCCGAGGAATCGGGTATTGAGATGAATGGAATGGCCGGCCTCCTTAACTTGCCGGGCGAATTGAAGGGTAACCTGTTCATAATCGACGATACCTGTATCCGCTACAAACAACCCGCCGATCCCGCAGGCGTGAGGCTCATAATCTCGCAATTGATTGGCCGTAAGACGCTTCAGCCCCTTTAAGCCGTTAGCCCTACCCCGGCGTTCCAATTCATCCAGAGCAGGAATTTCCTCACTTCGGGTCGCCACAACGATTTTTCCGCAGCGCTCATGGGCGATGTTGTATTGCTCACAAAACCGATACAGGTCGTCGCGGCCCTGCACACAGTTTTGCGCCTTGAGTGATCCGGGTTTGTAATACAATCCGGAATGGATGACCCCGCTGTTATTTCCGGTTTGATGGGCGGCGAGCTTATTCTCTGCTTCAATGACGGCAATTTTGAGGCGCTTTTTATCAGACAAAGCCAGGGCTGTGGCCATACCAACGATGCCACCACCCACGATCAGAATATCATAACCAGTCAAAAGGAGAACTCCCTCAATTAATGTGAATGAAATTAGATTCTGTTAGCGGACTAATAGGGAAAGCTGATTGGAAAATCATTGCTGCCTGGTTATTTGCGAGTAAAAATCAGGCGTTAACGTTCTGCTTTTTGAGGATCTTTTCCACTTCCCTGAGGGAATGGCACTCGACCGCTTCATCGTCCAGGTATTTCAAATAGACCATTTCGCGAAAAATATCCACTTTATCAATAACAGCTTTGCCGCGATCCGTATTGATCTCGGTTTCCAGAGCAGGAAATTTTTTCAGGGTTGCTGAATAAAAACTCTTCTCATAGAGCAGACAACATTTTAAACGGCCGCAGACTCCGGTGAGCTTGCAGGGATTAAGCGGCAGGTGCTGGTCTTTTGCGTATTGGGTGGAAATGGGTTCAAACTCCTGGATGAAAGCGGTACAGCAAAGCGGCTCACCGCAGACACCCAATCCTCCCAGGCGCCGGGCTTCATCACGAACTCCTATCTGCCTTAATTCGATGCGGGTACGGTATTTGGCAGCCAGGTCTTTAACCAATTCGCGAAAATCAACCCGTTTATCACTGGTAAAAAAAAATGTCAGTTTGTTTTGATCATACTGGTATTCCACATCAACCAGTTTCATATTCAGACCATGGAATTTAATTTTCTCCCGCGCCACATAAAAAGCCTGTACCTCTTTGAGGCGGTTTTCTTTCAGTTTGTCCAGGTCTTCCTCGGCCGCCAGACGAATGACGCTTTTGGGCTCTCCCTTAATCTCACTAAGCGCCACCAAACGGCCGATTTTTGAAACCATACCCAGATCAATTCCCTTTTCGGCTTCAACCACCACGTAATCGCCCGGTTTCAAAGGGATATCTTTATAATTAAAGTAGTGGGTTCGTTTATTGCCTTTAAATGAGATTTCTACGATCTCTGGCGTCATAATGCCTCCCTGAGCGCTTGCCGGCTTGTCAGTAAAACATCACTCAGGTTGAAGGCTAAATTGGTTAAGGTGAGGGCGGGGTGGGCATTCTGCTCAATGGCCCGCGCTGCTTCTTCAACCAGAATAATCATTCTCTGAAAATCGGCATTTTTGAAATAATCAGCAAACTTTTCAATGGGTCCAATAAAATCCAAATTAATGAAATCATCATGTTTGTGCAGAATGGAGTAATGCAGAACATCCCTCAACCACATCAACAGCAGTTGTAAAAAATGGATAATACTGTTTTTATCCTTTTTCAGGGTTAGAAGATCAATCTGTTCGGTGAGGGCAAGCATATCGTTGCCGGCAATAAACTGCAGAAATTGATACACTCTGGTGCGATTCTCCCGGGCGTCTGTTTCCAGTAATTCAAAGACGCTTTTAACATTATTTTGGGCGATTCGGATGATGGGCTGCAAGTCGTCATCAACGGCATGATACCGTTTGACAATCGCTTCTATCTGTTCCGCTGTGAGGGGTGGAAAATGAACCAATTGACAACGGGAGCGAATCGTATCGGGAAGAGCATTTAAGTCGTGCGTGATCAGAATAATAATCAGGCTTTCAGGAGGTTCTTCCAATAATTTTAAGAAGGAATTGGCCGCTTCACGGGATAAATAATCAGCTGCCGTAATGATGAAAAACCGTTTCGGAGCCTCGAAAGGAGCATACTTGGCTTCATTTTTCAATTCACGAATTTTTTCGATGGGAATATTTTTATGACCCTTGATGTCAAAATCCCTGTACGGGTTAGCCGCTTTTGATTTAATATTCGCGGTTATTTCCTCTGCTTTGGTCTGTTTGGAAATGGGGAAGATATATTGAACGTCAGGATGATTAAGATGATTGATTCTTAAACAATGAGAGCACTGATTACATGGCTTTGTGTCCTCATCTAAACAGGTTAAGGCCTTGGCCAGTTCAAGAGCGAAGGCTTCTTTTCCGCAACCTTCGCGGCCATAAAATAAATAGGCATGGGCTAAATGCTGGCGCTTAACCGACTCGGAAAAAAAACTGCGTATCCTGGGTTGTATTATGGAATCTGTAAATAAATTCATTTATTAAAAGTTTTGATCAACAATTTGATTCAATGGTACGGAAATATACGCAAAAAATTAAGACTGGTAAAGGCTCATGATTTTGTATTGGGCTCGTGATGGAACTTTGAGCGAATCAAATACATAAAAATTTTGTATTCGATTCTTCGTTCTGCAAAAAATCAGCACACTTTTGAAATGAAATGAAAAACCGATTTTTGTTTTTTCAGTGGGTAGAATAGAATTAAGTAAAACCATCAAGTAAATAAATTACTATAATCCGCTGGTGGTGAATAATCAATACGGTTCGCTGCGCTTGATATCAATACTATTTGGATAGAGTGAATACGGGTTTCTTTAAAAAAATTAAACAACTCAAAATTGCTAATTTTGGAATATGATGGTATCTTTTGCCATTTAATCAACGTGCCAAAAATTAAGAACGATGGGAAAGCTGGATCAACGCTCTAAACTATTAATTATTGCCTTGCTTTTGTCGATGCTCATTCATATCGGCCTGTTTTGGTTCATCGGCCAGAGAGACCTATTGGCATTTGAAAAGCAGGCCGATCGAACAAGTATTCCCCAGGAGCTGACTTTTGTCTTCCCTGAGAACCAGCCGGACCCCCCAGAATTTGACAGACGTGCCTGGGAAATTGTGCAAAATATCAATGAAAATGAGGAAATACCGGAGCAGACTAATTTACTATCCGATCGTCATTCACGGGCCCGGAATCCAAATCGAGGTGAGTTATTGGGGGATTCACCGCAAAGTGATGGGAATTCTCCCTTTGCCAATCTATCCGGTGCACCCTCTGAACCTGTTTTCAAGAGTTTTAGTCCGAAACGATTTTCTTCCCGGGCTTTAACGGGTAGCACTACTCAGGAACCCCGTGATCCCTCATCCGGTGAAGAGCAGAGCCGGTCGCCATCCATGGCCAGCGATGGCAGTAACCAGATGTTGGATCAAAAAAAGTTTTCAGTGGAAGAGGTAGGGTCCTTATCTCTGAGTACCTATCGATGGGAATGGGCACCATACATCAATGCCATGAAGAATAAACTTTACCGCGTCTGGTATGCGCCTTCAGCCTATTATGAACTGGGGTTAATCCATGGCTATACGGTGATTATTTATACCATCGACCGAACGGGCAATATTACCCGGTTGGAAGTACTTAGACATGAGGGTCACTCCTCGCTGGAAAAAACAAGTGTGGACGCCATACAGGCACTTTTCCCGTTCTTACCGTTACCGGATAATTTTCCGGAAGAAACGTTAACCATAACCGCCAAATTATATTATCCAGATTTAAGAGCCAGGAGATGATTTATGCTTGAACTGTTTTATCGGGCGGGTATCATGATGTACCCCTTGAGCCTTGCTTCGCTTATAGCCTTAGCCTTTATCATTGAAAGGGCCGTCTCATTGCGGAAAAGAAAAATCCTAGTGCCCGAAATTATTTCCGTGGTCAGTAATTTTTCCTCTCTGAAAGACATCGACTTAGCCCGCACCATTTGTGAGAAATACAGCGGCCCTCTCTCCAACGTAATTAAATTGGGTTTGAGGAATTATGATTTACCCAAGCTGGATATCAAGGAAATTCTTGAAGATCAGGGCCGCCAGGAAATCAGAAAATTAGAGCAGGGGCTAATTGTTCTGGAAACCATCGCCGCAATTGCTCCCTTAATGGGCCTGTTGGGAACCGTCCTGGGTATGGTGGAAGTCTTTGAAGTCATTAAAGATCAGGGAATCGGCCAGACCGCCGCCCTTTCCGGTGGGATTTCACAAGCCCTGTTAACGACTGTGGCTGGCCTATTTATTGGTATTCCGGTATTAATTGCCTATAATTATTTTACCAGCAAATCCGAAAATCTGATCTTGGATATTGAAAAATATACCAATGACCTGGTTCAAAAAATTATCCGTATAAAATCGGAAAATCAAAACGCCGGTTGAATAATAAAATTCATTCACAAGAGTAAATCATGAAACTGCAAACCCATAATACACGAAAAGTTACGTTAAACTTAACTTCGTTGATTGATGTACTGTTTATTTTGATAATCTTTTTTACCGTCTCTTCGACCTTTTTGGAACAGCCGGGTATAGAGCTGAATCTTCCGGAAGCAGAAAGCTCCGAGGGCCATACGGTGCAGAAGATTGTGATTTATGTGGATAAGAATAAAAACGTTTTTTTGAATGATGAAATCGTATCGGTCAATAATTTAATCAATGAATTACAGAATCTGGCCAGTTTCCAGAAAGATAAAAGTATCACCATAAAAGCCGACAGCGAAGTTACTCATGGAATGATTATCGGCATAATGGATATCCTGCGGAAACAAGGTATCTATAAAATAGTGGTTTCAACCATAAAGCCGGAGTAAGCATTGCCCGCTGGTCGGCTAAAACGATTCTGTTCCATGAAATGTTCTTTCCCATGATCGGTTATATCAATTTCAGCCGGGTGTGTTGGATGAAGACATCTTTACACCGCTGTGATTAGCTGAGCATGTGATAAATTTATTATTCTGGTCGGCATCATCGCATTCCGTCACTTATTTTCAGGAAATCAATATGTCCAATGGAAAAATCGTTCATTTTGCCCTGCTCGGTCTGGGAAAACTGGGAACTGGCTTCGTCCGCGTTCTCAAAGAGAAGACGGCCATGATTAAGGCCGAGACGGGTATGGAATTGAATCTGAAAAAGATTTTAATTAAAAATGCCCATTTCAATCGTCCTGCTTATATTGATAAAAATTTATTAACCACCAATGTCGAGGATATCATCAGGGATAAAGCGATATCAATCGCCATTGATGCTATTGGTGGTATCGAGCCGACTTTCAGTATCATCAAAACCCTGATCGAGAATAAAATTCACCTGGTTTCCGCCAATCGGGTATTATTGGCTTCAAAAATGCATGAACTGGTTAACCTGGCTAATCAATATAATGTATACATATTCCCGGAGGCTTCCCTCGGTGGTGGTATTCCCATCATCAATATCTTACAAAGGGATCTGGTTGCCAATAAAATCCGCTCGTTGGCTGGGATTTTAAGTGGAACGTCCAATTTTATTCTTTCTGAAATGACCCAACGTCGTTTACCGATGACTGAAATATTGAAACTTCCCAAAATCCAAAATTTATCTGAAAGTCTTTCGGTTATTGATTATGAGGGCGCCGACGCCGCTCAGAAAGTAGCCATATTGGCTGCCGCTGCTTTTGGCATCAACGTTAATTTTCTGCACATCCACGCCGAGGGAATTTCTGATGTCAGTGTGGATGATATCCGCTACGTTGGTGACCTCGGATATGAAATTAAATTACTGGCCATCATGAAAGATCATCCCCAGCAATTTGAGATACGGGTCCATCCTACGCTCGTACCCAAGGGCCATCCCTTTACGGCGGTCAGCGGCGAGTATACCGCCGTTTTGGTTGAGACCGATTTGCTGGGTGATTATATCATCCACGGCAAGGGGGTGGGCATTGAAGCCAGCAGCAGCATGATTATTCGTGATATCGTCAATCTGGCTAACCTTCTTTTTAACGGTAAGCATAATGATCCCTATCGTCTGGATTGGAATGAGAAGTCAGTTAAACCCATGGATGAAATCATCTCATCCTATTACGTGCGTTTTCCCTGTCACGATCGTCCGGGTGTGATTGGTATGATTGCCACTCTTCTGGGTCAACACAAAATCAACATCGCTTCGGCCCATGCCGAGGTTGATTACGAATCTCCTTCCAAAATGGGTTTTGTTCACATTCTGATAGACAATGCCCTGGAAAAGGATGTTACCGAGGCGTTAGCGGATATCGCCAAACTGGATATCATACGCAGTCGAATTAAACTATATCGGATATTGTGAGGATTACCATGAAATCAATTATTTTTAGCAATGGTCAGAAATACACACCATCCAAAATCATCGGCATCGGACGAAATTATGACAAACATATTCAGGAGATGAAATCCAGGCCCACAGAGGAACCGGTAATTTTTATCAAGCCGAATTCAGCCTTGCAGGATATTACCCAACCTATTGAAATACCCAAGAACCATGGTACGGTCCATCATGAGGTCGAATTGGCGGTGTGCATGGGAAAACGGACCCGGGCAGTAAAAGAAGCAGAGGCTATGAAATATGTCGCCGGATATGGCTTGGCTTTGGATTTGACCTTGCGTGATGTGCAGGCCCGCGCTAAGCAGGAAGGCCTGCCCTGGTCGTTGGCAAAAGGTTTTGATGGCGCCTGTCCGGTATCTGAATTCGTTGACAAAGCGAAAATTGGCGATGTGTATGATTTAACCCTCAGTCTTTCTGTAAACGGTCAGGTTCGTCAGCATAGCAACACGGGTTTTATGATATTCAAAATCCCGTATCTGATCAGTTATATCAGTCAATGGATTACCCTTCTGAAAGGGGACCTTATTATTACAGGCACCCCGGAGGGTGTCGGCCCTCTGCAGTCAGGCGATAAGATCGAAGCGGGAATCAGTCATATTGCTCAGATAAGAACGGCAGTCAAATAGCTTTGAGCTCGCTATCTTTACAACAATGATTTGGAAGAATTATAGCAATCCATTAAGTTACGTACTTTTTCAATAGCAGGAATCATGGAAGCAGGTCACGAAAGAAGCGAAAAATCCTATGAAATGCCCGATCTCTTATCAATCATGAAACGTCTTCGTGATGAATGTCCCTGGGATGCCAAACAGACGCATCAATCGTTGCGGCCGTATTTGCTCGAAGAAGCGTATGAGGTGCTGGAAAGTATCGATACTGAAAATTGGGATAATCTGGCTGCGGAGTTGGGTGATCTGTTATTGCAGATCATATTTCATAGTGAAATCGCCGCCCGCTATGGGCGATTCGATTTCGGAACGGTGGTTAACCAAATTGCCGGCAAACTGGTGCAACGCCATCCCCACGTCTTCGGCGATAAGCAATTAAACAACGCCAGGGAAGTTCAGGATAATTGGGAGCACGCCAAAATTACGAAAGAAAAACGCACTTCTATTCTGAGTGGAATTCCTCAAACCGCTCCGGCGCTGATGCAAGCCCAGTGTATGCAGGAAAAAGCTTCCAGTGTCGGATTTGATTGGAATGCCCTTGAACCGGTGATTGAAAAAATTGAAGAAGAATGGCAGGAATTCAAGGAAGCCCTTGGTGAAAATGATCCAACGGCTATGCAAGAGGAGCTCGGTGACCTGCTTTTCAGTGTGGTCAATTTGGCCCGCCTCTCAGGCGTAGTTGCCGAGGATGCCCTGCGCATGACCAATGTAAAATTTAAAAAACGATTCCAGTATATCGAAAAACAGTATAATCATAATCCACAGGCCATGAAAGAGGACTCGCTGGAACAACTGGATCAACATTGGACGGCTGCCAAACGCTCCGAACGTGATGAATAGTTTAGCCGCTAAATATCTATCTGCGCTTAACGAGGTGACCCGGGTTGAAGACCTGGCCAGGCTTACGGGTGATTTCCTGGCCCGGAGGGCGGGGATTCATAATTTTTATCTGATTGGTCACTCCCACCATCCTCAACCCTATAAACTGATTTATCCTGAAAAAGCACGCTTTGATTTCGATAAGTGGGAACAGGATATTTCTGCTCTTGCGGCATCGATTATCCCCTTTAACGTTGTCCAGGGTGAAAAATGGTGTAACTATTTTTTGGATATTGCTTATGCCGATAGTAATGGTGAGTTTCTGGTTTCCCGGAATGAACTCGCCAATGAGGTTGTGGATATCCTGTCTGTTTGGAACCATGTCCGCCGCGTCATGCAAAACGTACAACAGGCAGAACACACTAAGACAGCAATTTTACACGGCGGACTTTACTCACAAGTGATGCATGATATGCAGGCCATTATGGACTTATCAGCCAACCTGCCCATGGGTTCAGCCCTTTCGAAACGCCTGGGTTATCAAAAAAAAGCCAATCAGAATCTTCTATTCTGGATACGTGATGGCGATTTGATGAAAAGCAAAGTTGCCGTTACCGATTTTATCAGGGATTCTTTGGAACTGATCAGAATGGGGGGGACTCCTGCAGGATTGCTTGTTGCTTCCGATATAAATGAGTTGACGATCGATGTCGAATTGTTCTCGCGAGCTTTCAATGAGCTCATTTTAAATGCCTTGGAAGCGGTCGAGGGAGATTTTTCGAAGATTGAAATAAGTGTGGAAAGATATAAAAACCGTTCGCCCCTGCTCGGGCATCACTGGGTTAAAATTCAAATTCGCGATGTCGGATCGGGGATTTCCGCCGAGTTTTTGCCTTTTGTCATGAACCCATTTTTTACGACCGGGAAAAAGAAAGGGTCAACCGGATTTGGTTTACCCATTGCTAAAAAGATCATTGAAGCCCATCACGGTCATTTGGAGATTAAATCAGCCTCTGCTATGGGGACGATTGTAAAAATATATTTGCCGGAATAATACTGTCCATGGAACTAAACAATCAAAAGATTTTTATTATTGAAGACAATCTGATCTGGCAGCAAAGCTATAAAAAATGGTTGGGAAACCAATATATTTTTGAAATGGCCGGGGATCTGGAGAAAGCCAAACAGATGTTCGCCCGCTTTCTTCCCGATATCGTATTACTCGATTTAGGCTTGCCCCAGGTCGAACAGGGACTGGAAATCCTTGATTTCATTATCAGTCAGGGTACCGATGTGCAGGTGATTGTCATTACCTCATCCCAGGATCATCAGCATGCCCTGGAGGCGCAAAGACGTGGCGCCGGATCCTACTTTTTTAAAAGTGAAAATATTCAAGACGAATTACCGCTATCGGTTAAACGTGCACTACGTATGCAAGCCCTGGAGCGGCAGAATCGTGATCTACGGAAAAAACTCAGCGATGCCCTGTATTTTGATGGAATTATTGCCGTCAGTAAGCAAATGCAGAATATCCTGCGCCTGGTGGAACAGATCAAAAATACCCGGGAGCCGGTATTGATCAGCGGGGAATCCGGAGTGGGCAAAGAGATCATCGCCAAACATATCCATCAACGCAGTAATTCGGCGGATAAACCCTTCATCGCTATTAATTCGGCGGCCTTACCGGAAAATCTTCTCGAAAACGAATTATTTGGTCATGAGAAGGGAGCCTATACCGGTGCACATGACTTGAAACGTGGTCAGTTTGAATTAGCCGAAGGTGGAACCATTTTTCTCGATGAGATAGGTGAATTGTCATTGAGTATGCAGGCGAAATTACTCCGCGTATTGCAGGAAAAAAAATTCTACCGTTTGGGGGGTACTAAAGAGCACCGGGCCGATTTTGGTCTTATCACGGCGACCAATCGGTCATTAACGGAAGAAGTGAAAAAGAAACAGTTCCGGGAAGATCTTTATTATCGCCTTAATGTGATTCCGATTAAAATTCCTCCCTTACGGGAACGTCCCGACGATATCCCCGCTCTGATCAATTATTTTGTGGAGAAATACACGCGGCAGCACAAGATCGCTCAACCGCGTTTTGATCCAACGTTAATTGCCTATCTTTCGCGCCTGCAATGGAAAGGTAATGTACGGCAATTAGAGAACACACTTATTCGTATGTTGTTGCTCAATCACAAGCATCTGACTTTAAAGGATGTTCCCGATGAAATTCAGGAACAGGAAAACCCCATCTTGCAGCAAGCCCTGAGTAATCGACTGACTCTGGAGGAACTTGCCCGCATGTATGTGCACCTCGTTTATGAACATACCCAAAAAAACAAGAAACTGGCTTGTGAATTTTTAGACATCAATTATCGCACCCTCATCAAACGTCTGGTAAATGAATAATTGTATTTAATGCAACATATACTTTTGAAGAGTTGTATAAAATACAATCTGAACCTTCTGAACATAGCTTAATTTATTGTTTATGTGTAGGTTAGGAAGATGAGGCACCTAACTTGTTTATTTTCATAAAGTTATAAAGTGGTA
>Ga0209498_1002721_pt1 | contig 10598 bp, 7 predicted proteins | sample WalLakDeSediment_FD_184131 | JGI IMG/M metagenome (GOLD analysis project Ga0209498, IMG submission 184131) | Lake sediment microbial communities from Walker lake, Nevada to study Microbial Dark Matter (Phase II) - Walker Lake 11/02/13 Deep... | ecosystem: Environmental > Aquatic > Freshwater >... | reverse complement strand
CAAGGGAACACGGCGCGGCTACTTCCTCGTGGACCCGGGTCTGGCGGATCGTCTGCTCCCGGGTGCGGCCGTCGTGGTGGAGGCGGACCGGGGCGAGGACCTGGGGACCCTGGCGGCGCTGGGTGCCATCGCCGAGCGCACCTGCTCCTCGTCTGGAGGATGCAGCACGCCGGTGCCCGACCTCCGGATTCTCCGTGCCGCCTCCGACGACGAGACGGCAACCATGGAGGCGCTCCGCCGCGACGAGGACCGGGTTCGGGTGGAGGCCCGGCACAAGGTGGAGGTCCACGGGCTCAAGATGAAGGTGACCGAGGCCGAGTGGCAGCTGGACCGCAACAAGCTGACGATCTTCTTCACGGCGGAACGCCGGGTCGACTTCCGCGAACTGGTCCGGGACCTGGCCCGCACCTTCCGTTCGCGCATCGAGCTGCGCCAGATCGGAGTCAGGGACGAGGCGGCGCTTCTCGGAGGCGTGGGCCGCTGCGGGCGGGAACTCTGCTGCTCCACCTGGCTTCCCGAGCTCAAGCCCGTATCCCTCCAGCTCGCCAAGGACCAGAACCTCTCCCTGAATCCCTCGCAGATCTCCGGATGCTGCGGCCGCCTCATGTGCTGCCTCATGTACGAGCATGACACCTACGTCCAGGCCAGGCGCCGCTTTCCCCGTGAAGGTCGAATTCTCGTGACCGGGCGGGGGGAGGAACGGGTGCTCAGCCTGGACATCTGGAGAGACCGGGTCACCCTGCGGAACCCGGAAGGCGAACGCCGCACCGTGGCCCTGGACGAGCTGAAGGAAGAGGTGCAGCAGGCCACCCGGAGTCGCCTTCAGAAGGATCCCGACGCATGAGATCCCCCGCATGAGTTCCCCCCGCGCGAGTTCCACCCCATGAGTTCGAGCCCTCGGCGCGTGTACCTTACCACGCCCATCTACTACGCCTCCGGCGAGCCGCACATCGGGCACGCCTACACGACCTTCCTGGCCGACGCCCTGGCCCGCTATCACCGGCAGGCCGGGGCCAGCGTCCTGTTCCTGACCGGAACCGACGAGCACGGGCAGAAGATCCAGGAGGAGGCCACTCGCCGGGGCGTGGCGCCCCAGGAACTCTGTGACCAGATGGCGGGCCGCTTCCAGGAGGCCTGGCAGGGGCTGGAGATCTCCTACGATCGCTTCATCCGGACCACCGAAGCCGAACACAAGGCGGTGGTCCGGGCCTTCGTGCAGCGTCTCCACGACCGGGGCCACATCTATGCCGCCGAATACGAGGGATGGTACTCGGTGCACGAGGAACGCTTCTTCACCGAAAAGGAACTCGGCCCCGGACACACCGATCCCATCGCCGGACGTCCGGTGGAGCGCATCCGGGAGAAGAACTGGTTCTTCCGGATGAGCGCCTTCCAGGAGGATCTGGTCCGCCACATCGAGAACCACCCGGAATGGATCTTCCCCGAGACCCGCCGAAACGAAGTCCTGGGATTCCTGCAGAAGCCGCTGGAGGACCTCTCGATTTCCCGGCCTCGTGCGCGTCTCGCCTGGGGGATCCCCCTTCCCTTCGACGAGAACCACGTCACCTACGTGTGGGTCGACGCCCTGGTCAACTACCTCACCGCATCCGGCGCCATCCGGCCGGAGGCGGAACCGGCGCACCAGGGGTTCGATACCGTGGACGCCGACGGCAACCTGGCGGGTTCGTGGTGGCCGGCCGATGTGCACCTCATCGGGAAGGACATCCTGACAACGCACGCGGTCTACTGGCCGACCCTTCTGCTGGGGGCGGGGCTTCCCCTTCCCCGCCGGATCCTCTCCCACGGGTGGTGGGTGGTGGGCGACACCAAGATGTCCAAGTCGCTGGGGAACGTGGTGGATCCCCTGGCCCTCAAGGAGCGGGTGGGGGCGGATGCGCTCCGCTGGTACCTGCTGCGCGAAATGCCCACGGGGTCCGACGCCTCCTACACCCCCGAGCGCTTTCTTACCCGCTACGAAGAACTGGCCAACGTCCTGGGCAACCTGGCTTCCCGGACCCTCTCCATGATCGTCCGGTACCGGGACGGCGTGATTCCGGCAGCCCCCGACGACGGCCTGGCCGAGGAATCCTCGCTGGCCATCCGCCGGTTCCATGAGGCCATGGAGGCCCTGCGGGTGAACGAAGCCCTGGGGCACGCCATGGACCTGGCCCGGACCGCCAACGGATACGTGGAGGCCCGCGAGCCCTGGAGCCAGGCCAGGGACCCGGCCGAGGCCGCCCACCTGGACGTGACCCTGGCTTCCCTGGCCCGCGTGCTCGTGGTCCTCGCGGCCCTTCTCCTCCCCGCCATGCCGTCGCGGATGACGGAGCTGGCGGCACGCCTCGGCGTGGACGAAGTCCCGACCCTCGACGAGGCACCGCGGATCCTTCTGGCGGGTGCGGGAGTAGCTAAAGGGCTGCCACTCTTCCCTCGGCTGGACGAGAGCGTCGAGGGCGGAAAGTGAAGGGGTCGGGCACCCGCGGGTGCCAGGCCTTTTCTGACATCGTTGACACACCCGTGCTGGGCCGGATACACTGGTCTGCTCTCCCTGACGGGATGGGGCGGATCTGCCTGCCGGAACTTCCAACGGAAGCTACATGACCGGAAAGAAATGGACCCTCCTCGTCCTCTCCGACGAGCGGGAACGTCTTCGGGAGATCACCCTGGGACATCGGGCCGTTCGCGCCGCCCTCGGCGGCACATGCTTCCTTGGCATCGCCCTGGTGCTCCTGGGAGGATTCTTCGCCCTCCGTGCCAATGACGTCCACCGGGCGGCCCAGCTCGAGCACGAAAACGCGCTGCTGGCGGCCGAACTCGAGTCCATCCGGGGCCAGGTGTCGGGCCTCCAGTCCGTCATGGAGGAACTGGTGGACCGGGATGCCGAGGTGCGGATCATGGCCGGCCTCGACCCCCTGGACGTGGACGTCCTGCAGGCCGGTATCGGGGGCCCGGGCTCTCCGGATCTGGCCTCCCACCCGCTGTACGCGGTCCGGCAGGACCTGGGGGCGGAGTCCTTCGCCGCGGCGTACGACCTCCACGCCCTGGAACGACGGGCCCGGATCCTCCGGGAAAGCCTTTCCGAAGCGGCCGACTCGCTGGCCATGCACCTGGACATTCTGGAGTCCACGCCGTCCATCCTGCCGGTTGCCGGTCGCATCAGCTCCAGGTTCTCCAACGCCCGCTTCCATCCGATCCACAACCGCAGCACCCCCCACGAGGGCATCGACGTTCCGGCCCCGGTGGGCACCCCCATCCGGGCCTCGGCACGGGGGCGCGTGGTCGCCGCCAGTCGACAGGCCGGCTATGGGCTGCGCGTCGAAATCGACCATGGCTACGGGGTCACGACGCTCTACGCTCATGCCTCCCGGATTCTGGTCCGCGTGGGCCAGGAGGTGGAGCGCGGCGAGGTCATCGCGCAGGTGGGCATGACCGGCCTCACCACCTCTCCGCATCTCCACTACGAGGTGCGGAAGAACAACCGGCCGGTAGACCCCATGAACTACATTATCAGCGAACCGGTGCGCTGACTCCCCTGCGGCTTCCCTCGTGAACCTTCTTCTGCTGGTCCTGGGGATTCTCCTTCCGTCTCCGGGGGGCGATCCCGGTTCGCCGGTTGCCCACGGCAACCCCGAGGTCTTTCAGGCGGACCTGGTGCTCCGGCCGGCGGCAGGGCCCGAGACCCATCTCTTTCTTCGGCCCGGCCAGCAGGTGGTGGCCCTCCGCCTCTCGGTCCCCCTTGGCGAGTCGGAAGAGGAGGCGGGAGCCGGCCAGATCCTTCGGTCCCTGGCTGATGACCGGATGCGGAGCATGGCCCGGCGGATCGGCGCTCGTTCCCGGGTCTCCCGAACCCCCGAAGCACTCGTCTATGACGTCTCGGGCCCCGCTTCGGAGCTGGACTTCCTCGTCCGTGTCCTGAACGAGGGCCTGCGCCCTCCGGAGCCTGACCGGTTCAACCAGGTGCGCCGCGATCAGCTGGCCGAGGTCCTCCGGCGCCAGGAAACGCCCCAGGGCGTTCTGGCCCTCCGCATCCGGGAGGCGGCGGGAGGGAGCCGGGTCCCGCTCCTGGGATCCACCCCCGCCCTGGAGCGGATGCACGCCGGGGTGATCCAGGCCGTGTGGGAGCGTTCCCACGCCCGGGAGAGGGCTCGCGTGGTTCTGGTGGGCGACGTCGTGGCCGAGGTCGCGCTGGCGGCCCTCGCCGACCTTGGCCTTCCGCCCTCGCCACCCTCGCCGGTCACCCCTCCCGGAGGGTCCCTGCCGCAACCCCGAGTCAGCCCCGAGGTCATCCGCCACTGGGTGGCGGATGCCTGGACCCTGGACCGGCCCCGGGACGCCCGGGCGCTGGTCATGGTGGGGCTGCTCGGCGACCGGCTGCAAGGCGGAGGTGGGGACTACGAACTGGGGGCGGAGGTCTGGGAGATTGCCGGGCGCTGGACCCTCGTGGTCTCGGGCGCTGCCTACCCACGCACGCAGCAGGCCATGCGGACCCGTCTTCGGGGACTCCTGGCCGAAGTCGGCGGCACCCTTTCCGACGAATCCGTACGAACCCACGCTGCCCGGGTCCGCAGCGACATCCTGCTGCAGGCCGCGACCCCATGGGGCCTGGCCGAGCTGGTGGGCCATGCCCTGGACGCCGGCCTTGAACCCCGTTCCATCCAGATGGTGCTGGACGACCTGGCTCGCATGGAGGCATCCGACATTCGCGCACTCCTCGCCGACCTCGGGAACCGCTCGCCCATCCAGCAGGAGATCCGTCCATGAGGGATCGACGGCGGGAAGGGTGCCGGACCCCGGCGCTCCTTTTCGGGGCGATGCTTCTGGGGACGGCCGGACTCCTCATGGCTCCAGCTCCGGCGGCGGGACAGGTCCCGGCCCGCGTGATCTGGGAGTCCCGGCCCCTCGGGTCGGGCGTCGCGGTTTCGGTCCGCTTCCCGCGAGGTGCCCATGCGGATCCACCGGGCTCGGAGGGAACCGCCTTCCTCTTTGGCCGGGCCCTGGAAGCCGAGGGGGCCCGTCTGCTCGCTCCCATGAGTGCCCGGGTTCACGTGGACGTGGAGCGCGAGTCCCTGGCTGTAACGCTCTTCGCTCCCTCCCTGGAATGGATTCCGGCATGGAGAGAGATCGCCGGACTCCTTTCGGGCAGCCCCCTTTCCGAGGTGGTCGTCCAGGCGGCCCGGGATCGCCTCATGGATGAACTTCTCTTCCAGGCAGGTGCCCCTGTCCGCGCCTTCGAGCGGGCCTGGGACGAGGAGCGCCTGGCGGGACTCCTGAACGACCCGGCAGGGAATGGGCGCCCGGTGGGAGGATCGGTCCAGGGTGTGGGCAGCGTGACGCCGTCCACGCTGGAGGCGTGGCGCAGCCGCAACCTGCGGTGGGATGAAGCGGTTGTGGCCGTGGTCGGGCCGGCCTCGGAGGCGCAGGCCGGGGCGCTGGGGGGGCCACTGGAACGCGTCGTCACCACGCCCGGGCGACCCCAGGACCCCGCGTCGCCCGAGACGCGGCCGCCCGCGGCGGTGACCGATCCCCGCGAAGGCGGTGCGCCCGCCGCCGATCCTCTTCCACCGCCCCCGCTGTACCTGGGCGTCCCGACGCCACGGTTGAGCCTTCCCTCGGGGGGACTGCGCCAGCCGCTGGGCGCCGGAAGCCGAAGGGTCATCGACGAGGAGATCACCAGCACCTGGATCGGGGTGGCGTGGGCGCTTCCCCGGGGCACACCCTGGGTTCTCCAGGATTTTCTGGTTCTGGTGGTGGCGGACGCCCTCAATCCCAGTCCCCCGGACCCCGGACTCTACCGGGCCGATGTGCACCTCGAACATGCGGGAGGGATCCCCATGCTCGTGGTGGTGGCTACCGTGGACCCGCAGTCGGCGGTGGAATGGGAGGCGCGAATCCTCTCCACCCTCGCCGGCGTTGCCTCGGAACCGCCGCCCGGAGCCTTTTTCGAGCTGGCGCGACGTCGGTATCGATCCTCCCGGATGCTGGAGGGGTCCGATCCCGGTCTCCGGGCGCGCTGGCTGGCGACGCGAGCGTCGCTGGAAGGAAGAGTTCCCGACCTCGCCTCCGAGAGCTGGGGACTCAGCCGGGAAGGGCTCGCAGCCCTGGCCGGCGCGCGAGGGGAGCCCCGGATCCTCGTCTACGGACCCGTACGAATGATGACCCTTCCCTGACCCAGGTTGTCGTCATGCTTGATGCCAGCCGCAGGGTGCACTACCTTGCGGCCACTTTTCACGATCAACCCCTGGAGCGACCCGATGAAGCGACCGAACCTGTGGGCTCTCGCCCTGGTCCCCTTCGCCCTGGCCGCCTGCGGCCCGGGGACCGTGCAGGTCAGTGCCGAAGTCGACCTCGTGGATCCCGAAAGCGGCGAGCAGATTGTTCGACCGATCGAGAACCTGGCGGTCCAAGTGCTTCCCTTTGACCGGGACGCCCTCTTCGACTCCCTGACCGCTGCCGCGCCATCGCCGGAGCCCGGGTTCCCCGAGGCCCTGCAGATCATGCAGGACTCGCTCTTCGACGCCCAGGAGACGCAGCGGCTCGCCGAGTCCGAGTGGCTGGCCCTTCGGGAGCGGCTCCAGCAGATCAGCCGCGAACTGCAGCAGTACACCCAGGCCGAAGCGCGGTACCGGATCCTGTTCAACGAGTTCAACGATCTCGAAGCACGGGTGAACGCGGCCCAGCGTCGCCAGAACGAGGCCTTCGCCCGGGTGGAAGCGATTCAGAGCCGTGTGCTCGGTGATCTGGCCGAAGCCCGGATTCTCCAGGAGCAGTGGGAGGACGAGGCCTTTGCCGACTACGGAACCATTCTGGCCGCCCGCCTTCGGGAAACGGGCCGGGACATCCTCGCCGACACCACCGACGCCATGGGCCAGGCCACGGTTCGTCCGGCTCCGGGAGAGTGGTGGGTTCACGCCCGTTACAGCCTCCCCACGGAGGAACTTTACTGGAACATACGGGTCAATGTTGAACGTGGGGATCCCCTCCAGGTCCGCCTTTCCCGCCAGAACGCCGAGGCCCGCCGGATCTTCTGATTCTCCGGGAAAGACCTCCGGGTGTTGAGCGCCCCGGGACCTGATCGGTCCCGGGGCGTTCATGCATCCCCCCCGAAGCGTTCTGATCCCCCCTCCTTCGACCTCCCCCGGAGTACGGCCCATGCCCGACACGCCCCCCCCCGCGCGAGGCCCCTTCCTCGAGATCCATCGGGACGGGCTGGCCGTGATCACCTTCGACGACCCGACCCGGGGCGCCAATGTCCTGACCGAGGGCGTGCTGCGCGAACTGGATCGCCTGGTGGGCGAACTGGCAGCCCGGGCCCGGGCCGGGGATGTCCGGGGCGTGGCGGTTCGAAGCGGCAAGGCCGGCTCCTTCATCGTGGGCGCCGACGTCGAAGCCATCGGCCGAATCGAGGATCCTGACGAAGGGGCCGAAGCAGGACGGCAGGGGCAGCGCATCTACCTGGCCCTCGAGCGCCTCCCGGTGCCCACCGTGGCCGTCATCAACGGGACCTGCATGGGGGGAGGCACGGAACTCGCCCTGGCCTGCAGGTACAGGATCCTCACGGACCACCCCAAGGCAGGCCTCGCTCTCCCCGAAGTCCAGCTTGGCATCCTTCCGGGATGGGGCGGGACGACCCGTCTCCCGAGGCTCATCGGGCTGCGGGCGGCACTGGACCTCCTCCTGACCGGGAAGACGGTGCGAGGCCAGCGGGCCCGCAAGCTCGGTCTCGTGGAAGAGGTGGTTCCGCAGACCGTGCTGGACGAGCATCCCGAGAGCGTGTTCCGACGGATCCTCTTCGACCATCCCCCGGATCACACCGGCGCCCGTCGATCCTTCCTGCAGCGGGCGCTGGAAGACACGGCACCCGGGCGGGCCGTGATCCTGCGGGAGGCCCGAAAGACGGTCATGGAGAAGACGGGGGGGCACTACCCCGCCCCCCTTCGCATCCTCGAGGTGGTGCGGGACTCCATGGGTCGTTCCGTGGAGGAAAGCATGGAGATCGAGGCCGTGGCGCTGGGGGAGCTCCTGGCCTCCCGCGTCTCCAAGCACCTCCTCCATGTCTTCCACCTCCGTGAGCGCGCCCGGAAGAGCACAGGGCTCGAAGGAGAAGCGGGCCCCACCGGCATCGAGCCGCGGGAGGTGTCGGAGCTGGGGGTTGTGGGTGCGGGTGTCATGGGGGGAGGCATCGCCCAGCTCGCCGCCGAGAAGGGAATCCAGGTACGCATGAAGGACATCCAGCACGAGGCGGTGGCCAGCGGACTCCGTCATGCCCGGTCCCTCTTCGATCGGTCCGTGTCCCGGCACCGCATGCGGGAGCCCGAAGCCCGCCGGGCCATGGAGCGGATCTCGGGAGGCGTGGATTACGGAGGATTCGGTCAGCTCGACCTGGTGGTGGAGGCGGTGGTGGAGCGTCTCGACGTGAAGCAGTCCGTTCTGCGGGAGGTGGAGGACCGGGTGCCCGACAGCTGCATCCTGGCCACCAACACCTCCACCCTCTCCGTCGATGCCATGGCGGAGGCCCTCTCCCGCCCCCAGAACTTCTGCGGGATGCACTTCTTCAATCCGGTCCACAAGATGCCGCTGGTGGAGATCATCCGGGGAGAGGCCACCTCCCAGGCCACCCTGGCCACCGTGGTGGCGTTGGCGCTTCGGCTCGGGAAGGTCCCCGTCGTGGTGAGAAACGGGCCGGGGTTCGTCGTGAATCGCATTCTCGGGCCCTACCTGAACGAAGCAGGACATCTCCTGGCGGAAGGGGCGTCCATCGAGGCCATCGATGAGGCCGCCACCGCCTTCGGGATGCCCATGGGCCCCTTGAGGCTCATGGACGAGGTCGGCATCGACATCGCGCGAAAGGCCGGACAGATCCTCCACGAGGCCTTCGGCGATCGGATGCTTCCCTCTGCCCCTCTCGAGGCCCTGGGGGCCACGGAGCGCCTCGGGGTCAAGGGCGGAGGCGGGTTCTACCGCTACGACGGAAGAAAGGCGCTGGGACCCGATCCCGAACTCTACGGGTCCCTGGACGGCGCGGTGCCCACCACGAGAAAGGAGATTCCCGAGGCCGACATCCGGGCGCGTCTTCTCCTGATGATGATCAACGAGGCGGCGCGGATCCTGGACGAGGGCATCGTGGCATCGGCCGCCGAGCTCGACCTGGCCATGATCATGGGAACCGGGTTCCCGCCCTTCCGCGGAGGACTCCTTCGCTTCGCTGACGAGGTCCACCCCCGGGTCCTGGTGGAGCGGCTTCGGGAGTACCAGGCCGAGGTGGGTCCGCGATTCGCGCCCGCGGAACCGCTGGTTCGACTGGCGCGGGAAGACGTCACCTTCTACGCCTCCTGGCCCGCCCCCTCGTGAACCGCCTCCTGGGTGTGATCCCGGCCGCGGACCGAGGCGGCCAGATCGGGGGGGCACCTCCTCCCCTTCTTCAGACCGGAGAGGGCACATTCCTGGAGCGCGCCATTACCGTGCTGCGGTCCGCCGGTGTGGAGCGGGTCGTCGTGGGGGTGCGCGACGGGCGGGACCCCGTGGCCGCCCAGGCTCTCCGGGCCGGAGCCGAAATCGTCGAGGTGGGGGCGGAAGGCCGCGACCCGAGCGCATCGCTCGAGGCCGTCGAAAGGAAGACCGCCAGCGCCGGGGGCTCGGCTGCGGCCGGGGGCTCTGCTGCGGCCGGGGACTCGGCTTCGGACGGGGACTCGGCTTCGGCGGGGTCCGGGGAGGCAAGCGTTTCCTTTCTCCTCCTTCCGCCGACCTACCCCGGGGTGAGCGCGTCCACGGTTCGTACCATGATCGAGGAATGGCGCGGGGCCGGGGAGGCCGCGAGGGTGGCGGCCCCTCTCCTCCCCGAAGGAACCTCCCTGGCTCACCTGCCCTGGCACGAGCTGGCTCCCCTGATCCTCCGGGGGCCCGGGGCCGCCGACCGGCTCCGCGCTCCCGGAGCCGTGGGTGGTGCCGACCTCCTCCGCATCCCGGTCACCGACCCCGGGGTGGGAGAGCGGATCGACACGCTACCCCTCTACCGTCGGCATTTTCCGCAGGCCTTCCGGAGGCGTTTCCAGAAGTGGTGACCGACTCCGGCACGCCCTCCGGCATCCTTTCCGGAAGCTGTCCCGAAGTCCGGATCCACTACCTGCGTCCCCCGGATCGGATCACCGTGTACCGTCAGTGCCTCGTGCACGACGACGGCCGCGTAAAGATCACGCTGGCCCGCGACCTCCCCTTTGATCCCCCCCTGAGGATCGGAGGGCAGGTGGCCCTGGAACGAGGCTCGGATGCCGTCTGGTTCACCTTTCCCGGGGCCTGGCATGACATTGGACGCTTCTACCTGGCCGACGGGACCTTCACCGGCCTCTACGCGAACCTGATCACACCCTGTGTCTTCCAGCCGGGCGGCGACTGGGAGACCACCGACCTGTACCTGGACCTCTGGATCCCGGCCGCCTCGTCACCGGCCGCCTCGTCATCGGCCGCCCCGGGTTCATGGAACGACGGGTCGGAAGCGTTGCAGGCCATCCGCCCCCGGCTCCTGGACGAGACGGAGCTGGAAGAGGCCGAGTCCCAGGGCCACCTGAGCCGGCGACTTGCCGCCCTCGCCCGGGCCGAGGCCG
>Ga0209498_1002720_pt1 | contig 10603 bp, 8 predicted proteins | sample WalLakDeSediment_FD_184131 | JGI IMG/M metagenome (GOLD analysis project Ga0209498, IMG submission 184131) | Lake sediment microbial communities from Walker lake, Nevada to study Microbial Dark Matter (Phase II) - Walker Lake 11/02/13 Deep... | ecosystem: Environmental > Aquatic > Freshwater >... | reverse complement strand
TGCCTGCACAGTAAAGCTGACTTGGATGAGAATAAGCGCCTGATCCTGCACTTTCCCGAAGATAATACCATCTGGAGCGTAAACTCCGGCTACGGTGGCAACGTCCTGTTGGGTAAGAAATGCTTAAGCCTGCGTATCGCCAGTTACCTGGGGCGGCAGGAAGGCTGGATGGCCGAACATATGCTGATCATGGGCATCGAGAATCCGGAGGGCCGAATTAGCTATATCGCGGCTGCCTTTCCCAGCGCCTGCGGCAAGACCAACCTGGCCATGTTGGTGCCTCCCGAGCCATTCCGTCAGCGTGGGTACAAAGTGTGGACCGTGGGCGATGACATTGCCTGGCTTAAAATCGGCAGCGACGGCCGCCTCTGGGCGCTGAACCCCGAAAACGGCCTCTTCGGCGTTGCTCCGGGCACCAACTGCCATTCCAACCCCAACGGCATGGCTTCGATCAGAAAGGATACTATATTTACTAACGTGCTGCTCACCGCTAACGGCGATGTCTGGTGGGAGCAGGGCGAAGACGATCCGCCGGCTGCCGGCACAGCCTGGGACGGGCGTCCCTGGAAGCCCGGTCTGACCGATGAAAGCGGCAACCACCTGCCCGGGGCGCACCCCAACTCCCGTTTCACCGCCCCGATGGCCAACTGCCCCATCGCCTCGCCCGAGTGGGAAAACCCTGCAGGCGTGCCGCTGACGGCCATCGTTTTCGGCGGACGCTGCTCGACAAGGGTGCCGCTGGTTTTTCAATCCTTCGACTGGAAGCACGGGGTTTATGTCGGGGCGACGATGTCCTCGGAGCTGACTGCTGCCCAGTTCGGCAAGCTCGGCAAGGTGCGGCACGATCCGATGGCTATGCTGCCCTTCTGCGGTTACAACATGGCCGATTATTTTACCCACTGGCTGGAAATGGGCGAGCGGCTTGCTAATCCGCCCAAGATTTTCCATGTCAACTGGTTCCGCCGCGACCACGAAGACCGCTTCCTCTGGCCGGGGTACGGTGAAAACTTACGGGTTCTCGAATGGATCCTGCGCAGGGCGGAGGGAGAAACCGGGGCCGTTAAAACGCCTCTTGGCTATATTCCGGAACGGGACGGCCTCAATCTCGAAGGTCTGTCGGTCGACGATGCCACCATCGCCCGGCTTTTCGCCATTGATACGGCGGTATGGCTGAAAGAGGTGGAAGATCATCGCCAGTTTTTCAAGCAGTTTGAACGGCGGTTTCCCGCCGCACTGTTTGCCGAGTGCGACGCCCTCGAAAAGCGCCTCCGCCCTATTAATATGGCAAGAGACATGAAGGGATAATAAAACGTGATGAATGACTATCTGACAAAGCTGCAGGAAGCTGGCAGACGCGCAGTGCGCTTTATCAGTGTCGATATATGGCGGATTCAGCCGAAAGATCTGCCTTCCGGCAAACATTTCCTCATCACGCAGATGCGCATCCTGATCCTTGCCCTGCGCGGCGTGCGCGAAGACAAAGTGCACCTGCGGGCCCCGGCGCTTACCCTCATTACGGCCTTCAGTGTCGTGCCGGCCTTGGCGCTCGTTTTCAGCATTGCCCGCGGTTTCGGACTGGAGTTATACGTTGAAAGGCAACTGCAGACGGCGCTGGCCGGCCGCGAAGAGGTGCTCAACTGGGTGCTGGATTTAACCCGGTCATTTCTGACGCAATTCAGGGATGCTCACCTGGCCGTTCTCGGCACCATTTTGCTGCTCTATACTATTACCAGGCTTCTGATTAATATCGAAAATAGCTTTAACGAAATCTGGCAGGTCAGCCGGGGCCGTTCGCCGGCGCGTAAGTTTACCGATTATTTTGCGATCATGTTTATTGCGCCTCTCTTCTTTATCATGGCCGGTGCCGCCACCGTTTTGCTCAACGCCGAGATCCAGCAAAGTGGAGGCGATTTTTTAAGTCCGCTGCTGCTCTTTTTGGTCAGGTTTCTTCCTTATATCCTGATCTGGGTTGTCTTCACCCTGCTCTATATTGTCATGCCCAACACCAGCGTCAAACTTTCCGCCGCCCTCTATGCCGGGATTATTGCCGGTACCGTTTTCCAGGTGGTGCAGTGGGTCTACGTTCAGTTTCAAATCGGGGTCTCCACCTACAATGCCATTTACGGCTCCTTTGCCGCCCTGCCCCTGCTGCTGCTCTGGATCCAGGTCAGCTGGCTGGTGGTGCTATACGGCGCAGAGCTCTCCTACGCCAAACACAATGTGGCCAACTATGAATTTGAAGCTGAAACAGTTAGGATCAGCGCCTACAACAAGAAAATCCTCGCCCTCTATATCCTGCACCTTTTGGTAACCGTTTTCCAGCAGGGCAGCAAGCCGCTAACCCCCGGCCAGATCTCCAGAACTCTTGAAATTCCCAATAACCTGGTGCGCAAAATCCTGAACGAGCTGGAAGAAATTAACCTGATCAGCCAGGTCAGCGCCGAGAAACCGGCCGAAGCAGCCTACCAGCCGGCCATCGACATCCAGGCCATTAGCATCCGTATGGTGCTTGAGCGCCTTGATAAGAAAGGGATGGATGTGCTGATCGCTAAGCCGTCGCCCCTGCTTGATAACCTGAAAAAGACCCTTGGCGATTTTTACAACCAGCTCGAAAAAGCGACTGCCAACAAACTTTTAAAAGATCTGTAATGCCAAAATTATTGCCAGATTATGTAATCATAATATGGCAATTTGGTAAGCCTTTCTGCTAACTTATTAACATATTGTCGGTAATAGAATTTTTCTTAGGCAAGCCTATTCATCAGTATTATCTTTCCGGTCCGGCGAGCTGCTGGCTGGGCTAACTGAAGCTGTTTATCGAATATAGCAATAAAAAGTTGGTTATGTCTGGTAAATTGCCAATTACTGTTACCCAGGTTGATTTGCGCCGGAAATTCATGTTAGTATCTATCGACCAGAATAAAAATTGTTATTTACAGGCAATATTTTGATGTAAATAACTTTAGCATAAATTCAGACTGACCCAAAAAAAGCGTATTGGGATATAAAACTTCAAGACATGGGAATATGCAAATACGAGGAAGGGCTACTGGCGAGTGGCCGGCAGCCCAATCCCCTATCCCGATTAACTGGGATCATGAAAATGCATATTCCCATTTTCATTTATTATATGGTGAAGCCAGGGTTTCAAGGGGTCTAATTTGTGATTCTTTCCAGGTCGTAGATCAGCCCGTCTGACTCTTCGTCAGGCAGGTAGTGAAAAAGAATGACCTCTTCAACTTCCAGACCCAGGCGATCAAGTTGATTTAAAGCTTCTGCGGTTAAGCGGAAAAGCCTCCCCGGCAGCTCCTCTGGGACACCGCTGATTTTAATTTCAATCAAGTTATTATCAATCAGGCCCATAAATCTGCCCGAGTCGGTCTGGTATTCCTCGGCCGGAGTATCTTCTACGATAACGATTCGCAGTGCACCGCCCTGTTCGGGGTACGATTCAGCCAGGAACCCCTCGTGAAAAACTTCAACTTTCTGCCCCCGGGACAGCCTCTCTGCCGAAACGGTTTCTCCACCCAGTTCGATTACAGTATCATCAGTTACTGTAAAGTAGACTGCCCGCCTACCCGCTTCAAACCATTCCTCCCGGGGAATATTGACATCGCTGATTTCACCGACGATCAGGATGACGTTTCCTTCTATTTCATAGATCAAGCCGCTGATCGGATCGGGACTATCAATCTGTTCACCCTGTTCCTGTCCGCACCCTGCTGTGAACAGTCCGAATACCAGCAGAACTGCCAGAAAAGCATAGCTTAAACTTCTCATCTTCAACCCCTCCTTTTGCTGTCAACAGATTGACCACTGGAGTGGAAAAAAGTTCCCGAAATGCTGGAAATCGGAGGTTTTTGTTCTGATAAAATCAAAAAGCCTGTGACGAAATCATGATTAAAGTTCTTTCCAGCGCTTCCACCAGAAGATCCATTTCGTCTTCGGTTATGATAAACGGCGGAGCGATGATCAGGTAATCGCGGGGTAAGATATCCGCAGTTCCGCCAACACCCGTATAAACAATTAAACCTTCATCCATCGCACTCTCCCGGGCTTTTTCGGCTACAGCAGAAGCCGCGGGAAATGATTCCCTGCTTTCGCGGTTTTTAACCAGTTCGATTCCCAGCAGAAGGCCGATTCCCCGAACATCTCCAATGATTTCATACTTATTGGCCAGTTCTTCAAGCCTGTTTTTTAAATATTTGCCCTTCTCGTTTACCTGGGAGAAGAGATCATTTTCCGTCAGAAAACGGTTTACGGCAACCCCCGCTGCGCAGCTGACCGGGTTGCCCTGGTATGTATAGCCATGGATAAAGCGGCCCCAGTTTTCATTAAACGCTTTATATATTTTTTCATGGATTAGTACCGCGCCAAGAGGGGTGTATCCACCACCAAGTCCCTTGCCCAGAGTTACCAGGTCGGCAGTGGTATTCCAGTAGTCCATGGCTAAAAAGCGCCCGCTTCTGCCATAACCGCAGAGCACCTCATCGGCGATAAGGAGAATGTCATACTGATCGCATATCTGGCGCACCAGGGGCATATATTCAGGCGGCGGAACGCTCGCTGCCGCAGAAGTGCCGATCACCGGTTCGAGGATAAAGGCGGCAATATTTTGCGGACCTTCAGCAAGGATAATTTTTTCCAGTTCATGGCCACAGCTTATCCCGCAATCAGGGTAAGATAAACCACAGTAACAGCGGTAGCAGTGCGGTGCCGGGGCCAATGGGAAGGGCATAACCAGGGGTGAATAAATGCCGCGTCTTTGAACATTTCCGGCGGCCGACATAGTTGCAAAGGAACTGCCGTGATAGCTCAAACACCGGCCGATTATTTTCCATTTCTGCAAATTGCCCCTCTGGCGGTGGTATTGAATGGCCAGGCTAAAAGCAGTTTCATTTGCTTCAGTTCCGCCGGAAACAAAATAAACATATTCCAAACCCGCAGGCGTTTTTTCGCTTAACAGCCGCGACAGTAATTCCTGGGGCTTATTAGTAAAGATGGTGCCGTGGGAAAAACCGGCATTAACGGCTTCATCTCTCAACGCTTCGGCAACAGCAGCGACTCCGTAACCAATATTGGTTACCAGGCATCCGGAAGCGCCGTCAAGATAACGCTTTCCACTGCTGTCCCAGACAAAAACTCCCCTGCCCTTTTCAAGCAAAGGGTAGCTTTTTCTCAATGATCGGTAAAATACGTGTGAACCGCTCATCCTGTTTTATCCGCCCATTTAGACAGTTTTTTTTAGTTTTATTCCCCGGTCTTGATATCCTTTACAAGGGCTGCGCCGGACTGAAGGGCATTCCAGTTAGCCTGTGCCACCTCGGGAGAAGGAAACCTGTTTTCCAGGGCTTTCCGGAAAGCTTCCCAGGCAACCATGTTGGTCATTCCAAGCACTGCGCCAAGGCCGATCAGGTTAAGGGGCGCTTTCCGTCCTTCAGCGGCCGCTTTTTTGACTGTTTCGCTAAGAGGTAGAGAAAACCGGTTTTTACCTGTTGTTCCTCCATCCAATATCGAGTCGTATATAAGCAGGCTTTCAGGGGTCAGAGTATCCCGGTATTTTTCAAGAGAACTGGCCGATAGGGCCAATACCACGTCAGGCTCCGTAACTTCCGGAAAACTGATTTCTTCGTCACTGATCACCACATCGGCCTTGGTAAAACCGCCCCTGGATGCAATGGTATAAGAAGCTGACTGGGAAGCATTTTTCCCGTCCAGTATTGCAGCTTCACCAAGAAGGGCGCCGATAAATACCAACCCCTGGCCACCTTCACCGGCCAGTATAACCTGCCACTCTTTTTTAAGCATTGAGACGATCCCTCCTCTGATTAACGGCGGCTGTCCTGAGCCCTCTGCTGAACTTCCCGGTAACGGGTGTTAAAATCTACTTTTTCTTCTATATGCAATTTGCCGATGGGGAAATAACCCGGCTGTTCTTCAGCAGAAAGCCGATCAAATTTATCTTTGGTGACAGCCCTCTCTTTGATCGATGAAACCATGGCTGCTGCATCACCCTGGCGGTTGTAGCGGCCGTAATAGGTCGGACAGCATGATACTATTTCCACAAATGAAAAGCCGCGATATTTAATTGCTTCGACAATCAGCTTCTCCATTGCCCTGACATGAAACGGGGTGGTCCGGGCCACAAAGCCCCCTCCCGCGCCTAATACCAGGGAACAAAGGTCAAAGGCGGGCTCCGGATTCCCATAGCGCGATGTTGAAGTTTTTTTCTCAACCGGGGTAGTAGCCGAGCACTGCCCGCCGGTCATACCGTAGTTGTTGTTATTTGATACAATGGCTGTGATATCCATGTTTCTCCTTGCGGCATGGATCAGGTGGTTGCCTCCGATGGTGGCGGCGTCGCCATCCCCCATCAGGGCAAGCACAGTCAAATCGGGGCTGACTGCCTTGATTCCACTGGCAAAAGCCAAAGCCCTCCCATGTGTGCCGTGCAGGGCATGGGTGGCAAAATAGTCATCTGCCTTGCCGAAGCAGCCAATACCTGTAGTAATCACTGTCTTGTCGGCGGGAATCCCCAGCCCGGAAATGGCTCTTGCGACTGCTCCCAGGACCACACCATGACTGCAGCCTGCACACCAGAGATGAGGCAGTTTATCCTGGCGCAGGTAATCTGTTGCTGTAACGGTCATAAAGATTCCCTCCAAGCTTGAATTATTTCTCCCGGAAAAATATTTTTGCCGTCGCTCTTGGTATAGCTATAGATTTTTTTGTGGCAGCAAACGCGCTCGACTTCCCTGACCAGTTGGCCCAGGTTCATCTCCGGGACCAGCAGGGCCCGACAGTTGGTGACAGCTTCTTTAAGTTTACGGGCCGGGAACGGCCACATTGTTAAAAGATTTATCAGGCCCACTTTATGGCCTTCCTTTCTCAGCTTGATCGCGGCATTTAAAGCAGCACGGGCGCTTATGCCAAAAGAGACAAAAGCTGTTTCAGCATCCTCCATGAAATTGGTTTTAAGCTGTGCTATGTCATCGACATTGTCTTCTATCTTGTCGTAAAGCCGGCGAATAAGGTTAAAGGCGTTAGCTGGATCATCGTCTGTAAAACCCTGCTCATTATGTGTTGAACTGGTTATCCGCAGCAGATGCGGTCCCCCGAAAAAGGCCATAGGCGGGACACCGTCGGTATCCGGGTGGTAAGAAAGGTAATCCCCGGGAGGACCGGCAGGTTTTTTCCGTTCCAGCAGTTCCACTTCCCCGGGAGCAAATAATGTCACTTTTTCACGCATCTGGGCCACAGTTTTATCTGTAAGAATAAAAACCGGAGAGCGATACTTTTCCGAAAGATTAAAAGCTCTTATGGTCAGTTCATAGCACTCCTGCACAGTAGAAGGTGTGAGGGCAATAATGGCGTGATCACCATGAGTCCCCCAACGGCTCTGCATAATGTCGGCCTGGGCCGGGTTGGTGGCCAGGCCGGTACTGGGACCGGAGCGTTGAACATTGATCACCACACAGGGAACCTCACCCATTACAGCCACCCCCAGGTTTTCCTGCATCAGCGAAAAACCGGGCCCGCTGGTGGCGGTAAATGATTTTACACCGCAGCCGGAAGCACCGATGATGGCGGCCATGCTTGCTATTTCGTCCTCCATCTGCACGTAACAGCCTCCTAAGGCAGGCAGTCGTTCAGAAGCAATCTGGGCTATCTCCGAAGAGGGTGTAATCGGGTATCCCGCATAAAAGCGGGCCCCGGCATAAAAAGCTCCCTCAGCACAGGCTTCATTGCCCGATAAAAATTTCACTTCACTTTGCATCAACTTTCCCTCCTACACTTATAGCAAAATCGGGACACCACCGTTCGCATAATCCGCACTGGCGGCATTTCACATCTTCGGATTGTTGCGGATAGCCGTCTTCATCGATCAAGAGCGAGCCGGCAGGGCAAAAACTGGCGCAGATACCGCAATTTTTGCAGCGATCCCGATTAAGAATCCAACTGCCCTCTTTTTCTATCAAGTGAATTCCCTCTCCTTTTATTCCTGCTTCGTTTAATTATTTTAGGAGCAGGATATGATTATCAGTAGTTTCTATCATATCAACAAATGGTCACTTTTTGCTATTATTTTATATGTTTACAGAAGTTTAAGCAAAAAATAATTTGCTTTTCCGTCCGGTGGCTGACCAATTGCCCGGGCTCGTCATCGCGAAAAATTTTGCCATTGAGAGAGCGCTATTGTTTTGTCTGGATGAAAATTTCTATCAGCAGGGGGCCTTCCTGCCTGAAGGTCAGATCATACTCTTTGCCGTGGATGATTAATTTTTCTCCGGTAAGCGGCGAAACAAACAGGCGGATCTGCTCTCTTGGTTCTTCGTCGTGATAGACAATAATTAAACCGTCTCTTATCTCGTATTCAATCGAGTTGTCCAGATCCGGCAGGCCCGGGCCAAAAGAGTCGAACTTAGTGGTTAGCGGTTTGATTTTTGCCCGGTCAGTGATGACGAATGTGCCGCTGACCGGGCGTTTGCTGACGGAGTGGATGTAGGAAAGATCAAAACGATCATTTTTCTCAACTGGAAAGGTGTAAATAATTTCATCAAGGGCACTCGCCCTGACGATCAGCTGCCATGGATCCGGTTGGGAAACTAGGCAAAAACCATAGACTAACAGCAGGCTAACCGGGATCAGGAAAAGGATCATAATCCTTTTTCCCGGTAACCCCGGTTGTTGTTGATCTTTATTGCGAAAAAATAGCATTCTACATGCAGCCCGGTTTCTTTATTTTAGATCTCTTCAAAGTGCGAGATCCCTACATCTTCCTCATGTGCTTTCCGTCTTCTCTGGGATATGTAAATCAATAAAAAGACACTGATGCCGATAAGGTCCGTCAATATGGTGGGCCAGATCATCGAAATCGATATGGCCAGCAAAACAAACATCTCCCAGATTCTCAGCTTGGTGAAAAGCCAGCGCTGGATAACGGCGCTGAAGCAATACATCCCGAAAAGGGAAGTGCCCGCAATAAGCGCAGCGTTGTACCATGTTGTATTAATCAGCAGAAACTCAGGGTTGTAGACAAACATAAAAGGCAGCAGAAAAGCGGCCATGTCAACCTTAAAGCCCTGAATTCCGGTGCGGATCGGGTCAGAGTGGGCTATTGCCGCCGCTGAATAAGCGGCCACGCCCACAGGCGGGGTATCATCGGCAAGGATAGCATAGTAGAGAATAAAAAGATGGATACTGACTACCGGCAGATCCGGCTGGACGAATAGAACTGCCGGGGCCACCAGGGCAGCCATGATAACGTACTTGGCTGTTGTCGGCAGGCCCATACCGAGGATGATAGACATACCGGCAGCGAGAATCAGTAAAATGAGCAGATTGTCGCCGGCCAGCACCGAAAAAAGGATTGTCATACGCAGACCCAGCCCGGTCAGGGTGATAACCCCGACAATAATACCGGCGGAGGCACAGGCAACGCCGATGCCTGCCATGCTCTTGGCTGAAGTTTCCATGCCATTAAAAAATTCTTTGACCATCAGAAAAAGCTGTTCCCAAATAGCGGCCAGGGGTTCTTTTATCCCTTCCCGTATTTCCTTATACGCTTTGACAAGCTTAATTATCAGGCTGATTATGAGCAGGGCAAGAATGCCGTAAAAACCGGCGGTTAAGGGTGTTACCCGCAGGATCAGCAGGTAATAAACAAGCACTATTACCGGTATCCAGAAGTGGATACCGGCAAGAAAAGTGGGAAGGAAAGGAGGAATATCTTCTGCCGGCAGGGGTTTGATCCCTGTTTTAGCCGCTTCCAGGTGAACCATAATCAGCAGGGCCATATAACTCATCACGGCCGGTAAAGCGGCATGAATACAGATCTGAAAATAGGGTATGCCGGTAAATTCAGCCATAATGAAAGCGGCGGCGCCCATGATCGGCGGTAAAAACTGGCCGTTGGTTGAAGCGGCCGTTTCGATACCTCCGGCAACTTCAGCCTTGTAACCGGCCTTTTTCATCATCGGTATGGTCATAGAGCCGGTGACAACAGTATTGGCTACGGAACTGCCGACAATGCTGCCTAAAAAGCCGCTACCCACTACGGCAGCCTTGGCCGGGCCGCCCCGGGTTTTACCGAGCATGGCATTGGCCATCAGAACCAGGTAAGTGCCGGCTCCGGAAGCCTGAAAAAAGGAACCAAAAATTACGAAAGCAAATACAAATGAAGCCGCCACACCGACGGGAATGCCGAATATCCCTTCTCCGGTCAGGTAGAGGTGATCAATTACCCGTCTTAAACCGTAGCCACGATGGGCAATCAGATCGGGAAGCCAGGGACCGGTATAGGTATAAGAAAGGAAAACAATAGTGACAAGGGGAAGGATGAAGCCAAAAGCGCGCCGTGATGCCTCCAGGATTGCCAGAACAGTTATTGCCCCGAAGACCAGATCCATCGGCAAAGGCCGCCCCACACGGTACGCCAGGTCTTCATAGTAAATAAAAACATAAAAGACGGCGCTGAAACTGATCAGGGCAAATAGAATATCATAGAGGGGGAGTTTATAAAAACTTTCTTCATTTTTTTTGTTTAAGGGGAAGTAAAGAAAGCAGAGGGCCAGGGCTACTGAAAGGTGTGCCGAACGCTGCA
>Ga0209498_1002717_pt1 | contig 10606 bp, 8 predicted proteins | sample WalLakDeSediment_FD_184131 | JGI IMG/M metagenome (GOLD analysis project Ga0209498, IMG submission 184131) | Lake sediment microbial communities from Walker lake, Nevada to study Microbial Dark Matter (Phase II) - Walker Lake 11/02/13 Deep... | ecosystem: Environmental > Aquatic > Freshwater >... | reverse complement strand
ATTCAGACAAATTAATGAATTTCTAAGGCTTATCATCGAAACCGGGGAATTAGAGAAGGTCGGAAGTCCCTTCCGTATCGACCGATCCCCCCTTAACGTTGTGGATTGTGGTTGCGGCAATGCTTATCTGACGTTTGCTGTTTACTACTATCTCAATGATGTTCTTGCTATACCAACCCGAATGATCGGCATTGATGTCAATAAAGACCTTTTGGCAAGACGGACGGAACAAAGTCAAGAGTTAGGGTGGCAGGATCTGACCTTTCAGGCAACCAGCATCATTGATTTTCAGCCGGCCACGTTCCCAAACATCGTTTTGGCGTTGCATGCTTGTGATACGGCGACTGATGAGGCTTTAGCCCAAGCCGTAAAATGGCAAAGTGAAATGATTTTCGCTGCGCCTTGTTGTCATCATCATCTCCAGCAACAAATGACCCTTCAAGCAAGCCCCTCGCTATTTGCCCCGATTTTGCGACATGGAGCACTAAAAGAACGATTGGGTGATGTATTGACTGATGGTTTTCGTTCCCTCATCCTAAACATTATGGGGTATCGGACTGATGTGGTAGGGTTTGTCTCCACTGAACATACAGGCAAAAACCTCTTACTTCGCTCTATTCGAGCAACTAAGCCGGGAAATCGCCAGGCGATACAGGAATATAACTCGCTCAAAGAGTTTTGGCGGGTCGAGCCTTATCTTGAGAAACTCTTGGAAGCGGAGTTGTCGGACTTGACTTCTTCGCTATAGGTAGGATTCACTTTTGTGGAATGAACTTGATAGAAAACTGTTCGATCACATCATTCTCCAGTGGTTTGCCACAATCTCCTATACTCCGTTCCTTTTGACTTTGTATCAAAATCGTTTACAATACCCCACGGTAACTTCAGTGCCACCACGACGGCCTCCAGGCCGTCTTTGTTTGTATATTATTATGACTGGCGCGTGCGCCAGCGCGTATTCGGGGAGGACTTACAGACGATGAAAGAATATACGACGCAGAAGATTCGCAACATTGCCCTGATCGGCCACAGCGGCTCCGGCAAGACTTCGTGGGCAGAGGCGGTGTTGTTTGCGAGCAAGGCTATCAATCGCCGCGGTAAGGTCGAAGATGGGACGACCGTCACCGACTTCGACGATGAAGAGGTGCGTCGCGGCATTTCGTTGAGCCTGGGCCTTGCTCCGGTGGAGTGGCAGGGCTACAAGCTGAACATTCTGGACACGCCAGGATACACCGACTTCGTGGGCGAAGTGCGCAGCGCGTTGCGCGTCGCCGATACCGCTATGGTGTTCGTGGATGCTTCCGCCGGCGTCGAAGTAGGCACCGAGTTGACCTGGGCGTATGCCGAGGATGAGCAACTGCCGAAGATGGTGCTCGTCAACAAAATGGATCGGGAAAACGCCAATTTCGACAAGACGTTGGCGGCGCTTTCCGAGAGCTTCGAGGCCCAATTCCTGCCGGTGATGCTGCCTATCGGCGCGCAGGCGGATTTCAAGGGCGTCGTCAACGTGTTGGACAAGCAGGCTTACCTCGGCGCCGCGTGTACCCCGGCCCCCATTCCTGACGAATTGGTGGATCGCGTTGAGGAACTGTACATCAGCATCGTCGAAGCCGCAGTCGAAGCCGACGAGGTATTGATGGAGAAGTATTTCGCTGACGAGCCTTTGACGGCGGAGGAGATCTCCACCGGTCTGCGCAAAGTCATCGCCGAAGGCGCTTACGTGCCGGTGCTCGTCACGTCCACCGGCAGCGAGACCGTCGGCCTGAACGTGGTCGTCGATATGCTCGCGCAGCTTGCGCCGGCGCCCGATGACCGGCCGTTCACGGCGGAAGGCCCGGCCGGCGAGGAAACGCTGGCCGTCAGCGACACGTCACCGTTTGCGTTGTTGGTGTTCAAGACGACGGCGGACCCCTACGTGGGCAAGCTTACCTATTTCCGCGTTTACGGTGGCATCGTCACCACCGGTGATACCGTTTACAATAGCCGTGCGAATGCGGAGGAACGCCTGGGCCAGACTTACGTGATGCGTGGCAAGGAGCAGATTCCCATCGAGCGGCTGCATGCCGGCGACCTGGGTGGCGCGGCCAAGATGGGTGAAGCGCTGACCGGCGATACGTTGTGTGCTAAAGAGCGCACGTTGCGGATGCGCGGGCCGCTGTTCCCGACCCCGCTGTTCAGTGTGGCGATTTCGCCCAAGACCAAAGGCGATACCGCGAAGATGGGGCCGACGCTGACCCGTATGTCCGAAGAAGATCCTACGCTTCAATGGCGTCAGGACTCCACGACACGCGAAACCATTCTCGCCGGTATGGGAGACGCGCACGTCGATACGGCAATCCGCCGCATCCAGGGACGCTTTGGCGTCGGGTTGGAGGTCAATGCACCCAAGGTTCCGTACAAGGAGACCATCACTGCAACATACACCGCACAGTATCGCCACAAGAAGCAGAGCGGCGGCGCCGGGCAGTTCGCCGAAGTCCATATGCGCGTGGAGCCGCTGGAACGGGATACCGGTTTCCAGTACGAGTGGGAGGTTGTCGGCGGGCGTATTTCCAGCTCGTTCAGGCCTTCGATTGAGAAGGGCGTCAAGTCTGTGATGACGCAGGGCGTGATCGCCGGTTATCCGATTGTGGACGTGTTCGTCGCCGTGACCGACGGCAAAGAGCACCCGGTCGACTCCAAAGACATCGCCTTCCAAATCGCCGGGCGCGAGGGGTTCAAGCAAGCGTTCCGGGGCGCGAAGCCCGTGCTTTTGGAGCCGATGTATAATTTTGTGATCACAGTGCCGGACGAGTTTGCGGGCGCGGTGATGTCGGATCTCAACACCCGGCGCGCGCGCGTGCAGGGGATGGAGCAATCGGGGAAGAAGGCGATCATCACGGCGCTGGCGCCTTTGGCGGAGATGCTGCAATACGCGACCAATTTGCGTGCAATTACGCAAGGACGCGGCGTCTACGCGATGGAGCTTTCGCACTACGACGTCGTACCGTCGCATCTCACGCAGCAGATTGTCGAACAGGCCAAACTCGATCAGGAAGAATAAGATTCTAGCTGAAACCAACGGGCCGGAGAAGTTCTCTCCGGCCCGTTTTCGTTGGGACAAAAACAGGCGGGGCATCGTTGCCCCGCCTGTGGTGAATCGAATTATCTGGTTGGTTACGCTTCTGACGCATCCTCGTCTTCTGCTGCTCCCCGTCCGATCACCTCGACCTCGTCCGGTTCCAGCATCTCAACTTCTTCCTCTATTTCTTCCTCTTTCTCCATATACATGACCTGAACGATGGTCTCGTGTGGGGCGTTGAGGATGGTCACGCCTGACGGAGGCACAAGATCGCCAACTGTGATCGATTGCCCGATTTCGGTCAATATGGCGATGTCGACTTCGATGGAGGGTACCAGGTCCATCGGTAAGGCTTCAATTTCCAATTCGTTGAGAATTTGGAATAGCACGCCTTCGAGTTCTTCCACCGCGGGCGATTCGCCGATAAGCGTCACCGTGACGGGCACGCGCACGGTCTCCCTGATGTTCAGGGCTTGTAGATCCAGGTGGATGACGTTACGCTTGGTAACGTGATACTGGACGTCGCGGAAGATCGCGAGGTAGGGATCGGGAGCGCCTTCGACGTAGACCTGCACGGTCGAACTGGTGCCGGCCTGGCTGATGGCCTTCTCGATTTCGCGGTTGTCAAACTGCACGGCGACGGGGTCGATGCCATGCCCGTAGATAATGCCAGGGACAACGTTTTCATGGCGCAACGCTTTGACTCGTTTTCCGCCAACAATCTCCCGAGGGGTTGCGCGTAGTTCTAATGCTTCCATTCTTGATTCCTCCATGGTTCCTGTATGCCTGTGTCAAGTAAATGGGCCGCGTTCGCGCGGCCCATTGTCAGGCTAAGGCATTGTAACGCAATCCGATGCTTTGTCAAACTTTACTCTTGGTGATGAGTAACAGATCGTTCGGCAGCTGTTTTTCCATTTGCGTTATGGTGTACCATGATAGGGCCATTGCGGTGATCTGAAGGATGAGCAGCAGCCAGTCCCAATTTCCGGCGGCATTTCTGAGGTTGGGGAAGAGCATCATCAACCGGACGACGATGTTGACGCCCTGGACGAAGACCAATGAGGTTCGCCCGGAGGCGGCCGGCATCCACCCGTAATTCATCGCCACGAGCGCCAGGACAAAGAGGAGGATCATCGCTGGAGGCAATACGGCAGCTTGCGGCGCTTGCCGGAAGAATGCTGGCGGAAAGAGGATAATGGCGACGATTTGTAGCGCCAATAAAACGATCAACTGTGTGCGTTGGTTGGACATCATCAACTCCTTAACGATAAAAACTTTGATCCATATTATATTTGACATTGCGTTTACGTCAAATTTGACACTTGACTCATTTCCTGTAAAATAGAACAAGTTTGGTGTGAGGAGCAGGTGATAACGGCGCAGTCTGGCCCGCACCAGCTTAAATCCAGCCAGGAGGTGATTATGAAACGATTACGACATAAGCAGGCGAGTTTCAGCAGCTAGACCGTCATCTACTTAATGTATACAATCTATAATCAGCTAAGGAGGAGTAAGATGCGTTCCCGTATGTTTTTGATGTTAGCTTTGGTGGTATCGATGTTGGTGTTGTCCGCATGTGGCGGTGGCCGCGGCGGGACGATCAAGATCGCCATTCTCGCGCCCTTGAGCGGTGACGTGGCAACTTTTGGCGAATCCACCCGCGATGGTATTTTGTTGGCGATTGAGGAATGGAACGAAAAAGGCGGCGTTAATGGCAACAAAATCGAATACGTTATCGCAGATAGCCAGTGTAATGCAGAAGCTGCCGTGAGCGCTGCTAACAAGGTCATCGATCAGGATGGCGTCAAGTTCATCATCGGCGAGGTCTGTTCCAGCGCTTCGATCCCTGTTTCCGAAATCGCCACGGCCAAGCAGATTTTCCAGATCAGCCCCACTTCCACCAATCCGGCTGTCACAGTAGGTGAGCAGGGGACCAAACCCACAGTCTTCCGCGCGTGCTTCATTGATCCCTTCCAGGGCAAGGTGGCGGCGAAGTTTGCGCTAGACAATCTGGGCGCGCAGACGGCCGCGGTGTTCCTCGATCAGGGCAACGACTACGTGCGTGGTCTGGCTGAGGTCTTCATCGCCGAGTTCGAGGCCGGCGGCGGGCGCGTGGTGGTTAGGGAAACCTACACCGGCGAAGACCGGGACTTCTCCGCGATTGTGACCAAGGCGAAGGATGCGAATCCCGACGTGCTCTATCTGCCTGACTACTACTCCACCGTGAACCTGATCGCCGCGCAGGCGAAGGAGCGGGGTGTAACGGCGGCTTTGTTGGGCGGCGATGGCTGGGACTCCGCTGACCTGGATCGTGAGGCGTTGGACGGCGGCTTCTTCACCAACCACTTCTCCGATCAGGATACACGCCCTATCGTTCAGGACTTCGTGAGCAAGTATGCGGCCAAATTCGGTTCTCCGCCTGACGCGCTGGCGGCGCTCGCTTACGATGCGGCCAACATCCTCTTCCAGGGTATGGACAAGGCCAACAGTACCGATCCCGTCGTGGTGGCGAAGACTGTGGCCTCTGGCACGTTCGACGTGGTTTCAGGCAGAATCACCTACGATGCAAATCACAACCCGGTCAAAGCGGCGGTGATTTTGCAGGTGAAAGACGGCGCAGTCAACTATATCGACACGGTGTCCCCGTAGGTTCTCTAACCCTCGGCGGTGTTTCAACGATGCTAGGAAGCCGGGGCAAAGCAGCATTTGCCCCGGCTTCTTTTGGGAGGTAAAGGATGGCGCAAACGTTATTAAGACCGGCGCAGAACGGCGTGATGCTCAAGCGGCGCAATGGGATGGCGCTCAACCGCTTCAGCCAGGGGCTTTTTGCGCTCTTGGGGCTATTGGTCGTGTATGTTTTGGCAAGTGCATTCTGGCAAAACCCCGGCCTCTTTGTGCAGCAAGTGCTCAACGGGCTTCAGTTAGGCTTTATCTATGCGTTGATTGCTTTAGGTTACACGATGATTTATGGCATCGTCAAATTGATCAACTTCGCGCACGGGGATGTCTTTATGGTGGGGGCCTTCACCAGCTTTTACGCTGTGGCGACGTTGGACTTGCACCGCTGGCCGGCTTGGATTTTTCCCGGTATCGCGGAGGGCTTGATGATGCTCGTCGGCACGGTGACGGTGATTTTGTTGTCGATGCTGATTTCGGCTGTGCTCGCGATGGTGATGGAACGCTTTGCCTACCGTCCATTGCGCAACAAACCCCGCATCGCCGCGTTGATTACGGCCATTGGCGTCTCTTTCTTTATCGAATACTTCGGCGCGTTACCGTTTGTCTACACGAATAACTACATCACTTATCCACGGCCTTTCGAGGTGAGTGTTTACAGCGCCGGGATGATTTCGCCGTGGATTATCTCAGTCGTTTGGGTTTTATTCACCGTTTCTGTCGTTGTCTTTAGCTGGCTGACGTGGCTGTCGCGCAAGGGCAACAGCCGCTCGCGCTTCCACGTGCAGGCGCAGACCTGGAAGCGCCACCCTTTGCTTCAGTTCGGGCTGCTTTTCTTCGGGTTTATGGCCGTCGTGTTGACGCTCACGGGCGCCAGAATCGAAACCCGCGGCCGGGTGTGGGACTTGTCAGCGTCGAGCGTCACGCTGGTCATTATGGGCGCTTCGATTGTCTTGCAGGTGATCCTGCAATATATCGTGAGCCGCACGCGCCTGGGCAAGGCGATGCGCGCGGCGGCTTATGACAAGGGGGTTGCCCGGCTGATGGGCATCAACGTCGATGGCGTCATCACCTTGACCTTTGCGCTTGGCGGCGGGTTGGCCGGCGCGGCCGGTGTGCTCTACGCGACGGCGTTCCGGCAGGTGCATCACTTGATGGGCCTTATTCCTGGCCTCAAAGCGTTCGTGGCGGCGGTGGTGGGGGGGATCGGTAGCATCCCAGGAGCGTTCGTTGGCTCGTTAATTATGGGGCAGACGGAAGTGATGGCCGCGGCGTACATCTCGACCCCAATGCGCGATGCGGTGGCTTTCTCTCTGCTGATCATCGTCTTGTTAGTGTGGCCGCAAGGGATCTTTGGCGAACCGCCGGCGGAAAAGGTGTAGCGGGGATTTGACGATCCCCTTGGAGCTAGATAAGAGGTAGAATATTATGCGTCAACGAATGAAACCAAGCATTACTTTCCTCGGCGTGGGGCTGTTGATCTTTGTGGTCATTCAAGCTCTGCTCAGTTTTGGGTTGTTGAACAACTACTGGCGCGGCATCATATATTGGGGTGCGGCCATTACGATGGTCTCGCTGGGGTTGAATCTAATTTACGGGTTCAACGGGCAGTTCTCGCTTGGACAGTACGGCTTCTACGCGATTGGGGCGTATGGTTCGGCGGATGTCACGTATCGTTGGGTGCGTGGCGACCCCTCGGCGTTGGTGGTGGTTTTGGCCGGCTCGTTGTTAGTTTTGGGTCTTTATGCGCTGGTGTCGGCTTTCTTGCGCCGGTTTTACGGCGTCACCGTGATGGCGCGTTTTACCTTCTTTTTGCTGGCCACAATTCTCGCCTTTGCGATTGCCGTCATCGTGCTGGTGCCGGTGTTGGGGCCGGTCTTTACGGCGGTGTTGGGGGTGTTGCCGACTGTGGCGTCGAATCAGATCGTTTTCTTGCTGGCGTTGCTCGGCGGCGCGGCTCTGGCCGGGATCGCCAGTTTTCTATTCGGCATCCCGGTGCTCGAACTCGGCTCCGACTACTTTGGCATCGCCACGCTCGGCTTTACAATCATCATTAAGGTGCTGTTGGACAATACCGACACGATCTTGCCCTTCCCGGAGATGAAAGGCGCGCGCGGAATGATCGGCATCCCGCAATGGACGACCTGGCCGTGGGTCTTTGGCTCGCTGTTGCTGGTGGTCCTCGTGATGCGCAACGTGCTCCATTCGAGCGTGGGGCGTGCGATTGTGTCGGTGCGTGAGGACGAGCGCGCGGCGGAACTGGTGGGCGTGGATGTAACGAACACCAAAATCCTGGCTTTCGTCCTTGGCAGTATCTTTGCCGGGCTGGCCGGGGGAATCCGCGCGCACGATCTGGCATTCCTGCATCCACAGTCCTTCAACTTTATACAATCCTTCAACCCGCTCATCATCGTCGTCTTCGGCGGTTTGGCGAGCATGACGGGTACCCTGATTACCGGTTTCTTCTGGATCTTCCTGCTCGAAGGCTTCCTGCGCTTGTTCCTACCGACCGGCTTCGAAACGTGGCGGCTGGTTGTCTACCCTTTGATCTTGCTGTTGATGATGTTACTGCGCCCGGAGGGTGTGTTTGGCCGGTACGAACTGCCGTTCTTGCGCCGGGAAATGCCGCCATTGCCGGAAAAAGATAGCACCACAGTTGTCGTAGATACACCGCAGGTTGCGCCCGAATCCTTAACCTCGTTGCGCATGTCCCCTCAAGTTGTAGAGATTACACAGGAGAAGACTGTATGAAAGGGCGACCCGATGGTATGGCTCCGGAAATAGAAGCGCGTCCCCTGCTGCTGGAAATGGAAGGGGTGACGCACTTCTTCGGCAACTTGCGGGCGGTTCACAATTTCGACCTGGCGCTGCGTCACGGGGAACTGATAGGCTTGATCGGGCCGAACGGCGCCGGCAAAACGACGGTGTTCAACCTGATTACGGGGGTGTATCGCGCCTCGCAGGGCGACATCCGTTACAAAGATGCTGCCCTAGTCGGCTTGCCCTCGTATGAAATCATCCAAATGGGGATTGCGCGCACGTTCCAGAACATTCGCTTGTTTGCCAACCTGACGGTGTTGGACAATGTGCGCACCGCGTATCATCCCCACGCGGGGTACGGGCTGGTGGATTCGGTGTTCCACACCAAGCGTTTCCGCGAGAAAGAGGCGGAGATGGCAGCGCAGGCGCAGGAATTCCTCGAAATTTTCGGCCTGGGCGCGCGACGGAACGACATCGCGGGTAGCTTGCCCTACGGGTTGCAGCGCCGCCTGGAAATTGCGCGCGCACTGGCGGCCTATCCCCGGGTGTTGATTCTGGATGAACCGGCGGCCGGGATGAATCCGCAAGAAATCGATGAGTTGATGGATCTCATCCACTTCATCCGCGATCGCTTCGACCTGACGATCTTGCTGGTGGAGCACCGGATGCGGTTGGTGATGAATATCTGCGAGTGGATCACGGTGATGGACTTCGGTGAGATCATCGCGCGCGGGTTCCCCGCCGATGTGCGCAACGACCCGCACGTGGTCGAAGCTTATTTGGGCCGTCAGGCTGTGGACGTTCGCTAGGGGGACAATTATGGCGCTTTTGGAAGTCAAAGACCTGTACGTATCTTATGGCGCAATTCGCGCCTTGCACGGCGTTTCGTTTCACGTGAACCGTGGCGAGGTGGTGACGCTCATCGGCGCGAACGGCGCGGGCAAATCCACGACACTGCGCACGATTTCGGCCCTCCAACCCGCCGACAGCGGCGCGATTTTTTACGATGGTGTGGACATCACGCGCAAATCTGCCAGCGACATCGTCCCGATGGGGGTGGTGCAGGTGCCGGAAGGCCGGCGCATCTTCGCGCCGCTCACCGTGCGTGAGAACCTTGAAATGGGCGCATTCACGCGCAAGGACAAGCGCGAGATCGCCGATACTATGGAGCACGTCTTCCACCTGTTCCCACGCCTCAAGGAGCGCCTGGAGCAGACCGGCGGCACGCTCTCCGGCGGCGAGCAGCAGATGCTGGCCGTGGGCCGCGCGTTGATGGCGAAGCCCAAACTGCTGTTGATGGATGAGCCTTCGATGGGCTTGGCCCCAATCTTGGTGGAGGAAATTTTCGATATCATCCAGGAGATCAACCGCGACGGCGTGACGGTACTCTTGGTGGAGCAGAACGCGCACATGGCGCTGTCGATTGCCAATCGCGGCTACGTGTTGGAGACCGGTACAATCGAGTTGGAAGGTGAGGCTCAGGTGTTGGCCGACAATCCCCGCGTGCGCGAGGCGTACTTGGGCGGGGGATAGTGATTAGCTGTCAGCTTTCAGCGATTAGCCATCAGCAAAAACCGGGTTTGTTCAACAAACCCGGTTTTTAGGAATTGTGGGATGAGAAGATGTCTCGGTGTTTCAAGTTAGCTCTGTTGTGCCTCGTCCTGCTGCTCTTGCCGGCGTGTGGGCTGCTGGAGGAGCAGCAGCAGCGTGGTCAAGAGGTCATCGTGGCTGTCATCGCCCCGCTGGACGGTGATTTCGCCCCGTGGGGACAGGCTGTACGCAACGGTGTGATGCTGGCCGTCGAAGGGTGGAACCAACGGGGCGGCGTTCTTGGCAGGTCCATACAGGTGACGTCGCACGATAGCGAGTGCGATTTTACTGAAGCGCGCAAGGTCGCAGAAGAGGCGATCCGCGAAGGCGCGCAGTTTATTATCGGCGCGGTGTGCGGTGAAGCCTCGAGAGGTGTGGCCCAAATCGCAACCCAATTCAACGTGGTGCAGATTGCACCGACCTCCGTCGATCCCCAGACGACGCTTTTCTTGGACAGATCTGTGCGCCCACTCGTTTTCCGTGTACCGTTCCTCGATGCGGATCAGGGAGAGACAGCCG
>Ga0209498_1002716_pt1 | contig 10607 bp, 10 predicted proteins | sample WalLakDeSediment_FD_184131 | JGI IMG/M metagenome (GOLD analysis project Ga0209498, IMG submission 184131) | Lake sediment microbial communities from Walker lake, Nevada to study Microbial Dark Matter (Phase II) - Walker Lake 11/02/13 Deep... | ecosystem: Environmental > Aquatic > Freshwater >... | reverse complement strand
CGGTTGAAATCAGTCCGACCCGGCCATATCGTCAGCCTGAGCGGCTACCTGGTCGAGGTGCGTCGCGACGATGGCTGGCAATGGCGCAGTTCGCTCACTCGCGAGGATACCGGCGCCGGGGCCTGCGAGTTGATCTGGGTCGAAACGGTGGCGCTGCGCTGACCGTCCGCCGATCTCCAACGACTGTAGCCATTCCCATCAAGCGGACCCATGGCCAAACCACTTACCGTATTCGTTCGTCCTTACCCATCCCAACAGGAATCATCGCCATGAAATTGGACATGATCAGTCGCTATCCGGAGGTCACGCCCAAACCAACGCCCCTCCTATTCGTGCATGGCTCGTTCACGGAAGCCCGGGTCTGGGATGAAAACTTCCTGCCCTACTTCGCCCGGCACGGCTACGAGGCGCACGCCTTCAGCTTGCGTGGCCACGGTCTCAGCGAAGGTCACGAACACTTGCACACCTGGCGACTGGCCGATTATGTCGCCGATCTGACCAAGGCCGCGGCGACCTTGCCCACCTCGCCGGTGCTGATCGGTCACTCGATGGGGGGCATGGTGATCCAGAAATATCTGGAAACCCAACCCGCGGTCGCGGGCTTGGTCCTGATGGCCTCGGTGCCGCCGCAAGGTTTACTGCCGGCCACGCTGCACATGGCGATGCGCCATCCGTTCCTGTTCCAGCAGATTTCGCTGTTTTCGGTGCTCGGCCCCAGCTACGGCACGCCCGAACTGATGCGGCGGGCGCTGTTTTCCAGGGACATGCCTTACTCGAAACTGCGTGAATACTTCCGCTACGCCCAGGCGGAATCGCAGGTGGTCTCGCTGGACATGATGGGCTTGAACCCATTGCGGCTGGACCCTCGGCAGGTGCGGGTTCCAGTCTTGGTGTTGGGGGCGCGGAACGACGTGTTCGTCTCGCCGGCGCTGGTGCGGGAAACCGCCCGTTTTTACCAGACCGAGGCTCACATCTTCCCGGACATGGCGCACGCCGTGATGCTGGAACTGAACTGGCGCGAAGTCGCCGATCATCTGTTGGGCTGGCTGGAGCGCACGATCGACGTCCAGCCGGTGGCCGCGGCGGCTTGATGGCGCGCCCAAACCGTTCTCTCGTGGGGGAGAAGGGGGTCAGGACTGATCGTCCCGCAACAATCGCCGCAGAATCTTGCCGACGTTGGTCTTGGGCAACTCGGTCCGGAACTCGACGCGGCGCGGAACCTTGTAGGCCGTCAGGTGCTGGCGACAATGCTCGATCAGCGCCTCGGCGGTCAGCGCGGGGTCTTTTTTGACCACCACGAGCTTGACCGCCTCACCGGTCTTCTCATCCGGCACGCCGACCGCCGCCGCTTCCAACACGCCGGGATGCTGCACCGCCACATCCTCGATCTCGTTGGGATAGACGTTGAAGCCGGACACCAGAATCATGTCCTTCTTGCGGTCCACGATGCGCGTATAACCCCGTTCGTCCACGATCCCGATGTCCCCGGTGCGCAGGAAACCGTCGGAAGTCATGACGTTGGCGGTTTCATCGGGGCGATTCCAGTAACCTTGCATCACCTGTGGGCCGCGAATGCAGATCTCGCCGATCTCGCCGATGCCCAGTTCCCGGTCTTCGTCATCGCGAATGGACAGGTCGGTGGAGGGCACCGGCAGACCGATGCTGCCGTTAAATTCCGACAGGCTCAACGGATTGATACAGGCCGCCGGCGAGGTTTCGGTCAGGCCGTAAGCCTCGATCAACGGCGTTCCCGTCACTTTCCGCCAGTGTTCCGCCACCGCCCGTTGCACCGCCATCCCCCCGCCCAAGGTCATTTTGAGGGTGCTGAAATCCAGCCGGTCGAAACCCGGCGTATGCAGTAACCCGTTAAACAGCGTGTTGACCCCGGTGATCGCGGTGAACTTGACCTTGCCCAGTTCCTTGACGAACCCCGGCATATCGCGGGGATTGGTGATCAGAACGTTATGCCCGCCCACCTTCATGAAGGTCAGGCAATTGGCGGTCAACGAAAAAATATGATAGAGCGGCAACGCGGTGATGACGGTTTCCTCGGCCGGTTTGGAAATCGTGCTCAACCAGGCCGAGGCCTGCTGCAAATTGGCCACCAGGTTGCCGTGGGTCAACATCGCGCCTTTGGAGACGCCGGTGGTCCCGCCGGTGTATTGCAGGAAGGCCAGATCGCCATGATTCAGCGGCACGTCGGCCAGGGTGCGCGCCGCCCCTTCGCTCAGCGCCTGGCGGAACGGCGTCGCGCCGGGGATATTCCAGGCCGGCACCATCTTCTTCACATACTTGACCACCGCGTTGACCAACAACCGCTTGAAAAACGGGAACAGATCGCCCAATTCAGTGGTGATCACGGTCTTGACCGGGGTCTTGTCCAACACCTCCTGCAAGGTATGAGCGAAATTTTCGATGATGACGATGGCGGCCGCGCCAGAGTCGATCAGTTGGTGCTCCAACTCGCGGGGCGTGTACAGGGGGTTGACGTTGACCACCGTCAGGCCGGCCCGCAGCGCGCCGAACAGGGCGACCGGATACTGCAGGGCATTGGGCATCATGATGGCGACCCGCTCGCCCTTGCCCAGCCCCAGCCCCTGCAGGTAGGCGCCGAAATCGCGGCTCAGCCGATCGACCTCGCGATAGCGCAGGGTCACGCCCATGTTGGAATAAGCCGGCAAGTCGGCGAACCGTTGGCAGCTCTTTTCCAGAATGTCCTTCAGCGAGGCGAACTCGCTCAGGTCGACTTCGGCCGGCACTCCCGGCGGATATTCCTTCAACCAGATCTTTTCCATCTCGCTCTCCTCGTCATTATGAATTTTCTTAAATTTTCCCAACCGGGCCGCCGCGTCGCCAAACGATCCGGACTCGTCCGCCATTCGGCGGTAAAATCGCCTCCAATCTTCGCATTTCCATGCCCTGTCTGGACACCCGCCGGCCCATGAAAACCCGCGACCGCATCCTGCAGACCAGCCTGCAACTGTTCAACGAATACGGCGAGCCCCGCATCACCACCAATCATATCGCCGACGAACTGGATATCAGCCCCGGCAATCTGTACTACCACTTCCGCAACAAGGACGACATCATCTGGCTGCTGTTCGAGCAATTCGAGCGGCGGATGGACGCGGCTCTGCGGACGCCCGAACGCCGCGTTCCCAACATGGAGGACATGTGGCTGTACCTGCACCTGGTTTTTGAAAACATCTGGGAATACCGGTTCCTCTATCGCGATCTCGACAACCTTCTGAGCCGCAATAAAAAGCTCCGCACCCACTTCCGCCGCATCCTGGAACGCAAGGTCAGCACCGCCACCGCCATCTGCAAGGGCTTGACGGATGCCGGAGTCATGAACGCCACCCCCGAGGATATCGCGGCGCTCGCCCGCAACATTACCCTGGTCGCGACCTATTGGCTGAATTTCCAGGGGATCCGCGCCAGCGCCAGCGCCAGCGCCGCGCGGAACGAGCAAGATCCTCTCGGGCTCGGGGTCTATCAGGTTCTGTCGCTGGTCGTTCCTTTTTTGACCGGCGAAGCGCGCGCCTTGCTGCGGCGCATCAGCCAGGAATATCTCTCCTGACCGTCCGCGGGGAGCGTTCGCTCAACGCGGCGGCTCGGCGGGCGGAGTCGCCACCCACTCCTGCAATTGATCCAGCGCGGCGTGCAGGTCGGCCGCCAGCCGGCCGCGATATTTCGTGGATTCAGTCAGTCCTCGCGGGTCGGGCAAGGTCGTGTAAAAGCGCCGCTCGCGATCCTGGAGAATTTCCAACCGCAACCGAACGCCGTGCCGGGCCAGAATCGGCTCCAGCTCCTCCCGCCGGGCCAGCAAATCCCGCCGCGTGATCTGATAGGCGTGCTCGCACACCCAGCGCCGGCCCGAGAAGCTGAACACGTTGGTGAAGAACATCTTGGCGTCGTCGCGATTGGGTTCGAACAGAACGACGTCGGTGTGCTCGAATTCGCTGTCGTACTGCCGCATGCCGACCTGCAGGCGGGAATGGATCAACGCCCGGAAGGTCTGGGACAACACCACCGGCAAACCGCCTTCCGTCAACTTCTCGCACTGGGCCGGCTGACCGGCCCCAACCGCCAGGCGGGCATCGAACGGGACCAGGGGGTTGAGGCAGAACAACAAATCCAGCCCCTCCCGCAAGGCCACCGAGGCGTGCATGGTCTTGCGCAGGGCGCCGTCGACGTAATGGCGACCGTCGATTTCCACCGGCGGGTACAGACCCGGCAGCGCGCTGCTGGCCTGCACCGCCCGCGAAATCGGCACATGGTCGTAACCGGGCGCGCCGAACTGCACCGGCTCGCCGGTATCCAGATCCACCGCCACCACGTACAGCCGGTTCGCCAACTGGCGGAAGTCGTTGCTCCGGCCCGGCGCGTTCCAGATCCGGGTCAGATATTCGTGAATTGGCTCGTTGTCGAAAAATCCGACCGGCAGCGCCCGTCCCAATCGAGTCAGCGCTTGCAGGAAGCTGAGATCGAAAGGATTGCTCAGATAGAGCCAGCAGGCCTCCCACGTCAGTCGGGGCACCGACGCCAGCCGTTTCCAATATTCGCCGAAGGCCGGCATCAAAAAAATCCGCGGGTCGAGCGGATGCTCCGCGGATTCGTTGCTGATGAAGGTATGGCAGATCTCGCCGGTGGTGAGCCGATTGGCCAGCAACGACGCCAGCACCGCGCCGGCGCTGACGCCCACATAAACATCGAGGCGGTTGAAGTCGATGCCCTCCAGCGCCTCGTCGAGCGCGCGCAGGGCGCCGATCTCATACACCAGTCCCACGGGTCCGCCACCGGCGACCGCCAGACCGATCCGGGAACCGCTGGCTTCGCGCCGTGCGCTTTCGGGTTGAGTCACGAGCATGAGAAGCTCCCCCGATACGGGACCGGGCAATCGCCGCGCCCGGTTACGGCTGGTTTTCCCGCGCCGCGCGCAGGGCGTCGAGTTGGGCTTGCAAGGCGTCGACCCGCTGGATCAGTTCCTGAAGCTCGTCGCGGCCGGGCACGCCCAATCGCCCCAGCGTCCGCGCCAGTCGATCCTCGAACAGTTGCTCCACCTGATCCCAGGTCTCGGCCGCCTGGCCGCGCGTCTCCTCGGCTTGCGTCCGCACCGCCTCCACGGCTTCGGCGGCCGCCGCGCGAGTCCGTTGCTCGACTTGCTCGCCTTCCCGCACCAGGGACTCAAACAACTTGCCGCCCTCGCTGCTGATCTTGGCGAACGCGCCGATTCCCGCCAGCCAGATCAGATGCGCGGACTCGCCGATCGATTGAGGCCGCGGGTTGTCGGCGTCACTCTTGACGTTCTCGTTCATGATCTTGCTCCCATTGCAAATTTTTCCAGAACCGGAACCCTCTGCCCCGGCTTTGCGATCATTTTGTGACAAACCGTTAGAATAAACACCCTAACGCCAAGCCCCGCGTCGATCCGTGCGTCAATCATCCGCGCCATTTCGGGAGTCGCGAGGGGGTTCGAGCCGCCCCGCGTCCGGGATTTCCCCCCAGGAAACCATCAGGGCCACGCACAGCAGCTTGGCGAATTCGCCAGCGAAGCGGTGGATGATGGCTTCCGGATCGGTCACGATCTTCTGGTCGGTCACCAGGCCAAAATGGACGCGATCATTGTAGCTGAGAATGCTGACCCCCATGCCGATGGAGCCCGATTGCGGCACCCAGAACATCATCTCGGCGATCCGCGCGCCGCCCAGATACAACGGCGCGCGCGGACCGGGGACGTTGGTCATCACCGCCGAAGCCTTGCGGCTCAGGATCTCCAGCAGCGGTTGCTGCAACTGGTTGGGACCCATGCCGGCGACTTCCAGCAGGCCCAGCGCCAGAATCGGCTGGGTGGATTCCTTGAGTTCGTTCATCCGGCGCCGCACTTCGTAAAGTCGCTCCAGCGGATTGGCGATCCCCACCGGCAGCGCCAGAAACACCAGGCCGAAGAAATTGCCCAACTGGGGCGCCCGGTCCAGAGGCCGCAGATTGACCGGGATGACGGCGCGCACCTCCAAATCGGCGGGCGTCGGATCGCCGCGTTCGACCAGATAGGCGCGCAGCGCGCCCGCCACCGTGGCCAGCAACACATCGTTGACCGAACCACCCAGCACTTTGCCGATGACCTTAACCTCGGCCAGCGCCAGCGGCTCGGCCCAGGCGACCCGCTTGGAAACCCCGAGCGATCCCTTGTAGCGGGTTTTGGAATCGTCCTGCATCAAGGCCAGCCGGGCGATTTCCGTCGCCAGGCGCGCGCCGCCCCGGACGTAGTCGAAAACCTGGGATGGATTGCGGACCAGATCGCCCCCCACGTCGATCAGGCTCCGACCCAGCTTGAGAGTCCCGTTCATCACCTGCCCGATCGGTTCGAAAAACCGCCGGAACAGGCCGCCATACACCGCAACCTCTCCCTTCTGAACCGGCTCGGACCGGACGTCGGCGGTGGGGTCGGTCAGCGTCAGCAACACCTGGATCAGCGCGATGCCATCGGCATAGCAATGATGGATGCGCAGGATCAATGCGCTGCCGCCCTGATAATCCTCGACCAGATGGAATTGCCAGAGCGGTTTGGAAAAATCCAGCGGCGTACTCAGCAAATCGCTGGCCAAATACTGCAACTCGATCTTGTCGGCTCGCCCCGGCAGCGCGGTCCGCAGGACATGCCGGTTGATGTCGAAATAAGGATCGCGTTCCCAGAAGGCGCCCCCCGGTTTCTGGACCGGCCGTTGCCTGAAACGCGAGTAGCTTAGAAAACGGGACTCGACGATCGCCCGCAGCCGTTCGTAGGCCAGCCGTTCGGCGAAAATCATGACGCCGGTGATCATCATCAGATTGGTGGGCCGCTCCATGCGCAACCAGGCGGTATCAATCCCTGACATGCGCTCGCTGTCATCATTCTTCGGCATTGGGAAATCCAGAATCAGGCTTATTTTTCATTGTAAACCGCCGGACCTGCGGGAGCTTGGTTGAACTAGCCGCTCCACCGCGGGGGCTCCGCTCCTCGCGGCGCGCCGCCGCCCGTCCATAGCCACTACATGCAATAAACCCCTGCTTTGTCTCGATTACACTCCCAACCATGACCCCCAACCCGCAATCGGAGGAAAACCCTCATGTCCGATCTGGCCAGCCGCTTTCAGAACGCCGCCGCGGAGAGCAAGACCCTCGCCAAGCGACCCGATAACGACACCTTGTTGAAACTGTACGCCTGCTTCAAGCAGGGAGCCAATGGCGACGTCGAGGGCAAACGACCCGGCTTCACCGATCTGGTGGGCCGCGCCAAGTACGACGCCTGGGCCAAGTTGCAAGGGACGCCTCGGGAGGAAGCGATGCAACAATACGTCGATCTGGTCGAATCGCTCAAACGGGTTTGAACGTCAGATAAGCCGGCTTGCGCCCCAGGCCGGCGCGCCCGGCGCGCTAGCGCGACGATTCGTCGCGGTCTTCCGGGCGCGCAACCCGCAGGAGACCGAGACCGCTCTCCATCAATGACGACCCGGTGCGAACGACCTTCCGGGCGGTTCGATCCAACAAATCGCCGGCGCTCAGCGCGTCGGTAAAGCCTTTCCGCACCTCCTCGCGGAAGGCCGGCAGATGTTCCGCCGCCGCTTCCCGAAACCCCGCCGTCAATTCCGCGCGCACCCTGGGCAAGGCCTCGATCGCGGCCTCCTCCACCCCGCCGCGCACCCGCGCGCGCAGCGGCTCCAGCAGTTCCTGGCCGGCGGCCTCGGCGCCCGCCTTCACCCGCGCCTCCAGCTCCTCGGCCAGCGCCGCCAGCCGGGCTTCCAGTCGCGGCCGGACCCATCGCTGAAACAACACCAAGCCCAGCGCCAGCGTCAACAGGCTCGACAGCAAGGCCGTGGCCACCACTAACATCAGTAATTCGCTACCATTCACTTGCCTGTCCCTCCCGCCATTCGACCCTGTTTAACTTCACGGACGGCTTGCGCCGCCAAGGATTTTCAGGTCAGACAATTCTATAATTACACGTTAGTTACCAAACGAAGTCAGGAGCGAAAACCATCATGACTTATTTCGTCACCGGCGCCACCGGTTTCATCGGCCGGCGTCTCGTCGAAAAGCTGCTCCAACGCCCCGACGCCACGGTCTACTACCTGATTCTGGAACGCGAACTGCCGCTGGTGGAAACCCTCCGCCAGCGCTGGGGCAGCGCCGCCGACCGCACGGCGCCCATCATCGGCGATCTGACCTTGCCCCGACTGGGCGTGTCGGCATCCGATCAGACGCGCCTTCAGGGTAATGTTCGACATTTGTTCCATCTCGCGGCGATCTACGATCTCAAGGCCGGCCCCGAGATCCAGCACCGGGTCAACATCGAAGGCACCCGCAACGCGGTGGCCTTCGCCGAAGCCATCGAGGCCGGCTGCTTCCATCTGACCAGCTCCATCGCCGCCGCCGGTTTGTACGAGGGCGTATTCCGCGAAGACATGTTCGAGGAGGCCGAGGCGCTCGACAACCCCTACTATCGCACCAAACATGAGTCGGAAGGCATCGTCCGCCGCGAATGCCCGGGTCCCTGGCGCGTCTACCGGCCCGGCATCGTGGTCGGTGATTCGCGCACCGGGGAAATGGACAAAATCGATGGCCCCTATTATTTCTTCAAGCTGATCCAGAAACTCCGCAGGCTCCTGCCGCCGTGGATGCCGGTCATCGGCATCGAAGGCGGCCGGCTGAATCTGGTCCCGGTCAACTTCGTGGTGGACGCGATGGACCACATCGCCCATCTGGACGGACTGGACGGCCAATGCTTCCACCTGGTGGACCCGAAACCGCATCGGGTCGGCGACATTCTCAATCTGTTCGCCCGCGCCGCGCACGCCCCGGAAATGAGCCTGCGAGTCAACGCCCTGATGTTCGCGTTCGTGCCGGAGATCATCAAGGCCGGGCTGTCGCAACTGAAGCCGGTCCGCCGCATCACGGACCAGATTCTCAAGGACCTGGGCATACCGGCGGACGTGCTGGGCCTGGTCAACTACCCGACCCGTTTCGACTGCCGCGAGACGCTCAAGGCCCTGCAAGGGACCGACATCGCCGCGCCGCCCCTGGAAAGCTACGCCTGGCGGCTGTGGGATTATTGGGAGCGCCACCTCGATCCGGACCTGTTCGTCGACCGCAGCCTGAGCGGCGCGGTCAGGAACAAAGTGGTGCTCATCACCGGCGCCTCATCCGGCATCGGCAAAGCCGCCGCGCTCAAGATCGCCGAAGCGGGCGCCAAAACCCTCGTCGTCGCCCGCACCGAGGAAAACCTGCTGGAAACCCGGCGGGAAATCGAGCAACTGGGCGGAGCGGCCTTCATCTACTCCGCCGACGTCGCCGACCTGGCCTCCTGCGACGCGCTGGTGCGGCGCGTGCTGGACGAGCACGGCGGGGTGGATATCCTGATCAACAACGCCGGCCGCTCGATCCGCCGGTCGATCGAGAACTCGCTGGACCGCTTCCACGACTACGAGCGCACCATGCAACTCAACTACTTCGGCGCGCTGCGGCTGATCATGGGCTTCATTCCCAGCATGCTGGCCAAGAAACGAGGCCACATCATCAACATCTCCTCGATCGGCGTGCTCAGCAACGCGCCGCGCTTCTCGGCCTACGTCTCCTCCAAGGCGGCTCTGGACGCCTTCTCGCGCTGCGCGGCCGCCGAATTCTCGGACAGCGGCATCGAGTTCACCACCATCAACATGCCGCTGGTGCGCACGCCGATGATCGCCCCGACCCAGCTTTACCAGCACGTGCCGACCCTGAGTCCCGAGGAAGCCGCCGACCTGATCGTGCAGGCGATCATCGACCGGCCGGAACGCATCGCCACCCGAGTCGGCGTTTTCGCCCAGGTGCTGCACGCCGTGGCGCCCAAGCTGTACGCGGTTATCATGAATACGGCGTTTCGCTTGTTCCCTGAATCGACCGCGGCCAAGGGACCGCAGCCGACCGACGCCTCGGAGCCCTCGCTGGAGCAAATTTCCTTTGCTCAGTTCACCCGAGGCATTTATTGGTAACTTTCGACTCTTTAAAATAACCACCACCCGTGAGAGTAGAACGATGAAACTAAAAATCGGCGATCCCGCCCCCCAATTCACCGCCACCACCACCCAAGGCGACACCGTCAAGCTGTCCGACTATTTCGGTAAAAAGCTGGTGTTGTACTTTTATCCGATGGACGATACCCCAGGCTGCACCAAACAGGCCTGCTCCCTGCGCGACCACCATCAGGAAATTCAGGACAAGGACGCCGTCATTCTCGGCGTCTCGACCCAAGACGTCACCTCCCATCAGCGCTTCACTGAAAAATATCATCTAAATTTCCCTCTAGTGGCCGACACCGATGGCGCCGTGAGCCGGGCCTACGGCGCCATCGGCGAAAGCGGCGGGCTGCTGGGAACCGCGATGAGTCTGATGGGCGTCGCCAAGCGCATCACCTTCCTCATCGACGAGAGCGGCCACATCGCCCATATCATCGACAAACCCGACTGTCCCAATCATGCCCTGGAGGTCCTCGAACTGTTGTAGGCGGCCAACCGAATCATGATGGAGTTGTCGTTTGCGGACCTCCGTGCTTGCATCCGGGATTGTCTATCCACAACCGATGGTCACAT
>Ga0209498_1002715_pt1 | contig 10612 bp, 9 predicted proteins | sample WalLakDeSediment_FD_184131 | JGI IMG/M metagenome (GOLD analysis project Ga0209498, IMG submission 184131) | Lake sediment microbial communities from Walker lake, Nevada to study Microbial Dark Matter (Phase II) - Walker Lake 11/02/13 Deep... | ecosystem: Environmental > Aquatic > Freshwater >... | reverse complement strand
CTGCTCACTGTGCACTGATTACTGCACAATGTAAAGGCGGGAGTGGATGGGAGTCGAACCCACCGCCGCTCGCTCAGCGCGACCGGCCACCAGTTTTGAAGACTGGGGCATCCACCGGAACACAACCACTCCCAGCTAACACCGCGGTCCGCACCGTGGTCACCACCATTAGAATATAACGAAAGAGAGTTAGAACGGCAAGGCAATGGCTATGTTATACTATGGTTCTCATGGAAGAAATCGCAAAGCAGGTGAGCCATAATGTCACACAATGCAAACAGCACGTTGTGGCCGGGGATCAAAGCAATGGCCCCCTCCTTTGACCGGCTGTACGCTCGCGTTGATCCGGCCATTCGCAGCTCGCTCCAACAGTTCCGGCAAAGCTATCAGCCTCGGCAGATTGTAGTGAACGGCTTGAGGTGGAAATATATCGTTGCAGCCGAAGCTGGGGCAGCCATTCTGTTCCTTCACGGTCTGGCCGGCAGCCCTGACATCTGGTGGCAGCAAATGGCGACGCTGCAGGACCGCTACCACTGCCTGGCCACCAGCTATGCCCCAGCAGACAGCCTGGCAGAAATGGCCGGCGGGCTGCTGGCCGTCCTGGATGCGGAGCAGATAGAACGGGTCAATCTGGTGGGAACCTCTCTAGGCGGGTATGTCACCCAACACCTGCTGGCAGCACACCCTGACCGGATTGAGCGGGCCATTCTGGCCAACACGTTTCCACCCAATGAGATAATCGCCCAGACCTATTGGCTGCCGGCGGCCTTACTGCCTTACATGCCGGAATGGCTGGTGATGGCCGTGATGCGGGCCAGCTACCGGCGGCGGATTTATCCCAGTTCGGGCCATTCGGAGCTTGTTCTGGCCTTTCTAACCGAGACAACCTATGGGCAGATGGGCAAAGCGGACATAAGCGGCCGTTACCGCGTCGTCACAGAACCGTTTGAGCCGGCAGCAACGGCCGCCCGACAGATACCGGTTCTGATCATCGAAACGGATAACGATCCGCTAGTGCCCCCCGACCTGCGCCTACGGCTACGCCAGACCTACCCCCAAGCGGCCGTTCATAATCTGTCTGGCGCCGGCCACTTTCCCTATCTGAACCAGCCTGATAACTACAACCGGATCCTGGACGAATTTCTCAGGCGCCCGATCAGGCAAACATAGATCGATTTGCGTGCAGCCATCAGGGCTGCGCAGACTGCGCCCGGAATTGCTCAGGTTGGAATTTTGCTTGACAGCGACGGCCGCTTTGGGTAGAATCCTCGGTGCTTGAGCAATGGCTTGACCGTATGCCGGGATAGCTCAGTTGGTAGAGCACTGCACTGAAAATGCAGGTGTCCCCAGTTCAAGTCTGGGTCTCGGCACTCTTTAACGAATTTGTGCGGGCGTGGTTCAGTGGTAGAACGTCTCCTTGCCAAGGAGAAGGTCACGGGTTCGAATCCCGTCGCCCGCTTAACAATCCGGCAGGCTATTTGGCCTGCCGGTTCTGTTTATGCCCCCAGTGGCGACGTGGCCAAGTGGTAAGGCAAGGGTCTGCAAAACCCTCATTCACCGGTTCGAATCCGGTCGTCGCCTTTCACACCTTCTTGTTGTGATGAAAGTCCCCGTCAAAGCTGGCGGGGACTTTCTATTTTCGTCATCTCTGCTAAGGAATACCCCCCATGTCCCTTTTCCCTTTACCGCACAGCCTGGAACAATTCGATCCACCCACCTGGGCTAAGTTCCAGCCCTACTATGCAGAGCTGCAATCACGGCCGCTGTCGTTGGCTAACGGCCGTCAATGGCTCAACGACTGGTCCACACTCCTGCGCCTTATCTCGGAAGGTTTTAACAGAATATACATTGCCAAGACGCTCGACACGACTGATACAGCCGCTGAAGCTGCTTTCCTGGACTTCATCCACAACGTCATGCCCGAGATGCAGGTAGCCGAACAGACGCTTCGGGAACGGTTGTTAGCGCTCAACTTACCCGACGCTGATATCGCCCTAACCCTGCGCCAGATGCGCACCGAATCGGAACTGTTCCGCGCCGAGAACATTCCCCTGATAACCAAAGTTGAGGAGCTGACCAACGAATACGAAAAGCTGACCGGCGGTTTAAAGGCAGATTGGGACGGTGAAGAAAAGAATCTGAGCCAGTTAGAAGCACTTTTGCAGGAGAAGGATCGGGCCGTCCGCGAGCGGGCCTACCGGACCATGATGGCCTTGTGGCTGGGTGTGCGGGAGCCGTTGAATGAGATCTACAGCCAGCTGTTGTCTCTGCGTAACCAGATAGCGACCCAGGCTGACTTACCTGACTATCGCACTTATGCCTTTTTGGAAAAGGGGCGCTTCGAATACTCGCCCGAAGATTGCTTCACATTTCACGCCGCCATCGAAGCGGTGGTTGTCCCCGCTGTAGCCCGGATCATGGCCAGAAGGCGGCAAAAATTAGGGCTGGAACGATTACGGCCGTGGGATCTGAATGTCGAACTAAGCGATCAGCCCCCTCTGAAGCCCTATGACGGACAGGCTGAACTGATTAAGGGCGCCCAGCGCATTTTTCAGCAGGTCGATCCGGCATTAGGCAGCCAGTTCAAGATTATGGCTGACGAAAAGCTGTTGGATCTGGACACCCGGCCGGGCAAAGGGTTGGGCGGCTACTGCACCGAGCTGCCACTGCGGCAGCGGCCGTTCATTTTTATGAATGGCGTCGGGCGGCATGATGACGTGCAGACGCTGCTGCACGAAGGCGGTCATGCCTTTCACGTCTTTGAAACGGCTGCCCTGCCGCTCATCTGGCAGACTCACGCCCCCATGGAATTCTGCGAAGTGGCCTCCATGGCCATGGAGCTGCTGGCCGCACCCTACTTGACGCGCGATCAGGGTGGCTTCTACAGCCCGGCCGAGGCCGCACGGGCGCGCATCGAGCATCTGGAAGGCATTCTCGTTTTCCTGCCGTATATGGCCGTCGTTGACGCCTTCCAGCATTGGGTTTACACCAATCCAGAAACAGCAGCCTCGGCGGCCCAATGTGATGCCAAGTGGGATGAACTGTGGACCCGTTTCATGCCCGAACTGGATTGGGGCGGACTGGAAGAGGTGCGTCTGACCGGCTGGCACCGCAAACCACACATTTTTGAGTCACCGTTCTACTACATTGAGTACGGACTGGCCCAGGTTGGCGCGCTGCAGGTCTGGCATAACAGCCGGCAAAATCAGGCCGCGGCCGTAGCCGCTTACCGGCGGGCACTGGCCCTAGGTGATACCAAAACCCTGCCCGACCTGTTCGCCGCCGCCGGCGTGGAATTTCGCTTTGACAGCGCTATGTTGGCGGAGTTGACGGATCTGGTTGAAGCGACTGTGGCTGAACTGGCCACTCACGGTGAGGGATGATTCTATGCCAGGCTACACAGCGCTAACGGCCGATTGCCCGCTCACCGCTAAAGAAGATGGGCATGTGGCCGGGGCGAGTGCTGACCGAGACGGCCGTGCCGGACAACAGATTGGTCGTATGGAACTGCCAGCTGCGCAGTCTGCTGCCATCAGCCAGGGCAAGGGTATAGATATAGGCCATCCCCACAAAACGACGCTCGACAATTCGGCCGTTTCCCTCCGGATCTTCGGTGATGGTCACATCATCAGGTCGCAGGCAGACGGAGACGGCCGTACCTGACGCCGTCAGGCCCGTCATAGAGAAGACGCCCAGAGCTGTCTCCACGCCGGCATTGGTCACTACCCCAGGGATGAAGTCGGTATAGCCCATAAACTCGGCCACAAAACGGCTCTGCGGTCGATGAAAAATTTCCTGTGGTGTGCCTATCTGCTCCAGGACACCATTGTTCATGACCGCGATCCGGTCGCCGATAAACATTGCTTCTTCCTGATCGTGCGTCACAAAAACGGCCGTCGTCCGGCTGTCCTTCAACAAGCCGCGCACCTCACGACGAACTTGAACACGCAAAGCGGTGTCTAAATTAGAAAACGGCTCATCCAGCAGTAGCGCAGCCGGTTCGGGGGCCAGGGCGCGGGCCAGCGCCACCCGCTGCTGCTGTCCGCCTGATAGTTCGTGCGGCATCTGTTGAGCTAACTCCTGCAGGCCTACCAGCGCTAAGGCCGCTTCTAACTGCGCCTTTGCCTTAGCTCCCCTTCCTAAGCCAAAGGCTACATTCTTAGCCACCGACAGATGGGGGAAAATGGCATAATCTTGAAACACCATGCCCACGCGCCGTTTTTCGGGCGGCAGATGATTACGGCCGTCAGCCACCACGGTTCCACCGATTTCGATGTGACCCTGATCAAGCTGTTCAAAACCGGCAATCAACCTTAGCGTCGTCGTTTTGCCGCAGCCGCTAGGCCCCAATAAAGCCAAAACGCTGCCGGATTCGACCGTGATAGAAAAATTCTTAACAATGTGATTGCTACCGAAAGATTTGTTGAGTTCGTGGCACCGTACAGCAGTTTCATTCATGACGAAATTTTAACCTATTGGTCTCGATTTGTCGCTCCGGCTTGCCTGCTTTTTATCATTTAGGTTATGATTATGGTCAGAATCTGGCACCAGCCCGTCATTACATTTGTAGCTGTGAAACGCGCCGTCTCAGTTCACGGACCGGTTATCAGCTACCAGGATTTACGGATAAGTTTGTATGGAAACCAGTCCCATTATGCGCGAGTATCTGGCGGAGATTTATCGTCTGCAAGAAGACGAACCCACCGTCAGCACCACCAGCCTAGCTGAGAGATTGGACGTTTCGGCTCCAGCCGTACCCCGTATGCTCAAGCGACTAAAGAGCGCTGGCTATGTTGAGCATAAGCCGTATCAGGGTGTAGCGCTAACACCGTTAGGTGAACGCGAAGCGCTGCGCGAAATCCGGCGCCATCGCATTTTGGAAGTATTTCTGGTCAACGTGATGGGCTTCACCTGGGATGAAGCGCATACTCATTCAGAAGAACTAAGCAAAGGCCTTAACGACGCCTTGACCGACCGGATGGCGGAAATGACCGGCTTCCCAACGCGCTGCCCACATGGGGAGCCAATTCCGAACCAGAACGGCGACTTGCCTGAAATCAAAGATTTGTGCATCATGAATCTAAACGTCGGCCATACGGGGGCTATTAGCCGGGTGCGCACCCACGATCTGGAGAAGCTGCGCTATCTGGCCAGCTTGGGATTGGTTCCCGGCGCAGAGTTTGAAATCGTGGGGCGAGCGCCTTTTAACGGCCCTATGCGGCTCCGGCTGGATCGGGAAGAGGTTGTTCTGGGTGTGGAGCTAACCCAATCGTTGTGGGTGACGTAGCTGGCAGTCACCGATGTTAGGGGAATAAGCGCCGGGTTTTGACCTCGGCTACGGCATCGGTGCGGTACCGGTAGAGCTTGGCTGGCCGGCCTTCGCCGATCTTCTTCTGCCTGCCGGTTGGCTCCAAAATGTCGGCCGCCAGAATCTTGCGGCGAAAATTGCGTTTATCGAGCGCTTCGCCCAAGATGATCTCATATGCTTGCTGCAGTTCCGACAGGGTAAACTGGTCAGGAAGTAGATGAAAGCCAACGGCCGTATACTCCAATTTATACCGCAGCCGGGTCAAAGCATAGTCAATTATCTGGTGATGGTCAAAAGCCAGGGGGGGCAAATCGGCCACGGGGTGCCAGGCAGCCTGGCTGGCATCATCGCCGGGGGTAAGAATCACCGCACCGGCGGGCAACAGCGCAAAATAGGCTACCGTGATAACGCGCGTGCGCGGATCGCGACCAGGATCACCAAAGGTGTACAGCTGCTCCAGATAAACACCGGTGACGCCGGTTTCTTCGGCTAGCTCCCGGCCGGCGGCCGCTTCCAGGGATTCATCTATCTGGACAAAGCCACCGGGGATGGCCCACTTCCCGGCAAAGGGAGGGTCTTTGCGCTTAATGAGCAGGAGACAAAGCTCCTGCTCAATCAGGCAAAATATAACAACATCTACAGTAACAGACGGCCGATCGTAGTCTGATGGATCGTAATCATCAGGAACGTCAGCGCCGGCCGCATTAAGGGCCAAACTCATCGTTACCAGGTGCGGGCGCCAACAAATCCAGGCGCGGCTCAAGACTCCAAATGCCCGGCGCCGGAATATTCAACAGGCCCTGATCGACCAGTTGCTGCAGCGATATGCTGGTGGTCACGAAGGTACTGTTGTCACCCTGGGCGCGCAACACCAGGGCCAGATCGACACCTGTTTCCTGAGCAAATTTCAGGAACAAGGCATCCTGTAATGTCAGGCTGAGAATCACAACATCAGGAGCATCCTCAGGACGTTCTTTGGGAGCTGGTGCACCTGGCTGGTCAGCGGCCGTAGAAAGAGCCGGGCTAGAATCAAAAGCCTGGGTAAGACCCCGGTTGGGATCCAACCAGTTGCCCACCCAGATTACCTCCACCTGTTGCAGACTCAGCTGGGTGATTTTACGCGGTTGCTGGATGACGTCATAAGCTGTTGAGGGACTAATCAAGCCCACGGCATTGATCGGCTGAACCAATTCCAATCGGCCAGACAATTGCTCCTGCAATAGGAATGGCTGCGCATTCTCCAGTCGCGCCTGATCCACACGGGCAATGCGGTTAGGCAGCACGCTCTGGAACTCTTCATCCACCTCTACCAGATCGAGGGTCATGAGTACATCTACAAAATCGCCAGGGCGCAAGGCATAGGCCACACCCGAATAGCGATCGATGGGGAAAGCGATGCTGATGCGGCCGCGATCGGTGTAGAGGGATAGATCGGAGCCAAACGTAGTCAGATCGGTCGGATTGAGGGCCAACATGGAGCTCAGGATTTCTTGGTTTGCCGCCACGTCAGCTCTGACGATACGACCAACGAGTTCCGGGATCGCATCATAAGTGTAGCCGGCGCGCACGGCCACATTGTCAATGGGGCGTGCTTCAATCCGCAGCAGGTCAGCCTGCAAGCGCTGGCCAACCGGTATGGGGACACGGGCTACAACCACGGGCACAAACTGGACCGCCGGTGTAGCCGTGGGTTGGGGCATCGGCGTCGGTCGTTCCTCGCCTTCCAGTTCGGCCTCCTGCTCCACGACAACGGCCGTATCTGTCCCGGTGGTGGCCAGGCCGGCTAATGGCCCAATACCACCCAACATGCCCAGGGCAACAATCGCTACCAGGGCTGCGCCTACCAACAAAACAAGAATAAGTAGGATGAAGGTTCTTAGCCGCATAATGGTACCTTTCCTTAATCAGACGGCATCGTGTCTAGCGTACGAGAGAATAGTTAAAATTAGGCGGAATCTGGAAGCCAAAGCGCTGCAAGAGAAGTTCCAGATTGACCGACTGGGCGCCATATAGCTGCCCATCATTGACGCCGCGCAGCCCCACGGTAATGGGCGCGTTGCTGTCTAAGGCGTAGCGCAGCACCAGCTGCTGCTGTGGCGGCAGGGCCAGCAGAAGTACATCTGGCGGCTGCGGCGTAGCCGTAGGGGCTACATTGGGATCGGGTGTGGGTGTTGGTTCCAAGGGATCAGGTGTTGGCGTCGGGGGCTGCACCTCGCCCGGCGGAACCCAAGGGCCGACATTAACCACCTTGGCATTCTGCAGAGCCATAACCACTAACATGGGGCGCTGCAACTCAGATGGAACAACATGGGCGAGATCATTGTTCGGCAACCGTTCAAAACGGCCATAAGGATCCACAATGAAGGCGGCAACAGTCCGATTTCCCTCTTCATCAACGCTTTCCAACAAGAAGGAAATCGAGTTGTTCAAAATACTCTGGAACTCTTCATCGATCTGCACCAGGGTAAATGAAGCCAGGATATCAATGCTGTCGCCGGGCAGCATGCCATAGGCTACCCCGGTTAAGCGATCGATAGGAATGGCTTGAGCAACCCAGCCCGGTGGAATCAGGGAGGACGGGCCATAGTTATCGCGGCCAATTGCCCGCGGGTCGCGAGCCAGAAGATCAACCGTTAATGTCTCCCCCTGGAATATGTCTCGTCGAGCATATAGACCAAGCGCATCTTCAATCCGCGTAATCACATTGCTGCCGACTTCAGCAGCAATGCGCAGATCGGTGTACAGCTCTGCTTCAGTCATCTGCCAACCGCGGGGCACAGTTTGGAATGAAACCACCACTTCAACCAGTTGGGTGCTGGGATCTACGGTAGGTGGTTGTTGGAAAGGCAAGGTGAAACCAGATTGGGTCTCATCGGGAAGTTCACCGTTTACCGGGGTGCCTTCGGCCACGGGTTGGGGGGTTGGCGCCGACTGATTGTTCAGCAAAGCCAAAGCAAGAATAAGCAGCAACAGGATGAAACCCGCTACTCCAAAAATGATGGCAATTCTGCGACGGCCTCTCATAATTTTATTTCCTTATTAACTGGTTCAAGAGTTTCTCTGGCAGGTAAAGCGAATCGCCGGAACAGTCGCTTATTTGACAATATGTAAACCTCGATGTTGACATAGTGTAGCATAGGCATATTGGACTGGCAACCTCTAAACGGCAGTCTGGCCTGAAGGGGGGACTAATTAACTACTCTAGATGGGGCCGGTCTCCATTTGCGCCAGGCACACCCAGCATGGGCTAACTTACTGTCGCGACAGCATCGCGGCCAGGCTGCCCCGGTAAAGTAGCCGCACATTTGCACCAGCAACGTCAATTTTGGTTATCCCCTGCTTCAGATAATAAACCGCGGAGTCGCTCTCACACCGACTGCCAACGGCCGTCACCGGGTGGGAAAAGGCGCATCCAGCAGCAAGCGCCACCACGCCTGCCACGGCCGGGCATATTCCAAAGGTTCCAAGATCGGCTCAGACGGCGGGGGTGGCGGGGGTTGATCAATCGTAGTTACTACGACCCGCTTCTCACCCGGCAGCAAGTAGCCGCCTTCATTACGGGCATAATCAGCGACGTAATCCTCACTTTGAACATAGGCTCGCGTGGCGACTAGCTCAACCTGGCGTGTAGACTCGTAAGAAATCTCCTGGGCCAGGTCGGCCTCACCAACCCCAACAAGCCGACCCGACTGCTCCCGCCGGTTTAAGTCAAGGGCAACAATCATGCCGCCAACGATAACCAAAACAGCAATCACCTGGGGCAAAGTCAATATAAATGGGCGACGGAACATCTGTTTGTACATGCACCTATATAGTAACCGTGATTGCCTGGCTTGACAACCCAGAAGAAGAGATGCGTGGCCAATGTCGCACATGGTGAAGGGGTGTGTTAGAATTTCAGCCGGTATGTCATCATCTTTGCACATTGATTACCTGCTAATCGGTCATGTCAGCCATGATTGCACCAGTGAAGGGGTGCGTCTGGGCGGATCAGTCACCTTTGCCGGCCGGACGGTACAGGCCTTAGGGCAACGACCAGCCATCATTACCAGTGCCGCCCCTGATGCCAACCTGTCCGCATTAGCCGGGCTGCCGCTGCACATCATTCCAGCTGAACAAACCACAACCTTTGAGAATCGCTACACCGCTAGCGGCCGGCAGCAGCTGCTGCATGGGCGGGCAGCCCGACTAACGGCCGACAACTGGCCTGTGGATTGGACATCTCCAGCCATCGTCCACCTGGCGCCCATAGCCGATGAGGTTGATCCTGACTGGGCCGACCGCTTCCCTGACAGTGTGCTCGGTTTGACGCCCCAAGGTTGGCTGCGGGCCTGGGATAGTGCAGGCCGCGTTTTTCCCCGCGACTGGCCCGATGCCGCGCGCATACTGCCTTTGGCCACGGCCGTTGTCCTCAGTGAAGAGGATTTAGGCAGCGCTAACCAGTTGGAGTTATTTCGCCACTACAGCCGTCTACTGGTTTTGACAACCGGCGCCCAGGGCTGTCATGTCTACTGGCGTGGTGAACAGCGCCATTTTTCAGCGCCAACAGTCAACCAGGTTGATCCCACTGGCGCCGGTGATATCTTTGCGGCCGCATTTTTCTTGCGCCTGGCTCAAACCGAAGATCCCTGGCAGGCGGCTGAGTTTGCCAATCGGATTGCGGCTCTTTCCGTGACGGTTGACGGCCTAGTGGCTAAAATAGAGGTTCTACAAGCTGGCCTGTCAGCGTAATCGCCCCTATAACGATTGCGACGTGGGTCGCGATTAGGATCAAACGCTATGACCAAAATCTATGCTGTTGTCAATCAAAAAGGTGGTGTGGGCAAGACCACCAGCGTGATCAACCTGGGGGCATTCCTGGCCGCTTCACGCTGCCGGGTTCTGGTGATCGATCTTGACTCTCAATGTAATGCCACCTCTGGCCTGGGTCTGGATAAGAATGAAGACCGGCAGTCCACCTATGATCTGTTATTGGAGCAAAATCCGCTGGCCAATATCGTTGTTTACCAGCCAGAGACCAATCTCTTCATTGCCCCAGCCAGCCCGGCCCTGGCCGGAGCCGAGGTAGAACTGGTCAATGTGATGGCCCGGGAATACCGGCTGCAGAAAGGGCTGGCCCATGCCGTCGATGAGTATGATTACGTTCTCATTGATTGCCCACCCAGCCTGGGTCTTTTGACCGTTAACGCCCTAACGGCCGCGAAAGATGGCGTTCTTATCCCCATTCAATGTGAGTATCTGGCCCTGGAAGGGCTATCCCAGCTGATGCAGACAATACAGCTGGTGCAGAAGCATTTGAATCCG
>Ga0209498_1002714_pt1 | contig 10612 bp, 8 predicted proteins | sample WalLakDeSediment_FD_184131 | JGI IMG/M metagenome (GOLD analysis project Ga0209498, IMG submission 184131) | Lake sediment microbial communities from Walker lake, Nevada to study Microbial Dark Matter (Phase II) - Walker Lake 11/02/13 Deep... | ecosystem: Environmental > Aquatic > Freshwater >... | reverse complement strand
GGCCGGTCGGCCGCAATCCCCAGGGGGATCGGCTCGCCGCCGGCAAGCATCACCGCGGCTGCAATCATCGGCCCGTTGGAGTTGCGGGTCTGCCCGAACGCCGGAACCTCGTCAGAGGCCACAAGCTCGCTGCCCGTCGAGAGGATCGCCACGCGGACAGTCGGCTCGGCGACCACGTGCGTCGCTCCTGCCTCGGAGGCCAGACCGATCGCGGCGGCATCGAGCATCGCCCCGGCCGGCAGCACAACGGTTGCTCGGCGAAACGCGGCACCCCGGCGGGCCACGTGCAGCCCCGGCTGATACCGCTTTTCACAAAGCCGCACGCGGCTGCCAGCGTGCGCCGCCGCCGTGCCGTCGATCGCCCGCTCGATGGGAACGACCCCATCAGCACCGGGTGGCAGCGGGGCCCCGGTCATGATCCGGGCGCAGGAGCCGGGCCGGATCACGAGCGTGGTTGAGTCACCGGCGGCGAGATCGACGACCACGTCGAGTTCCACCGTCTCGGCAGCCCCGGCCGCGAAGTCGGCGTCGCACACGGCGAAGCCGTCCATCATCACGCGGTCCCAGGGGGGCGAGTCGACGTCGGCCACGACCGGCTCGGAGAGCCGTCGGCCACAGGCGTCGAGCAGCCGCTGCCGACGGGGGCGAAGCTGAGCGGCCATCGTCTCGACCAACGCGATCGCCTCGGTCAGTTCAATCATCCGCCCCTCGCCGTCATGATGCCGCCCGCGTGGCACGCCCGCCGGCGGCTGTGCGGGCGGGGGCGGTCGCCAGAAAGGCTCGCAGCAGGTCGTAGCCAACCGGCGTGAGAAAGCTCTCCGGGTGAAACTGAACGCCGTAGACTGGCAGCGTCTGGTGGCGAATCGCCATGATCTCGCGGCTGCCGTCGGGTGTTGTCGACCAGGCATCCACCTCGAAATCACGCGGCAGCGACGGCGGATCGATGACGAGGCTGTGATAGCGGGTGGCCTCGATCGGGCTGGGAAGACCCGTGAAGAGCCCCTTGCCCGAGTGCTCGATCGAGTCGACCTTGCCATGCATGAGCCGTCCGGCCCGCACGATCCGGCCGCCGAACACCTGCCCGATCGACTGGTGGCCGAGGCAGACGCCGAGGATCGGCATCCGGCCGGCGAAGCGGCGAACGACGGCGCAGGAGATGCCCGCCTCGTCGGGCGTGCAGGGCCCGGGGGAGACAACCAGATACGTCGGCGCCTTGGCGGCGATCTCGTCGGTGGTGATGTGGTCGTTGCGGTGCACCTCGACGGCCAGGTCGGGCGCGATCTCCCCGAACCGTTGGACAAGGTTCCAGGTAAACGAGTCGTAATTGTCGATCAGGAGCAGCATGACTGTTACGCCGGGGCGGAAAATGAATTGTAACCGAGACCCCACGGAGAGCGGGGGTGGCCTTTTGTCCCGCAGTCCCCGGGCTCGCGCCCGGGGCTTCTATCAAGTCCATCGCCATAGCGGGGCATTCAACGACTGCTGCTGTGCACCGGTCTGCGGTCCCGAGCCGGGCCATGCAGCCCGCTACGGAACGAGCACGGTGACCAGGCCGGTCGCGTCACCGCGGCGGCGGGCGAGGATCCGAAGGTAGGGGGGCAGGAATGTGGCCCGGTGGCTGAAGGGGCCGGGTTCCCCCGCAGGCTCGGCATGCTCGGGCTCGTAGACGTCCTCGATCATGAAGCCGGCCCGGCCAATGCCGCCCACGAGTGCCGTGATGGAGTGGATGAACTCCTGCGTGCCCGCCTCGCGAAGCCGCCCCGGCGGCTCAGAAGGCAAAGGCTCGCGACGGCCGACGGCGTGGAGCAGCTCGAAGCGGCCGGCCATGTTCGGCACGAGCGACGCCTGGAGGCTCGCCGGACTCTTGTGCTGGCTCACGTAGAGGCCGCCGGGCCGCGTCACCCGGGCCACCGCCGCGAACACCGCCGCCACGTCGGGCAGGTAGCAGGTGCTCACCGGATGAATCACGAGATCGAACCGGCCGGCCGCAAGCATTCCCAGTTCGTCCATGGAGCCCTGCACAAGCTCGAGATCGACACGTCGCTCGCGGGCCACCTGCCGATCGAGGTCGAGCATCGCAGCCGAGCAATCGACGACCGTCACCCGGGCCCCGGCCGCCGCGTAAAGCGGCCCGTGCTTGCCGCCGCCAGCGGCCAGGCAGAGCACCTCGAGGCCGTCGAGCCGGGCGGGCAGCCACGGTCGCCGGCCGGGGGGGCCTCCGCCGCCGAGCCAGCCGCGGGGATCACCAAAGGCGGCATCGGCTGCCGGCCGGGCCAGCACGGCGCCCCCGGCGGCGAGCCGGTCCCAGGCCCGGGCATTGTGGGCGAGCGCCGCGTCGCGGGATGGTGTCGCCTCGGCAGTCATCGCGGTGCCCGCGGCCGCCGCAGGGCTCCCGCTGCGACCGCTCCGGCAGCCAGCAGGATCCAGGTGGCCGGCTCCGGCACGGCCGAGACAGGCTTTTGAAACGCGAACGGATCTGAACCATCCGACTGCACAAAACCGTACCAGCCGCCGGCCGTAAGCGCGAGATCGCTGATCCCCACAACCGCAGCGGCAAAGTCCATCGTCGCGCCTGTCCATGTACCCCCGGCCCCTGCTCTCGAGTAGAGCCCTGGATAGGTGCCCGTATTGCCAAAATCATTTTCGATCTCACGGCTTACTTGTGACCACGGCGAGGGCAACCCCACCTGGTCATAAGTGATCTTGCTCATGAAAATCGCGGGCCCGTCGCCAAAGTCAAATTGGTCTCCGTCAAGCGACAGCCGGCTGTCGAGGCCCGGCGGCACTGACCCGCCGCCCGAAATCGTTGTCGACCCTGCGATTGCGAACATCATGTCCTCCAGGGTCGCAGAACCGTTCCATCGATACCCCCAGGCAATTGAGGTCGGAGCTTGGCCGCCTCCGAACTGGAGCACGAAGCCAGCCTCGTTTGCCCCCGAGCCTGACCAGAGGATGATGTCGGGGAACGTGTTGACTGTCACAAAATCCGCTCGGACTGGGCAAACAAGCATCGCAGCCACCGCCACGCCGATGGCACACGAGACCACCGAACGCATCGTTTTCAGCATCATTCGAATCAGCCTTTCTGCTTGCTACAGGCAATGCCTGTGGGTCCTCAATTCCCGTGCCCATCCCCTGCCGCACGCGTCAGCAGGGCAAGGAGCACGGCCTGGTCAATTGACTCGCGGATAAACTCAACATGCCCGTCGCAGAACACCATCCCCGCCATACCAGGATGGTCACTCCAGATTTCGTTGTTCTGGCTGCGGTTGATCGGATTGGTGTGCCACTGGTCAAACAGGTTCTGACCATTGGCCCATTCCGATTGGTACGTTGCACCCCTACCCGTGCACTCTGCCACCAGGACCGTCCTCGAGAGGCCGTCGGTTATGTCCGCAGCTGACGTGGCCCGCTCGTACACCATCACGCCGAGATGCGCTGGAGACGGTTTGGGGACCGGATAACCGACGCCGAACATGCCGCCGTAGTCGGTGTAGGCGAGGTCGTCACCGGGGTTCCACTGGCCGTTGCCATTGCGGTCCCCGGTCGTCGGCCCTTTGCGGGTTGTCCGCGACGTGCTCGGGCAGAGAAACAGCGGGATGACGACGCCAGCCGCTGCTCGATTCTCAATGCTTCGATAGGCGAAGTGTGTGTCGAAGGCCGCGGCTGCCGTGGACTGCTCGATATAGGGAAGGAGAAAGACGTTCCAGGATATCTGACGCAACGGAAAGGGAGGCCCCATACAGCCCAGACACCCCACCGGGAACACGGCCTGCGCCGTTTCGTGACCGTACATGCCGCACCCTATCTCGCGGAGGTTGTTTCCGCACACGGTCCGCCTGGCCGCCTCCCGAGCACCCTGCACCGCCGGCAGGATCATCACGATGAGCGTGGCGATCACAGCCACTACGACAAGCAATTCCACGAGCGTCATGCCGCGCCTCGAGCGGAACGAGCCCTTCGTGCGTCGAGCCATGCGTCGAGACCGACTGCAGACGCACCCTCCCCCGTCGGCCGACCCTGCGCACAAGCGTGCAGAGCGGAACCCCACGGACGGCAGGTGCGTGCAGACGGATCCTTCAGTGCTTTGCGACCGACCGCGACTGCGGCCGTGCCCACCATCCCGCCCTCGCGGTCCGGCAAGCTCCCAACACCTGGTAGGTCTTCTGACTTACGGACTCGGAGAGCCGCATGCCTTCTCGCCGGTTTGCACTGGCCTCGGGCCTGATGCGTACGACAATGGCTCGAATGCGGCTCGCTTCTCCCCCGGGGCCAGGTTTTCCTGGACCGAAGATCACCCGAATACAGCGGCGGGGCCGTCCCGGATTCACACCGGAGTTCCCTGTTTGCCCGACGGAAGCAGCGGCTTCCGTCGGACCACCAGAGTCGTTGGCAGAGTCTAACGAAGGCGCAAAGACTGTCAACCGAATGGCGCGGCACGGCACGGCCCGCAGGGTTTACCACCGGCAGACCACTCCCTGGCAGACTCTGCGGGTCGTAAGGCCCTCAGGCGCGAAGCAGTGACGGTCGCAGGATGCCGCACCGCACCGCTTGAACAGTCGGTGCGCACGGCAATGTTTACCCCACGCGCAGGGCCGCAGCGTCGCAAAAAAAATACGACGAGCCTGCTCAAGCCGCTTCGATGCCTCCGCCGATAGCCCAGTTGTCCCCCGGGGCATCACTGTGCCCGTCGGGCAACCAGGGGGCGACAGTAACCTGCAGATCCCTCGAGTCACGGAATGGCTCGACAGGCCTGTCGCAATCAGTTCGTGGATCACAACCTCGGGGTGACAACGTCGCGAGCGGGACGAACACACCGGTGATTCACAAGCAAAGGAGATGTGGCTCGATGAAGCGTATGTTGTTCCTCGGTGCGCTGGTTCTCAGCGTGACCGTTTGTAGCCAGTCCTTCGGTTTCGAGCTCCTTGACAGGATGCTCGGCCACAAGGGCTGTGCTTCGTGCTGTGAGCCCGGCTGCGACGCCGGTGCTGGCTGCTGCGAGCCCGGCTGCGACGCCGGTGCTGGCTGCTGCGAACCGGCGTGTGACGCCGGTGCTGGCTGCTGCGAGCCGGCGTGTGACGCCGGTGCTGGCTGCTGCGAGCCGAGCTGCGATGCAGGTTCTTGCTGCGGCGTTCGGAAGGCCCGTAAGCATGACCTCTTCGGCGGCCTGAAGGGGCTGTTTGAGAAGTGCAAGCGGAAGCACAAGAGCTGCTGTGGCGATAGCTGCTGCGAGCCCGCCTGCGACGCTGGTAATGGCTGCTGCGAGCCCGCCTGCGACGCTGGTAACGGCTGCTGCGAGCCGGCCTGCGACGCCGGTGCTGGCTGCTGCGAGCCCGCCTGCGATGCCGGTTCTTGCTGTGGCACCAGCTGCCGCAAGAAGTGCACCCCGATCCGCGACCTTCTGAAGGCGGTCCATGCCGCGAAGAAGGCTCGTCGGTCGAGCTGCTGTGGTACGAGCTGCTGCGAGCCGGGCTGCGATGCCGGCAACGGCTGCTGCGAGCCGGCCTGCGACGCCGGTGCGGAGCCGGCCTGTGCTGCTGCCCCCGACTGCTCGGCGTCGATCTCGACGCCGGTCACGGTGGCTCAGGTCAGCCGGACGGTTGTCGCCAAGTAATCGACGGTCAGTAGGTCGAACGGTAGATCTGTTGCCCGACTTCGGTCAGTGAGCACGGCCCGGGGGGAAACCCCCGGGCCGTCGCTTTTGGTATGGCCGGCAGGATGGAATGGGGCGTCTGGCCTACGAGGCGAGGCGGCCGAGGCCAGAGGGCTCGGCCGCGGCCCGGGCCAAGGCTTCGGCCTGGTCGGCGAGGCGATCGCCGTCGCTGAGATATCGCTGCACCCCTTCGGCGGCCGTCGCGAAATCGGCCAGGAATGGGTCGACGAGTTCAGCCTCAGGCAGGCGGTCGACGAGCATGCCGATGTCGCGGTCGAGCCCGAGCCGCACAAGGGCCAGGACCACCCAGCGGAGCACGAGCCCCCACAGGATCACCCACACGATCGCCTCCTGGAGAAAGCCGATGCCGGAAACCGGTCGGCCTTCCCAGAGGTTGCCGTGAAAGAAGCCCCAGCCCGCACGCACGAGCACGAACACCAGAAGCGACGAGAAGAGCAGCTCAAACGTCCAGTGCGCGAGCCGACTGCCGAGCCGGTTGCGGCGGTCGGCGACGAGCCGGTCGATGCCGCTCGCGAGCCAGGCCCCGGTTCTCCCCACGACCGCGTCTACCGTGGCCGGCAGGCTTGCCGGCGCGAGCCTGGCCCGGCCCACGAGCGGTTCCCCGACCGCCGCCCGCGCCGCCAGGCCGCCGAGCACGCTGCGTGACTGCTCGACCTCCGCGGCCGGCAGGCCGAGCTCCTCGACCGACTGCCAGCCCCCCCGGCCCGCCGCCAGTTCCGGCGATTGGCCGGCCAGCAGCCGACCCACCAGCCCGCCGGCCGGCCGCATCCGCTGCCAGAGCGAGCCCAGCGCGGCGATCACGTGAAGGAAGGTGGCGAACGGTCCTCCCTGCCAGCGATCGATAACCTCGTCGCTGATCAGCCGCTGCCAGGACGAGCGACCCGCCCGCAGCCGTCCGGCCACGCCGGTGGCAAGAATGCCTTCGAGCCGCTTCCGTTCCCGTCCGACCCCGGCATCGAGCCCCGCCACCGGCGTGACGAAGTCGGCCAGCTGGCCGCGGGCCTGCCGCGTGAACCAGCTTGCCAGGTCGAGGGCGCCGGTGCGGCGGACGCGGCGGGCCGCCCGGCCGACGAGTTCCTCGTCGATCGCGGCCGCTAGTTCACGGAAACCTCCCTCGGGCTCGAGCCCTGCCGCCGAGCGGACCGCCGCCTCGGCGGCATCGAGGCGGAAGATCCGCGGCACGACAAATCCCTGCGCCTCGAGCTCCCGCCGCCAGTCGCCCCGGATGTCGGGATCCCGCGCGGCGTGCGTCTGCACGAACAAGAGCGGCCGGCCCGGGGCGAAGGCCGCCACCTCGCGGGCCACGATCCAGGAGCGGTATTTCTGGACCGTCGCCACGAGCAGCAGCACGTCGCACGCGGGGAGCACCTTTTCGAGGAGATCGCGGTTGCGGTTGGCCGCGCTCGGCCGCTCGTCGCCGGCGGCCGCGGGCCGCTCGGCCTGCGTGTCCGGATCGGGACAGTCGACCAGCACGATGTTGCCGACGGCGGGAGACCCGCTCCGCACGACGCGGCCCTGCATCTCGGCCACGGGCAGCCAGGAGATGTCGACGTCGGGAGCAGCCACGATCACGGGGTTCACGGTCGTCGGCCGGGCCACGTCGCCGGCGGCCGTCACCTCTGCTCCGGCCAACGCGTTGACGAGCGTGCTCTTGCCGGTGCCCGTGCCGCCGATCACGCCCACAACGAGCACTCGGGAGAGTTCGCGGCGGGCGCGATCGAGCCGCGGGGCGATCGCCTCCCACTCGGCAGCGACATGGCGGGCCGGCGGCCAGTTGGGCTGGGATCCCGTCCAGCGGCCAAGCCCTTCGACGAGCATGTCGAAGGCGGCGAAGTCGGGGCCGTCGGGCACCTGGAGGTCGCTGGATTCCTGCGTCATGCGTGGCACTCCCGGCCGCAGTCGGAGAGCAGCTGCCGCACACGGGCAACCTCAGGCCGCCGGGCCGCGGCAGCCAGCCGGCCCAACTCCTCCACACCGTCGCCGAGCACCACGTCGTGGAGCGTGTCAACGAGGATCCGGCTCCGTTCGGCAGACCAACCCGCGAACAGCCGCTCGATGAGCGTTCGCACCCCGGCGAAGGCCAGGCCGAGCGCCCCCTCGCCGACCAGCGGCGCCGCCGCCCAGACCACGTAGTCTCCCATCTGGTGAACGAGCACCGACAGCCCTCCGGCCGCACCCGCTCCCGCCCCGGCCGCCGGCACCAGGGCGGCTCCGGCGCCCAGCAGCGAAAGCGTGACGACCGGTCGGGCCACCGCACCGACGTTCAATCCCGTCACAATGAACTTGACGAGCCCAGGATTTTCGCTGGCGAAGCGATCGAGCTCGCTCCGCACAAACCCGCGGTAGCCGTCGGAAACCAGCGGCAGCGCGGCGTGGCGTCTGGTGAGATCGGCATACCAGTCGTTCCGTTCGGGCGAGGCCAGCCGCGGTCCGAGGAGTGAGGCGAGCCGCTCGTCACGGCGGCAGGCGTCCTCGAGCCGCTCGATGAAGTCGCTGAGCGCCGTTGTGAGACGCTGGAGTTCGACCGCGGCGAAGTCGTCCCGCTTCTCGGCGGCGGTACGGGCCAGCCCCAGGCGGCGGGCCGTCCACACAAGACCGCTGCCGGCCGCCCGGTAGACGCGGCTCACGGCCAGATCGAGTGACGACCGCCGCGGCTCGAGCCAGCCCCAGATCTCCTGCCAAACAATCTCCCGGGGAGCGGCCGGCAGTTCCACGCGGACCTTTGCCTCCTGCTCGAGCACGGCGAGGGACCGCTGCCACTCGCCGGCCCGCCCGGCAACCGCGTCGAGCCAGGCCGCCACCCCCTGCCCTGGATCGAGGACCACCCGCATCGCGCCGGCCATCGCCTGCCGCTTGAGGGCGTCGAAGTCGCTGCCGGCCAGCCGCTCGTCGAGCGGCACATCGCTGCCGTCGGGTGAGAGTTCGGGCAGAGCATGCAAGGTGATTCGTCCCGCCTCCGCCGCCGCGAAGTCGTGCGGCACGGCATACACGGCGGCGGGCGCGACGCCCGTCTCGGCCGTGAAGGTGGCCAGCCAGCCGGCGAGCCGTTCCCGCTGCCTGGGCCAGTCGACCATGTTGAAGACCACGATCACCGTCTTGCCGGCGGCAGCAGCGGCCACAAAGAACTCGCGGACGGCGGCGTCGTTGTATTTCTGCTGGGTGAGCACGGCCACGAGCACGTCGGCGGCGTCCCGCACGAGTTCCGCCCGGTGCCAGTTCTCCCGCAGGGTGCCGTCGATGTCGGGCGTGTCGAGGATCACGAGCCGCTCGGGCTGCCGGCCGCTCGCGTCCTCCCGCCAGACGAGCACGTCGGTCCGCGTTGCATCGAGGGCGTCCTCTTCGCTCGTCCACGGCACCGGCTCGAAGCCCGGAAACAATCCCGCCAGATCGCCGCGGGCCGCCAGGCCCCGGGGCAGGCTCGCCACTGGATGGATCGTGCGGGCCGCCTCCGGCAGCGAGCGGCTGATCTCGGCGCCAACGAGCGTGTTGGTGATCAGGCTCTTGCCGGTGTTTGTGCCGCCGCAGACGGCCGCCACGAGCACCGGCTCCCTGGCCACCTGCGGCCGGAGCTTGCCGAACAGGGCGCCGTGCCAGGCGGCGTCGCGAGCCGGCGGCAGGCCGAGCTCGTCGGCCAGCGGTTCGAGCCCGGCGACGAGATCGCAGAGTTCGGCGACGCGGCCGGCCCAGGCGGCGAACGACGAGGCGGCGAGGTTTTCTTCGGCATCGATCGCCACGCCACTCTCCCGTCGCTCTTCGGTCCAGACGCCGCATTCGACGGGCACAGGTTTGCCGCCCGGCTGCGAAACTTCTAAACTGTTGTACCGTCGCCGGGAATCCTCCCGCGAGACGACCAAGCGTAGTCTGGCCTCCCGGAAATTTCCCCGCCCATGCCGGCCTCGCGGCGGCTTTGTTTTCCATGATCGAACGACGACCCGTGTTTCCCGGTGTGATCGAGATGAACCACCAGGCGGGGTGGCGGATTGGCTGCAACGTCTACCTCGTGTACGACGACCGAGACTGGGCCCTCATCGACATCGGCTACGAGGAGAGCGTCGACGAGATCGTGGAGCTGATCCGGCAGATGGATTTTCCGCTCTCGCAGTGCCGGGCGCTGATCGCCACCCATGCCGACGTCGACCACATCCAGGGGCTGTCGAAGGCGAAGACCATCCTCAAGGCGCCCGTGCTTGCCCACCCGCTAGCGGTGGAGGCGCTGCAGACGGGGGATCGGATCAAGACCTTCGCTGAGATCGCCGCGCAGGACGTGCACATGGCGATGCCGACGGTGCAGGTCGACCAGACGATCGAAGACGGCAACTTGATCGAGATCGGCGGCCGGCGGCTCGAGGTCTGGCACACGCCGGGCCACACCGACGGCCAGCTCGCGTTCCGGATGGGAGAGCTGCTTCTGTCGGGCGACAACATCTACCGCGATGGCTCGGTGGGCGCGATCGACGCCCACCACGGCAGTGACATCGTCGCCTTCATCGGCTCACTCGAACGGATCGCGGCGAGCGATGTGGCCTGGCTCCTCCCGAGCCACGGTCCGATCTTCCGCAAGGACGACGCGCTCCTCGCCCGCACGATCGCGCGGCTCCAGGGCTACCTCACGCTGGCCGACTTCGGCACGTGTGCCGCCCGCTGGCCGCTCATCGACGAGTGGGACCGAGAGTTGGCGGAAGGCCGCCTCCCAGCAGGCTGAACGACGACGTGCACCGGCGGTGGCATGGCTGGCATGGCAACCGGGAAGGCCCAATCACCCGCCGTCCCCGGGCTCGCGCCCCGGGGCTTCGATGGGAATGATCCCGCTCGAGCGCTCCAGCCTGCGGCCGTGAGCTCAGAACACGTCCAGATTGAAGTGATGGCCTTGATGCCAGCGGCGGCCCTTCGGGTAGTAGTTCTGCCAGGCGCGGTTGTAGACGGGCACCCGCATTTCCT
>Ga0209498_1002713_pt1 | contig 10612 bp, 8 predicted proteins | sample WalLakDeSediment_FD_184131 | JGI IMG/M metagenome (GOLD analysis project Ga0209498, IMG submission 184131) | Lake sediment microbial communities from Walker lake, Nevada to study Microbial Dark Matter (Phase II) - Walker Lake 11/02/13 Deep... | ecosystem: Environmental > Aquatic > Freshwater >... | reverse complement strand
GCCGCCACCATAATCTCCACGCTACCCAAAATGTAGGCCCCGATCATCGCCCCGCGAATGTTGCCGATCCCGCCCACCACGGCGGAGATAAACGCCTTCCAACCCACCATGATCCCCATGTACGGATCGATCACCGGATAGGCCATGCCGTACATGGTGCCCGCCGCCCCGGCCAGCCCGGCGCCGAGGATGAAGGTGAAGGAAATGATCCGGTCCACCGGAATGCCCATCAGCGGCACGAAGGTCTTATCCCAGGAAATGGCCCGCATGGCCATGCCCACCGGGGTGCGGTGGACGATGTAGTCCAGCAGGAACATCAAGCCCAGGGACAGAAAAATGATGATGACTTGCAGGGACGACAGGGACACGCCGCCCAGGTCCCAGACGGTGGTCTCCAGCAGCGGGGGAATGCTCTTGGGATAGGGCGACAGCGCCAGCGTGAAATTTTCCAGAAACAGGCCCACGCCCAGGGCGGTGATGATCGCCGACACCCGGGGCGCGTGGCGCAGGGGCTTGTAGGCCAGCCGCTCGATGGTCATGCCCAGCAGCGCGGTGCCCACCATGCTCAGCAGGAGGACCGGCAGGAAGGGCAAGTCCAGATACACGGCCGCCAGGAAACAGAGAAAAGCCCCGACCATGAACACGTCGCCGTGCGCGAAGTTGATCATGGTCAGGATGCCGTAGACCATGGTGTAGCCCAGGGCGATGAGGGCGTAGATGCTGCCCAATTGCAGGGCGTTCAGCAGTTGTTGCAGCCAGTAAACGAGACCTTCGCTCAAGGTCGTGACCCGTGTTGATACCGCTGGTTATACGGAAAGGGCGGCCAATCGGCCGCCCTCGTTCTGCGTCAAACCTTGATCCTCGATCGATCAAGGGTTGGCGTTGGCAAAGAAGTTGAACTTGCCGTCCTTGATTTGCAAGATCACGGCGCTCTTGATTGGATCGCCGGAACCCGCCTCGAACTTCATGTCGCCGGTCACGCCCTGGTATTCCGGCAGCGTGGACAGCGCGGCGCGGATGGCTTCACGGTCGGCCTGGCCGGCGTTCTGGATCGCGGTAAACAGCAGGCCGAAGGCATCGTAGGTCAGAGCGGCCACGTCGTCCGGCGCCACGCCGTGGACCTTTCGGTAGTTCTCGATGAAATTCTGGGCGACCGGGGTGGCGTTATCGGCGGCGTAGTGCGTGCTGAAATAGTAGCCTTCCAGCGCCGCGCCGCCCAAGGTCAGCAGTTCGTTGCTGCCCCACGAGTCGCTGCCGATGAAGGGCGCGGTGATGCCCAACCGCTGGGCCTGCTGGACTTGCAGGGGCACTTCGCTGTAGTAGTTGGGCAGGAAGATCACATCGGGCGCGGCGGCCTTGATCTTGGTGAGTTGCGCCGAGAAATCCTTGTCGTTGGTGGTGTAGGTCTCAAAAGCGACGATCTTGCCACCCAGCGTTTCGTAGTTCTCCTTGAAGACTTCGGCGATGCCCTTGTTGTAGTCGGAGGCCACGTCGTAGAGCACCGCGGCTTTCTGGGCCTTTAAATTCTCCAGCGCGAACTTGGCCAGCACCCGCCCTTGGAAGGGATCGATGAAGCAGGCCCGAAATACGTATTTCTTGGGTCCGCCGGGGTTGGCGTCCCGGGTGGTCTTGGGATTGGTCGACCAGGGGGTGATCAGCACCGTTTCGGAACTTTCCGCGATCTCCGACGCCGGGATGGCGTAGCGACTGGCGTTGGGGCCAATGATCGCCAACACCTCATCCTGAGTGATCAGCTTCTGGGCGGCCGAAGCAGCCTGGTCGGCCTTGCCGGCGTTGTCCTCGACCACCAGCACCACCTTCATTTTCTCTTCGCCGACTTGCAGGCCGCCGGCGTCATTGATCTCCTTGACCGCCATCTCGGCGGCGTTCCGGCAGGATGCGCCCACCGCCGGCATGTCGCCGGTCAGCTCGGCGATGACCCCCACTTTGAGGGTTTTCTGGGCTCCCCAGGCGGTTGCGCCCAGGGAGACCAGCACGGCGAATAACAGCAGGGACAGCGTCTTTCTCATAAACCCTCCTCTTCATCACGAACGTAGTGTGTAGTTGCGCCGAAATGAGTATAGCTTCGCCGTGGCCGATGACACGGCTGTTTACAGCGAGCCCTTGGCTTCCCAGGAGGGTGCGATGACTTGGTCGGCGCGCTTGCGGCAAACCACCTCGAACTCCTTGAGAATGGTCTCCATGTCGATCAGCTTTTCCAAAATGGCGCGGATGTCGTTCAAGGCGAAAATTACATCCACGTTCATCTCCAGGTATTTCTCGCGCTCGGCGCGCTCCAACTGCTCGATGGCGGCCTGAATGCTCTCGGTCTGATCCGCTTTGCCGCCCAACAGACGGATGAACACCCAAAGCTTCTGCCGTTGCTGGGCCAGCCACTCCTGGTACCGGTACAGCAGTTCGTAGCCATCTTCGATCGAATAGGCCTGGAAGCGAAACTTGAGCTTGAGGTCGTCGAAGGTGCGATGCCGATAAACGTTGCCTTCTTTCCACTGGGCGATAGTGAGACCGACCTCGATGGGCAGGAAATCCACTCCGGCCTGAATGCGATTCTTGATAAATTCCAGCTCCTGGACTTCCTTCTCGACTTTCTCGGCGGTCAACCGCACTTGCTGCTGGATCGCCTCGGTCCGGGTATAGGCCTTCCGCGTCAATTCCCCGGTAGCGGCCCCGACAGCCAGCCGCCCGCCTTCCCGCTCCGTTTCGAGCCATTCGGCAATCGCTTCCTCGACGGCCCGCATCCGCGCCTCGACCTCCTCGGCCTCGCGGCGCCCTTCCACGGAGCGCCGTCGATGAAGGCGATCCGCCTCCGCGTGTTCGGCCGCCGCCCATTCGGCGATGGCTTGTTCCACCGCCGCTTTATCCCGAGCCGCCTTTTCCAAGCCCATTTTCTCCATGGTCGCCCGCTTCGCCGCCAATCGCGCCGCCGCCGCCTGGGCGAGCGCCATTTCCGCCACCGCCGTTTTCTCCGCCGCCGCTTTCTCCGCCGCCGCTTTCTCCGCCGCCACCCGTTTCATCGCCAACACCCGGTCCTCGATCCGCTGCTTCCGCTTCCGGGCATGCTCGACGAACAGCCAACCCGCGAGGGCAACGATCGCGACGACCGTCAGTAAAACCATTGCGTTTGCCAGTTGCCACATACTCATGGGCTATATTTTCCAACCAGATGATCCTGAACCCGATTTTTTGTCATTGCCGCCGAGCGATCCCCTGTGATCCGGTCACGCGCTCGGCCCGGCTTCGCCGCCAAACACTTCCAACAATCGCGGCAGCAGGAGCGCCAACTCTCCGGTCATCAGAGCAAACTCGGCGTCCGATACCGCCTCTGGCGAGTCGATTCCGCTGTCCCGCAACGACTCCCTGACCACGTCGAGAAAGCGGAGCCGACGAACAGTCAGCACCTCGTCCAGCACGAAAGCGACCCGCTCGCTCCAGATCAGACCCAGTTGGGTCACCTGTTTGCCCGCTTCCAGATGGCCGCGAATCTCGTCGCCAGTCAAATCCTGTCCCCGGCAACGCACCACCCCGCCGGTTTCGCTCGCCTCCCGCAACTCGCAGACATCGCCCAAGGCGAATTCCGCCGGCGCTCGCCCCTCGGCCAGCCAGGCGGTCATGACCGCCGTTACCGGTTTCCTGACTTCGAGCGGAGCGATGGCCAACGTATCCAGGCTCTTGCGCAAGAACCCGGTCAGTTCCTCCACGCCCCGGGGACTGGCGCTATCCACCACCAGCCAACCCGCCGCCGAATCCACATAAACATAGCCATCCCGGCAACGGGTCAGGGCGCGCGGCAATAATTCCTCCACCAGCCGCTCGCGCAGTTCCCGCTGCTCTCGACGCCGCACCGGCCGACCCTGCCGGTCCTCGATCTCGGCGATGCGTTCGGCCAGCGCCTGCTGGACCACCGTGGACGGCAACACGCGTTCCTCGGTCCGCAACCGGACGAGCATGCGCCCCGCCACGGCGTGAACCAGATCCACCGCCTTGCGTCCCAGCGGCGGCGCCCAGCCGGCGGCGCTGGGTTGATGGCTGGGGCAGGGTTGGAAAGCGCGCGGCTCCAGGCGCGCCGCCAGCGTTTCAGCCGTGTGGGGGAACGGCTCGATCAGTCGGAAAGCTGTCAGATTTTTAAACCACATGGGGACCATCCGTTGCCGCGAAAGGCGGCATTATCGGCTAACGCCTCTCTCTCTCCAAGCCGGCCTTGTTCGTTGGCGCCGCCTTCCCAAGTCGAGCGACTAAATATTGCGTTGCAGCAAAAACCGGGCTATGCTGCATTTGCACTCGCACCGATCCACTCGATAACCCCTGGAGAGATTCACCATGCCCGACGATGTCCTGGCCAACTTCACCAAAATGTCTTCACAATACCAAAATTTCCTGGCCCCGATGATCAAGGCCAACAAACTCTCCGCCGCCAATCTGGAAATGTTGGTCAATTTCCAGATGAGCACGCTCCAGTCGTATATCGACATGGCGATGACCCGGATGAAAGCCGCCGCCGAAATCAACGATCCACCCAGCCTCCAGGCGTTTATCAACAGCCAGGCCGAGAACATGGCGCGCCTCAATCAAAAATTCATGGACGACAGCAAGGCGCTGGGTGATCTGATGGGGCGGTTCAAGGCCGAATTCGACAAGTTGGCTCAGGCAAGCCTGTCGGCCAATTCATAATCCATCCTATCGCCGCGACGCCGACGGACCTTGATTCCGCGGCGGCGCGGACTCGCGCGCCTCTCCAGGGCTGAATCTCCGTTCGGATCGGAGGGGCCACGAGTCACGCAACCGCCGCCCTCGCTCCCCGGGTTTGCTATGATTGGCGACGCTCTCCCCGAACCGTCCTCAATCCGCGCTGATTCCACGCCTGCTCCCATGCCCATCACCCGAATCGTTGTCGGTCTGTCCGGCGGCGTCGATTCCTCGGTCGCCGCCTTGCTGCTGGTCGAACAAGGCTACGACGTGCAGGGCGTGTTCATGAAAAACTGGGAGGATTCCCCGGAAGCCGGTTACTGCGCCGCCGCCGAGGATCTGGAAGACGCGCGGACGGTTTGCGAAACCCTGGGCATTCCCCTGCACGCGGTCAATTTCACCGCCGAGTACCGGGAGCGGGTGTTTCGCTACTTTCTGGAGGAGTATCGCCGCGGCCGGACGCCCAACCCGGACATTCTGTGCAACACCGAAATCAAGTTCAGGGCGTTTCTCGATCACGCCCGGCGACTGGGGGCCGACTTCATCGCCACCGGCCACTACGTCCGGCGCGTGGAACGGGAGGGCCGGCACGAATTGCTCAAGGGTCGGGATCCCGACAAGGATCAGAGCTACTTCCTGCACGGACTCACCCAGGCTCAACTGGCCAGCGCGCTGTTTCCCGTGGGCGAGCTGCGCAAACAACAAGTACGGGAACTGGCCGCCGCGGCCGGGCTGGCCACTCACGCCAAGAAGGATAGCACCGGCATCTGCTTCATCGGCGAGCGCCGGTTCCGGGAATTTCTGAACCGCTATCTGCCGGCCCAGCCCGGCCCGATCCAAACGCCGGAGGGCGAACGGCTCGGGGAACACGCGGGGCTGATGTTCCACACCATCGGCCAGCGTCAGGGACTGGGCATCGGCGGTCGGCGGGATGGCAGCGGCGAACCCTGGTATGTCGCCGCCAAGATCCTGGCGAGCAACGCGTTGATCGTGGTCCAGGGCCACGACCACCCCGCCCTGTTCCACCATCGGTTGCGCGCCGTGGATCCGCACTGGATCGCGGGCGCCCCCCCCACCGCGCCCCTGTCCTGTCAAGCCAAAATCCGCTATCGGCAACCGGACCAGCCGTGTATTCTGGAAAAAATTGACGAACGCGGCGTCGAGGTGCGTTTCGTCAAGCCGCAGCGAGCGATCGCGCCGGGCCAGTCCATTGTTTTCTATCTCGACGACCTCTGTCTGGGCGGCGGCGCGATCGACGCTACCGGCGATTGAACTCCTCCAGCCACCTTAACGCCACGACTCTCATGCCCCAAACCGACCAGGATCGCGCGATCGCCCTCGCCGGCATGATGCAAGCCATCGAACTGGTCCGCGGCATCGCCCGGCGCGGCCAGGCCGATTCGGACCAGGTCAAAACCTGCCTGGCCAGCCTGATCCAGATCGACGCCGCCAGCAGCGCCGCCGTCTACGGCGGCGTCGACCGGCTGCGTTCCGGCCTGCGCCTGCTCGAACAACAGCTCGATCACCCGCAGGATATGGAGCTGACCCGTTACGCGGTAACGCTGCTGAGCCTGGAACGCAAACTGTCCCGACGCGCCGATCTGCTCGACGCCCTCCGCGCCGGTCTCGAAGAGATCATCCAAAACCTGCCGCATTTTCCGGTCGATCACGGCAATACCATCGCCCGATTCGCCGATCTCTATCTGCGCACGCTCAGCACCTTGTCGCCGCGCATCATGGTCAGCGGCGAACCCACGCACCTGAGCCATCCGGAAAACGCCAACCGGATCCGGGGGCTGCTGCTGGCTGGAATCCGCGCGGCCATTCTGTGGCGCCAGAGCGGGGGCGGCCGACTTACGCTCTTGGTGCGGCGTAATCCCCTGCTGCGTGAAACCCGGCGCCTGCTGGCGAGCTTGGAGGCGTGAAGGACCACCGTCAGTTTTTCCGGTACGCCTCCACGACATTGGGCAACTGACCGATCTTGTCGAGGATCCGGCTCAGTTGCACCACATCGGTAATTTCCAGGGTCAGCCCCATGCGGGCGATGGAGGTTTCGCGGTCGGTGAGGGTGTTCGCTCCCAGCACGTTCACCTGTTCGTTGGCCAGGATCGAGGTGATATCCCGCAACAGGCCGGAGCGATCGTGGGCCACGATCATGACATCCACCGCATAGGTGGCCGGCGTCTCGCCCCAGCTCACTTCGATGATCCGCTCGCGATGCTGGTTGGCCAGGGCCAGAAGATTGGCGCAATCCTGCCGATGAATGGTCACGCCGCGGCCCTGGGTGATGTAGCCGGCGATCGGCTCGAACGGCGCCGGCTGGCAGCAATGGGCCAGTTGCGTCAGCAACCGGCCCACCCCGCGAATCCGCACCTCGCCCTTGCCGGGCTCGCCCGCTTTCGACTTGCGGGCGACCGGCGGACCCGGTTCGGCCGCGGGCGCCGCCGGCAGCAGGTCCTGAATTTTGGCCACCACCTGCGCGGTGGTCAGCGCGCCGTGCCCGATGGTGGCGAACAACTCGTCCGGCTTGGCGAAATTGAGTTTCTCCGCCACCTTTTCCAGTTTGAGATGACGGACCCCCAGCCGCTGGAATTCCCGTTCCAGGGCGCCGCGCCCGGCGGCGATGCTCTTCTCCTGGTCCTGTTGGATGAACCACTGCCGGATCTTGGCCCGCGCCCGGTTGGTCTTGACATAACCCAGATGGGGGCTGAGCCAGTCCCGGCTCGGGCTGCCGTTCCGGGTCGTCAGCACCTCCACCTGCTCGCTATTCTTCAGTTCGTAGGTCAACGGAACGATGCGCCCGTTGACCTTGGCCCCCCGGCAGCGATGCCCGACCTCGGTGTGAATGTGATAGGCGAAATCCAGCGGAGTGGCGCCTTGCGGCAGTTCGATGATGGCGCCCTTGGGACTGATGGCGTACACCCGATCCTGAAACGCCTCAGCCTTGAAACGCTCCAGAAGATCGCCTTCATCGCTGTCCTCCTCCCGATACTCCAGCATCTGCCGCAACCAGGCGATGTGCTGCTCGGCCGTCTCGCCGGGACCCTGACCGCCTTCCTTGTAGCGCCAGTGCGCGGCGACGCCCAGTTCGGCGTTCTGATGCATGGCGAAGGTCCGGATTTGCACTTCGACCGCCCGACCCAGCGGCCCCACCACCGCCGTGTGCAGAGACTGGTAACCATTGGGCTTGGGGTGCGCGATATAGTCGTCGAACTCCGGGTGAATGTGGTTCCAGTGGGTATGCACCACGCCGAGCGCGGCGTAGCAGTCGTTGACGGTATCCACCATCACCCGCACCGCCCGCACGTCGAAGATCTGCTCGAAGGACAGCTTCTTGCGCTGCATCTTCCGCCAAATGCTGTAAATGTGCTTGACCCGGCCGCTGACCTCGGCGCGGAGGCTGGCCAGCCGCAAGTAGCCGCGCAGGTCCTCCACAACCTGGGCGATGTAGCGCTCCCGGTCGGCCCGGCGCTCTTCCAGGGCGGCGGCGATCTGTTTGTAAGTGACCGGCTCCAGATAGCGCAGCGCCAGGTCTTCCATTTCCCATTTGATGCGGCCGATGCCGAGCCGATTGGCCAGCGGGGTAAAAATATCCAGAGTCTCGCGGGCGACGCGCCGCTGCTCCTCGGCGGGCAGTCGCCCGAGCTGGCGCAAAGCGTGCAAGCGCATCGCCAGCTTGATGAGCACCACGCGCACGTCCCGCGCCATGGCCAGCAACATCTTGCGCAGGCTTTCCAACTGATGGCCGACATGCTGGCTGCTCTGATGCAACTCGCCGATGGCGTCGAGCTTGGCGATGCCTTCCAACAGGCGCGCGACCGCCGGCCCGAAACGTTCCTCGACCACCGCCGACTCGATTGCGCCGGCCGCCATGGCGTCGTGCAGCAACGCGGCGGCCACCACTTCATGATCCATGCGCAAATCGGCCAGCAGGTCGGCGACCGCCAGTTCCGGCTCGCCGCCCAGCCCGTAGGCCTGGCGCACGACTGCGCTCTGCGCGGGCGACCATCCGACCCGCAGCGCGCTCAACCACGTTTCAAAATCCGCGCCGGCCAGCGCGGTCTGTCTAGAAGTCACCATGATGCATCCTCGGAAGGCGACCCAGGATCGCTCCCGCCCACCGAGCGAGGTCGGCGGAAAGCGCCACGGGGGTTTTGAGGCGGACCGATTGCGCTCTAGACAAAAGCCCCGCCGGCTTTTCTCCCCAGGACAGGGGAGAACCGGCGCGGCGCATCAAAATAATGAGGAGGCGACGCCTAGTTGTTCTTGGCGCCCTGATCGACCCAATTGCGGACGATCAGCAACTGCTCTTCGGACAGCTTGACCTTGCCATGCGGCATCTGGATGGAAGGATCGACGCCGGGACGGCCTTCGATCAGTCGATTCAAGCTACTGTTGAGACTCTGGCCCGCGATGACGACCGGACCGTGGTGAGTGCCCTTCATCAGCTCCTCATAAGTGCTTAAGGCCAGACCGCTGGCCTCGTAGCCATCGCTGTTGGGAGCGACGTGGCACTCCAGACAACTGGCCTTTAGAATGGGAAAAACGTCGTTCTGGAAGCTGACCAGCTTGTCTGGACTTTCCCGGGAGCAACCCATCAGCGCGCCCAGGCCCAAAATCAACGCGGATACAAGCAGTGTGCGTAAGTTCATGGATCACCCTTTGTCATCAAGTTCTAGTGGGTTTCACACGAAATGGGGACAGTGTGCTGCTAATCTTACCAGACTCCAGCCGAACGGGGATGTCGGGATAACGGGAATCTTCGCGCGCCAACCACCGCGGACCTTATCGACCGTTGCAGGATCCTGGCGCCCGTTCGCCGGATCGCGCGCTGGATATCCCTACGATAAGCCATCCTTTATCCGATTCGGCGTTATACTAAACCATCAAGGCCCGGCGCCCGGCGCCTAACATATAGCAATCCTAAATCGGTCGCGGATGTAGATGTTGATGTAGGTTGGGTTAGCGCGCAGCGCGTAACCCAACAAAACAGAATGTTGGGTTACGGTCTACGGCCTAACCCAACCTACAAATCGTCTGGGAGCGCTATATTAAAGATTCGCCACTTCCCGATTCCAGCCACGTCGCGACCCCGGGGTTCTCAGAGCCAAGGTCGCGTCGTCAAGCTCGACCGTTCGCGGTCCGCAACAGCAACCGGCGTCGGGCATGGCCTCCACACCGTCAACAGATAACAGGATGAAGAACGTGACGAGCCCGAAACTCCAACCCGAATTGCAACGCATCATCGAAGCCCGCCATCATGATCCCTTCGCCGTGTTGGGCCGCCATCCCCAGGACAAGAAGGTCATCGTGCGCGCGCACCTCCCCTACGCCGAGGAAGTCCACATCGCCGAGGGCAATCTGCCGCTGCAACGGATTCCCAATACCGATCTGTTCGAGTGGCAAGGCAAACCCGAGCAGGTTCCCGAACGCTATCGGCTGATCTGGCGCGATGCCGACCACCACGAACACATCGCCCACGATCCCTACTGCTTCCCGCCGCAAGTGCCCGATTTCGACCTGTACCTGTTTGGCGAGGGCAAGCACTGGCACGCCTATCGCTTCCTGGGCGCGCATCCGCACCAGGCCGACGGCGTCGCCGGCGTCCTGTTCGCGGTGTGGGCGCCCAGCGCCGAACGGGTCAGCGTGGTCGGCGGCTTCAACCGTTGGGATGGCCGGGTTCACCCCATGCGGGTGCGCGGCGGCAGCGGCGTGTGGGAACTCTTCATTCCCAACCTGTGTCCCGGCGATCTCTACAAGTTTGAAGTCCGCAACCGCCACAGCGGGGCGATCCTGCTCAAGTCCGATCCCTACGGCCAGCAGTTCGAACTGCGTCCCAGCACCGCCACCATCGTCACCAAACCCGATACCTATGCCTGGCGGGACGCGGAGTGGCTGGAGAAGCGCC
>Ga0209498_1002712_pt1 | contig 10615 bp, 6 predicted proteins | sample WalLakDeSediment_FD_184131 | JGI IMG/M metagenome (GOLD analysis project Ga0209498, IMG submission 184131) | Lake sediment microbial communities from Walker lake, Nevada to study Microbial Dark Matter (Phase II) - Walker Lake 11/02/13 Deep... | ecosystem: Environmental > Aquatic > Freshwater >... | reverse complement strand
AAACAACAATGAAATCCGTCCGACTGGCGGCTTTATTGGCAGTTTTGCCCTGGTTGACATTGATAAAGGCAACATAGAAAAAATAAATATTCCCGGCGGGGGCCCATATGATCTGAAAGCTGGCCTAAAAGTCAGCCTTGAATCTCCTTTGCCCTTGCGCCTAATAAATCCGCGCTGGGAATTCCAGGATGCCAACTGGTTCCCTGATTTGCCGACTTCTGCGAACAAATTAATCTGGCTCTATGAAAAAAGCGGAGGACCGACTGTTGACGGCTTAATTTTAATCAATGCAACTTTTTTAGAAAAAGTATTAGAAATAACAGGACCGATAGAATTGCCCGAATACAGGAAAATAATTGATTCAGAAAACTTTTTTTCTGAAATCCAAGCCAGTGTAGAGCTTGAATATGATAAGGAAGAAAACAAACCAAAACAAATAATTGCCGACTTAACGCCTAAAATTATCAATATACTGCTAAATTCTGACAAAAAACAATTTACTGAAATTCTGGACTTGTTATTTACATCATTAAATGAAAAAGAAATCCAGCTTTATTTTACGAATTTCATTTTGGAAAAAATGCTCTTAAGAAATAACTGGGGCGGGCAAATAAAAAAAACAGATCGTGATTATCTTAACATTGTCAGCACTAATATTGCCGGCGAAAAAACTGACGCCAAAATAAAACAAAATGCCTATTTAGAAACAGATATCCAGCCTGACGGTTCTATTATTAACACACTTACAATCACTAAAACTCATACTGGACAGGAAGGAGAGGTTTTTTATGGCGTGCCAAATCTGGATTATTTAAGAATTTATGTACCCAAAGACAGCCAGCTTATCAGCGCTGAAAATTTCACAAATCTGCCGCCAGAACTATTTACGCTTTTAGATCCTAGCATTTATCAAAAAGACCCCGATATAGCCATGATTGAAATGACTAAAAAAATTGATGAGGAAAGCCAAACTGAAATCTACTATGAAGGGGATAAAACCGTTTTTGCCAACTGGATGAAAACCAATCCCGGAGAAACAAAAACAATAACCATAAAATACAAACTCCCCTTCCAATTAAATTTTGGGGGGCAAGATGACAATCCAAGCTATTTTGACCTGATTAAAAAAACATTTAACTTTGCAAATAACGATTCGCCAGGAGAAAAATACTCATTGCTTTGGCAAAAACAAGCGGGGAAAAGGAATTTCCATATTAATTTAAAAATAAAATTTCCTCAAAGCTTTAATTATCAGGCAGTATATCCGGAAAATCTAAAAAAGAACAATAATGTCTTTAGTTTTCATGATGAATTAAATACTGATAAAATTTTCGCTATTATTTTTAGCCAATTTTAATTTATGCCTCCAAAAAAATTCGATAAAAATAAGCCAAAAAATAGCAAAAAAAACCAACCAGTGGCATCAAAATCCAAGCGGATAAAAAACGATTTTGATAAAGAATTAAAAAAAATTTATCAGGACGAAAAAGGCCGCTTGCCAAAAATGACCGGGCTGGAATTCAAGGAAAAAAACCGGGCTTTAAAAATTTTTATCTACATTATAATAACCTTAACTGTATTATTTGCCGTTTCTTTTCTTGGTTTTTTGATTTTTCAGCCAACGCCTAAATTTACAGGTGACAAAATCCATCTTGAAATCAAAGCTCCTTTTTCCGCTCTTTCAGGCGAAAATATAAATTATCAAATTAAATATACGAATTCCGAAGAAACTAGCCTGACCCAAGCCCAGCTTATTGTTTATTTGCCCAATGGCTTTATTTTAGAATCAGAAAGCCAACCGTCAATTACAAAAAACAAAGAAGAACAAAAAATAACAAACATTAAAACTTGGCAACTAAATGATCTGCAACCAAAACAAACCGGCAGCATAGAGCTATCCGGGCAATTAATCGGGGCAGCCGACTCAAAGCAAACAATTTCAGCTATTTTAAGCTTTACGCCAGCTAATTTCAGCTCTGAATTTCAAAAAAGCATTGGTTTTACAACAGAGATAAACGCCAGCCTGGCAGATCTAAAAGCAGAATACCCGACCCAAATAGCCAATTTGGAAGAAACAGAATTTAATTTAAAAATTACTAACACTTCAAAAGATACCGAACTCAAAAACCTGCAAATTAAATTAGATTATCCGCAAGAATTCTACCTTGATGCAAGCCAAATTATCAAAGAGGGCCAGGACAAGCCGCCTTTTGAAGCTGAAAAAGAGCCCGAGGGAGAATCAAAGCAAAAAATTTGGCAGATAGAAAATTTGCCGCCTCAATCTATATTACAAATTAATTTCAAAGGTAAATTTGATGTTCAGGAAACTTCGGAACAGCAACTTAATATCAATCTTGAACTAAAAGGACCTGATGATGAATATTATCTCCAGACAGTAACAGATCTTGAAATAGAAGTGATAAAAGGAGAACTTTTGAGTAATTTAATCATCCAAGGGTCAAACCAAAACAAGCCTGTTAACTTTGGCGAAACTTTAAATTATTTGCTGACCGTTAAAAATAAAAGCAAGAGAATTCTCGGAAATTTAAAAATCAGAGCTGTTCTTGATTCTATTATTTTGGACTGGACCACGCTCAAAGATCAGAATAACGGACTAAGAGACTCACAACAAATATTATGGACAAAAGATCAGATCCCCGATCTGGCAATGCTTCTGCCTGAAGAAGAAGTTGAGATTGTTTTTCAAATAAACCTAAAAAACTGGCAAGAAAATCAAAGATACAAAGAAGAAGACCTCCAAGTGAAAAGTTTTTTTGAAACTCAAATCAACAAAGTTAACAATAAAGAAACAGAACTTGTAAACCAAAGTCCCATAATTATCAATTTAATAAACACCAACCTGCAACTTCAATCAGAAGGCCGCTACTTTGATGACAACAACCAAACTGTCGGTTCCGGCCCCTTGCCGCCAATTGTCGGCCAAAAAACTTCTTATAGGATTTTCTGGGCATTGACGAATTCTTTGCATGAAATTAAAGATATTGAAGTCAAAGCCAAACTGCCTGATTATGTCAATTATGAAGGCCAAGAAGACATCTCTACGGGTAAAATATTCAAAGATAAAAACAATGAACTGGTTTGGCAAATTTCCCGCATTCCCACTTCAATCAAGGAAGCAACTGCTGAATTCAGTATTTCAATTACTCCCCGAGATGAAGACGCGGATAAAATTCTGACTTTGCTGCCGGAAATCAGTATCCAAGCTACTGATGCCAAAACTAACGGCAAAATAAATTTAACTAATAAAGGCATAACTACTAATTTAGAAAAAGATCCTCTGGCCAAAGGCAAAGGTTTAATCCAAGAAGAATAATAAAAAACAGCCCGCTGTCTGTGTCATCCCGAACAAAGTGAGGGATCTCTCTGTACAAACAAGTTCAAAGAGATCTTTCGTTACACTCGGGATGACAGCGGGCTGTTTTTTATTTAAACTTTTTAACTATTTGATAAGCCGTATACCAAAACTTATTTAGAACCGAGTCATAAGTATTGCCGTATTTCACCTCAAACCCGCCAAAACCTTTTTTAAATCTGGTCACACCCGGCCATTTAACCTCGTCAATGCCCCAAAAATCATAATATTTATAGCCTAGCTCTTTAGCTTTTTTTATTATTTCCCATTGCAATAAATGAGGCGCCATTATATTTTTATCTTCTGGACTGGACCCGCCATGCAGATAAGTAACCGTATTGCCGTAAAACAAAACCATATTTGCGCATAAAATTTTGCCTGACAATTCAGCCAGATAAATTTTGGCAAAAGGCAAATTCTCTAAAATTTTCTGATAATATTCCTTGCTAAAAAATTTCTTGCCTTTACGCTCAAAAGTATTAGACATTAAGTTATAAAAAATTTCTAATTCATTATCATTACCTTCCCTAACCTTAACGCCTTTTTTAAATGCCAGACGAATATTATATCTGATTTTCTGGCGCATTTCGGCCAATAAATCATCCTCGCTTTTACTTAAATCAAGAAACAATGTTTGGCCAGGCTGGACATTATTTGTTTTTCTGAAACCAAACAGATCTAAATCCTGAGCCAGCCCCAATTCCAAACGCAAAAAAATACTTTTTTCTGACTGCGCCAATTCTTTCAGGATATTAATCATATCTCTATCCAATAAAAAATTCAGCCGGGGCACATATAAATAATTTTGTTCCAAAGGCAACGGCATTTTAATAGCCAAGGCATAAACACCTCCCAAATCCAGCCGCCAAATTTGACGCCCTAAGCTTTTTTGAAACTCCCCCCAATCCCAGGACTGTAAAAATTGAGTCTGTGGTTGCGAGCTCGTTTTTTGTTCCCAAATATCTTTGGATGTAATTTCCTTGAATATCATAAATAGTTTACAAATTAATTAAATTCGCTTATTTGTATTTGATTTGTATATTAGCTTCGCATGATTTGTATTATTTGTATCATTTCCCTAATAATTTTAAGCACGCCTTAATTTTTTCATCAGTACTTAAATTTTTATCAACCTGTCGCAAAGCCGTGCGCGCCTGATCAGCCGGATAACCCAAGCCAACTAACCCATCAATGACATCGGCATCTTCAGATTGAAACTGGCTAGACGCTGGCAACTCTTTGCCTTTACCAAACTTATTTTTTAATTCTAGGACAATTCTTTCAGCTGTTTTTTTGCCGATGCCGGAAACTTTGGTCAAAATAGAAGCATCGCCGCGAATAATGGCTGATTCTATTTCTTCAACAGTAGCCAAGGCTAAAACGCCTAAGGCTGTTTTCGGCCCGATGCCGGAAACTCCGACTAATTTTTCAAATAAATGAAGTTTTTCGCGCGAATCAAAGCCATAAAGATCCAAGGCGTCTTCCTTGACGTTTTGAAAGCAAAAAACTTCAATTTCCCGGCCAATCTTAAATTTACTTAAAATTTCGCCAGCCACAAAAACTTTATAACCAATATCATTATTGATCACTTCAACAAAATTTGTTCCAATATATGAAATTTTGCCTTTGAGATAACTAATCATAATTACAAATTAAATTCTCTTTTTATAATTTCCTTAGCTTTTTGCAAGGCTTTACCACGATGACTGACTTCATTTTTTTCTTCAAGAGACATTTCTGCATTTGTTTTATTTTTCTCTTCATTCAAAAAAATCGGATCATAACCGAACCCCTGATCACCTCTGGGCTCTCGAATAATTTTGCCTCTGTAAATCCCCTCGCAAGTTTTTATTTTTTCAGCTGCAGGATCATAAACAGCAATCACTGCCCGAAACTGAGCCCCTCTTTCATCATCAGGAATATCCTTTATTTCATCGAGTAATTTTAAATACCTATCTTCATCTGTGCCAGGCGCGTAACGTGCTGATAAAATACCAGGACGTCCATCCAATGAATCAACTTCTAACCCGGAGTCTTCAGACAATGTGATTAAATTTGTTTTATTCCCATAAATTATAGCTTTTATAATAGCATTGCCCTCCATTGTCATAGCGGATTCTTCAACTTTATAGTCATCTGGCAAGTTTGTTTCATCTAAACCAATTATTTCCATCTCAAAGTCAGCTAATTCTGCCTGTATCTCTTTTATTTTACCCTTATTTCTTGTGGCAATTAATAATTTTCTCATAGTACTTATTTTTCTTTCTTAAAATATTATTTAAATTTGGGGCGAAAACGGCCAAGAAATTTATAGGGGACTTTAGTCCCCGTGCGTCGTACGGAGGCTAAAGCCTCCTGTAATAATCATGGCCGTTTTCGCCCAGTTAAACTTATTTCTTTTTGCGCAAAATACTAAATAGAAGCATCTCTTTCTCTAAATTTACCAAAACCGCCTTATCTTGTCCACAGTGAACCGGATTTCCCTTTGCTCAATCGGTTCACTGCAGGCCGTGAATATAAATTATTTTTTCTTCCTCAAAATACTCATAACTGGGATATTTTTATCAACTATAATATTAACCATTTTATCCTGGCCGCCATGAACTTCTTTAACATATTCTTTTTTATCCAAATCATACATTTTGGGAATTCTAATAAAAAAGTTCTCTCCCTTAGGCGCGATTGCTTCTACTTTATCCCCCTTTTTCAAAACATTATGAACTTTGATTTTACATTGCCAAGTATCTTTTACTTTTTTAGAACTTAAAATCTCACCACAAAATTCCAAACTCGGCCGCACATACGGCGCATCATATTTCTGCATTGGCAGTTTGTCTCCCCCAAACAAAAAACCAGTTGTAAATTCCCTGTTAGAAATCTTGTGCAATTCTTTATAAAGATTATCAATTATTTTCTTTTGTAAATTTGTATTTGATTTGTAATTTCGTTGGGCATCAATTGCCTGTCGATAAATTTTAACCACATTGGCCAAATAAGAAATGCTCTTTGTCCGGCCTTCAATTTTAAAATAATTAACCCCGGCAACAGCCAATTTGTCAAGATATTTAATCAAACATAAATCTTTGGAACTTAAGATATAAGTGCCATGACGATCTTCTTCAATCGGCACATAAACGCCTGGCCTTTGCTGTTCTTCAATATATAAATTATAATCCCAGCGGCAAGGATGAGAACAATCGCCCAAATTAGCGCTGCGCTGGTTAAACCAAGATGATAAAAGGCAACGGCCTGAATAAGAGATGCACATCGCGCCATGAACAAAGGCTTCTAATTCTAATTGGGGAACTTTTTTATGGATTTCAGCAATTTCTTTTATGCTTAATTCCCGAGCCAAAATAATTCTTTTTACTCCTTGTTCATGCCAAAATTTAGCTGCCTGCCAATTAGTGCAATTAGCTTGCGTGGATAAATGCAAATCAATTTTTTTTAAATATTTTTTCGCTAAAGCCAAAACCCCAGGATCGGAAATAATGACCGCATCCGGCCTTAATTGATTTAAAAGCTTTAAAGTTTTTTCTACTTTAGGCAAATGGACGTTATGGGCATAAATATTGACTGTGACATAAACTTTTTTGCCTCGCTGATGAGCATATTTAATCGCCTTTCCCAGTTTTGAAGGAGTAAAATCATTAACTCTAGCGCGCAAACTAAAACCAGGCAAGCCCAAATAAACTGCGTCTGCCCCGTATTCAATAGCATATTTCATTTTAATATAATTGCCTGCCGGCGCTAACAATTCCATATATTTATATATTTGACAAAAAATTGTAATTTGTCTAAACTGAAATAAATTCAAGGAGGTTCATTAAAATGAAGGGAAAAGAAGACGCAAATCTTAAAAAAAATCACAATCAAAAAAAATGCGTGGTTTTAGGTCTTTTGCTTAAACAAAATAAAATTCTCTTAGTTCAAACCCCACGAGGCAAAATTTATTTGCCTGGAGGCGAATCCAAAATTCCACCCAAACAAAGGGAAAAAAGCTTGCAAAAAAATGTTTATAAAAAAACAGGAATTGAAGTTCGGATAGGAGGATTAAGAGGATTGCGCTGGCTAAACGGCAAAAAAATATTTATCTATGATTTAGCCGAAAAACCATCTTCTGAAAAGGCGAAAAAAAACAAATGGCAACAATCCCACAGATACCAGGCTTTTTGGCTTACAACCGAAGAAATAGAAGATAATAAAGCTGTTACTAATTATATCAAAACACTTATTAATGACCTTTTAAACGAACCCTTGATTTCAATCAAAGCCCTTGCTTAAGGGCTTTTTTTATTTTTCCTCTCTTGCCAAAAACCATTGCAAGGATCTGTATTTTATATAGATTTTAAGTTATCGCCCAAGAACCAAAAATCTAAAATCTTAAAACATTATCTTATTTTCTAATAGTTATCAGGATTTTCTCCCCGTTTATTTCTAATTCTTCCTTGCCTTGATCCTCAATCAATTTTTTAGTTAAAGTATTGACCTTGATTTCTTCGCCAAATTTTTCTAATGTTTTCTTGAGAGCCTTTGATTTTGTTTTATAACTCAATTCAATCAAATCATTAATAGACAGACCTCTTTCTTTTCTTAAAAAATTAATCTGGCGAACCAATTCCCGGGCATGACCTTCTAATTTTAAATTTTCGGAAATTTCAAGATCTAAACACACTTTATAATTTTCATCGGCGCCGGTTTCAAAATTTTTACCCGAAGGGAATTTATCAGCCAACTCTATATCCTTAACATTTACTTCGTCTTTAATTAAAAAAAACAATTCCTCGGGCAATAATTTTTTAGTTATATAAAGCCTGCTTAAAGGCTGCCTTATTTTTATTCCGGCCTTTGCCCTCACAGCCAAAGCTTGCTCAATAATTTTCCTTGCTGACTCCATTTGTTCGAGCAAGCGGGTATTTATCAATTCAACTGCTACTTCTGGCCAATCTTCCAAATGCACGCTTTCCTTATTTCCTTTTAATTTTTGATAAATTTCCTCACTGACAAAAGGCATAAAAGGAGCGCAAACCTTGCATAAATTAAGCAAAACATAATGCATGGTAGCCAAAGCCTGTTTTTTATCATTCTCATTGCTGCTTTTAAAACGCTCTCTGCTTCTCCTTAAATACCAGGTGGAAAGCTCATTAATAAATTCCGCTATGGGCCGGGCGGCTTTGGTTAAATCAAAAACTTCCATTTGCTTGGTTGTCTCATTAATTAATAAATTAAGCTTGGCGACAATCCATTTATCGAGAACATTTTCTAAATTTTCAGGCGCAAAATCCCTATCAAATTTGACTGAATCTTCATAAAGGCTGTAAAAGCTGTAAATATTATTTAAAAGCATAACTGTTTTGCGCAATGTTTCTTCAACCATCCGGTCAGAAAAGCGATAATCTTCGCCAATCGGCGTAGAAGTCAGCAAAAAATATCGCAAAGCATCAACTCCCAATTTGTCAAATAAAACATTCAGCTCGGTATAATTTTTCAATTTTTTAGAAAGTTTTCTGCCGTCTTCAGCCAGAATCAAACCATTAACTACAACATTTTTAAAAGCCGGCTGGTTGAATAAAGCTGTTGCCAAAACATGCAAAGTATAAAACCAGCCGCGAGTTTGGTCTAAGCCTTCGGCAATAAAATCAGCCGGGAAACCTGATTCAAATTTCTCCTTATTTTCAAAAGGATAATGATATTGGGCATAAGGCATTGACCCTGATTCAAACCAACAATCAAAAACTTCTTCCCCTCTCTTCATCTGTCCGCCGCACGAGCACTTGAAAATTATTTCATCTATATAGGGCCTATGCAAATCATTAATAACCTCATTTTCTAATTCTGCCTTTGAACCGACAACTTTAATCTGCTGGCATTTTTCACATTGCCAGACAGGCAAAGGAGCTCCCCAAAACCTATTCCTAGAAATATTCCAATCTTTAACGCCCTCCAGCCATTTGCCAAAACGTCCATCTTTTAAATAAGGCGGAACCCAATGTATGCCTTTATGCTTTCTACCATTGGGATCTTTTAATTCCAAGGTTAAATTGTTTTTAATTAATTTGTTTTTTATCTTAGATACCGCTACGTACCAAGCTTCTATGGCATAATAAATCAAAGGGCTGTCGCAACGCCAGCAAAAAGGATAATCATGTTCTATTTTTTCTCCCACTCCTGAAATTAAAATATTATTGTTTTTTAAATATTCAATAATGCCAAGATCAGCGTCTTTAACAAACTGCCCGGCCCAGTCTTTAACTTCCGATTTAAACTTGCCTTCCAAATCAACCGACATGATGAGCGGCAAATTATTTTCTTCTCCCGCTTTCATATCGTCTTCGCCAAAAGCCGGCGCAATATGCACAATACCTGTGCCATCCTCAACCGTAACAAAATCACCGGCAATTACACGCCAGGCCTTTTTATCAACTTTATCAATATAATAATTGAAAGCAGGCTCGTATTCCCAGCCAAGCAGCTCGCTGCCTTTATAAATCTCCACCACCTCGTAATCTTTAAAATATTTTTCTATCACTTCTAATCTGGACTTGGCAATGATTAAAAACTCATTATTAATTTTTATTTTTGCATAATCAATATCCTTGCCGACTGCCAAAGCTACATTAGCAGGCAAAGTCCAAGGAGTAGTAGTCCAGACTAAAAAATAAGTATTATCTTGACCTTTAATTTTTAATTTAAAATAAATTGAAGGGTCAGGCACTTTCAGATAATTCAAATTAACTTCAAAGTTTGACAATGGCGTGCCGCAACGAGGGCAATAAGGCGAAACGCGATAACCTTTATAAATAAAACCCTTATTAAATAACTCTTTAAACGCCCACCAAACAGATTCAATATATTCATTATCCATTGTAGCGTACTCATTTTCATAATTAGCCCAGCGGCCAATCCTTTTGAAAATATCCTTCCATTCATCAACACAGCGAAAAACTGAAGCGGCGCAGGCTTGATTAAAAATTTTTATGCTTTCATATTCATCTTCGCCCAATTCTAAAATTTCTTTTTTGGATTTTATTTTCTTTTCTTTTTCAATTAAATTTTCTACTGGCAAGCCATGGCAATCCCAGCCCACTGTGCGCTCAACTTTATAACCGCGCATTGTCCAATAACGGGTAACCGTATCTTTTAAGGTTGAAGCTAAAACATGCCCATAATGCGGCGAACCAGTAGCAAAAGGCGGGCCGTCATAAAATGAAAAAACCGGCGCCTCTTTGCGCTGTTCAATGG
>Ga0209498_1002711_pt1 | contig 10617 bp, 4 predicted proteins | sample WalLakDeSediment_FD_184131 | JGI IMG/M metagenome (GOLD analysis project Ga0209498, IMG submission 184131) | Lake sediment microbial communities from Walker lake, Nevada to study Microbial Dark Matter (Phase II) - Walker Lake 11/02/13 Deep... | ecosystem: Environmental > Aquatic > Freshwater >... | reverse complement strand
TCCTCTCCCATTTCCGTTTTCAGTTGATCGATGTTGTGATCAAGGATTGAGTGATACGATTCGAATCGAACCGGATAAGTATGTTGATAATATCTTATACTGAAACCATTACTATCGTAGGTAAGTGATATTTCTCCCTTTTCAAGCGCTTCACCATAGGGGTTACCGAGAAAAGGTGCAAGAATCCGGCCGCGCATACTTTCGTCCGGGTGATTCCATAAGATATCAAAAAAATTAAAATATTCGGAAGTCTTTCCATTCTCGAGGACATCCATCAGCATCCGGTTCAGTGCGTCAAATGCCATATGGTTAGGAACAATATCCTGAATCCATCCGATTTCATAGGCGTGACATTCGTCGATTAGTTTGTCGAATTGCTTATCCGTGCCAAGTTCAGAGTTAAGTTTTGTCGGATCTACAATATCGTATCCATGGGGACTCCCCTTCCGTGCCTGGAATACAGGGGATGCATATATATGCGATATGCCGAGTTCGCTGAGGTATCGAACGTTCTTCCTTCCTTCTTCAAAACGAAACGAAGGGTTAAATTGTATCCTGTATGTAGCGCGAACCGATGTTAACATCCGATTTTCACTCTTAAATGATTACCAAGATTATTATACAGTTTTATCCATCTCTTTGCCTCTTCATCACCCGACTCTTGTCGTTTACGAATTTCTGCACAGGATTTTTTACATATCCGATGATAAAGATTCTGAGCCTGCCAGAAATCCCAGCCGGCATTGAGTGGGTACAGCAATCCGACAACAAATTCAATAAGATCGAGTAAGTCGGTATTATCCGTGTTTTCAGAAAGGGCAACCATAGAATCGGTAACCCACTGACTAATCTTCAATCCCACCATTGCCGTGTCGAGATCGATGTTCCATTTTTTTAGTTCTTTTATAAGGTTTTCAAGTTTATAAATATCAAGCTCCCTGCCGTCAAATACCCGTTGCAGCTCGGTATTAATTGTATACTCGATAGCCATTTTCAGCGGTACGGGAAGAGGAATGTTAAGCTCCCTTAAATATGTCAGCGTTGAATAATTATTATCGTAAATCTGCCTGTAAAACGATTCAGCTGTTTGCAACGGTTGTGTTAAAATCTGGCTCTTGTCCAGAATCTTACGCTGGTCGTCTTTGAAAAGATGTCGCATAGAATAGCTGTGTGTACCGAAATATTTCTCCATGGATCGGATAACTTCGGGGATATCTGTCTTCTCGAACGCGATTTTCATTGAGTGACACATTTCATCGAACTGACCATTTTCTTTATATTCCATCACACCGCCGTAAATATTATGATCACCGAGATGAAGCACCGCATATTCTACTGTCTTCTCGACCAGAGTTAATCCGGATGTTATATTTGCTTTTCCCAGGGTAAGTTTTAGTTTACCGGCATCGTATCGTTCGGCAGAGTGGCTATCGGCTGTATAGCAATAAATCGATGCTTTTTCGGGATATTTTTCAAAAAGCGATGAAACTGCATAGTGTGCTCCGACACGCAGGAGGTCAACCCGCGTCGGTTTAACATATTTTTCGTATGCTTCGCGGCCGTTATTATAAACATTACTCGGGGCTTTTTCCAGACGTGTTAAAAACTCCTCCTCGAGTCCATGCTCACCTAAATATTCCGCTATTTGCATTACTCTGGATGCATACTGCATTATCTGGACAGTCTCGATGCCCGATATCTCGTCAAAAAACCATCCGCAGCTTGTATACATTAACATTGCATTCCGTTGAAGCTCAAGCAGCTTGAGCATTTGTTGCTTTATCTCTGTTGACGGGTCTTTTCCGTAATGAGTTGAGAGTAATTCGGCAATAGTTTCGTGGGATCGTTTTAAAATAATATCTATATATTCATCTCTCATTTTCCAGGGATGCTTGACGAACTGTGACATCCGTTGTTCGTAGACCGGTATCATCTTCTCCCGCAGCCAATCAAGTGTTTCACGAAGAGGTTTCCTCCATTCCTGATGCCAGCCGGAGTGCATGCCGGAATGACAACCGCAATTTTCTCTCCATCTGCCGACACCGTGTATGCAACTCCATGATGAGTTTTCAACAATCTCAACTTCATATGTAGGCGGGAATTTGCTTAAAAAAGCCGGGTATATGATAGTATCCAGATTTTCCTGTTGGCGAATATGATGGAAGCAATACGTAAGAGCCATCTCACCGTGACGATGATGATGACCGTATGTTTCCCCGTCGGTGGCTATATGTACGAGCTGTGGTTCGTCACTATTATTAAATCCTGCTATTAAGCGTTTTGCAAAATTTTCTCCGTTATAGAGTAATCCGCCGAATGCAATATCCTGTGAAATCGGCCCGTCATAGAAAAATAAATCAATCGACTTCCCCGAGGGAAGTCTGCAAACGTACGGCATTGTTGGATGAATACGTCCGCCCGACACATCGTGCCACCTCCCTCCGCGGCCAAGCTTGCGGACCCGGCTTGCCTGGTGTGGAGCAAGTATCGTGAATTTTATACCTTCGGAGGCAAGAACTTCAAGTGATTCGGTATCGACGGCTGTTTCAGGGAGCCACATACCTTCGGGAAAACGGCCGAATCTTTTTTCAAAATCACGGATGCCCCATCTAACCTGCGTTATCTTATCCCGTTTGTTCGCAAGCGGCATTATCATATGGTTGTATACCTGCGCTAATGCCGAACCATGGCCCGAGTACCTCTCCATACTCAGTTTATCCGCTTCAATAATGGTATTGTAGACTTCAGGTCGATGTGCTTCAAGCCAGGATAGCAGTGTCGGTCCGAAATTAAAACTGATCTGTGAGTAATTGTTAACTATATCAATGATGTGTCCATCGTGTCCGAGTATTCTCGAAGCCATATTCGGGGCATAACATTCGGTTGTAATTCTGTCATTCCAATCGTGGAACGGATAAGCGGAATCCTGTTGTTCTACGTACTCGAGCCAGGCATTCTCACGCGGTGGCTGATAAAAATGACCGTGTATACAGATATATTTCTTCATTTCTTCATTTCAAAATAATATATAAACACAAACATAGTACATTTTTGTGTTTTGATGGTTTGGTGACAAAAAAAACGGTTCTAGTTATTTCAAGTTTCTTAATAATACAAAGCTAAATCCCTCAACGGTAAGATTGTCCTCGGGATGGAGTATCTCGTCCGGCGATTTTACCTCCCCTCCCCATTCCTCGTCTGCGGAGTTTAACATCGTACGCCATTTGTTCTTATAAGCAAGTAATGTAACGGTTACCGCGTCCGGATTCAGATTAAATATCCCTAGTATCTGATCGTCGTTTTTCCAGCGCCGCACAACCAGTACCCGATCGTTCTCGAATCCAAAAACATCAAAATCTTTTTTATTCAGATGACCGAGTGTCGGAATCTCACGCCGTAATGTAAGTAATTTTTTATAAAATTTTAAGAGGATAGTATGGTGTGCCCGATCTTTTTTAGTATGATCGAGTCTGGAACGTTCAAACGTCTTTTCATCCTGCGGGTCCGGGGCTTCGCCCTGTGCATGAAACTCACTGAATTCTTCCTGTCTTCCCTTTCGTACTGCCTCGACAAGATCGGGGTCGGTGTGACTTACGAAATACTGGAACGGATTATCCTCTCCGTATTCTTCACCCATAAATATGAGGGGGATGTACGGGGACGTAAGCATCAATCCTGCTATAAGTTTTAACTTATCGAAGGTAACGAGTGTCGTAAGCCGATCGCCCATCATTCTGTTGCCGACCTGATCGTGATTTTGAGTGCAGATCACAAATTGTTCGGCAGGTGTTTCAAGCGACGAATTACCGTGTGAACGTTTACGGAATTCGGAATATTGGCCGTCATAAACAAAGCCATTTTTTATGGCTTTTGTGAGGTGCTCTATATTTCCAAAATCTTTATAATACCCGAATTGTTCTCCGGTAAACAATGCATGGATTGAATGATGAAAATCGTCGCTCCATTGTGCATCAATGCCGTATCCGCCAAGTGCGGGGGAACGGATAATACGTGTATCATTAAGATCACTCTCGGCTATGAGGTAGAATTTCCGTTTATGCTTTCGCGAGCATTCAGCGGTGCTTTCAGCCAGGCATTGCAGAATATGTTTGGCACTCATATCATATATCGCATGGACGGCATCGAGACGCAGTGCATCTATGTGAAACTGTTCAAACCAGTAAAGTGCATTATCAATAAAATATTTCTTCACCTCGTCGCTGTATTCATCGTCGAAGTTTACGGCTTCTCCCCAGGGTGTAGTATACTTATTTGTAAAATACTTCCCAAAGTCACGTAGGTAATTACCTTCAGGACCCAGATGATTATAGACGACATCCAGTATCACTGAAATACCCTTTTTATGACATTCGTTGACCAGTTTTTTCATGTCATCCGGAGTACCGTATGTATTATGTACTGCATAAGGATAAACCCCGTCATATCCCCAATTTCGATTGCCCGGGAATTGTGCTACCGGCATTAACTCGAGAGCGGTTATTCCGAGATCTTTCAACCCGTCCAGTTTAGGGATGATTGCATGTAATGTACCCTCAGGTGTAAATGTCCCGACGTGGAGTTCATAGATGACATATTCCGCCAGATCGACACCGCGCCAGGCAGCATCTTCCCAGGGAAACGAAGTGTGGTCAATAACCTGCGACGCTTTATGGACTCCTTCGGGTTGATAATGTGAAGCCGGATCGGGACGTATGGTATCCCGGTCTAGGACATACATATACGTTGTACCGGGCTCCACCCCTTCCGCTTCGACTTTCCAGTACCCCCGGCCGGTGCGGTACATTGGTATTGTTTTTTTCAGAGGTGTAATAAGTTTTAATTCTACAACGTTCGCGTTTGGTACCCAGACAACAAAGCTGCAATTACCATTTCCCTTGTAAGTCGCTCCCAGCGCCATCGTCACTCTCTTTTGCATTTAAACATTGATACAGAAAGAGGCGGTAGAACAAGATTCAGCGATTGATAATGCCCATGTGCGGGGACCGGTGTTGTATGTAATCCGCCGTTATTTCCCTTATTACTTCCGCCATAGTACGATGAATCGCTATTGAAAATTTCCTGCCAATAACCCTCGCGGGGTACACCGATCCGGTAATTTTCCCGGTATACAGGTGTCAGATTACACACGACAAAAATGATATCATCCGTTGTTTTACCCATCCGTATAAAACTGATAATACTGTTTTCCCAATCGGTAAAATCGACCCAGGAAAACCCGGAATGATCAAAATCTGTCTCGTGTAAACAGGGTTCGGATTTATATAATGTGTTTAAATCTTTCACCAGGTTTTTGATACCCTGGTGAGGATAATATTGCAGCAGATGCCAATCAAGACTTGTATCGTGCTGCCACTCATTCCATTGACCTATCTCAGCTCCCATAAACAGCAGTTTTTTACCGGGATGTGCATACATATATGTCAAGAGTGCCCTTAGATTTGCAAATTTTTGCCAGTTATCTCCCGGCATTTTACCGAGCAATGATCCTTTTCCATGGACGACTTCATCGTGGGAAATCGGAAGTGCAAAATTCTCGTTGAATGCATAAATTAAGCTGAATGTCAACGCATTATGATGATGCTTGCGGTGTACAGGATCTTTAGAAAAATATTCAAGGGTGTCATGCATCCAGCCCATATTCCATTTCATACCAAAGCCAAGTCCGCCTATGTATACGGGACGTGATACCATCGGCCAGGCAGTTGATTCTTCGGCAATGGTTTGCGTGTCGGGATAATTTTCATAGACAATTTCGTTGAACCTTTTCAGGAGCGAAATTGCACCGAGATTTTCATTCCCGCCATAATGATTTGGAATCCACTCTCCTTCTTTTCGGGAGTAATCCAGGTAGAGCATTGAAGCTACCGCATCAACACGCAGACCGTCTATATGATATTTCTCAAGCCAGTAGAGGGCACTGCTGAGCAGGAATGCTCGAACCTCATTGCGGTCATAATTGAAAATATAACTACTCCAATCGGGATGGAATCCCTTCCGGGGGTCCTGGTGCTCGTAGAGATGTGTTCCGTCGAAGTACACCAGTCCATGTTCATCACCCGGAAAATGTGACGGTACCCAGTCGAGTATCACTCCGATACCGTTCTGATGCAGATAATCTATCAGATACATGAAATCCTGGGGTGTACCAAACCTGCTGGACGGGGCAAAGTAACCGGTTACCTGATACCCCCATGATCCACCGAACGGATGCTCCATGATGGGGAGAAACTCCACGTGTGTGAATCCAAGTTCCTTAACGTAATCAGCGAGTACCGGTGCCAGCTCGCGATAACTGAGCGATCTGTTACCATCCTCGGGAACTCTCATCCAGGAACCGAGATGGACTTCGTAGACGGAAAAAGGTGCTTCGAGCGAATTATGTCTGTGACGGTTTCGCATCCACTCAGCATCTTTCCACGAATAGTCGAGGTCCCAGATAATAGACCCTGTCTTCGGTGGTGTTTCAGAATGTATTGCATATGGATCATTCCGCAAAGTTCGGTACATATTAAAACGTGATTGAATATTGTATTTATAAATCATGCCTTTACCGAGTCCCTCGATAAATCCTTCCCATATCCCGGATTCATCTTCCCGGATTTTGAGCGGGTGTGATTGCGGATCCCATCCGTTGAAATCACCGACTACCGATACATGCTCCGCATTCGGAGCCCACACGGAGAAAAACGTACCTTCAATACCGTCCTGTTTTATTACATGCGATCCGAGTTTATCGTACAGTTTATAATGACTTGCTTCTTTAAATAAATAAACATCGTGATCGGTAATATTTGTAAAATCATGTCTGACGATATGACTACTTTTTTCGTTTTTTTTGACTTTACGTTTTCTTGTTGTACCGGTTGCAGCTGTTTTTGTTATTGCTTTCTTTTCATTTTTTTTGGACATAGTCTATTCCTCCAATAAATCAAGTATACCTTTGATGGGAATTTTTACCCAGTCGGGTCGATATTTTAGTTCATATCCTAATTCATATATCGCTTTTTCAAGTGTAAACGCACGAAGCAATATCTCAAAATCGGAAATATCCTCCGGATTAAAGCCGGATTTTTTCGTTGTGTTAAGATACGACTTTAAAAAGGCACTTGCTACTACTTTATACCACAACTCCATCCACGGTTCAAGGGTTTCCGTATCCTCCGGCCGTACAGAAAGATGATTAAATAATCCGGCATGAGCGGCGTAGTGGAATGACCGTATCATACCCGCAACATCCACGACCGGTGAACGCTTTAATCGTCGTTCGCTGAGCGACCGTGCCGGTTCTCCTTCAAAATCGATTATAACAAAATCTTTTCCGGTGTATAAAACCTGACCGAGGTGATAATCTCCGTGAATCCGGATTTTCATTGCGTTAAGTTTTTTTCTGTAAATTTCTCTGAACTTTGAGGTTATTTTTTTCTCTTTATTCAGAATATCTTCGGCTTTTTCACGTAAATCATCGGGCAATTTTTTCAAATTTTTCCGGGCCATCTGAAAAACACGGCGCGTATGACTCTGTAACGACTGAAAAACCGACCGCTGATATAATAATGAAAAATTCTCAGGAGAAAAACTTTGATCGTCTAATTCGAGAGAAAGAGCATTATGCATCTGTCCTGTGCGTTCTCCGATAATTGCGGCACGTTCCGGATAAATACCTCCCACCATTTCATTCAGTAGCGGATGAAGATTATCTGCATCGATCTCGATCAATGATCCTTGTAGTTTAGGTATTTCGTCTATCTTCGCGCTGCTTTCAAGTACCCGTTCGATGTATCGGCCTAAGGTGTCCATAGTGTATTGCCATGCATCCCCTTCATTTTGAACGTATCCCAGAAGCGTACCGATAATTATCGGGTCCGATTTACCCCGCCGGTATTCAAGTGCGCCGAGAAATGGCGGTGCGTATTCAAAAGGTGTGCGCTCTGTTAAGAAACGAGTAAGCTCAAGATCAGGATTAACTCCTTCATCTAACTGTCTGTAGAATTTGAGAAATAGCTTATCTCCATAAAGTATTGCAGTATTACTTTGATCGGCACGAAGAACCTGCGATTCATTGGGGATTTCAGCGCGTGTTATATGTCTGTTAAACAATTTCCCGGAATACGCAGTTAACTCTCCTTTTTGTCCTTTGAATTTGTTTTTCCGCGTAATCATTGAAAGAATATTTAATCTGAATGTTTCGGTATAAGCGGCGTCGAACAATATTCCATCTCCTGCGGATGTTTTGAGCAGACAAATAACACTTTGCGGATGTTCCGTTACAATGTGATTTAGTTCTTCATCGTTTGATGTAAATGACACCGGTAACGTGTAAATCTCAGGTAATCCCTCGGTATATTGGACTTCAACGAGTAGCAGCAACGATGTGGGAGATCCTTTTCTGCCCAACTGTACCGCTTCGATTATATCGACCTGCTGCATTTTACGGGATTTTCCACCAAACCAACGCGATTTTTGCAGATACGGCGGGAGAATATTCCGTGCAAATCTGGTGCGTGTACGTCCGTCGATAATGGAATCCCAGCGTTTCGGTGAGGTAAATTCAGCTATACCATCGTCTCCCGATATATCTATTGCCCCGGCTTCCTTGTTTAACAGAAACCAGAAATATCCGTATGATGATAGCGTAAGACCATATCCCGAATCTCTTATTGGCGGAAACTGATTTCTGCTGAAAACTTCTTCGGGTACATATCCTTCAAATTGCGGCAACTCGAGTTCAACATACTGTGAATGCCTCGACATGTTTACCACAACGAGTATATGTTCATCCTCAAAGCTCCTGATAAATGTAAGAATCTTCGGATTATCCGGAATAAGAAATTCTATTGTTCCCCGCCCGAACACTTTATACATCTTTCTCATACTAATAAATCGTTTCATCCACCATAGCAATGATGACTGACTTCGCTCGTTCGTTTCCACATTGACGGCTTCGTAATGATAATCGGGGTCGATGATAACGGGTAGGAATAATTGTTGGGGATTTGCATTCGAAAAACCACCATTTCTGTCGGGGGACCATTGCATAGGCGTGCGAACCCCGTTCCTATCGCCGAGATAATAATTATCGCCCATCCCTATTTCGTCGCCGTAATAAATAACCGGAGTTCCGGGCATTGAAAACAGGAGAACATTCATGAGTTCTATTTTCCGACGGTTATTTTCCAGCAATGGGGCAAGACGTCGACGAATGCCGAGATTGATCCGCGCACTGGTGTCCTTTGCGTACACGCGATACATATAGTCCCGCTCTTCATCAGTTACCATCTCAAGCGTTAGTTCATCATGATTACGCAGGAAGAGTGCCCATTGACAATTTTCCGGTATCTCAGGTGTTTGGTCAAGAATATCGATAATCGGGAATCGATCTTCCAGGCGAATAGACATAAACATTCGCGGCATAAGCGGAAAATGAAATGCCATGTGACAGATGTCACCGATCCCAAAATATGCAACCGCATCTTCAGGCCATTGATTTGCTTCGGCGAGCAGCATTTTGTCGTTATACTTTTCATCGACATGCGCGCGAAGTTTACGAAGAAATTCATACGTTTCCGGTAAGTTTTCACAATTGCTTCCCTCACGTTCAAACAAATATGGAATTGCATCAAGCCGTAAGCCATCGACTCCCATATCTAACCAATAATCCATTACTTGAAATATAGCTTGCTGAACCTTTGGATTATCGAAGTTTAAATCGGGTTGATGAGAGTAAAATCTATGCCAATAATATGAACGTGCGACCGGATCCCATGCCCAATTCGATGATTCAAAATCTTTAAAGATGATTCGGGCATCACGGAATTTCTCGGCAGTATCGCTCCATACATAAAAATCTCTCCAGGGAGAGCCGGGTTTTGCTCTGCGTGATTTCTGAAACCATTCATGCTGTTCCGATGTATGGTTAATGACAAGCTCAGTGATAACACGCAATCCTCTCTTGTGAGCTTCACGAAGGAAGGCTTTGAAATCCCTCATTGTGCCGTAATCCGGATGAATATTGTAGTAATCCGCAATATCGTATCCGTCATCCCGGAGCGGCGACGGGTAGAACGGGAGCAGCCATATCGCTGTAACGCCGAGATCTTCAAGGTAATCCAATCGCTGCGTTAGTCCCTTAAAATCACCGATACCGTCTCCGTCGCTGTCCTGAAACGCTTTGACGTGTAATTCATATATAATCGCATCTTTGAACCACAATGGTTCCGGGGTCAATTGTATGTTTTTCATGGTTTATATCATCACATAAAATAATCGAAGTCGGTTTCTTTTTTCAATCTGCCGTGCACACGAAATATATGTGCGGGTAGAATGTGTGGATTCAGTTCGACGTAATTCGTTTCACCTTTCCATATATATTTCGCGTCGCCGATAAGATCGTGAACCATAAAAGGTTGATCGGGGACGATACCGAGTTTCTCAAGCGGTACATGTACGAAACCGGATTGTGTGTGGTAGGGGTCCATATTCACCACAACAAGTATAATATTCGACAAATCGCTTGTCGTTTTAACGTAAGATAGTATCAGATCATTTTCTATTTTACAAAAATCGAGATTACTGGTGAATTGAAGCGCAGGATTATCT
>Ga0209498_1002708_pt1 | contig 10620 bp, 9 predicted proteins | sample WalLakDeSediment_FD_184131 | JGI IMG/M metagenome (GOLD analysis project Ga0209498, IMG submission 184131) | Lake sediment microbial communities from Walker lake, Nevada to study Microbial Dark Matter (Phase II) - Walker Lake 11/02/13 Deep... | ecosystem: Environmental > Aquatic > Freshwater >... | reverse complement strand
TGCCCGCAACAAAACCAATAGTGTGCTGTCCGTGCAACAATGAACCGGTGAAAAACAATATGGCCAGAATTACAGATATCAACAAGCGGATGTTTATCATCTTTTTCTGATCCCATATTCAAAATTCTCACAGGGTACAAAGCGCCGGGCCCTGCCGCATTGGCCTTTCCTGAAATTAACCTTCACTGAGACATAGAAATCGAGCCCGGTGAAATCGCTCAATCCGAATAGTCCGGCTATGTCATCCGTTCCGACTGTCAGGAACTGGTAGCGGACCGAAAATCCCGCCCTGGGGTAACGCCATTCATAAAGGGAAACGGGCAGCGCAAATTCCAGGAGAGGTGTTTCATAACGCGGCACCACGGTGATCTGTGTCGGGCGGTGGATGTATGCTTTCCCCAGCCTGACGGGATAAATGAATACGCCTCCCGCATACCAGTTACGATATATCTTATAGTCACCTTGTATACTGATAGCAGTGGGCAGATAAACCCTGATATTATCGTCCTTCAGTGATTCACCAGGATCATTGTAGAAAACCTGGCTGAATACACCCATGATCTGATTCAGGTTATCATAACTCAATGTATCGACATTGATCCAGTATCGGCTGACATTATCATATGTATGTAGCTGTGCATTATTTGTAAAATTTACATATCCCAGGTCAATGACAGAAATGCCTACTTTATAGATGTAGTCGACATATCGCTGAGAGCAAAGCCGGGTGATCCTTTTTTTCTGGTAGCTGAGCAGTTTACTCTGGAATGTCACACCGATATCGGCGGAAAATCCCCCTCCCTTGATCCATGGTACATATGGAAAATCATTGTTGTCATAATTCATCGGGAAAGAGTAACCGAATTCGGCGTCCAGGTTTTTAATATTAATTGTGGAGTCGTTTACCATGATGTAATTCATGTTTCCGGCGCTCATATAACCACCGGCCAGCGAGAAATACCTTTTCACGGTGATCCCCGCCGACCAATCTTCCATGCCTAATTTGCGAAAAGCATAAGCATAAGTGATACCTATCTCACCGGTCACTAAGGAAGCGGCCGTGGCATTAGCATCATTGTACTCAATGTTGTGTTGGGTTGTATAATCCAACCCATAATAGCCAAAGTTGAGGATGTGATAAGGGAGCCTGAAGCCGGAAGAAAGGGCCCGTACCCCGGTGTGCAGGGCAATGGCATGTCTTCCGCGCGCCAGCATAAAAGAAGGGCCTTTCAGCAACTGGCTGGAGTAGACCATTTTCTTATTCTTGCCCCGGTAATGGTCAAACGGCATGTCATCCTCACCGTAACTGGGAAACTGTGGGTTTCGTTTCAGGTAATCAAACAAAGAACGATCTTCTTTGTGTATGTAAGCATAATTGTTATCGAAAAAGAAATCAGCCGTACCCAGGTTAATATCAAGATAAAGCTTGGACGTGATAATAGCCGTTGGATTGATCAGGACACCATTCGAACCGGCAAAATTGCTGGTGGTGATACCCCACATTTCCTGAGCCCCAGTCAGCGTATTAAGAGAAAGGAATAAACTGATCCCGACGCATCTCAGTATTATCTGCCTGGAAAAATGCATTGATTTTTAATCTACCTGATAATACTTGTTAGTATTGCATTAGTGAACGCCAAAATTAGGCTTTTCAGTTTATACGTTATTTATTATTTCATAAATTCCATATTTTTTTAACTTATCCTATTTATTTTTAATAGGTTAAAGTCATAGCTAATATTAATTTTAAATCATTTTAAATAATCAGACACTTACCAGGGTGGTATGATGCCGGGTTATCACAAACAAGCGTTGCAGAGCTTAAAATTCGTATATTTGCAGGCTGGAAAGACTGGTGGCATAGCGGATGTGGCGTAACTGGTAGCCGCGCCAGACTTAGGATCTGGTGCCGAAAGGCGTGGGGGTTCGAGTCCCTTCATCCGCACTTAACAAGTAACAAGAACTTAAAGTCATATTTTAACAGCAGCATGCACATCGAAAAAGAAGAAACCGGTAACCTGACAGCTACGATCAAAATTACCATTGGCAGAGAGGATTATGATGAGAAAGTGAACAAAACGCTGAAGGATTACCAGCGGAAAGCGAGTATGCCCGGCTTCAGGCCGGGGAAGGTGCCGTTCGGCATGATCTCTAAAATGTACCGGAAAGGGGTGTTGCTCGACGAGATCAACCATCTGATCAGCCATAAGTTGCAGGATTATGTCGAGGAAAACCAGCTCCGGCTGATTGGCAACCCATTGCCGGATGCCGAACGTTCGGCGAATATCGATTTGGACAAGCAGTCGGAATTTGATTTTTTCTTTGATATCGGCATCGCCCCGGAATGTACCCCGGAAGTCTCCGAAAAAACATCGGTCGATCATTTCAATATCAAGGCCACCGACCAAATGGTCGATGAATACATTACCGACCTGCGCCGGCGTTATCACAAACACAAGTCAGAGCAGGAAAATGCTGAAAAAGCGCCTGAAGGTTCCCCAGAGGACACCGAAGGGAAAGATCACGATGAAAAAGAGCCCGAAAAGGAAATAGATGCCGCCGATTTGCCCGAAATGAACCAGGAATTCTTTAAACAGGTTTTTCCTGGCGAAGAAATCCAGGATGAAGCTGCTTTCAGAGAGAAAGTTCGGGAGTCGATCGAATCGTCGCTGGTAAAAGAAAGCGAGCGGTATTTCCTCAACGACGCCATCGAGAAGCTGGTGGAAAGCACCCCGGTCGAGCTGCCGGACGATTTCATCCGGAAGCTGCTCATCCAGAACAATGAGCAGGAAAAAAGCGGGGAAGAGCTTGAAAAACAATTAGAAAACTTCTCCCGGTCGATCAAATGGCAACTTATCGAGTCGCAAATCGTAAAAGAATACGACCTTTCTGTTAAGGAAGAAGAGATGCGGAACGTGGTAAAAGCCTATTTCACCGGTCATATGCCCAGCCAGGAGGAATCGCCGGAACATACCGAAAGGCTGGATCAGATCGTTAACTCGGTTCTCAGCAACAAAGAAGAGGCAAGCCGTTTGCACGACCAGCTTTTCGAGAAGAAGCTGCTCGATCTTTTCAAGGATAAGCTGAAACTTGAGCACAAGGATATTCCGTATGATGAATTTGTTAACCTCGTCACACAAAAGAGAGCGTAATATGAAAGAAAATGAATTTCGCAAGTATGCAGTAAAGCATTTGGGCCTGAATGGATTAACCGTAGACCGGTACACTTCCATCGCGGGCAATTACATATCCCCCACCATTATCGAGGAGCGCCAGCTGAACATTGCCACCATGGACGTCTTCAGCCGCCTGATGATGGATCGCATCATTTTCCTGGGCGTTCCGATCGACGATTACGTGGCCAACATCATACAGGCCCAGTTATTGTTCCTGGAGTCGGTCGATTCCTCGAAGGACATCCAGATATACCTGAACACCCCCGGCGGGATGGTTTACGCCGGTTTGGGCATTTACGACACCATGCAATACATTGCCCCTGACGTGGCGACGATCTGCACCGGAGTGGCTGCTTCGATGGGAGCCGTGCTGCTGTGCTCCGGCAGTACCGGAAAACGGACTGCCCTGAAGCACTCCCGCATCCTGATCCATCAGCCGATGGGCGGGGCACAGGGCCAGGCTTCCGACATAGAGATCACCGCCAAGGAGATCCAGAAGATCAAAAAGGAGCTCTACGAGATCATAGCGCTCCATTCAGGCCAGGATTACAAGAAGATATGGAAAGATGCCGACCGTGATTTCTGGATGACAGCCGAAGAGGCCCGTGATTACGGCATGATCGACGAGGTACTGGTAAAAACCAAGCAAAAACCTGAATAACATGGCCAGGGACAGCCAGAAGTGCTCTTTTTGCGGCCGTGACCGGTCGGAGGTCAGTATTCTCATCGCCGGTATCGACGCCCACATCTGTGATGCATGCATCGTCCAGGCGCAGACGATCCTCACCGAGGAGTTTGTCCATCAAAAGAGCGACCGGCTGCCCGAAATAGAGTTGAAATTACCTGCCGAGATCAAGGAATATCTCGATCAGTACGTCATTGGCCAGGAAGAAGCCAAGCGGGTGCTTTCCGTGGCAGTTTACAATCACTATAAGCGGATCACCCAACCCATGGATGACGATGGCATCGAAATTGAAAAATCGAACATCATGATCGCCGGCGAAACGGGTACGGGGAAGACACTGCTGGCAAGGACCATTGCCCGCATGCTCAAGGTGCCGTTCGCCATTGCCGACGCCACGGTTTTAACCGAAGCCGGGTATGTAGGGGAAGATGTGGAGAGCATTCTGGCCCGCCTGCTGCAAGCCGCCGATTTCGATGTGGCCGCTGCCGAACGCGGGATCGTATTTATCGACGAGATCGACAAGATCACCCGGAAAGGGGATAACCCGTCGATTACGCGGGATGTTTCGGGAGAAGGCGTACAACAGGCTTTACTAAAATTGCTGGAGGGAGCGATTATCAACGTCCCGCCGCAGGGCGGACGAAAGCACCCGGAACAAAAATTCATCCAGTTGAACACCCAGAACATCCTGTTTATTTCCGGCGGGGCTTTCAACGCGATCGACAAGATCATCGCATCCCGGATCCGCGCCAATGTGATCGGTTACCAATCGAATAAACGGGGTGCGGTCGACAAGGAGAACCTATTGCAGTACATCTCCCCCACCGATATCCGCAGATTCGGCATGATCCCCGAGATCGTCGGCCGGTTTCCGGTGCTCACATATCTGAACCCGCTGGACCCGGATTCACTGAAGCGGATACTCACCGAACCAAAGAACGCCTTAGTCAAGCAGTTTACCAAACTATTCAAAATGGATGGCATCCGGCTGACGTTTGATGACGATGCACTCGACTTCATCGTGGAGAAGGCAGGAGAGCACAAGCTGGGCGCCCGTGGCCTGAGATCCATCATCGAAGCGATCCTGACCGACGCCATGTTCGAACTTCCTTCCGGTAATAAGACTAAAACATTGAAAGTCACCAGGAAATACGCCGGGGAAAAATTCGGCAAATCCAATTTATCCCATCTAAAAGTAGCCTGAGTACCCGGCTGGCACAATTATTGAATTCCTGGTATATATCTTATGCTGATCAGAATCTCGATCATATTATTATTCGTGGTGCTCTCAACCATTGTTTTTGCACAGGAAAAGCCGCCTGTTTTAGCTTATGGAAAGATTGTTGAGGGTGATACGCTATTAGTTGTAAACCTGAAAGAGATCATGATCGTATCCTGGCAGAACCTGGATAAAAGAGGTGAAAGAAGGATGACACGGCTGATGCGGAACGTGAAGATCGTTTATCCATACGCACGCCTGGCAGGCATCAAGCTGGTCGAGTATGGGGATGTTCTAGCAGAGGCCCCTGATCAAAAAGCCCGCAGGCAGATCATGAAGCAGGTGGAAAAAGAGGTGGAGGCGGAGTATGGCCAGGATCTTCGTAAAATGACCATCACCCAGGGAAAAATCCTGCTCAAGCTGGTCGACCGGGAAACGGGGAACTCATCTTATCAATTAGTATCTGACCTCAGGGGAGAATTCCAGGCCGTCTTTTACCAGGCCATAGCACGACTGTTTACCTATAACCTGAAAGTAAAATATGATCCCGAAGGGGAAGACCGGGATATCGAGATCATTGTACAAATGATTGAAAACGGGCAGTTATAATGTATTGATTTATAATCTATTTTCCTCTCCCTTGAATAACAATCAGGATGGTATATATCATGATCTTGAAGTCCATGGCCAGCGACATGTTCTCGATGTAAAGCAGGTCGTACTTCAGTCTTTCGACCATCTGATCGACATTCTCCGCATAACCATATTTCACCTGCCCCCAGGAGGTAATGCCAGGCTTGATCTTGAACAACAGCCTGTACTCAGGGGCTACCTTCACGATCTGATCGATATAATATTGCCTTTCGGGCCGGTAACCGACCAGCGACATATCCCCTACCAGCACTGAGAAGAACTGCGGGATCTCATCGAGTCTCACTTTCCGTAAAAATTTCCCGAATTTGGTGATGCGGCGGTCATCCTTGGTGGCCAGCTGTGGCCCGTGTTTCTCCGCATCGGCAAACATTGACCTGAATTTATGCATCTTGAATGTTTTACCGTGGATCCCCACTCTTTCCTGAGAATAGATGATCGGACCGCGGGAACCCAGTTTAACCCCAATGGCTACAAAAAGGAATACCGGGAATAACAGAGTAAGCGCCACCAGGGCCGCCAAAATATCTATTATCCGCTTCACCGATTGCTGCCATGGCGGCATCAGCTCCTGCGAGACCTGTATCAGCGGGTAATGCCAAATGGATGACATTTTTACCATCCCCATAAGGTAATCCTGCATGTCGGGAATAACTTTGATCAACACATCGGTCTCTTCAAGGAGGGTTAAAATCTTTTTTATGGTTTCTCTTTCCGATCGCTCAATGGCCAGGATCACCTCCTCCACTTGTTGCTCGTTAATAATTTTTATCAGATCCTGATAGCTGCCCAGGTGGGGCAAATACCTGGCGACTTTGAAACTTTCATGGTCCTCTACATTGATAAATCCGATAAAATCATTCCCTGAGGGAACCTCCTGCCGTTCCATCTCTTCATATATCTTCACGGCATTCCCGTTGCTGCCTACAATGATCGTGTTAAACCCCAGCTTTTTCCGGTGTATTTTCCGGACAGTGCCGGTGGTGATGATGAGCCTGAACAGGTAAGTAAATCCGAAATGAAATAAGTAGAGGATAGCAAATAATTGGTAATAGGATTTATAGGTTACGATCATATCATCAAGGATCAGGGCGAAAAAGATGATGATGACCCCCAGAAGCGAAAGAAAAGAGGTCTGGCTCAACTCCCTCAGCCTTGATTTGCGGTATATCCTCTTGACGCTGTAGGTACCTGTAATAGCATACAAAATAAGCCAGAAAACAGGCACCACCATGATGCCCAGGTAGAAATTCCTGTCATCAAAAATGACAGAAATGTGCTCGAGAGCTGCCGGTTCGACGGTATATTTCCGGTAGATGAAAAACAGCGACCATGCCAGGAAAGCGGCAATATAGTCGGCCACTAAATATTTGATTGTCTGTAGTTTTTTATTCATTTACAGGTTCGGTCTGGTTACAAGTTTCATATTATCCAGCATGACAATACCGTCTCCACTGATCATATTTTTATCCGCCTCAAAATATATTTTATAATTATCGGCATCTGTGGTTTCATTGACCATCGGTGTAAAGTTAACATAGATTTTCTTCCAGGAGTCGGTGGGATTCAGAATAAGAAAGGAGCGTTTCTGGATGGAATTGTCCTTTTTCTGGATAAAGGCGCCGATCACCAGGGGCAGGTTGATATTATAATGCATTTCCAGGAAAACAAAGTCGCCCCGTTTAATAACATACCCTTGTCCGGTGCCATCTTCCGTAACAAGTAAGAGATAGGACCTGTCATGATCGAGATGGCTGATACCAGAGTATTCGGAAAATGGATCCAGGTAAGCGCCCGGGGCATTGGCCGGGCTGGTCCTGACAATCCCGGTATCGCTGGCATTGGCCCGGATAAGCAGAAGGTTTGGATTTTCAAAATCTTCCATCCATACAAACTCCACGTTATCCAGGTAGGTGGTGCCGTCATAAATAACCTGCACACTGTCGATAATCAGGTTATAATCCGACAAGATGATCGGTTTGATGAGCGGATAAGGTGCACGGGTATCGGAAATGCCGTTCAGGATGATCCCGGGCCTGATCTCCACCTTGTGCTTACCCGATGCCAGTATGGGGATCTTCACGGGCATTTCAAAGCCGCCGATAATATCATCATCAACATACAGCCATACGTCCATAAAATTCTGGCTGGCCGTGCCCTGCGCAGCGTAATCAGTAAAAAATCCGAGTGAATCAAACTGGAGGTATGCAGGAACCGTCTGATCTCCTTCAAACTTATTGCATCCTGCCAGTAACAGAAATACCAATAAAAACGGAAGCCCTAAGATCTGCATAGCCGTTTGAATGATTTTTGTGGAGGATTTTTTCATATGATTTCCAGGACAAATTGCTAACGCCTGTTCAGTGGTTAATATTGTTATATCTGCTCTTATAACTGGTTTCTAGCCGGCAATTCGCGGATTTTCTCAAGGATCTGGTAGGCAACGTTCAGCGCTTCATAGCCATCGTTGATCGTGACAGGCGGCATGGTATTGTTCACAATGGCATGGTAAAAACTTTCCAGTTCGGTTTTGATGGCATTGGTATCCTTGATCTCAGGGTTTTCAAGAATGATTTGCTTTTTGCCTTTGTTTTCCCCCAGGTCAATCACAAAGGCTAATGGATCGGAAAGATCTTCCGGCACATCCTGCATCCTGATAATATCGACTTTTTTCTGCAGAAAATCGACAGAGATATAGGCATCCCGTTGAAAGAACCTGGTCTTCCGCATATTCTTCATCGAAATGCGGCTGGCAGTAAGGTTGGCGGTGCAACCATTATCGAATTCGATGCGGGCATTGGCGATATCGGGCGTATCACTGACGATCGGGACACCGCTGGCATGGATGCGGCGAATATTGGATTTCACGACACTCAGAATGATATCGATATCATGGATCATCAGGTCGAGAACAACGGGGACATCGATTCCCCTGGGGTTAAACTGTGCCAGACGGTGGGCTTCGATGAACATCGGATTGGTGATGAAAGGCTGTGCGGCCATGAAAGCGGGATTAAACCGCTCGACGTGTCCCACCTGCACCTTCACCCCGGCCTCATCGGCAAAGACCATGAGCTGGCGCGCCTCTTCCGGCGTTGTGACAACCGGTTTTTCGATGAAGACATGCCTGGCTTTTTTCAATGACCGCGAAGCACAATCGAAATGAGAAATTGTCGGGGTCACGATATCAACTACATCCACGGCATCAATCAATTCTTCAATTCCCGGAAATCTTGTAATACCAAACTCTTTCTCCACTCTGCCGGCTGTTTTTTCATCCGCATCATAAAAGCCTTTCAGCTCATATTTCGACAATTCGCTTATACACTTTATATGAATCTTTCCAAGATGGCCGGCGCCCAGAACCCCAATTTTTAGCATTCTTTCTGAATTTTGTGCAAAAGTAGTCTTTTTGGTGTAAAAAACATCACCCGCCACCTGCATCGGATATTCGTCCGTTTTATTACTTTCGCTGCTTCAAACACAACGCTCTTGGAGAAAAATTCTTTACAACACGACAATTACCGACATAAAGGCTTGCGTAAGCGGCTGATCGACTCACTCAGGGAAAAAGGGATAAAGGATGAAAATGTTTTACGGGCCATGAACCAGGTGCCACGGCACCTTTTCCTGGATTCCTCATTCCTGGAATTCGCCTACCAGGACAAGGCATTTCCCATAGGATCGGGGCAGACCATTTCCCAACCTTACACGGTAGCCTATCAATCGGAACTTCTGGAGGTAAAGCCAGAGGAAAAAATACTGGAGATCGGCACCGGTTCCGGTTATCAATCCTGCGTTTTACTCGAAATGGGCGCCAAGGTATTCACCATCGAGAGACAGAAAAACCTGTTTGAAAAAACAAAGGCCCTGCTACCATTGATAGGTTACAAACCGAAGATGTTTTACGGGGACGGTTACAAAGGGCTGCCGGCATTTGCCCCTTTCGACAGGATCCTCATCACCGCCGCCGCCTCTGAAATCCCGCAACCATTACTCGAACAACTGAAACCCGGGGGAATCCTCGTCGCCCCTGTTGGCCCACCCGAACTTCAGGTCATGGTCACTTTACATAAAACCAAAGATGGGGAAGTCATCAGGAAAGAGCATGACACCTTCCGCTTCGTTCCCATGCTCGGTAACAAAGCGAAAGACTGAGAAAGCAGTGTTGTTGGTTCCTGGTTCCTGGTTCTTGGTTCTTGGTTCCTGGTTCCTGGTTCTTGGTTCTTGGTTCTTGGTTCCTGGTTCCTGGTTCTTGGTCCTGTCTTCTGTCTTCTGTCTTCTAACTTCTAACTTCTAACTTCTAACTTCTTTTTCCTGTTTTCCGGATAGGACACCCATTTTCAATAAGCGTGTTTTATAACCTCCATTATGTGTTGCTGGATTGCATTATTCATTAATGCAATGTGTTGATTGTTTCCATTTGAATATTGGTTCTCCAACGAAAAAATCGGGAAGACGAAGATGAGAGATGTATTGTGCCAAACCCTCCCCCGGCCCCCATAGCCGTCAAGCTAAGTGATTTTTATGAGTCAAGATTGTTAACAATTTGATGTTTAGAAGTCTGGTTATAAAGTAATTGAACTAAATGATGTTATCAATAAGATTGTTGAATCTACCAAAATTTAACGATCATGATAGCATCAAATAGTTCAATTGAAGCGAAAGTAGGAAATTTTTTAATAGAATCTTTAGAGCAAAACCAGATCGAAGATCTTGCACGCAGTTGTGGCTTTGTGCAAAAGCGCAGTAAAATCACCGGAGTCGTATTTGCATTCTTACTATTAATCGAGACCCGACAAATAAAACCTGCAAGTCTTAATGAATTAAGCACCAAATTGGGTTTACACGGCATCCTGGTTAGTAAACAAGGCATTGATAATCGATTT
>Ga0209498_1002707_pt1 | contig 10622 bp, 12 predicted proteins | sample WalLakDeSediment_FD_184131 | JGI IMG/M metagenome (GOLD analysis project Ga0209498, IMG submission 184131) | Lake sediment microbial communities from Walker lake, Nevada to study Microbial Dark Matter (Phase II) - Walker Lake 11/02/13 Deep... | ecosystem: Environmental > Aquatic > Freshwater >... | reverse complement strand
TGAAAGCCTTCAGGGCGCCGAAGAAATGCAGGCAGAGATCCCGATAAAAGCCCCTGAGTTTTTCTTTGGCTGCCGCTTCTGTCATGCCTTCTCCAAGAGCTGTCGACTCAGTTTCTGCAGCTCACCGGAGCCGCTTGATGCGACCTGTTCAAGAACGGCTCTTGCTTCCTCGGCCCCGAAACCGGCCAGGGCCTCAAGGGCCTCCATCTGGAGCGCCTTTGTCTTTTTCCCTGTAAACCAGGATCCGTCAAGAACGATTTGGGCCAGAGGTTTCAAGGATCTTTCCGATTTCAAGTGTCCCAAGGTCCTGATCGCCTGAGAACGGATATCATAATCCTTGTGAATCAGTAGGTTTTCCAAGGCCGGGGCGATTTGATGGTTCATAAAAAGGTCCGCTAAATCGAGCAAAGCGGGCAGATCGGCGTCCGGCGCAGTGCTGATGCGGGAACCGAGGACTTTTACAATCGGCGCCCCCATGCTTGCGAGCATGGTCATCAGCCAATCGCCGAGAACACTTTGCTCTTCCCCCACCTGCATGAAAAGGTCAATGAGAAATCCGCCGGCTTTTTCCGGATAAAGCTGGCAGATGGAACTGATAGCCGACATTTCCCTTGGCTGATAGGTGCGGCATTTTTCAAAAAGACTCTTTAAAAGATGGTGCACCTCCTCGGTCCTGAGCCAGGCGTTCACTTCATCCGAGAAAAAGTCCTTTTGGGGAAGTTGACCCATGGAAAGGAAAACCTGGCGAAGGAGGTTACCGGCCAGCCTTGGCCTCCCCTGACTGAGAAAATGCTTCACCGTCTCCCCCATGGATTGGAGCAAAGGAAGCGTCATGGCCTGGCGCCTGTGAGGCTCCTCGATAAGGTCGAGGGTGAGTCGGGCCTTGAAAAGCTTCAGGGGATCAGGGGCAAGGGTTCGAACCAGCCGGGCGATTTCCTCTTCTTCGACCATGGACTTTTGTATCTTGAGAGACGTGGCAAGATCTTCAATGGCTTTCCGATAACGAGCGTTGAAGTCTTCGCTTTCCTGCTGATGGATGAGGATCTGTTCCAGATGTTGCCAGGTGTTGAGCTTTTCGGGTCTTCGCTCTTGAGTGGCCCGGTTCATTTCGCCGCGCACAAGGTTGAGCAGAGCGCCGGTGTCCTTGAACCTTCCAAGGGTCCTTTGAAAGAGGTTGTTGAAAATAATGGTACGGCCGCCGGTTTCACTCAAAGCCTGGATAAGAAGGGATAAGAGTTCGTGCTCGGGCATTTTGTCGATCAGGTCCTGGATCACACCCCTGTCGTCTCCTTCCATCACCTCAGGGGGTGCGGAGCCCAGGATAGCGATGCGCACTTCGGGTCGAATTGACTGCAGGATCAGGGTGACCCTTTCTGCAAAGGCGCCTCGCTTTTGTCCATCGATGCTTGCCAGGGATTTGCTGATGTTCTGCAGGAAATTGCCGATAACCTGGCCCCGCTGGGCCGCAGAAATGCCTTTCACGTGATTCTTGAGGTCCCGGTCCAGTTCGGCCAGGCTCCGCTTGAGGAAATCCGCGTCCTCTGCAAGAAGGAGGAGTTCTTTCCCTCGATCGGCGCTGAGATGGGAGGCCCCTGCTATGGCAGGACGAAAGATCAGTTGTCGCCAGATTGCGGCTTCTTTTTTCCCTTGAATGAAATGGCTCACGACGGATTCCACGCCGGCGAAAACAGAGTAATCCAGGATGCCGAGCTTGATGTGCCGGATGTTCTCACGATGAAGAGCCGTGACAATCTCTTGCCCTTGCCCGGGTTTTGCGCCGGCAAGGATTTCTACAAAGGACTCTATATCTTGAAGGGTCGATTCTTTTTGGATGATGAGATGAGAAATCCCCATGGAATGGAACAGGTTGACGAAATCCCGTCCATGAACATCGCCGACCTGGAAGAAGGCGTCTTCGAGAAGAAGGGAGTCCTTGGCAAATCCGATAAACAAGAAATTGCCATCCTCCCTGGCCGTTTGGAACTGATCATACAAGCGCTTGGCATTTTGTCTGAAGAGGGCATGACCGCTGGAATAGAGGCGCCCTGCCTTGAGGGCGCGCATAAAGACAGCGATGAATTCCTGCACGCTCCCAGGAAGAGGCAAGGATTGGGTCATCTTTTCCAGAGGCATGCTTTTTCTCCAAAAAAGCGGTTTCCCTTTGCTTTGACCGAAATAAAATATAGGAATGTGTGACTCATGTCAATTGTGGGAAAGGCCCAAATGTGATAAAAAGCAAGACTGATTCCGGAATGGAGGGTGAAAGAGGAGAGACCGACAAAACAGCCGTGGTGACAGGAGTGAGCAGCGCCGTAGGCCGTGAGACAGCGGAAAGACAGGCCTGGCCGGTCTGAAGGTGTGAGCAATGCAAAGAACCGAGGCGGGGCATGTGACGGAGGAAATGACCGAATTTTTCCCGGCCTCCGCCCCCAAAGGTTTCCTGTCTCCCGAAGTGCTCAAAATCGTGGCCGGCCAGATGGTGAGATACATTGCCAAGCAAATGGAGCAGGAATCAGAAGTCAGTAACCAGTAATCGGTGATCAGAAGCCGGTGAGCAGTAAGAAGAAGCTCATGAGTTCATAAGTTCATGAAATCTGCTGAGGCCTATTCCATATGAGTTTTTGAACTCGTTCAAAGCGTTCAAGTCGTTCAAATCATGAGTAGGAGCAAGCTCCCGCTTGCGATTCCATTCGTAGGGCAGCCCACCCTACTGGCCTTGAACCCTGAACTTTGAACCCTGAACCCTGAACCTTGAACCCTTAATCGCGAAGGAGAGCCCTATGTTTTTTGAACTGCGTCAGTATCGGATCAAGAAAGGAAAGATGAAACGGTGGGTGAAACTCATGGAAGAAGTCCTCATCCCTTTTCAGATCTCTCAAGGGATGGTGGTGGTGGGAAGCTTCGTGGGAGAGGAGGAAAAGGACCTCTACGTCTGGATCCGTCGCTTTGAAAGCGAGCAGGAGAGGAAAAAACTCTACAAAAAGGTTTATGAGAGCGAGACCTGGAGCTCGGCAATCAAACCTCACGTGGATGAGATGCTGGATCGCGAAACCATGATCATTACGCGCCTTCTGGCAACACCGAAGTCGGTGATCCAATAATCCTTGACGGCTTTGTAAAAAGTCCCCCGAGTTGTCACTCCCGCGAAGCCTGTCCCCGAAGGTGGTAGTCGGGGAGCGGGAGTCCCGAAGTGTTTGAAAAGACTGGATTCCCGCCTCCGCGGGAATGACAGAAAAAGGCATTTTCCGACTTTTTGCGGGACCATCATCCTTGCGGGGAGAAAAAGGAGGAAGCGATGAAAGGCGTTGTTTTAAGGTGGCTCATTCTTACGCTGGCCATTATGATTGCTGCTTACCTCATCAAGGGGATCGCGGTCAAAGGCTTTTCGAGCGCCCTCCTTGCAGCCGCAATCCTGGGGATCCTGAATGCATTTTTTAGACCTATTCTCATTATCCTCACCTTGCCGATCAACATCCTGACCCTGGGTCTTTTCACCTTTGTCATCAATGCCATCCTCCTCATGATGGCTTCAGGCGTGATCGGCGGATTTGCAGTGCAGGGCTTCTGGCCGGCTCTGCTCGGATCTCTTGTCATCAGCATCATAAGCTGGTTCCTGAGTTCTTTCATCAACGAAAAGGGCAGGGTGGAGTATATTGACCTTCGAAAGCGCCATGACGGAAGGTGGGAATAAAACGCCCCTTTACGCAAGGTGGACGTCGGAATTAAGTGTTGACACGGCTGCAATTTTCTCTATATTTTTTCCAGGCTTTTTGGAGCGTTCGGAACTGTTGTTTCCGGCCGGTTTAGAGTGAGGGTTTCACCCCTTGCTCCTGCCGGAAAAAGAGGATGGATAGAAACGGCTTCCCCTTAGAGTGACAGGCCGAAGAGGGGAGTTTTTCAGGAGAGATTCATGATAGTTGGCGCTATGCTGATGTTAGGGGTGGGAGCGGCTTGCGGGCTGATCCTCAGTGTTGCATCGCGGGTGTTCTACGTCGAGCAGGATCCTAGAATTGAAGAAGTGGAAGGGGTTTTGGCAGGGGCCAATTGCGGGGGATGCGGCTTTGCAGGGTGCAGCGCGGCTGCAGCGGCCATGGTGGAAGGCAGGGCCAAACCCAGCGCGTGTATTGTGGGAGGACCCGAAACTGCAGCCCATGTCTCGCAGATCCTTGGCGTTGCCATAGGAACCGCAGAGGCGCCTTCTGCAGAAAACCCTTGTGCGGGCGGCCACAGGGCCCCCGTGAAGTATCTTTATGAAGGGGTGAAGAGTTGCAGGGCCCAATTCATGCTCTATGGTGGCCGGCGCCTTTGCGAAATAGGGTGTCTGGGCGAGGGCGATTGTGTGAAAGCCTGCCTTTTCGGGGCAATCCGACTGGGGTTTGATGGGTACCCTGTGGTGGATAAAGACAAATGCGTGGGATGCGGCGCCTGCGCCAGGGTCTGCCCCAAGGACATTTTGCAGGTCAAGACGCCTTCCGAACGCCTTCTGCAATTCAACGAGGAGGATGAGTGCCTGGCGCCCTGCCGGCAGACTTGTCCTGCAGAAATCAACATTCCCCTGTACATCGCCCAGATCAGGGGGGGCGATTACGAAGGGGCCGTGAACACGATTCGGGAAAGAAACCCGCTCCTTCTCTCCTGCGGACGCGTGTGCCCCCATCCCTGCGAAACCAACTGCCGAAGGGGCATCGAGGATGAGCCCGTATCCATCAATCAACTCAAACGCTTTGTGGCCGACTATGAAATGAATTCAGGCAAGCGCTTTCCCATAGCGGTCGCGGCCCCCACGAATCATCGGGTGGCGGTGGTGGGAGGGGGGCCTGCCGGGATCAGTTGCGCCTACTTTCTAAGAAGGCTTGGCCATGAAGTCACGGTTTTTGAGGCCATGCCCAAACTGGGGGGCATGATTCGCTATGGGATACCCGAATACCGGCTCCCGAAGAAGGTGCTGGACTGGGAAATCGAGGGCATCATCAACCTCGGAATCAAGGTGCGCACCAACGTTGTCTTCGGCCTTGATTTTGACCTGACTTCCCTTGTGGCTGCAGATTTTGATGCGGTGTTTCTGGGCATCGGAGCATGGAAGGATTCCCTGTTGCGGGTCGAAGGGGAAGACATGAAGGGGTGTTATACGGGCATTGACTTTCTTTCCAGGACCGCTGCAGGGGAGACGATTCCCCTTGGACGCACCGCCGTTGTCATCGGGGGTGGCAATACGGCCATCGACTGCGTTCGGACCCTGATCCGGCTGGGCGTGGAGAAGGTCAGGATCGTTTATCGCCGAACCCGCAGTGAAATGCCCGCGAATGTAGTCGAGATCGAAGCGGCCGAGCACGAAGGGGTTGAATTTCTTTTCCTTTCCGCTCCGGTTTCCGTGAAAGGGGACGGGGAAGGCAAGGTGACGCACCTGGAATACCTGAGGATGGAACTGGGTGAGCCCGATGCAAGCGGCAGGCGTCGGCCGGTCCCGGTGAAAGGGTCCGAGACCCTCCTGGAGACCGATATGATCATCACTGCCATAGGGCAGGCGCCGGATTTCTCCTTTACCGAGAGAACCCAATCGCGGCTGGCTCAGTTGAAGCTTACTCGTTGGAGTACTGTGGATGTGGACCCCAAGACCCTCCAGTCGAATATTCCCTATGTCTTTGCAGCGGGCGATGCGGCCACCGGGCCGTCTCTCGTGGTCGAAGCCATCGGTGGAGGAAGAAGGGCCGCACGCTCGATCCATCAATACCTGACGGGTGAAAAGTTGACGAGCAAGCCCGGGGAACTGCTGAAGAAACTGATTCCCGAGACCCTCTTCGACCACGTTGAGGGCATTGAGCGTAAACCCAGATCCAAGATGGTCGAACTTCCTGTCCGGGAGAGGATCCACTCCTTTATCGAGGTGGATCAGGTTTTGACGGAAGAAGCGGCCCTGGCCGAGAGTCGCCGGTGTCTTTTTTGTGGACGAACATGCTACACTGCGGAAGCGTCCGCCCGTGATCCGGTAGAGGAGGGCATGCTGAAAACCGGGACTTAGCGTCGTCTGGTTTCTCATCAAAGGCACGGGAATCATTCGGAAGTCGGCGCTGTTTAAGACCCTGGGGGAGGAATAATTATGGCAGGCAGGGATGGAGTCGTGAAGGCGGATGTGTTCGATGGGCTTGAGGAAGAGCAGCTTGCCTCTCTAAGGGAAGGATTCCAGGAACTCACCTACCGCAAGGGGGATAGGATCTTCCAGGAGGGGGATGAGGCCCATCATCTCTGGATCGTGAAAGAAGGTCAGGTGGATATGGGGTTTGAATTGCCGGGCCGCACCGCTTCCGAGGTCTATGCCTTATTAAGCGTTCCTGCCGGCAAGGCCTTCGGGTGGTCCTCTTTTGTGCCCCCGCACAAATACCGGCTCTCGTCTTATTGTTCTTCCCCCATATGCACCGTCCTCCGCCTGGAGAGGGAATTCCTCCTCGGTTGGTTTGAAAGAGACCCGGCCTTGGGATACAGGGTCATGGTCAATCTGGCCTCTGTGGTGGCTGAGCGTTTTAACCGGCTTCAAGGTTCGGCGACCGCCGTCCCCTATGCCCGGGTGAGAATAACGGTTCATCTGGCGACCTGCGGCATTGCAGCCGGAGCGCGGGAGGTGGTGAACGCCCTCGTGGAAGAGATGGCGGAAGAAGATCGGCCCCATATCAAGATGCAGACCTCCGGTTGCATCGGCCGGTGCAGCACGGAGCCCAACGTCACCGTGCAGATCGAAGGCGCAGAACCGGTGATTTATCAAAAGATGAATGGGGAAAAGATGCGTCGGGTCTTCAGGGAACACGTCCTCAAAGGCGTGGCCCAGTCGGAATGGGTTTTGTCCTGAAAAGGCCGGGCCTTAGTTGATGGGAGGCAGGGATCATGGTGAACCTCGACACCCTGGAAAAGGTGGAAGTCTTCAGGAACCTGGATGATCGCAGGCTTTCCGCGCTGAGCGAATGCTGCACGGAGATGGTTGTTCAGAGGGGCGAAGGTCTGTTCAAGGCCGGCGAAGAGGCCGGCCACCTGTGGGCCGTTGTTGAGGGGAGGATAAAGCTTGTGGCTGAGCCGGACTCCACCCTGCAGGAACACGGCGTGTCGGAAACCCAGATATTCGGCTGGCCGAGCCTTTTGCGCTCCCCTATCTACCGGTTTTCCGCATCCTGCGATGCCAGGAGCGCCAAACTTATCCGCATGGACAGCCGCTGCCTGCAAGCGTTGTTTGAAAAGGACCCGGAGCTCGGCTATAACGTTATGTCCGGGTTGCTGAGAGTGCTGGGTGAACGGTTCCATCAACTGCAGGAAGAAGTGGTCAAACGCAGGGGCCAGGACATGATGAACCAGTGGTAGTCTTCCTTGTTCGAAACGTCTACCTCGGCATTGCACGCCATAACTCGCCTCTCCGGGATTCCCCCTAGCACGATAAGCCGGAATGAGGCGGCTGCCTTATCACGTCCCTACAATCTGCATTCCGAGAAAAGCCGCCTTTTTCCATGTCCCGCCCATATCTCGACTTTTAGAAAACCTCGAGTACAGACCAGATATCTGCAATCAGGGCAACCTGAGATCTGTCAGACATATCTCAGGTTTTCCGGACGGCTGATATCCTTCGGGTCGGCAAGGATAACACAGGCGAAAAGTTTGTCGTTCAGCCCCAATCAATGAGCGAATACCTACCGCCGGGCCTAGCTTTTTCCACTACTTGTTCTCATGAAAAAAGCCTTTGTAGTGGAAAAGCGATTGCATCGCAGGAGCGCGTCATGCTCCGCCTGGTCGGCTTCGCGATCCTCTGGGCTTGCACCACTTGATGTAGACGGTTGTCACTGAGTATGGGGATGAGCACGGTACACTGCTCAAGATCCTTCTCACGCTTCTCGACAGTCCGTCGTCTGGAGGCGACGATCAGCTTATGAATGAAGTAGGCTTCAGGTATTGGTATGCGGATGGTGAAGTCTTCGACTTTTGCGGTCTCGGAAAAGCCAGTCAGAATACTGACGAAAGGAAGCGGCAGAGCGTTGATGTTCCATTCCCGAATAGCTACAACGTCGATTTCTCTTCCGCCCGGCCGATGCGCAGTAAATTCGACCTCATACCCCGCAGCCGTAAACTTCTGTATCCCTCCAGCAGTCATGAAGCCGACGAAACCGAGATCGGTGATCACCCGTTCGAGGTCTGCACGCATCTGCTTTTGCGGGTGGGCGAGATGGACGGCGAAGTCAATATCCAGCGTGCGCAGCAGGTAATGAACACCGTACAGTTCCCGGTACAGAGGCATGACCCAACTGCCGATGAGCAAGGAGCGGTCGAAAAAACCAACCTCGCTCAATGCACGGAGCAGTCCGCCAATCTGCGGGGGAAACCGAACGGTGCGCAGGATTTTCACTTCTTAACCTCAGGGCGTGGCAACCGCAGGAGTTTCTCCAGATAGGCGATACGCTTTTCGTAGGCTAAGATTTCCTTCCGGCACTTGTCGCGCTCAGCAAGTTGCCGCTGTAACACCGGCACTTCCGCTTCAGGGATATGGCGATTCACCACACGCCCCTCCTCCCGGGCGACGAGGTAGTGGTAAGCATATTCTTTACCCTTGTGCCTCTTCTTTCTGAGGTTGAGTGAGCCCTTGGGATACTTCGCGGCTTTCTCCGACAGGGCAGCTAGTACCTCTTGGCAGCGCTGATACTCTTCTTTGAGAAGTCCACGAACGGGATTATTCTTTTCCACTACTTTCATGCGATAACGATAACAATGTAGTGGAAAAAGGTAAAGCGCATTCTTCCGGCAAGTGCGATATGGGCTGAGTCAGACATATCAAAGGTTCTTGAGGTGGATGATATTTTGACCCGAGTGGGAGATATCTCAGGTTCGGGGAAGAGCCCTACAGGTCGAAAGTTTGCCACCCCAAAATGACTTCATGGGAGCCTTGGAGAGTGCAAAAAAATCTCTAAAACACCACCGCAGTCCCATTATCCATTCTTAGAAATGGCCTCTGCCAATTCCTTTGGGTGGGCCGCAATGTGCTCCATGATTTCGTTGATCTCTATTTCATCAACTAAATCTAAGGCAAAATGGCTCGCCAAGTAGCAAAAGGCGAATGAAATATGTGGATCATCGAGAATACGCCCTACCGAACCCTTTGACGCAACATAGCTTGATAACGCTGCATCAGTGGCTTTCTTTAAATTTCTCTTCGTACGTTTTACTCCTCTAAATTTTAGGCAAACAGCAGGGGCAAGATGGAAAAGATCTTTTTCCTTGATAGGTTGTCCTGTAAAGGCCCCGAATGGAATTGCCTCCTCAGCGTCACGGTAAGCCTCAGAGATTTCAGCAATCCATTCCAATTTGGATTTCGGTGTTCCTGTTCTCAAGTTTTCCACCCCCCTATAAAGAGTTCTTTGCGCTTCTCGCCCCTGCGCTTTGATGAGTTCTTCGGTCCACCGCCTTTGGGATCTGAAGGTTCTTTTTTGACCCGCCGGAGAAGAGCGCTTCGATAAGCCGGAGCTTCTCTATGAGCCCGGCTTCGTTCACTCGATCTACCTGCTTTTTCTTACTTTCTTCTTCGATGAAATCGCCGTTTCTACAGCCCGACACAGCATCTCCAGCCACTCCTCTGCGTGTCCTTCCACCCCGTTGATAATTCGCTTGCCAGCCGCCCTTCTTCGATTTCGAGGGTATAGCTCTATCAGATCAGACACGCTTTGAGTTGCAGCCTCAGCGGGAAAGTCTGGCGCCCAAGCCAGAGCACCGTCGCACTTTGAAGCCATAGCATTGTAGAGTCCTATAACAATCCCCTGGCAGAGCCGCTCTGCGGAACGCTCCAGACCGGCGTGCACCCTGCGCTTCATATCATTCTGTCTGCCTTCGATGGTCTCCTCGAGAACCTCCCAAGCTGCCTCTCCAGGTTCAACATACCCCCACGGCTGCTTCCCGGCCCGATTTCCCAGAACTTCGAGACCCACACCGAGAATCAGGTCCGTTACTTCCTCAGAGACCGCTTCAACGGATATTTCACTGAGCAAATTGCTTGCGACGTTGTTGGCTTCATCCCGCAAGTCCGGATGGTGAATCAGAATCTGATGCATCACCTCAGCGAGTTCATTGGGGTCAAGGCAGGAGAGGATGTCCTTCCCTTTTCTGCGGGCCATAATTTGCAATTCCTCAATATGAAAAGTGAGCGAATTCCCCGCAGCGATTCGTCCCAGGCTCCTAGTCAAGTCTCAATGGCGATGGACGCACCGACAGGTCCTGTCAGAAATGCGCAAATTCGGTTCTATCGAGACCGCCGGGTTCTTCAATTCGTGCAATTTAGCTGATTTGTCCGATAGGATAAAGTGAAAAGGCTTACCTCTTTCGAGCCCCTTGGAAAAGTTAGACCTATCTCAGGTTTTCTTGCCATCTAATATCCTGGTGGTATGCACCGATATCTCAGCGGGGGCTGCACGGAAAACGGGATGAGAGAAACGCACTTCCCTTTTGGCCCCCGATGAATTAGGTGACCGCGGCAGAAAAATGCCGCCCCTTTTTATAATCGCCGCCAAAATCGAAACCGCGAGCTTACCGCTTTTCGTATCAGACTCCGTCTCATCCCGGTTTCCAGAAATAAACATAAACATTATTGCGATCTTTTATGCTAT
>Ga0209498_1002706_pt1 | contig 10629 bp, 7 predicted proteins | sample WalLakDeSediment_FD_184131 | JGI IMG/M metagenome (GOLD analysis project Ga0209498, IMG submission 184131) | Lake sediment microbial communities from Walker lake, Nevada to study Microbial Dark Matter (Phase II) - Walker Lake 11/02/13 Deep... | ecosystem: Environmental > Aquatic > Freshwater >... | reverse complement strand
CACCGGTACCGTCAGAACCTTCTGTTGACGGCCCTGTCTACCTCAGAAAGACATTTTCTTGGCCGACCCAGATAGACCCGGCAATCGGCTCAGACTTTTCCAGTTCTACAGCTATGACTAACCTCTATGATACCCTGATTTACCCGACCTCTGACGGTTCCTTTGATCCTCACCTGGCAGAGAGTTGGGATATTTCCGAAGATAATCTCACCTATCGTTTTTACCTTGCTCAGGGAGTAATGTTCCACGATGGCTCCGAATTGACTGCTGAGGACATCGTTTTCAGTTTTGAGCGTTTGCAGGCAGTCGGTCAAGGTTTCGCTTATATTTTCAAAGACAGGGTTGCTTCAGTTGAGGCAATTGATGACTACACCGTTGAATTTGTTTTGCCGAAACCATTCGGGCCTTTTCTTTCTACATTGACGAGACTGTATATCGTCAATAAAGATCTTATCCTGGCTAACCTGCAGGACGGAGCGCACGGCGAATTTGGTGATTACGGCACAGGTTTCCTCAATGACAACGATGCCGGTTCCGGCGCATACAAGGTTAAAGAGTTTGATGTTGCCACCCTGCTCGTCATGGAGAAATTTGATGATTACTTTGCCTTTGTTGATCCGCTGGCTCCGGATATTTTCGAGATGATCGGAACTACCGAAGCTGCTACAGTCAGAACCAGTATGATGCGCAGAGACCTTGAGATTTCCGACCAGTGGCAGACATTAGAGGCCTTTCAGTCGTTGGATGAGATTGAAGGCGTTGACATTGCCAGGTGGCCGGACGGTGGTCAGCTTTACCTGATGATGAATACTCAGAAGCCGCCGCTTGACTGCATTCACGCTCGCAAAGCGCTTTCCTACGCTTTTAACTACGATTCGCTTGTCAGGGATATTTACCCCGGGACAGAGCAGGCCAGGGGCCCTGTTTCGAGTGTGCTTCCCGGATGGAACTCGAATGTTTATCAGTATAGCTACGATCTGGAAAAAGCCCAAGAAGAAATGGCTCTTTCCCAGTATGCAGGCCAGTGGGATCAATACCCCATCGAGTATGCCTGGACAGCTGAAGTTGCTGACTTAGAAAAAATTGCATTGATGACTCAGGCCGAAAGCCAGAAGATCGGCCTTCCCGTTGAAATCATCAGTACTCCCTGGATGACCATGATCGACAAGGCAGGAAGTATTGATACTACTCCACACATTATGAGTATCTGGGTATCACCGCACTACGGTGAGGCCGGCTCAATTTTAGAAGCCAAGTACCATTCTTCTAACGCCGGTACCTGGGAGCAGACTGAATGGCTTCTCAATGATGATATTGATGCCATGCTCGAACAGGCTATGGGAACAGTAGATCGTGAGGAGCGATTCGCGATTTACATGGAGATTCAGGTTATGATTGTTGAACTGGCTCCGACTATTTTTGCCTACGATAACATGGAGCGCCATGCTTATCAGTCGTCCTATGTAACCTGGCCGCAGGCCGCTAACCCGATTCCGGTTATGGGCTATAATGTGGTTGCCAGATTTATTCAGGTAGATCCGGTTAAGCGGGCCGAATTGTTAGGAAACTAAATTAAACATAAAGGGTTAAGGGCCCATATTAAGCCCTTAACCCTTTTGTTTTTCATATTACACGGAGGCTTAAGGATGAAACTATCAACCTTCATTTTAAGGCGGCTCGCGCTCTCCATCGTTGTTCTGTTAGGTCTGTCTCTTTTAATCTTCGTAATATCCAGGGTTGTGCCTGGTGATCCGGTAAGGCTCGCCCTTGGTGCTCGGGCTCCACAAGAGGTTGTAGATAAGATTAGTGCTGAGATGCATCTTGATAAACCATACCCGATTCAGTACGTGATGTGGTTAAAGGGAGTTGTTCAAGGTGATTTTGGCACTTCTTTATACACGAGAAGAAGTGTTAGCCAAGATATCAGAGCGTTTTTACCGGCAACCCTGGAGCTTGCCATTTACTCCGGGATTATGATGACATTTTTCGGGATTCTGCTGGGAGTGCTTTCAGTTCAAAATAAGAACTCCTGGGTAGACAATATCGTCAGAGTGATTTCCTATCTCGGGGTAGTGACCCCCGCCTTTATTTTTGCGATCATTTTTGTCTTGCTGTTTGGTTTTTATTTGGATGCATTCCCAATATCCGGCCGACTATCCCCGGGGATTGAGGCCCCGCCATTCATCACTGGGATGATAACCATAGACAGTTTAATTACGGGCAATTTCCGGGCATTTTTTAACGCACTCACGCATCTTTTCCTGCCAGCTTTAAGCCTTGCCATGGCAGGCTTATCTCAGCAGGCAAGGATTGCCCGTTCCAGCATGAGTGATAATTTGCAGAAAGATTATATTCTGGCGCACAGAGCTTACGGCATTCCGGAGCGTAAAATATTTTTCAAATACCTGCTTAAACCATCGTTAATTCCCACCGTATCTATACTCGGACTTGATTTTGCGGCTCTTCTAAGCAATGCGTTCCTGGTTGAGCTTGTTTTCAACTGGCCAGGGATTTCCCGTTATGGTGTTAATGCGATCCTGCGCAAAGATCTCAATGCGGTAGCTGCCGTGGTTATTATTTTAGGGATAACATTTGTTGTTGTAAATATTGTTGTGGATGTGGTAGTAGCATACCTTGATCCGAGGATCCGCATGAGGAGGGATCGCAGCAGTGCAATCTAGTACTCCTGATATTAAACAGAGTTTATGGGAAAAACGTAAAGATAATTTTAGCCGTGTATGGTATAAGTTTTCCGGGAATTACCTATCTATTGTCGGGCTTACGATTGTTTTTATTGTAATTTTCCTGGCCATATTTGCGCCCTGGGTTACACCTTACCCTGAGCACAGGGGCGCCTTTGTTGATTTTAGCAACTCCATGCAGCCCCCCAATATTGAACACTGGTTTGGCACAGATGCGGTAGGCAGGGATATCTTAACCAGGGTTATTTTCGGATTCCGGTTTTCCCTGATGATGGGCTTCGTGGTTATTGGTCTTGCTGCTCCTCCGGGGATCGTGGCCGGGCTTGTAGCGGGGTACTTTAGGGATACCTGGATTGATACAGTAATTATGCGGGTTACCGATGTTTTTCTTGCCGTTCCCCCCTTAATCCTGGCGATGGCCATTACGGCGGTGCTTCCACCGAATGTTTTTTATGCCATGATTGCGGTAACGCTGATGTGGTGGCCCTGGTACGCCCGCTTGGTATATGGCATTGCATCTTCCCTGCAGAACGAATTTTTTGTTCAGGCCGCGCAGGTAACGGGCGCCTCAAAAACTTATATAATTTTTAGAGAGATATTGCCCAATAGTATTTCGGCAATATTTACAAAGATGACTCTCGATGTCGGTATCGTGATCATTATTGCCGCCAGCCTTAGCTTCGTCGGTTTGGGAGCTCAGCCGCCAACCCCCGATCTGGGCACGATGGTCTCTGACGGGGCAAAATATTTACCTGATCAATGGTGGGTGACCATATGCCCTGCCGTGGCAATCGTCTTTATTGTGCTCGGTTTCAATCTTTTAGGTGACGGTCTACGGGATATGCTGGCCGTAGAGGAGGTTTAGCAATGACCGGCACCGGTAAAATTTTAGATATTCGTGATCTATGTGTAAGCTATATGACTTACGAGGGCAAGCTGAAAGTGGTTGATGGTTTGAATCTGGAAGTAAGATACGGGGAAAAGGTCGGGCTGGTCGGAGAAACAGGCTGCGGGAAAACTACCACGATGCGCGCGATTCTCGATATTCTACCGAAGCCGGCGGGCCAGGTAGACAGTGGAGAGATTATATTTAAAGGCAAGGATATCACTAAAATGAAGAGCAAAGAAATAGAGCGTATTCGCGGTATTGATATTACAGCAATTTTTCAGAACCCGACAGCAGCCTTAAATCCGGTCTTTACGATCGGGCAACAGCTTTTTGATGTAATCAGGTCTCAGGAAAAACGGAAAACAGGTAAAAGATTGTCCGAAAAGGAGATTCAAAAAAGGGCGGTTAAAGCGCTGACAGAAGCAGCCCTCCATGACCCGGAAAGGTTGCTGACAAACTATCCCGTGCAGCTTAGCGGGGGGATGAAACAGAGGGTTTGCATCGCGCTGGCAATGGTTTCAGATGCCGAAATGTTAATTGCCGATGAGCCGGGCACGGCTCTGGATGTTACTATTCAAGACCAGATCCTGAGGCTATCCATGTTTCTGATGACGAAACGGAATACTGCAACACTATATATCGAACATTCCCTGGGAGTAATCAGGGAGTGGATGGATCGTGTTTATGTTATGTATGCGGGACGGACAGTTGAGGTGGCTAAATCTGCAGACATTTTCAGATCTTCCCAGCACCCTTATACCCGCGGGTTGTTGGAAGCGGTTCCGAAGTTGACAGGGGGGGGGATAGCAAAGGGAATTGCCGGACGCGTTCCTGAATATATCCGGCCGCCAACTGGTTGCAGGTTCCATCCGCGTTGTGATTATCGTATGGATATTTGTTCCAAGGAAAGGCCCCCCTATTTTGATTTGGGAAATGAGCACAAAGTTGCCTGTTACCATGTAAAAAAGTGATCTAAAGCGATCAGTTTGTATATGCCATTAGGTTGCAGTGCTTCATTATCAAGCCTGATCGGGATTATCTTATCACGGCAAAATAGAGGTGCATAAATTGGGAGAAATACTCAGGATAGAAAACCTGAAAAAACACTTTCAGACAGCCCAGGGGCTGGTTAAGGCCGTAGACGGTGTCAACCTTTCACTGAACGCGGGCGAAACGCTGGGCCTTGTAGGTGAGTCGGGTTCGGGAAAGAGCACTGTGGCCTATAATGTTGTCGGAATCTACGGGGCCACATCTGGAAAAATTTTGTTTCGGGGCGAGGATATCTCCATGGGTACCAGCCGTCGTCCGAAATCGCTGAAAAAAGATATACAGATAGTTTTTCAGGATCCGGGAACTTCCCTGAACCCCAGGCACTACATTCACGAAATCCTGGCCATGCCGCTGCGGGTTCACCGTATTGTGCCCGAACACGAAATAACAGCCAAGGTCAAGGATCTTTTAGATCAGGTTCAGCTTCCGGCCAGTTTTATCTTTAAACACCCGCTGGAACTGGGCGAAGGTGAGAAACAATCGGTGGCTATAGCCAGGGCGCTTGCCGTTAACCCTTCCCTAATTGTTCTGGATGAACCTACATCAGCTCTGGATGTATCAATGCAGGCCAAGGTAATTAATTTGCTACTTGACCTGCAAAAAACTTACGGTTTTTCATATCTTTTTATAACTCATGACCTCGGAGTTATGAGAAACGTGGCTAACCGCATTGCGATTATGTATCTTGGCAAGATTTGTGAGGTAGCTCCCGCAGCAGAATTCTTCCAGGGACCCTTGCATCCATACACACGAATGCTTATATCATCAGTGCCGGTTGTTTCTGAGGAAGAAGAAAAGCTCAGGCCGGAAAAAATTGCTTCACGCGGTGAAATACCGAGCCCGGTCAATGTTCCCAGCGGCTGCGGGTTTCACCCCCGTTGCTGTGACGCCACTGAGGAATGTACCAGCGCCATACCGGAAAAAATTGATGTTGACCAGAACCATTATGTATACTGCCACAAGTTTAAGAATCACGAGAGCTGAAAGGTAAGCGCTATAGAGCCAGAGTAAAAAAGCAGCAGTACTTAAGTTGACGCTTGCCTACTTCAAACCGTACAGGAGGTATGATCAATGTCAAGGCGGATTCTTTTTATCAACCCTGTAGGAACAGACATGTTTGATGCACCTGTTAAGGAAATTCTCGATGCCAAGAAGATGCCGGATACCGAAGTGGATGTAGTTTCTCTGAAAAGGGGGCCTCAGCATCTTGAATATCACTACTATGAAGCTTTGGTAATGATGGATACATTAAACGTAATTAAACAGGGCGAGAAGGATGGATATGACGCAGCGGTAATTGGCTGCTTCTACGATCCGGGATTACGGGAGGCCAGGGAGATCACCGACCGCATGGTGGTAACTGCTCCCGCTGAAGCCTGCATGCATATTGCCACCACACTGGGTGATAAGTTTTCAGTCATTGTCGGGAGGCAAAAGTGGGTTCCGGCGATGAAGGAGAATGTTTACAAGTACGGCTTTGGGGATAAGCTGGCTTCATTTAAACCGGTCGCCTTGGGGGTGCACGACTTCCACCGGGACGAGCGGGAAACGGAAAGGCTTCTGAAAGAGGCGGCAAAAGAGGCCGTGGAAAAGGATAAGGCAGAGGTGATCATTCTTGGCTGCACGATCCAGTTTGGTTTCTACAAGGAGCTTCAGGAATATGCCGGGGTTCCGGTAATCGACGCTATCCTCGCCCCGCTTAAATATGCGGAGTTCCTGATCGAAATACGGCAAAAATTCGGATGGTTACACTCCAAGCGTTACGGGTTAGAAACACCCCCTGCTTCGGAGATCAAGGAATGGGGTCTGGCCCAGCAGTATGGTTTTGGCGACCTCTGGGAATAGCAGGGCTAGGGACAGCTCAGTTGTTCCGAGCTGGTTTCAACCCTTGATGATGCTATGCTGCTTTACATGCAGGGCTAATATAGAAAGGAGAAAATATGCTAAGAGTAGCGACTGACATAGGTGGTACCTTTACCGATCTTGTATATGTTACCCCGGATGGCGAAGTGAAAGCTGCGAAAAGCAACACTACGTCAGGAGAATTTGAAAAAGGTGTTATTGATGTAATTGAAGCCAGCAATGTTTCACCGAGTGAATTTATTTCTTTTGTTCATGGGACTACGATTGTAATCAATGCAATCACAGAAGGGAAGGGAGCAAAAACCGGTTTAATTACAACCAGGGGTTTTCGCGATATCCTTGAAATCGGGCGAGGAAGTCGGCCGGATTTTTTCAACCTGGAATATAAAAAACCAAAACCATTTGTTCCGCGTTATTTGCGACGTGAATTAACAGAGCGGATTAACTACAAGGGGCAGGTATCAACCCCCTTGGATTTAACTGAGCTTCCCGCTATCCTGGATCTTTTTCGGGCAGATGGAGTCGAAGCAATCGCCATCAGTTTTATCAATTCATATGCCAACCCGGAGCATGAAATCAAAATCCTTGAAAAAGTCACCGAGTTATGGCCGGATGTTTCCGTAGTGGCTTCGCATCAGATCACCAGGGAATGGCGCGAGTATGAAAGAACAAATACGGCCGTTTTATCAGGGTATGTTCAGCCTATAGCCCACTACTACCTGGATCGACTGACCAGCAGTCTTGCCGAGGCTGGTATGCGCTGCACGCCCTATATCATGCAGTCTAACTGCGGTATTGATACAGTAAACAGTGCACGGCAAATTCCCATTACCATGATTGAGTCCGGTCCGGCCAGCGGAATCTGGGGCGCAGCAGCACTGGGCAAACTGGTTGGAGAAACGGAAATAATTGCTATTGATATTGGCGGCACCACAGCCAAGTGCAGCCTGATTACAAAGGGTGAAATTAAGTTAAACACCGACTATAATGTTAATCGAAGCAACGTTTCAGCAGGTTATCCGGTAATGGTGCCGGTTGTAGACCTGGTTGAGATTGGTAACGGTGGCGGTTCAATAGCCTGGATAGATGATTATCAAAGGATGCACGTCGGACCCCAGAGCGCTGGTGCGGATCCTGGCCCGGTTTCCTACGGCATGGGTGGTACCGAGCCTACTCACACCGATGCATTCCTGGCCCTGGGCGTTATTAATCCGAATTATTTTTGTGGTGGAACGCGTGTAGCCGATATGGACGCTGTAGGTAAGGCAATGAGCAAGCTTGCTGCCGATCTCAAGGTAAGTGAGCAGGAGGCCGCTCATGGTATTGTTCGTCTTGCTACTAATAACATGGTTAATGCGATCAAGTTGATTTCAGTCAATAGAGGGTTCGATCCACGCGACTTTACATTAATGGCTTTTGGTGGTGGCGGCGGATTGAATTCTTACACTTTGGCCAAAGAATTAAACATCAAAAAAATGATTATACCCAAACTATCAAGTGTTTTTTCAGCATGGGGAATGTTATTAAGTGATCTCAGGCGCGATTATTTACTTACTAAAATCGTTGAGGTCAAAGAAGAAAATAGCAAACAGATTGCCGAATCATTTATGGCTTTGGAAGCACAAGCAATTGAACAATATGTTGAAGAAAAGATTGAAGAGTCGCGGATATCATTTCGCCGTTTTGGCCGGTGCAGATATCAAAACCAGGAACATACAGTTGAAATACCTTTTCACGGAGGAATAATTTCTGCAGATGAGATTAAAACAATATGTGAACGATTCCACGAGCACTACGAAAGAGAATATACATATCGACTTGATGCTCCGGTAGAATTAGTCTGTTACCACCTGATTGCCATTGCAGAAATGGATAAGTTAAAGCTGGAAAAGGCTTCAACAAAAGGCCTTAAGATTGAAGATACGATCAAAGAGAAGCGGAAAGTAGACTTTGTTGAATACGGCATTCATGATGCTGTAATCTACGACGGTAATGTTTTTGAGCCCGGAATGAACTTGAATGGCCCGGCAATTATCGAGGAATCGGGAACAACTATAATAATTCCGCCGAACTTTAACTGCTACATAGACGATTATGGGAATTACCGGATTAATATAATTGAGGAAGGAGAATAATTATGACAACTCACCAGTATGATCCAATTACCTCAAATATTATTCAAAACTCTATTCAGGCTGCCGCTGATGAAATGTTTGCTGCTTTTCGGCATACCGCTATGAGCGCAATTATTTATGAAGTGCTCGATATGGGGGTTGGAATTACGGATAAAAATGGCGAGCTGGCCAGCAGTGGCGCAGGAATTCCGGCCTTTGCCGGGCTTCTGGATAAGTCCGTATTTTGCATTTTTAAGAAATTTAATAAGCCGGGCGACATTAAGCCGGGTGATATTTTTATTACCAATGATCCCTATAACGGCGGGGTAACCCATCTTAACGATGTTGTCCTGGCCATGCCAGTTTTTATTGAAGGTGAGCTTGTTGCATGGGCTGCCAATATGGCCCATTATAACGATGTTGGTGGGGCGGTTCCAGGCAGCATGTCAAATGATGCAACAGAAATTTTCCAGGAGGGTTTTATTCTTTCGGCAATAAAGCTTTTTTCGGAAGGGAAACCAATCCAATCAGTATTTGACATTATGACCTCCAACTGCAGGATGCCTGATTTTCTAACCGGAGATTTATGGGCCGGTATTGCATCACTGCGTGTGGGCGAGAACCGTATTATGGAAATATGTAATAAATATGGAAAAGAAGTTTTTTTACATGCTATAGAGGAATACCTTGATTATGCTGAACAAGTTAGTCTTGATGCGATGAAAGAGATTCCCAATGGCAAGTACTCTCTCGTCGAAGAGCAGGATAACGGTCAGTTCTACAAGGTGACAGTCGAGGTTACTGATAATGAATTTATCGTAGACCTGCGAGACAACCCTGATCAGGACAAAGGCCCCTTTAACTCCAGCCGTGACGGCACATTAACCATCTGCCAGTTGGCATTTAAAGGTGTAACATCATCAGATAAGATGTCTAATAGCGGAACATTCAGGCCGTTGAAAGTTTTAACGCGCCCAGGCTCTATCTTTGATCCAAAGTACCCGGCTGCTCAAGGTATTTATTATGAATTAACGGTAAGATTATCGGACTTGATTGTCAGGTGCCTTGCCGAGAAACTGCCGGAGCGTTTGCCTGCGGGAAACTTTTCATCAGTATGTGGAACCCTGTTTGGAGGGATACACCCGGATACCGGAAGGACTTATGTCGTTATTGAGCCAGAACTTGGCGGTTGGGGTGGTTCGGCCAGATCAGACGGTAATTCCGGGCAATTTAGCATGATGCATGGGGAAACATACAATTGCCCGGCTGAAGTTGCCGAAGCCCGGTACGGGGTAACTGTAGACTACTTGAGCTTTCATGATGAGGATGGTGGTGCAGGACAGTTCAGAGGTGGCAAAGGGGTAAGAATAGATTATCGGATTAGATCGGACAATGCATGGCTGACTGTTTCATATACTCGCTCGAAGTTTCCGCCCTGGCCGTTGGAAGGTGGCTGTGAAGGTTCGCCCAACTATATTTTAATTGTCCGGGCCGATGGTAGCACTGAAAGATACTCCGTTGTTAGCGGGCTGACTTTGAATACTGATGATGTAATTAGAATTATGACAGGTACAGGAGCCGGATGGGGCGATCCATTGAAACGCGATACCGAGCTGATCAAGGATGATATTAAAAACGGGTATGTCACCTTAGAACAGGCCAACCGTTATTATGATTATGAAAACAGAATAAAGGGTTAAACTTTATTCTAAGACAGGGGCTTATTAGTCAGCATAGCTCATAGGGTTAATTTTAATCTGACTCAGGAAAGGATATAAGTATGCAGGTTGAAGATCGCATTAAAAAGTTGCAGGGTCGCATGTCGGAAAATGGAGTAGATCTTGCAGCCATCAGTCCGACATCCAATATGCGTTATTTGCTGGGGTTTTCCCCCTATGCAGATGAGCGTCTATGTGTTTTGCTGATCAGCGCAGATCAGGTCTCCATGATTGTACCAGGTCTGAACGCTGAAGAGATTGCCGCTTACACTGCAGTTCAGCTTATCCCCTGG
>Ga0209498_1002705_pt1 | contig 10629 bp, 6 predicted proteins | sample WalLakDeSediment_FD_184131 | JGI IMG/M metagenome (GOLD analysis project Ga0209498, IMG submission 184131) | Lake sediment microbial communities from Walker lake, Nevada to study Microbial Dark Matter (Phase II) - Walker Lake 11/02/13 Deep... | ecosystem: Environmental > Aquatic > Freshwater >... | reverse complement strand
ATCAAGGGTGACGCCGATGGACTGCCGGAGTTCGAGAGGATTCTCAAGCTGGACGAGAGCCTGCTCCGTTATCTCCTGGTCCTGAACGAGGGCGAGCCCACCTCCGGCATGTCCATCCTCGCTCCCCGTCCGCCCATAACGCACACCGCCCAGGACGATGACGACGATGACGACGAGGATCTCCCGGAGGAGGAGGACCTGGAGGACGACGACCGAACCAGCCCGCCGGAGTTCGCCGGGGGCCGGGGGCGTCGCCGCCGGGTGGAAGGCCCCCGGATCCAGCTCCTGAATTACAAGGACGTCTCCACCCTGTCCCGCTTCCTCACGGAATCGGGGAAGATCCTGCCCCGCAGGACCACCAAGGTCACGGCGGCCTTCCAGCGGCGGCTGGGCTCGGCCATCAAGAGAGCGAGATACCTGGCCCTTCTGCCCTACATCAGGGACCACGAGGCCTAGGTCGCCAATGGGGCCCACCGCCGCGGCAGGGTCGAAGGGGTGGCTTCGGGCCGCGGGCCTCTTCGGGGTCCTGGGGGTCTTCTCAGTGGGCAGCTCAACCCTGCTCCTGGCCGCTCCCCTGGGCCTTCTGATCCTGGGTTTCCAACCCCGGGGGCTTGCCGTCCTGGCTGTGGGGGCGTTGGCCGTGGTGGTCTTTGTCGGTGGTGATTCCTCGTCCGGGCTGTGGTATGCGGAACGAGGGTGGGCCCTTATCCTGGGGGGGTGGTTCCTGGCTCTGACCCTACGCTGGCCCCACAAAGCATTTCTGCCACGGGGACTCGGGGCAGTAGCGGGGGCCTTCGGTGTGGCGGCCCTGCTCTTCAGGGTGAGGCCGGGGGACTGGGCCGTGCTGGATTGGGCCGTCTCGTCCAGGATGGAAGCGGGAATGAGCATGGCCCTGGCCATGATGCGGTCCGGCCTTGGCTCCGAAGCTTTTTCGGGGGCCTTCGAGGCCACGGCTCTGGAGATCATGGCCCTGCAGGGGTCCGTGTTCCCGGCCCTCCTGGGGCTAGCCTCCCTTGCAGGGCTCGGGCTGGCGTGGTGGATGTTCGTCAGGCTGAACCGGATTCCGGAGGAAGGAGTCGGGCCCCTTCGGGACTTCCGCTTCAACGATCAGTTGGTTTGGGTGTTCATCCTGGGTGTGGTGGTGCTCCTGGGGTCGTCGGGGCTTCTGGAGCGTGTCGGAACCAATGCTGTGGTGTTCATGGGGGCTCTGTACGCCCTGCGCGGGGCGGCGGTGGTCCTCTTCCTGGCGGGTGGGGTATCCTTCCTCGGAGGGTTTCTCCTCGTCCTGGGATTCCTGCTGGTGGCTCCGGTATTCTTGACCGGAGCCTTCGCCATCGGGCTGGGAGACACGTGGCTCGACCTCCGGGCCCGCCTCAAGAGGACCTCCCCGTCCTGAAACCTTAGAGAACGATTGCCAAGGAACGGATCCATGAAGCTCATCCTTCGCCAAGCCGTGGAGAACCTCGGGAATCCCGGTGACATCGTGAACGTGGCGCCGGGGTTCGGCCGGAACTACCTCCTGCCCCAGGGCCTGGCCTACGAGGCCAGCGAGGCCAACATCCGCCGCCTGGAGGAGGAGAAGGCCCAGGTTCAGGAGCGGGCCCGCCGTACCTACCTGGAGGCGAAGCGCCGGGCCTCCCAGTTCGAACACATGGTCCTGACCTTCCACGCGAGAGCCGGGGAGGACGGCAAGCTCTTCGGATCCGTCACGGCAGGAGACGTGGCCGACCGGGCCAACGAGACGGGTCTCGACTTCAAGCTGGAGCGCAGGCAGATCCTCCTGGACGAGCCCCTCAAGGCGCTGGGGGCCTCGAAGGTGGTGATCAGGCTCCATGCGGAAGTGGAGGTTGAGATCGAGGTCCGGGTGGAGCGGGAAGAGGGTTGAACGGCTCCTCCGTCCATCCGGTCCCGAATCCCGAGGCCGACGGTCTCTATCCCGGAGTCGTCCGGGCGGCGGATCTGGCCCTGGACAAGAAGGCCGAGAACGTCCTTGCCCTGGACCTGAGGGGCATTTCGTCGGCCACGGATTTCTTCCTCCTCGCCACGGGGAATTCGGACATCCAGGTCAGGGCCATTGCCGAGCACGTCCTGGAGGGCCTGGCGGCGGAGGGGATGCGACCCCTCCACACGGAGGGCCTGGACCGGGCTCGCTGGGTTCTCCTGGATTTCGTGGACTTCGTGGTCCATGTCTTCCATCCTCTCAGTCGGGACTTCTACCAATTGGAGCTGCTCTGGGGTGATGCCCCCGTCCGGATCTTCTCACCCTAGGAGGACTCCGACCCTTCCGAGGCGCCCACGGGCAGCGCAGAGGGGGAACCGATTGCCCCTCCCCCTTCGCGGACATTACCTTTTCCTTTGAGAGGGGGGTCGGGGGCTCTCCCTGATGAGGTACCCCCATCCCCCAAGTCTTTTCGGGCCCATCCACACACCTGGGGTCTCATGCTCGGCGGAACCGCAAGTTGGCATTTCCTGGATGTGGAGTCGGGACACCTTCCCAATGAGGCCAGCTCCGCCCTGCTTCCCAGAAGTGGGGAGGGCCGGATCGTGGCTCTGGCCGCCACCCCTTTCGCCAGGGCCGGGGGCTGGGCGGGCCGGGCCGTAGTGGCCATCACCACCGCCTGGGCCAGGGAGGGAAGAAGGATCTTCCTCATGGACCTTGGCCTGGAGACCCCCTCTCTGCACGAGGTCCTGGAGCTTCCCAACCAGGAAGGGGTCACCGATGCCTTCCTGTTCGGCGCGTCGGTGCAGCGCATCGCCCGGCCTACCCCGGACGGCGCCATCTTCTTCGCTTCCGCCGGCACTCCCACAGCGAATCCAGAGGAAGTCCTGGGTCATCCCCGGTGGCAAGATCTTGCCGGGGGCTTTTCGGAGACGGATGCCACCCTCCTCCTCTTCCTCCCTACGGAGATCCCAGGTGCGGAGAGCATTCTCAGGTTTGCGACGGATGTGATCTTTCTTGCGGCGGAGGGGGAATCCGCGGACGCCCTCCTGGGGCCGGCCTCCGTGAAGCTCCTGGCGACCCTTGGGCCCCTGGCCTCCCCGCGGGAAGTGGCTTGGGATCCCGGGGAGGCGGAAGAACCGCCAACCCGGACGGGGGTCGCCCCGGACGCCGCCGATCCCGAGGATTTCGAGGGCCGGGAGGCTTCCGAGGCCCCAGAGGCCCCTCCAGGGGACGAGGAGGAGCTTGCCTCCCAGTTCCACATGCCGGAGGGATTCCACCCGGTGGGCCCAAAGAAGGAAGAGGTGGACGGGGTTCGGGTGGATCCGGAGCCCGGCCTTGTGGGGCCGGAGCACGGGTCCACCTGGAGGACGCTCTCCGACACCCTCGACGTTCCGGATTTCGGTGCAGAGTTCGCCGAGCTCCCTCCTCTGGACGACGAGGTGGCGGGGGGCGGCGTATCCGGAAGGGACGTGGGGGATCTTGGGGAGGACCTGGTGTCGGGCCCGGACTTCGGAAGCCCCCCCGGAGAGGTGCGGGGGCCCGGGGAGAGCCCGGAGGTCCACCACGCCGGGTTCCCCGATGCTCCGGAGGAGAGGGAAAGCAGGTTCCGGGAGGAGGAGCCGAAGGCGGCGTCGCCGCGCCCCCGCCTCCGTCGCCGGCCGCCTCCCCGGAAGCGCCCTGTGGGGAGTCTGCTGGCGGTCTTGTTGGTCCTTGCCGCCGTGGCGGTGACGGCGGGCACCGTCTTCGGCGTGTTCTCGCTGCCGCGGTTCGGCATTTTCCAGGGGCTCAGGAACGGCCTCCCGGAGCCGCCTCTTGCCCTTCCGGGTCCCCAGGCGAACGAGCCCATCCTGCGATACTCCCTGGAGCTCTTTCGGTACCATGAGGACGAGATGGTCTTCGCCCGGCAGATGAGGGATGAGCTCCGTTCCCGCCTTCCCGAGTTCCTCTTCGTCCTCACTCCCGACGCTTCCCGGAGCGGGCTGACGTGGGTCCTTCTGGCGGGCCCGGCCGAGATCCTTATCGATGTGGAGAACGTCCGGGCAGCGGTGGGGACCGTCATCACCCGGGAGGACGCGGAATCGTGGCGGGTGCGGGAGACGCCCCGTGCCTTCGTGCTGGGGGAAGCCGGGACGCTGCGGGAAGCACGAGAGCTTCTGGACTCTGCCGAGGAGAAGGGGCTCTTCCCCTACGTGCTTCATGCCACGTTCCCCGGGGGGACCGATGCCTTTCTCGTTCTGGCGGGAGCGTACCAGGGTGTGGAGGAAGCCCGTGCCCTCCAGGCCATCCTCCACAGGCAGGGGTTCGCCGGGGCCCCCCTTATCGAGCGAAGAGGCCGCTTTCCCGGATGAAGCTCAAGGCCCTTCGTCTGCACGGCTTCAAATCCTTTCCGGATTCCACCGAAATCGAGTTTCACGAGGGGATCACGGCCGTCGTCGGACCCAACGGATGTGGGAAGTCCAACGTCAGCGATGCCATCCGTTGGGTTCTGGGTGAGCAGCGTCCCACCGCCATCCGGGGTGCCCGCATGGAAGAGGCCATCTTCCAGGGATCCCTGAAACGCCGTCCCGTGAACAGGGCGTCCGTATCTCTCATCGTCTCCAACGAAGCCGGATCCCTGCCGGTGCCCTTCGAGGAGGTGGAGATCGCGCGGACCGTCTACAGGGACGGGGGGAGCGAATACTCCATCAACCGGGCGTCATGCCGCCTCAGGGACGTCGTGGACCTCTGCCGGGACACGGGCCTGGGCGCCAACGCCTACGCCGTCATCGAAAACCGGATGATCGATGCCATCCTCTCCGACCGGGCGGAGGAGCGCAGAGGCCTCTTCGAAGAGGCGGCCGGTATCGGCAAGTACAAGGACCGCCGAAAGGCGGCTCTGCGCCGGCTCGAGCGGGCCGAGCTTGATCTGCAGCGCCTGGACGACGTCAGCGGGGAAGTGGAGTCGAAGGTTCGGTCCCTGGCCAGGCAGAAGGGGAAGGCCCAGCGTCATCAGGCCCTCCGGGACAGGAGCCTGGCCATCGAGGTAGCCCTGGCAAGGCACCAACTCGGGAGCCTCCGAGGCCGCCTGGATGAAGTGGAGCGGGAACTGGCGGGGGACAGGGAGCTGGGAGAGGGCTACCTGGCGGAGCTTCGGACGGCGGAGACCCAGTTCGAGACCCTGAGGCTCCGACAGGTGGAGGCTGAAAAGGCTCGTGGCGCGGCCGCTGCCAGGATGGAGAAGATCCAGGAGGAGCTGGTGCGCTGGGAGCGGGAGCTGGCCGTGGCGGAGGAAAGGATGGGCCATGCCCGGCACCGCATGGACCAGATCGGTCTGGAGAGGGAGGACGTAAGGGGGCGGATCCGGAAGCTAGAGGCGGAGGCCGAGGCCCTTCGGGCGGCGGAGAAGGCCTCGGGGAGCGAGCTTGAGGCCCTGGCGGTGGAGAGGGACCGGCGGCGTGAAGCGGCCGCCGCCGCGAGGGGAAGGCTTCAGGAGGCGAGAGGAGAGATGGAGGCCCTGGAGGGGCGCCTGAGGGACCTGAGCCGGCAGCAGGCGCACCTTGAAGGGGAAGGAGCCTCCGCGGAGGTGCAGGCGGCGGAGCTCGGGCGGCACCAGGAGCGGCTTCAGAGGGAGCTGGCGGATGCCTCCCGGGCCCTGGCCGATGCCGAGAGCCAGGGAGATCTCTTCGCCGATCGGGTGGCTGGGCTGAAGGGAAGGCTGGCGGAAGAAGAGATGGCCCTGCGGCGCGCCGAGGAGGATGCCTCAGGAGCCAGGGAGAAGCAGGAGGAAGCCCGGGTGGCGGATGCCAGGGCGCAGGAGCGCCTGGCGGGACTGGAAGCCCGCGTCCGGGCCCTGGAGGAGATGGAGCGGAGCCAGGAGGGGATGGAGCCCACCGTCCGGGCCGCCCTGGGCCTGGGAGATCCGGACATCCTGGGTACCCTCGGGGAATCCCTGGCTGGCGAGCCCCAGGTGATGAAGGCTGTGGAGGCGTATCTTGGACCCCTGGCCCAGGGCCTCCTGGTGCGGGATGCGGCCACCGTCCGTCGCCTGCAACGGTGGCACATGGATGAGATGGGTGGCCGGGGGGGACTGATCTTGCTTCCCCTGGATGGGGTGCCTCCCTCGTCATCCAGGAAGGCCGGAAGCCTGGTCTCGGCCCTCCGGCTCCAGGAGCCCGGGGCGTCCTGGGCCATGGGCCTCCTGGCGGGCCTCTCCCTGGTGGATGAGCCCCCCCCTTCCGGAGTCGCCGCGGTGGGAGTGGTCTCCCTGGCCGGTACTTCGGTGGACGAGCGGGGCGTAATCAGGATCGGCAATCCCCTGGGGAGCTCCGGTCTCATGGAGCGGCGAGAGCAGGTGAGGACCCTGAAGGGGGATGTGGACAGGGCTCGGGAGCTTTCCCGGGAGACCCGGGTTCGGCTGGAAGAGGGGGAGGAGGAGGCGCGATCCGCCGGGCTGAAGCTCGAGGAGGCCAGAAGGGGGTGGAGGGAGACGGAGGACGCCCACCGGTCGGCCCTCATGGAGGTACAGGCTCAGGAGGACCGCCGGGCCCGACTCGACCGATTCCAGGAGGAGTTGGCCCGGCAGATCGAGGGCACTCGGGCGGCCCGCTCCCGGGCATGGGAGAGGGCCGGTTCCGCTCGGGGGGACCTCGGGCTCGTCACCCAGGAACTGGAAGGCCTCCGGGAGGAGGAGGAGGGGGCCAGGTCCAAGGTGGTGGAGGCGCAGGATGCCTGGGAAGAGGCCCGGGCCCTGGAGTCGGAGCTGGCGCTGGACGTGGCCCGTAAGGAAGGAGACCGCCGCCGGTCCAAGGAGAGGCTCGGGGACATGGAGGTCTCTCTGGTGGAGGCGACGGCCAGGCTCCAGGCCCTCGGTGAGGAGGAGGCCTCCCTGGGCCGGGGGATGGAGGAGGGGGCCCGCCTTCGGGAGGAAGGCTCCAGGGCCATGGCTCTCCTCTTTCAGCAAAGGGAGGAGGCCCGGGAGGATCTCACCCGGAGGGAAGAGTCGGCGAACCGCATGGCTGAAGCGCTCCAGGAGGCGGACCGCCGGGTCCGAGGGGCCAGGAGCGCGGAGCGGGAGGCCGTGGACCGGAGGCATGGCCTGGAGCTGGAGCGGCAGGAGCTCCTGGGGAACACAGCCAGGGTTCAGGACCGGTTGGAAGGGGAGTGGGGGCGGCCCTTGAAGGTCCTCCTGGCCGAAGCGGAGCCCATCGAAGGAGAGATGGACGATCTGAAGGCGGAGTTGGGCGACATCCAGGAGACGCTGGAGAGGATCGGGCCGGTGAACATGCTGGCCGTGGAGGAGCATCAGGAGGAGAGCGCCCGCCTGGAGTTCCTCCTTGAGCAGAGGGACGACCTGAAGAGGGCCAGGGACGATCTACGGGCGGCCATTCGCCAGATCAACGAGACGGCCACCCGTCTCTTCCAGGAGACCTTCGAGAAGATCCAGGAGAATTTCCAGGCCACCTTCCAGCGTCTCTTCGAGGGGGGGGAGGCCAACCTCTGGCTCGAGAACGAAGAGGATCCCCTTGAGTCCGCCATCGAGATCCACGCCTCTCCCCGGGGGAAGAAGACCCAGAGGATCGATCTCCTTTCCGGGGGCGAGAGGGCTCTGACGGCCCTCAGCCTCCTGTTCGGGATCTACCTGGTGAAGCCAAGTCCCTTCTGCGTCATGGACGAGGTGGACGCTCCCCTGGACGAGTCCAACATCTACCGGTTCCTTCGGCTCCTCCAGGAGTTCAAGGACCAGACCCAATTCATCGTGATCACCCACAATGCCCGCACCATCGAAGCCGGGGATTGGATCTACGGGGTGACCATGGAAGAGCCCGGCGTGAGCCGGATCGTGGGAGTGCGATTGGAGGATGCCCTCAGGGTCAGCGGGTCGGTGGCCTGACGGCCGCCCAGCGATTCCCATTCTTCTCCTCTGCCTCACTGCCGGGCTACCGGTCCTGGGAGGAGGCTCCCCCCTGGTTCGCACGAACGGGGATCCATCCCTCCTCCCGGACTCCTCCCTGCTGTGGGTGTTTCTCGATCCCGGTACATGGGGGGCGCCCGGGCTGGTGGAGGCCCTTGACGAGGTGGGGGCCCGGGTCAGGGTCCGAAGCGAATGGCTGGATGCGGTGAGCGTCGTCGTCCCGCCTGAGGGGGTCTCCCGCCTCCGCCAGCTCCCCGGCGTCCGGGGCACGAGTCCCGTGGGGAGGTTGTCCTTGGAGCTTCTCCCGGAAGGCCCGCTGGGGCCGTGGGGCCCGCCCTGGCCCTCGGGGCCGCCGGAGGTCCACCGCACGTTCTCCGATACCCTCTATGGTGGGCTCTGGGAGGCCATGGAGCTCCTTGACGTTCCGGCGGCCAACGCCATGGGGTTCCACGGGTCCGGAGTCCGGGTGGGGATCCTGGACGGATTCTTTCGCCCGGATCACCTGGTCCTCCGGTCTCGGCCGCCCCTTGCCACGAGGGATTTCGTGGACGACGACGGATCGGTGGTTCCGGAACCCGGGGAGAATCCCGAGGTCGCCTCCCACGGCACGGCCCTGTGGTCCCTGGTGGCGGCGGACCTCCCCCAGGTCCTGCGGGGTGCGGCTCCCGGGGCCGGGATCCTCCTGGCAAGGGTCAGGGGATCCGGAGAGATGGTGACCGCGGACGAGGACCGGTGGGTGGCGGGCTTGGAATGGCTGGAGTCCCAGGGTGCGAGGGTCGTCCTGTCCGGCTTCGGCTTCAGGGACTTCCCGGGCTTCTCCTACGGCATCGGGGACCTGGACGGGAACACCGCCCCCTCCAGCCGGGCGGCGGACCAGGCCGCCAGGAGGGGTGTCCTGGTGCTGGCCCCCGTGGGGAACCGAGGCCCTTCGCCCCGGAGCCTGGAGGCGCCGGCCGATGGGGATTCGGTCCTGGCGGTGGGGGCGGTTGACGCACAGGGTACGCCCGCAGGGTTCTCGGCGTGGGGACCCACGGCGGATGGTAGGGATAAACCGGAGCTCCTGGCCCCGGGGGTGGGCCTCACGGCTGCTTCCGCTGCCAGCGGTGAGGCCCTCCAGGCGGTCTACGGCACGGAGTTCGCCGCGGCGCTCCTGGCTGGGGGCACGGCCCTCTTCGTGGAGGCTCATCCGGCCCTGGGACCCATGGAAGCCCTGGAGGCCCTCCGCCTTTCCGCCTCCGGGGAGAACGGCAGGCCGATGGGAGTCCCGCAGGTGGCATCGGCCATCGTGTTTCCCGGTGGCCTCTCCCCCTTGCCTCTGCAGGAGGTCACCGAGGGGGGCCGCCTCACCAGCCTGGCCCCCCGGTTCGAGTGGCATACCCCGGCCATCCACTCCCTCGGCCTTCCCGTCACCTTCCACCTGGAGCTCGCCAGCGATTCTGCGTTCCTGGACCTCGTGGTGAGGGACTCGGTGGTGGGTACCTACGCCCGGAGGCTCCAGGCTCCCCTTCCTCCCAGAAACACCCTGTATTGGAGGGTCACTGCCCGGTCCGTCCAGGGGATCCGGAGGGCCACGGGGGCCCAGGGCCCCGTGGAGGTCCCCTCATGGATCTCTCTCGACGTCCTCAACGATCCCGGGGGAGAACAGGTGGGGGACTCCCTCCCGGAGTTTCGGTGGACGGCTGTGGACCTCCCTCCCCCGGCAGGGCCCTTCACCTTCGATCTGCAGATCCTGGAGGACAGGGCAGGAGAGATCCTCCGCAACCACGAAGGCTTGCGGGACCATCGTTTCCGACTGAGCGACCCCCTTCCGTTCAACGTTCCCCTGCGGTGGCGGGTCATCGCCCGGGCCCGGACGGGCCAGGCCGACACGGTGACCAGCGCCGGACCCTTCGTGGTCACCGGGGAGGCGAGCCCACCTCTGACCATTCTCTACCAGAACTTCCCCAACCCGTTTCCCGATGCGGAGACCGGGACATGGGGAACCAGGATCTGGTTCGACCTGGCCGGTACCTCCGCGGTGGACCTGGCGGTCTACGATCTGAGGGGACGTCTGGTGCGGCGCCTGATCCCGGCTCCCGGCTGCGGGCCCGTGGAGCTCCCGCCGGGGCTCTACGGCCGGGACACGGGCCACGGCGACGATCCTTGTGTCACCCTCCATTGGGACGGGAAGGGGGATGGGGGCCGGGAAGCTCCTCCGGGGGTCTACCTCCTCCGGCTGCGAGCCGGTGGGGTGGAGGAGATCCGACGAGTGGTGTACTGGCCGTGAGGCTGTGGGTCCTGGGATCCGGGACCCTGCGGCCGGACCCGCACCGAGGCGGTCCGGCCTTCTGGGTGGAGGCTGGGGAGGCCAGGATCCTCATGGATTGCGGTCCCGGGACCCTGCGGACCCTGGCACGCCTGGGCCTCCCCTGGCCCGGGATCACCCACATCCTCCTCTCCCATTTCCACACCGACCATGTGGCGGATCTGGCCCCCCTCCTTTTCGCCTTCCGACATGGGCTGGACCGGCCCCGGACGGAGCCCCTTCACGTTCTGGGCCCCCGGGGTCTTGGGGAACACCTGCGGTGGCTGGCCATGGCTCACGGCGGTTTCGTCACCGATCCGGGATTCCCCCTGGAGGTGGAGGAGCTCACCTCAGGCGGTTCCTGGTGCCCGGCTCCAGGGGAACCGGTGGTGGAGGCCCGCTCCACCCTTCACACCGATCATTCCATGGCCTTTCGCGTCGGGACCCGGGAGCACCTTCTGGGCTACACCGGCGACACGGGCCCGGATGAAGCCCTGGGTGAGTTCTTCCGGG
>Ga0209498_1002704_pt1 | contig 10631 bp, 9 predicted proteins | sample WalLakDeSediment_FD_184131 | JGI IMG/M metagenome (GOLD analysis project Ga0209498, IMG submission 184131) | Lake sediment microbial communities from Walker lake, Nevada to study Microbial Dark Matter (Phase II) - Walker Lake 11/02/13 Deep... | ecosystem: Environmental > Aquatic > Freshwater >... | reverse complement strand
GGCTCCTCCGAGGACCCAGGGCTCACTTCGCCAGTGCCCTGAAGACGCCGTCGTACTCGACCATGATCTCATCGTGAGCATTCATGGCCTCCGCGAGGTCTTCCGAATGTGGGACGACGCGAAACCCTCCAAGCCCATCCTCAATCCAGTGGAGTCGCTGCCCCGGGGGAATGCCGAGGCGGCGAACCACCTCAGCAGGTACGGTAGTAACGATGGACGCACCCTGGGCCCGCGTAGTGCTGGAGAGCGTGGTCATACTTCCTCCCGGTAGAGTGTCACCATAGTGACACCTGCAATCTACCCTGGTTTCGGTGGGGAGGTCAAGACAGTTCGAGCCTGCAGACGCATTGTTCGAAGATCTCGGGATTTGAGCGATCCTCGTCCACCTCTTCGCCCAGTGCGGACGACGCGGTTCCAACGAGATCTAGAGGTTGCGCGAGTACCTGCTAATAACCTAGTATTTCTCCGGGCGCGCAAGGAGTTGGGGAGCGAGGTGGCGATGGGTGCGGAGGAGGGCCGGCAAATCAACGAAGGGAGTGGGCAGAATATGTCCTGGAATCGGTTGGCAGGAATCGCGGCATTGCTGGTCCTGGCCTGCTGCGACGCGCCTCCCCGGGAGTCCTCCGGCCCCGTCATCGACACGCTGCCCAGCGGGCTCCGTGTGGTGACCAACGTGCCTCCGTGGCTGGACGGCTCCGGCCGGGGGCTGATCCAGGCCACCGAAGAACTCCGCATCGGCGAGGCTCTTTCCGGCGGGCCCGAAAATTTTGGGGTGCTGTCGGGCCTGGAGGTGGACGGGGAGGGAAGGATCTATGTGAGCGATGCCTTCAACCACGAGATCCGGGTGTTCGACCCTGACGGAGCGTTCTCCCATGCGTTCGGAGGAAGGGGTGAGGGACCGGGTGAGCTGGACACACCATACGGGCTGCGCCTTGACCATCGGGGCCGGATCTGGGTCCGAGATCTCCGGAACATGCGCTTCTCCCTCTTCGAGAGGGACGGAACCTTCCTCGAAGTGAGACCCATTCGCCACAGCACGGTAGCGGGTCCATGGCGAGCGGGATTCGACCGCTCGGGCCATCTGCTGGAGTGGGACGTGCTCCTGCCGTACATCATTCACCGTGATGGAACGAGGAGCTGGGACGAGAGGGCCCGGAGCAGGACAGAAACGACGTTCTGGCCCCTCCGGTTCCGGGAGGACGGCCGCCTCCAGGATACCCTTCCACCTCTGCGGTACGAACTTCCCTCAGATTTCTACTCAGGTAGACGGCGGCCCGTTCGAATTCCGCATGTGGAGTTCGCCATCGATGCTCAGGGTTCGCTGTGGTTCGCGATGACGGACAGGTACCAGATCTGGCGCCGGACACTGGAGGGAGACACTCTGCTGACGTTCTCCTTTCCCGCCGAGGCGCTCATGGATGAGTCTCTGGGAGAGCTCTTCTTCGTGGTGGACCGCATCCTGACGGACGAGGCCGGACACGTCTACGTCTTCCCCCAGGCGAAAGATGTCCAGGTGGCTGGGACTGCGGTGGACGCCTTCGATTCCACAGGGGTCTTCCTGGCCCGGGTCCTACTGCCGGTAAAGGTTGATAGGCACCAGCCCCTGGTCCGGAGTGGAGCCCTCTACGGCGTAACGCGGGACACCCTGGACGTGCCCTATGTGGTGAGGCTGAGGCTCCACCTGCCGGGCGGAGGCTGAGGCCCCGGACCGGCCCATTCGCCAGGTCCTTCTCGCCCGGGACATGCGCTCCTGGGCCCGGACTCAACTGGAACGACTCGGTGAATTCTTCGGAGGCGCCAAGGAAGCTCGATCCACCCAACCGCCCATCCGCGGACCAATGGTGCCGGCCACTGCCGTGCGCAACGGCTCGATAGGTCGGTGTCTCAGGATTTTGGGGGTGGTTCTGCCCCAAGGTCTTCTCGTCCCGACAAGCAGGATCGAAGAAGCGAAGTTCCGAGGACCCGGCGTTTGCGACGATGATCCTGCCGTCATCAAGGATCAGAGCGTCCCGAAGAGCGAAGAACTCATACTCCTCCGGCCCGTCCTGCACCCCTAATCTCAGGCGCGGCACAGTGTCGACCTGCCATGCCAGCCCTCGTTCATTCCAAGAGGGCCGTACGCTCTCAACGAGCGTTACACCCATGCTGTCGCGGACCACGGCGGCAGGGGTGCTGTCGCTCCGACTGCAATCCGTGAGTAGGGTACATGCGAGGAGACCTGCCAGTAGTCTTTCGAACCTAACTCTACAGGTCCAAAGGTATGTCACCCAACATAGAGGTTGGCGAACCACGCCCGGGTGCATCGCCGCACCGCCACATGCGGCGGTTCCCGGCTCCGCGTCCTATAGGGGGTGGGAACCGGGCAACCGCGTCCGCTACCTACGGAATGCCAAGGAGGATCTGCACGATCTTCGTGCAGGTCTGCAAGATGGGAGAACTGATAGAGCCGCGGAACCGGCTCAGGCGTTTCGTCGAGACCGAGCGAATGTCCTCGCACTTGATCCAGCTATCGACCGTCAGCCCAGCCGTGCCGCGCTCTACCGGCACATGACTGCGGATCCGCTTGTCACGCTTGGTGATGGGAAGCACAACCACAAGTTCCGCAGGGCCATGGTTGAACTGATCGACCGAAACGATGAGCGCCGGCCTGCTCCCGCCCTGCTCGTGTCCGACCGGATTGCCGAGATCGACATCCCAGACATCGCCCCTGGACGGCTGGGTCGGGGCCATTACTTAGCCGACCCATCGTTGAGGGTGTTGTCCCACAGTTCCCTCTCGGCCAACTCTTCCTCCCACAGGGGCTTGTTCTCGCGGAGCTGGGCGAACGAGGCGTTGAGTTCTTCGAGGAACGTGTGCCGATCATACAGCTCCAGCGCTTCGTGAAGCACCTGCTGGTGTTGCATCCCCCGCCGCTCGGCGATCTCGGCGAGTAGCGCGTGGTCATCCTTCTGAATGCGGGCCGTTGGCATGTCCCCCTCCTCCTTCTGTAGACATTTCAAGCCACGCTTCAGTATACCATCGAGTAGCCTGTCGAGTCAACAGGTGGCGCGAAGGGAATACCCCCATCTATAGGGTTTTGTGGGGACGGGGAAGTGTTGAGACCGTGGTGAAGAGTTGTGGGGCAGAGATGTCGTGAGGGAGACTTCTGCTCCCCCGGGGCGGGGCGGGCCGCGCATCGGCGATTGCGGGCCCACCCCTACCCGCAGCCTGCCCTGAAGCGAATGCGTCTCCAGCCTGGTCCGCCGGGCGCTGGCGTTCCGGCCTCCATTCGCGCCGACCTTTAGATCGACCACCTGTCCCCAGGCGGGTTCTCGTGAAGAGGATGGTCCCATCCATCCCAGGCACGAGATCGAGTCCATTCGCGGCACTCTCCCGTTGACGCTCGATGCGCGAGCCTGCGGCTAGTTGGGTGGCAGGATGAGCCGCCCCTCCGACGGCTCCAAGAACGCATTCGCGGCCCGGAGGATCGCCAAGGCTTGGTCCAGATCGCTGAAATCGACCCGGGAGACAAACTCCTGGGCCCTGTCCAGCATGCGGAGGAAGGGGTCCGCTCGGCCCTGCCTGGTCAGGGCGCGAAGCGCAAGGAGGTAGTCCTCACGGTACACCGTGGGAATGATGATTCGGCAATGCCCCTGTGATAGAAGCTCCGCGTTAGCCATGAGCCGGGCGATCCTGCCATTCCCGTCCAGGAAGGGGTGCACCTCCGCGATCATGAACATCATGAACGACGCCCGCGCGAATGGGTCCGCCAAGGAGCGGAACATCTCGAACCCACGACGTAGTGTGCCGACCACGAGTTCCGGCCGCACGAACTCTGTGGCGCCGGCAAAGTTTGCTGTTTCCTTGAACTCGCCCGGACGCATGTCCGGGCGGGCCAACATGATGGTCTCGTGCCGGCGACGCAACGTCCCTACCAGATCCTCGAAGCTGCCCCGCTTGTCGGCCATGCTCAGCCCCATCTCGTCCCTGCTCGAGACGATCCGGAACGTGCCCAACACGTCGTGTGCGTCTTCCGGCTGATGCTCAGGGATTCGGCCCGCGAACACGATGTCGACCGCTTCTTCGACCCCGAACTCGGTCCCCTCGATGTAGTTCGAGAAATAGGCGTCGACGAACGCGGCGTTGCTGAACGCTGCACCCGACTGACGGGGCTCTAAGCGGGGCGTCGACGGCCAACGGAGTAGCGCGCCGTGAAGCTCTTGGAATAGAGCGAACCTCCCCGGATCGTAGGGCTCACCCCGTGCCCGAGCGACCGCGGCGGGCGAGGTCAAAGGACCTGTCCGGCTGCTCAGAATCGCACCAATGATCCTGTCCAGGTCATCGAACTCCGACTGCGCATCGAGGTCCCGAATGAGAGACCGGGCATCGTCGCGCAGTTCGTTCACTGCCGATTCTCCCGAGATCCGCACGAGCTGCTCGACCCGGCGCTCGATTTCCTCCCGAGGCAGGCTCCGCGATCCGGCGTCGCTGGCCCGCGTCGGACGTAGGCACTCCAACAGCGCTCGCCCCCTTGATGCGAGCCAAAGCCCTCCGACGAATGGCTGGTCGCCTGGCAGAGGGCCCGGGCCCTCGCTCTGACGGATCGCGAGACCCGGCAGCTGCACGAGCCGCTTGTAGCTTCCCACCACGTTCACCGTGCCCTCCTGGGACGGACGGCCCTCGAGGGCGGTTCGGTATCCCACCACGGTCCCTGGGAAGAGAAGACCTACCACTTCCCAGAGATTGCGTTGGATCACGGCCTCGGGCGCGTCCGACACCTGCGCCGTGTACAGCCGCGGGCCGAGCTTGCGAAGCTCGCCGGCCTTCACCCCCCGGGACACCTGGGACGTGATCTCTTCGGCGCTCAGAAATACCGGCGGATACTCGATCCACTTTCTTGCCATGAAGTCGGCCCTCAATGCCGAAAACGAGATATTCTTCCTCTCAATACCCACCATTTGTCATTTTCTTCCGAATAGCCCCTCGCAACCTATAGGAAGGGCCGAGGTCTGCGCAAGGTTTGTGCTGCCAACATGGCCTTGTGGTCATTTTTGTCAGATTTGTGGGCAGGGCGTGCGCCTGTGGGTTGAACGAGGTCTCTCTTCCTCAGAGAAGGGGCGGGCCGGACAGATGGCGGTACCAGAGACGCCGCATGCGCAAGCCCCATCCCGCCTGGGACACGCCCGCCCGGCTCCCGAGTCGACTGGAGCTACTCCCTCGATTTTCCGTGGTGTCGGCGACGGACGAGTGCGACAGGCCGGTTGGTCAGTATCTCAGGACTTCAGGGGCTGCCCGCCTCGACACGTTCCCGTCCCCACAAGAGGAGTCAACCACGAGGCTGGAGCAACCCAGCTGGGGATGGGTAGGCGGGCAGTCGTCTTCAAAACGACCTGTCTTTAACCCCTCCCCTTCAAGGCGAGGGTCCGTTGAGTCTGTTCGCCCACACGTGCGTCAGCCTCTCCGGCAGGGAGTTGGATTTCTGCTCCGGCAAGAGACGGGATCGCTAAGCCATCCTTGGCCCGGCATCCTGCGACCGGCTCCGCCACCACCGCCACCTTCTGCGCGATGGCGTATAGCCTCGGCGTCCCTCTCCTCCCCACGGGGTCGCTCGGCAGGATGGCGAGGAGTCGGTCCGAAGGGAGTTCTGAAGCAGGAAGACCCGGGGCCGACCCGGCGGGGGTGGACCGGCAGGAGGGGTAGGGCGGGACTGATGGCGGGCGAGCCGTGGGCCTCGGTATCCTTGACGACACGGGCTGGCCTCTATAGGGCGGGGCTGCGGCGGGTTTCCGGCAGGGGTATCTTTGGTGCCGCAGCCGATGGGCCAACACCTCCTCCACGCACTCCACTCAGGTCCGTACCTGATGCAGGAAAGCTCCAGAAGACAGGAGTACTGGGCCCGCATCAACCGGGCCCTGGACTACATCGAGGCACACAAGGGGGACGACCTCTCCCTTGAGAGCATCGCCAAGGCCGCCTACTTCTCACCCTTCCACTTCCATCGGGTCTTCCGGAGCCTCATGGGGGAGCCCGTACAGCGGTTCGTCCAGCGCACGCGCCTGGAGCACGCCGCCTTCGTGTTGAGGGCCCACCCCAACGAGCCGGTCGCCCGCATCGCCCGGAAATGCGGTTACGGGAACCCCGCGTCCTTCTCCAGGGCGTTCAAGGCAGCCTTCGGCGCCAGCCCCAAGGAGTGGCGGGCGAAGGGAGGGGAACTGAGCAAGCTCGGCATGATGGAAGGCAAGATCGGCAAAGACGGCCAAGGGCTCGGACCTTATCCTTCAGGTGCGACGATGACGGTCCCGCACCCCGAAGAAAGGAGTGGCATGATGTCCGACGAGCTGAAGATGGAGGTCCGGGTGGAGGATCTCCCGGAGTTGACCCTGGCCTACGTGCGACATGTGGGCCCCTACGCAGGCGATGCGTCCCTCTTCGAGGGCCTCTTCAACCGGCTCTTTCAGTGGGCCGGGCCCCGGGGGCTCCTCCGCTTCCCCGAGACCCAGGTCCTCTGCGTCTATCACGACGATCCCGGTGTAACGGTTGAGGGGAAGCTCCGGATGAGCGTCGCCATCACGGTGCCCCCCGAGGCCGAGGTCTCAGGAGAGGTGGGGAAGATGTCTCTTCCCGGAGGACGCTACGCCCAGGCCAGGTTCGAGCTGACCCCGGACCAGTACGAAGCGGCATGGAACAGGGTGTATGGCGGCTGGCTTCCGGACAGCGGCTACGTGCCCGGGGACGGTCTGGCCTTCGAGCGTTACCTGAGCAGCCCCGGGGACCATCCGGAGGGTAAGCACTCGGTGGAGATCTGCGTCCCTGTGAAGCCACTCTGACCCACTCCGATCCGGTTGGCGCCGGGCAGCTACGGGGCCGGAAAGTCGATCCGCTCCGGAGGCGAGGGGGAAGTCATGCGGCAACGGGCCGGCCCCGGACTATTCCTTGCACTCCACCCGATAGCGTGCGATCTGGCCGGTCGGAACGGCCTGGGGGCCGACGCTGATGCTGCCGGCCACCACCAACTCCGATCCCACCATGACGGAAGTGGTGCCCCCGAAGTCGAAAGGACTCGGCAGCTCCCCGAGGAGTCGGATCTCCCCCTCCTTCTGGCGCAGGAGACGCAAGACGAAACGGCCAAGATCATCGCGTGGGTGGGCTTCCCGGGGCACCCATCGATGCACCGCCCAGAGAAGGGTCCCATCGGGAAGCGCGTGCACGCTGGGCTCACGCCAAATGCTCACTTCGGAGCTCAGGTGAAGGGTGGCGGGCGCGTTGCCGAAGGGGTCAGCCAACGCCTTGGCCTCATGGTGTCCTCCGACCAGGTGGACGCTGTCCGGTGGAAGCTCTCTTCTCCAGCCGATGGCCGCTTCCTGGTCAGAGAATGCGATGACGGGACCGTACGTTGCCCCACCCTCTCCATCGGCCACCCTCCGGATGAGTTCCGGCGTGCCGAGGGGGAGGCCCACCTCCCGGCCCAGCCGATAGAAGTAGACCGTGCTCTGGCTCCAGCCTTCGGGCAGGGAATTGTCCGGCTGGATGACCGCGAGGACCAGCCCCTCCTCGTCGGTCCATCCCAGGCGGGGATAGCTCCCCCCATACGGCCTGCCGGAAGGGCTGGGGCGGAAGGCCTGGAAAGACCAGGACCGCTCGGGGTCGCCCAGGATGGCCACGAGGGCTTTGCCGGTCCGATCCCGAGTCATCTCCACCCACATCACCGATCCGTTCTTCACCACCAGGGGAATGGGGGCGTTATCGCTGACCATCAACTCTGGCAGCAAGGGAAGAGGGTCGAAGGTCTTCCACTCCCTTCCGTCGAAGACGCCATATCACACCCCGATCCAAGGTGCCCTGGGTGACGTGGCAGAGTCGGGATGGACGGTCGTCGCCGGCATGACGGTAGCCGAAGGCTCACGGGTGCGATGGATATTCAGCCCGGCCTCCCCAGGAGTGGGGCTGCGTTCGGGCTCTGCCAACGGTACCTTCAAGGCCGAAGCAGCGCCTCATCCTCTCCCTTCAGAGCACGGATCCCACATGGGATTATCAGGCACCTCCTGGCGAGTCACATCCAACCAGCTCGTGGTGAAGGAAGGTGGAGGGTGTCTTGGTCTCTTCGGGCTCCCCTTCCTGGCGGCGGGGGTCTTCCTGGTCCTGGCCGCCGTCGGCATCGTCCCAATGGAGAACGCCGCCGAAGTCCCGGCATGGGCCTGGCCGGTGATGGCGGGCATGGGGCTGGTGTTCGTGGGGGTCGGCGGTGGTCTGGCGTTCGGGCGCCGGTGGGTGACGGTGGATACGGGGCGAAACCTGGTCCTCTCCCAGTGGGGTCCCCTGGTCCCGTTGCGGACCCAGGAGCACCGGTTGGAAGGGTTCGAGGAGGTGCGCCTTGCCCTCCGGCCGGGGGACGGGGATTCGTCGGACCACTACGACGTGATCCTTTGGCCCCGGGGGGGTGGCAAAGAGGTTCCCCTCTCCAGTTCCGCTCTCTACGGGGAGTCACGGAAGTTGGCGGCGGCGGTGGCGAAGTTCACGGGGTTTCCCTTGATGGACGCTTCCACCCCCGGGGGGGAGCGGATCTCTCCGGAGGAAGTCGACCAGCCCTTCCGGGATCGAGGGCCGGGGGGCACAGGGGATTCACCGCCGGCCCCGCGACCCATGCGGATGCAGAGCCAGGTCCGGGAGTCCTACCGGGGTGTGGAGATCTTCCTTCCCCAGCCCTCCTTCCGACTCACGCAGCTCCTGGGTCCTGGCCTCGCCATGGGAGCCCTGGTGCTCTTCGGGCGCCCCCTTCTGCAGTTCTTCCGGGAGACCGACACACCGGCCGTTGTGCAGATGGTCTTCCTGGGGTTCCTGGCCTTCCTATTCCTGGTTCTTCCCCTCCTGAGCATCCTCCACGGCGTCCTCCTCTCCGTTCGCGGAGGGACCCTGGTGACGGTTTCGAGGGAAGGGATCACCCTGGAGGAGCGGGGCGCTCTCGGCAGCAAAGTCACCCACATCCCGGCCGCGGACATCCTTGGGGTGGATCATGGGGCCCTCCACGCCATTCTTTCCTCGGCGCGCCGTGAGACGGAAGAGCGGCTCCTGGGGTCCCGTCGAACCCCCCCGGGAACGACAGCGGACATCTCCGAGCCCGGGTGGATGCGCGTTCTGAAGCCACTGGTCTCGGGCCGCGGCGTAATGGTGAAGACCCGTACCGAGCTGGTGACCTTCGGCGCCGGCCTGCCCGACGAGGAGATCCGCTATCTCCACGCCGTAGTGGCGCGGGCACTGAGGGAAGGTGTCTGACTCGACGGTGGAAAGGCGCCGGCTCTCCACCCCCTCGGGCGAGGCGCTTGGGCTGCAGCAGCACCACCCCCGTTGACCGAGAGGCCTGGGGCTCGTACCCTGTTCGGGTTCGTGGAAAACCGGAGAGTCCAACGGTCCCGGGCGGGATGCCGCCTCGTGGGCGCCGGAAGGTCCAGTCAGCCCGTCCATCCCAAAGGAGAACCCATGTCGGAAGAGAGCCGTGGCCACAAGACGCCGAAGCCTCAGGGGCCGATACCGGAGGCGCCCGGTGGGCAGGGCGGTGGCGGAGGGGGGAGTGGTGTGACGGCCCCCAAGGGATGGGTTCAGCGCGTCTTGGACAAAGTGGAGGTGGGGGGCAATAAGCTGCCTCAGCCGGTGACGCTCTTCGCCATCTTGATGCTCATGGTCCTGGTGGCTTCCTGGATCGCCGGGATTATGAACATCACGGCGGTGCATCCCGGGACCGGTCAGGAGATCACGGCCGTAAACCTCCTGAGTGCCGAGGGGATTCGCCGGATCTTCACGGAGATGGTCACCGTCTTCGCCAACTTCCCGCCCCTGGGGCTCGTGTTGGTAGTGATGCTCGGCATCGGGGTGTCGGAGCGGTCGGGGTTCATCGCAGCGGCACTCAAGTCGTTCGTGAGCGGCGTGCCGAAGATGGCCATCACCTTCTCCATCGTCACCGCGGGTATGCTCTCCTCGGTGGCGGCGGACGCTGGCTACGTGGTGCTGATTCCTCTCGGTGCTGCGATCTTCGCCAGCATGGGACGCCATCCCCTGGCAGGACTGGCGGCAGCCTTCGCAGGGGTTTCGGGAGGATTCGGCGCGAACCTCTTCCCCACGGGCCTGGACCCGTTGCTGGCGGCCTTCACGGAGCCTGCCTCCCAGATCGTCGATCCCGGGTACACGGTGAACCCGTTGTGCAACTGGTGGATCATGGCGGCATCGGTACCTGTGGTGGCCATCGCAGGCACCTTCGTCACCGAGAGGATCATTGAGCCCCGATTGGGGAAGTGGGACTCCACGGGTTTCGAGGTGGTGGAGGAGGAGGAGCTTTCGAGGGTCGAGAAGAAGGGTCTTCTCTGGGCCATGCTCTCCGTGGTGGTGTTCCTGGGAATCTTCACGGTTCTTTCCCTGCCGGCCGTTGGTGTCTTCTACGATGTGAGCCGAGAGAGGGCCTTCGATCCCCTCTATGGGAGCATCGTTCCCATCATGACGATCCTCTTCTTCGTGCCGGGCCTGGTCTACGGCATAGTGACGGGATCCATCACCGGTGATAAGCAGGTGGCCAAGATGACGGCGGACTCCATGGCCACCATGGGGGGATACATCGTCCTGGCCTTTGTGGCAGCGCAGTTCGTGGCCTACTTCAACTGGTCGAA
>Ga0209498_1002703_pt1 | contig 10636 bp, 7 predicted proteins | sample WalLakDeSediment_FD_184131 | JGI IMG/M metagenome (GOLD analysis project Ga0209498, IMG submission 184131) | Lake sediment microbial communities from Walker lake, Nevada to study Microbial Dark Matter (Phase II) - Walker Lake 11/02/13 Deep... | ecosystem: Environmental > Aquatic > Freshwater >... | reverse complement strand
TGATTCGCCAGCCACTGGGCAACGAAGGGGTAGGGGACCTCGAGCCGTTTGCAGCCCCAGATGATCATATCCGCCGTGGTGCGCGCCTGGTTGAGCTTGCCGAAGTGCGTGACCGGTTGCTCGTTGAACGTGCTACGGTTGACGATGCCCAGATGCGCGCCACTCTCCAGCGCCTCGACCGTCATCACGGTTTCGCAGGCGTGGCGATAATAGGCCGCATCTGGGACACCGGCCTGGCGCGGCTGGGTAGCAAACACCGCTTTCGCGGTCGCCCGGCTGAACAGCTTGTACCCCGACTGGAAATCCGGAACTTCGTCGTGCAGCGTGGCGTATTCCAGGCGCAGCGGAACGCCGGTCACCGCGGCGTGATAATGGAGTGCGTCGAGCAGCACGCGGTTAGCCAATGCCTCCAACTCGCCACGCAGAAACCCCATCGGACGGTGCAGCGAGATGCGACGACCTAACACCAGCGCGCGCTCGTCGCCGGTTTGCGCGTGGATGTGGCCGGCGGCGTGCACGAAGTTGAGCAGTTCGTTGGCGAAGTGGTCGCCATCCTGATCCACCACGGCGATGTAATCCAGCGTGGCGTTGTCGAGCAGCATCCTTGCGCCGTGGATCGCCCCCCACAACTTGCCGCGATTCTCTTCCACGACGCACAACGAAACACCGTACTCGGCGGATAGCCGTTGCGCTACATCTGCCCCGCAGTCCGCACCATCCACACTCAGGCAGATGGCGGCAGGGTCGGCGACCTGCGCGCAGTATGCGATGACGGTCTCCTCAAGCAGCGCCGCGTCGGGACTCCCCACGCCTTGCGGTACGTAGACGGGGATGACGATGCCCGTGTTGTGTCTCAGCCGGGCGAGCGTCTTGTGAAAATTGTAAGGCTCAGGCATAATTGTTATTTTCTTTGACCACAGAGACACAGAGCACACGGAGAATTTTTAAAATCCTCTGTGTTCTCCGTGTCTCCGTGGTTTGATGAATCTTACCCGGCCATGCGGACGAAGCGACGCAGATTGTCCAACCCGATTTTGATCCCCCGGAGCGGCTCTTCGATACCCTCGAACTCGATGGACAGCACGCCGTCGTAGTCGGCCTTCTTCATAATGCGCAGACACTGCACGATGGGTACCATCCCGTGCCCGATGATCGCGCCGCGCAGATAGTTCGCGCCACGCGACTGAAACCAGCCCTCGCCCGGATTCGGTTCGTTGCCCGATTTGACGTGGAAGTCCTTGGCGTGGACGTGGACGGCGTATGGCATAAGCCGCGCAACGGCCTGTGGCGGATCTTCGTCCGCGCAGAGGAAGTTGCCCATATCGATGAGGATGCCGAAGTTGGGGTGGTTCACGCCGTTGACGAGCTTTTCAACGCGCTCGCTGTCCTGCGCGAAGAAGCCGTGGTTCTCCACCATCGTCTTGACGCCCAGGCCGGCGGCGAATTCCGTGATGGCGCGGCAGCCCTGGATGAGCGTGGGCAGCGCATCGTCGAAGCCGCGCGGTCCGGCGTGGTCCACGGGGAAGCCCCACGTGGCGTCGTGGCGCATGCCGGGCGCGCCGAGGATTTGCGCGACGCGCACTTCGTCCTTCAGGCGCTCGACTTCGGCCTGCCAATCACCGCCGCTGCTCTTCAGGAAGTCCGCGCCGATGGTGTAGTTGGCGATCTCGAGGCCCACACGGTCGCACTCCGCCTTCACCTGCGGTGCGAAGGTCAACGGCGTCTCGCCCTCCGGCAGGTGGAACGTCGAGAACTCGATCACGTCGAAGCCCATATCCTTGGCGATGGCGATGACGTCAAGCTGGCCCATCGCGCCTGTATCAACCAAACGATGGAAACTGTAGGAACTGACGCCGATTTTCATAGTGTTTTCTCCTTAGTTAGTGTAGAGCAGTCTGATAGTCTTTAGTCTGGTAGTCCAAGTAGCTCATTGCCATAAAAATTTGATTGGGATCAAATAGGCATTACCGTGCAAACATATCGGCCAACGCTGTGAGGTTAATCGAGCCACTCGTCATCCCCCTGAGCTGCCATAGCCTGGAACGCCGCGTCTCAACCTTCGCGTGGGTTGCCGATTTTCAAAAATCGCTTCAGATTCTCGCCGAACACATTGTTGATCGTCGTTTCATCCACGCCAATTTCTTTGAGGATGGCGCGGTCGCGTTCGATCCAGGTGCGGGCGTAGGCGGCGTTGTAAGCGTTGGCGTGGTTGTCGCTGCCGAAGAAGACATTGCGCGCCACGTCATAGCCCACGGTGAAGAGCCGGGTCAGCGCGTCGCGGCGGTAGATAGGCGGCGTGCCGGGCGTGGTGTCGATGAACATTTCCACATCAACGCCAACGGCGTCACTGTCGCGTCGGCGCATCGCGGCCTGGAACTTGCCATAGACGGCGATGCACTCGTCGGTCCAGGGCCACGAGATGTGCGCCAGCGCGAACCGCAAGCCTTTCACGTCCAGCAGCGCCTCGAAGTTGGCGGGGCGGTTGTACGGCGACGACGGTTTGCCGTCCCACAGGATGCCGGAGTGGAAGAGGATGGGCCGTCCGGCTTCGGCGATAGCCTGGTACGTGCGCAACGCGCGCGAGTCGCCGGGATCGTGGGTGGAACAGATGACCTTGAAGCCGGCAATGTCTTTGCTCACGGCGAGATCGACCTGCTTCAATGCATCTGTCTCTGTCGGATCGATCCAGTAGAAGGGGTACAGATGCGGTCCGGCTTCGCACCAGAACAGCACGTTCTCCAGCCGCTCCTGGGGCGACCCGGTGTGCAGCGCCCCAGCAAAGCACGCCGGCGCGGGTGACATCACGATGCCGCCGTCCACGCCGGCTTCGCGTAGCCGCCGCACGAAATCTTCCCGATCCTCTGGGCCTCCCCGGTTTGCCGGGGCGTTGTCAATGTGGATATGTCCATCGAGAATCATAAGCCCTCCGTATCTGCACCCGTCCTCGTCTCGGGGACGGGTGATGGCGCGCCCCCGGGACGGGGGCGCAGAGCGTGTGGTTACGCAACATCCTTCTGCGTCCACGCGCCATCAATCAGCCGCCACATCGTCCCCGTTGGATTTTTGTCCTGCAATTCCGGCGGAAGGCGGTGCGGGCGGACGGCGTCGTAGCTGTGCAGCGCGCCGAAGCGCAGCAGCGACGCCGGGACACCGACGGCGGTGAAGCCGGGATGCCCCGTCGCGGGGTAGGGGCCGCCGTGATTCATCGCCGGGCTGACGGCAACGCCGGTGGGCATCTTATCGTTGAGCAGCCGCCCGACTTTGGTGCGCAGGACCGGCGCGACCTGGTCGTAGAGCGCGTCATCGTCGCCGCCGGTGTGGGAGTAGAGGCAGCCGGTGAGGTTGCCTTCTAAAACCTTGGCGATGGTCTGCATCTGCGCGACGTTCTGCGCAAAGACGACGAGCGACACGACGCCGAACGCCTCGATTTGCAGCGCGTAGGGGTTCTTCAGGAAATCGTCGCCGGAGACGCGGAGGAGCGTATTCGCGTAGCGATAGCTTGGCCCCTCAACTTCGTGCCCACCGGTGACGAGCTGCGCGCCCGCGGCCTGGAGCTTTTCCACCGCATCGCCGATGGTCCACACGCCGCTCGCGCCCAACAGCACGCCGGGCGGGCTTTGGAAGTGTTCGGCGACTTTCTCCAGGAACGCCTCGCTCTTGTCATTTTGCAGCAGGACGACGAAGCCCGGTTTGGTGCAGAACTGTCCCACGCCCATCGAGCAAGAGGCGTACAGCTCCCCGGCGACGGCGTCCAGCCGCTCCTCCAACGCGCTGGGCAGCACGAAGATCGGGTTGATGCTCGACATTTCCAGATAGATCGGCTTGCCGGCCTTGTCCGCCGCTTCCTTGAGACGCAGTCCCGCGCTGCGACTGCCCGTGAAGCCCGTCGCGCCGACTAGCGGGTGGCTCACCAGCCGGTAGCCCACGTCCGGCTTGACGCGATAGAGCAATTGCACCAGCGCCGGAGGCATACCGGTGGCCTGGATCGCCTCGAACGCGGCCTCGGTGAGCAGCTTCGTCGTGCCGGGATGCCCGGTGTTGGCCTTGGCGATGACGGGATTGCCCGCCGCAATCGCCGCTGCGAAGTCCCCGCCCGCCGCCGAGTTGAACGCATACGGGAAGTTGTTTGGCCCGAAGACGACGACGGGACCGCCGAGTGCTCCGTACATGGAGCGGATGTTGCGCGCCGTATCGATCGTCGCCAGACACCACGAGCGCTCGCGGGCGACGGCGGCAGCCTGCCTCAGTTGATCCGTGGTGCGCGGCAGTTCTACGTCGCGCAGGCGCGGCGACGTGGGCAGCGCGGTCTCGGCGTGGGCGAGTTCGACCAACGCCTCGGCCCGCGCTTCGATGGCGTCCGCGTAGGCTTCGAGGAAACGCGCGACCGCATTTGCGGCTGCATCCGGCGACATCGCGCGCAACGCAACCGCCGCCTTGTGTCCTGCGACGATAGCTTCTTCGACTTCTGCCGCGCTCGACACGGGGTAGGTCTCCGGCAGCGCCGTCTTCGTCGATGGGTTCACAGCCTCGAATTCGCCCACCGCATCCGATGCGCGCCATTCGCCATTAATCAAGATCGGTTGTAATGACATGGTTGATTTCTCCTTGTTTTAGGTTCTCCGCTAGACGGCGACGGTTCTCTCACGCCCATTGCGTACATTCAACAGGAATGCGCTTACGGAGATTGCCATAGCATTTGACGTCGCATTTGATGCACTTGACGATGTCGTCAAAGCGTCCGGCTTGCACTTTGATAGGCCAATCCGGGTCGGCGATTAGCCCACGTCCGATGGCAACGAGGTCGGCGCGGCCTTCGTTGAGGACTTCGAGCGCGTGTTCAACCACGTCCAGGTTGTTGACGGCGATGCAGGGCACGCCCAAATCCATAAATGGCGCTGATCTGTCGCCGGGCGCGTCCACGCTGGATGGGGATAGGTCGAGTACGTCTACGCCTGCTGCGACCAACGCTTGTGCCAGAACGTGGCTCTCTTCGATCCCGTAGCCCTTGCCGACCGGCGTGTGTCGGTAGAGCAAGAGCATCCCGCTGGCGTCGCAGATTGGGCGGATGGCGTCGACGATGGTTGACGCAAAGCGCATTCGAGCGTCGATGTCGCCGTTCCAGCCATCGGTGCGCTGGTTCTGCTCTGGCGAAAAGAACTGGTTGATGAGGAAGCCGTGTGCGCCGTGAGGTTGCACGCCATCGAAGCCCGCTGCGGCACAAACACGGGCAGCGGTCTGGTATTGCGCGAAGATCTCGGCGATCTCTTCCGCGTCAATCGATGCCGGGGTCGCGGGACGCCCGAATGTGACCGGGAAGAGCTGGACGGCGATCAGCGCGCCGGCTTCGTGGACGGCATCGATCAGCGGCTTGAGCGTGTCGACGGTGAGGTCGCCGTGGCTGTCGCCACGGTCGCCAAAGCGATTCACCCCGGTCGCTTCGACGATAACGAGTGCGGCGCCGCCTCGTGCACGCCGCGCATACCACTCGATGCCATCCGGCGAAATGATGTCGCGTACCTGCACCATCGGCGGCATCACGATACGGTTACGCAGCGTTTTGGTTTTCACGGTTAGCGGTGTGAAGAGTGGCGTTATGTCAATGGTCATAGAGATTCCTCCTTGTGTTTATTGGCTCATGCAAAGATAAAAAGGACGCCAGGTATTATGGATTGCGTTCCTGGTGACTTGGCGTGCGCTTGTACTATTCGACTGAGTTCTGTAGCATCAATGTGCCGACCTGCACCGTTACCGCGTCGCCGGGCGTGAGGGTGAAGTCGTCCGGCGGGACAAGGCAGGTACCGGTCATCAGGAACGCGCCGTGCGGGAAGTCGAGTTCGCGGTACAGATAGGCCGCCAGTTCCTCGAAAGTGCGCTTCATCTGCGATGTGCTGGCTTCGCCTGTGTAGACCGTTTCGCCATTGCGTGCAATTGCGATGCGGATGGGGATGTCGCGCAGCGCATCCGGCGCGGCGATTTCGATGCCCGGCCCCAACGCACACGAGCCGTTGTAGACCTTAGCTTGCGGCAGGTAGAGTGGATTCTCGCCCTCGATACTGCGCGACGAGACGTCGTTCCCCGCGCAGTAGCCGACGATCTCGCCGTGGCGGTTGATGACGAGCGTGAGTTCCGGTTCCGGCACATCCCACGCACTGTCTGGGCGCACGCGAATCGCGCCCCCGGGCGCGACGACGCGCCACCCTGTCGCCTTCAAGAACAATTCTGGCCGTTCGGCGACGTAGACGCGCGTGTAGATGTCGCCGGTCTGCGATTCGGCCTCGCGGGCGTCGCGGCTGCGCAGGTAAGTCACGCCGGCCGCCCAGACTTCCTGCGCTGCTTCGATGGGAGCGAGCAGGTCGCCGTTGGCCTCGCCCTCGGTGGGCAGCGATGCCAGAAACGGCACGATGGCCTCGCGGGGAAGTTCGAGGAGCAAGTTTAGGGTGAAGCTTTTAGGCAGCCATTTGCCATCCAGCGCCCAGCGTGGGCCGTGGGGGGAGTGATGTCGTGTCAAGTTCATAGTGTTCCTCCGATTTCAGTTGAGCACATCTTTGAAATTATACACCATCCAGCTAAGGTTACAGCAGTACCTTTGGCTCGACTTGGGTTAATCGAGCGGCGTCTTGGACATAAGAACCAGCTTTCTGCTAAAGCAGGTGAAGGTGGTTATCGCGCCCAGAATCACCAGAAAAGCTCCTATGAGAAAGACCCCATGGTACCCGATGCTTTGTACCATATACCCGCCGATTCCCGCGATGAGGCTGTATCCGGCCCCGGCGGTCAGGTTGCCGATTGCCGAGGACATAGGCCGCCACTCGACCTCGACCGCTTCCTGGGTAAACAGAGTCCAGACCACCCGGAACATCGCGGCTAAGACATACATACAGATAAAGGCAAAGCTTGCCATTCCCCACGATCTGCTGACAGCCAGGAGCATCAGACTGGCGGCCACGCCGCAGACGCTTGCCATGAGGGATGTGAGCTTGCCGGCCTTCTGAGTGATGGCCGGCATTACCAGGGCCGCCGGAATCGTGAGGAGGTTGGCTAATGCCATGGTGACACCGATGCTGGCTGTGGAGACCAGCAACTCCCTGTCCAGGTAGACGTTGAAAAAGGTGCGCGCGCTGGATTCGCCACCCGCACGGAACAGAGAAACTGCCCCTATGGCTGCGAGTGTCGCATAAGGTGTAAGGTGACTGGGGCCTTTGTGCTTTGTCGTCGGTTGGGGCTTGCCGCCCTCACGCAGGTGACGGGTTGCCATAGCCATAGGAACATAAACCAGTACGCCTAAGGCGATGCTGTAGCCGTATGGCCGGGGGTCCTGCAAAGAAATTCCGCCGAGATCGGCCAGGAACCCGGGCAACAGACCGCCCACAAGATTGCCCAGCAGACCACCCAAAGGGCTGAGCGACCAGAGCAGCGCAAAAGCGTAGGCCCGCTCCTCCGGCCCGGTCACTGCCATCAACAGGGGAAGGCTTGCAACCATGTATAGCGCCATAAACGAGGCAGCCAGCAACCGCAGGAAATGCATAGATGCTTGTAGCGTCGCCTCCGGCAAATAAGCGCCAAAAGAAAGCGCCAACATTGCCGTGGAAAAGCCAACAATCCCCACAAGCATAGACTGGCGGCCTCCGATCTTTCTCACGACGACTGCGGCGGGGAGCGAGGACAGCGCAAATCCCATCGCTGCGAAGGCCATGTTGGCGCCCACAAATGCAGGCCCTAATCCCAGGCGCAGAAAGAACAGGTTGAGGATCGCCGCATCGATACCGCTAAACGTGAATCCCATCACGGCTTGACTTGCCAGCACGATCCAGGCATCACGCCCGATCTTGCTGACGTTGCGCCAGTATGTGTACAGTATTGTGCGCCTCCTTGGGCGGTCGATAATAAAAAGTTACCCTATTATGGCTATATTTTGCCTATTGACAAACCGTGAAATCGATGCTATCATAATATTGATTAAGCGTTTAATCTTCTTATTTGCATTGTGCTTTTCTTGAGATAATCGGTTTACCTTGAAGAAAAAACAATCTATCACCCTAGAAGATGTTGCTACTCAGGTCGGCGTCTCCGTCGCCACAGTCTCGCAGGCGCTCTCCGGCAAGGGGCGGATGGCCGAAGCAACCCGCGCGCGCATTTTGCAGGTGGTTGAGGAGCTGGCCTACCAGCCCGACCAGTACGCGCAAAATCTGGCGCGCCGCAATGCCACCCAGTCCGGGGGCAAACGTCTCCGCCGCGCCAAAGGCCACAATGTCCCGCCGCCTGGATTGATGGCGTTCTACGAAGTCCCCCAACTTCTGGAAGTGCTGTCCCTCGAATTGCAACAGCGGGAAGAAGAAGGCTACGCGGTGAACGGCTGCCGGGAGCAGGTGGAGGCTATATCCAGACCGACCAAGCATAAAGTGTACCGTCTGTACAGCGATTTGTTGGCGGCGCCGCCGCGGCCTGACTTCGCCTATCAAGAGCCGGAGACCCTGGCGGACATTCACAACGCCCGTCCGGAGGGGCCGCGCGCCGTGCCCGTCGTTATCACCTCCGATGCGCTGTACGAGCGCATCTATGGCGCGTGGCTCGGGCGCGTGGCCGGGTGTGTGTTGGGTAAGCCGTTGCAGATGGGGTGGTCCAAGAGCAAGATCGTGCAGTATTTGCATCTGGCGGATAGTTTTCCGCTCGCGGATTATGTCCCCCGCGTGGTGCCGCCGCCGCCGGGATTCGAATTCAAGCCGGAGGCCGCGGGGCATTTCCGGGGCGAGATCGACGGCGCGCCATGCGACGATGATACGGATTACACGATGCTGGCGCTACACCTCCTGGAAACCTATGGGCTGGAGTTCACGACTGCCGACGCGGCAACGCTCTGGCTTACGCATCTTCCCTATTTCGGCATCCACACGACCGAACGCGCCGTTTACCGCAACCTGGTCTGGAACGTCCATCCTGATGAGGCCGCCGCTTTTGTGAACCCGCAGCGGGAGTACGTGGGAGCGCGGACGCGCGCCGACGTGTACGGCTACGTCGCGCCGGGCAAGCCGGAACTGGCGGCGGCGCTGGCATTTAAGGATGCCGCGCTTTCACATACCAAGAACGGCGTGTACAGCGCCATGCTGATGGCGGCGATGCTTGCCTGGACGTTTGTGACGGATGACATTGAGGAGATTGTGCGTGTGGGGCTGTCGGAGATTCCGCGTAACTGCCGGTTGGCGGAAGCGGTCAATGCCGTGTTGGATGCGCGACGCGATGGCGCGGATTGGGAGCAAGCCTACGAGCAACTGCTGTTGCGCTACGGTTCGTATTCGCCACTCCATACGCTCAACAACATGGCCTGGGTCGTTTTGGCGCTCTTGTACGGTGAAGGCGACTTCGACTGTGCGCTCGGTCTGGCTGTCGCCTGTGGGCTGGACACGGGCAGCAACGCCGCCAGCGCCGGCTCGGTGATGGGTGCGCTCTATACCGCCGCACGCATCCCGGCGCAGTGGACGGCGCCGCTCCACGACACGTTGTGTACGGCGCTTGCGCAATTCCCGCAGATGCGGATTTCCGCCTTGGCGCGCCGCACGGCGGCGCTCGCCGAAAGGACGCTTTCCAACCGTTGAGACTCATTTCGGAGGAAAACCTGATGACCATTGTGACGCCTGAATTGGTAGGACTATCTTCTGCCCGGCTGCGGCGGATTGACGCTGTGATGCAACGGCACGTGGAGGAGGGGCGTCTGGCCGGCGCTGTGACCGTGCTGGCGCGGCGGGGACAGGTGGCGCACGTTGGCTGCTACGGGCAGATGGACATCGCTGCCCGGAAACCTATGCGCGAGGACGCCATCTTTCGCCTCTTCTCGATGACCAAACCCATCACCAGCCTGGCTGTGATGATGTTGTACGAGGAAGGGCATTTCCACCTGAGTGCGCCTATTGCGACGTTCATCCCGGTTTTCAAGGATATGCAGGTGTTTGTCAAACAGACGGAAGCCGGGCCACAACTGGCCCCACTCGAACGTCCGCTCACCATTCACGACTTGCTCACCCATACCTCCGGGCTTGGCTACGGCCTGGACGCTCTGCTGCCGGTGGACGCGCTCTACATGCAGGCCAAGTTGCTGCGTCCGGACGAATCGCTGGCCGAGAAGATGCCGCGCATCGCCCAGATTCCTCTGCATCACCAGCCTGGCGTGAGGTTCACCTATAGCATCGCCTATGACGTGCTCGGCCATCTGGTGGAACTGGTCAGCGGTATGGCGCTGGATGCCTTTTTCCGGCAGCGCATCTTCGCGCCGTTGGGGATGCCGGACACCGATTTTGCCATCCCGCCGGAAGCGCAGACGCGGCTGGCGACGCTCTACACGTCGCTGCCGTCCGGTGAGCTGGTCGACATCACGATGCTTGAGGAGAGCGCCCGGCCCTTGTTCCTCACTGGCGCGTGGATCGATAAGACCGAGCGCCCGCGCTTCCTCTCCGGCGGTGGGGGGCTGGTCTCCACGGCAGCGGATTATCTGCGTTTCGCCTTGCTGCTGGCAAACAAGGGAACGCTCGACGGTGTCCGCCTGCTCAGCCGCAAAACGGTCGAGCTGATGGCCGCGCCGCACCTGCGTCCAGAGCAATTCTTCATTCCCGGATGCAGCAGCGGGTTGGGCCTCACCGTGTTGACC
>Ga0209498_1002701_pt1 | contig 10649 bp, 12 predicted proteins | sample WalLakDeSediment_FD_184131 | JGI IMG/M metagenome (GOLD analysis project Ga0209498, IMG submission 184131) | Lake sediment microbial communities from Walker lake, Nevada to study Microbial Dark Matter (Phase II) - Walker Lake 11/02/13 Deep... | ecosystem: Environmental > Aquatic > Freshwater >... | reverse complement strand
AGCTGTACGCGACAGCGAGGGCAGCTATATTATTTTAAACGGCAATCAGGTTGGCGCCCTGCTGATCGAGTATATCTGCAGCCGCCTGACAGAGAGGGGGGCCATGCCGGCAAACCCGGTCCTGGTCAAAACTATAGTCACCGGTGATCTCGGCCGTAAAGTGGCCGAGTCATACGGGCTTGCTGCCATTGAAACCCTGACTGGTTTTAAGTTTATCGGCGAAAAAATCAAGGAGTTCAAGGCCAAAGGCGCTCCTGACTTTGTTTTCGGCTACGAAGAAAGCTGCGGCTACCTGACCGGTACCTTTGTCCGCGATAAAGATGCGGTGATCGCCTCATTCCTGATCGCCGAAATGACCGCCTTTTACAAGGACCAGGGTAAAAACCTCCTGCAGGTCCTCGAAGAACTGCAGAACCGCCACGGCTACTACAGCGAAGACCTCCTGACTGTTGCCCTCAAGGATATTTCCGAGGCCGACAGGCATGTTGCCGCCTACGATAACCTGCCGCCTGAACTGGCCGGCCAAAAAGTGGCGGAGAAGAGGGACTACGAACAGGGCAAGGGCTGGGATCTGACAGCCAACCGTGAGTTTAAGCTTACTCTGCCCCGGTCCCGGGTGCTTCATTACACCCTGGCCGATGGCTCCTGGTTCGCCGTTCGCCCTTCGGGTACCGAACCGAAAGTCAAGTTTTACCTTTCGGTAACAGCTCCATCCGCTGCCGAAGCCGATCAGAAGCTGACCCGCCTGCGCGAAGCAGTGCTCGGCCAGGCCTGATCTTTTATCTAAATGCTAAGATAGTTCTATAGACATTTGTAGGAAAATCCTCTATAATAAAATTGTAGGAATTTCATATAATTTAGGGGGTGACTGTAATGATCGAGGCAATCAGGCGTGTGGGGAAAAAGGCGCAGATTACCATACCTAAAAAAATAACTGAGAAACTAGCTATTGCCGAAGGTGATCGGCTGCTTGTTAAGCTTAAGGGGGGGGATATTGTTATTACTCCGATCGTTCCGGTCCGCAAACATAATTATCTGACAGAGCAGGATTTGCATGAAGCTCTTGCCCAGGCTGATCGGGAATTTGCCGAGGGAAGCGCCAAAGTATACGAAGATGCCGGGCAAATGTTTAAAGAAGCCGGCTGGATCGACGAAGAGGATGGCAAATAATGAAGTGGCTAAATGTATAAAATATATGCAACCGATAAATTTATTAATGCCAACCAAAAACTTACAGCAGATGAAAAGAAGCAGATTATTAAAAGCGTAGCCATTTTACAGCGTGATCCCCGCCACCCCGGTTTGCAGAGTAAAAAGATAAAAGGTCAAACTGGTTTACTGGAATGCAGGGTGAACAAAGACCTGCGGATCCTCTGGCAGTACCGTGATGATATTATTGTTCTGCTTGCTGTGGGCAGACATAAAATCGTTGAGTTTTAAGAAAGCAGATCTGGAAATCATACTGATATGATCATCGAAAAAACCGATCTAGTTATTATAGGCGCCGGCGTAATCGGCCTGGCTGTTGCCGCGGAAATTTCCGCCCGGCAGCCCGGCCTTTCGATTGTGATCATGGAGAAGCACGAAAGTTTTGGCCGGGAAACCTCAAGCCGCAACAGTGAAGTGATCCACGCCGGAATCTATTATCCGGCAGGCAGCCTGAAAGCGCGGCTCTGTGTCGAAGGCAGCGCCCTGCTCTACAGCTTCTGCCAAAAGTGGGGTATCGCCCACCGGCGTCTCGGCAAACTGATTGTTGCCAATAGCCCTGATCAAATAGCCTATCTTGACATCCTGCGCGCCCAGGCAGAAGCAAACGGGGTCTGGGATTTGGAAGAACTTGATTCACAGCAAATTACCTTACTCGAGCCGAATATCAAGGCAGAACGCGCCCTGTATTCACCATCGACCGGCATTGTCGACACCCACGCCCTGATGGCCCGCCTTGAGCAAAATGCCCTGCAAAACGGTGTGCTGCCGGCATACTGCCATCCGGTGACGGCACTCGAGTCGATCACGGACGGTTACCGGGTTCACTTCCAAAATCCCGACGGCAGCGCCGATGCCCTTGACTGCCCCCGGCTGATCAACTGCGCTGGCCTACAGGCAGACCGCCTGGCCGACCTGGCCGGCATCGCCATCGATCAGGCCGGTTACCGGCAGCACCTCTGCAAGGGTGAGTACTTCAGCCTGCCCCGGGTTAGGGCGGCCCTCGTCACCCGCCTGATCTACCCGCCCCCGCTGCATGAACTGACCGGCCTTGGCATTCACGCCACCAAAACCCTGGACGGCCGTCTCAGGCTTGGTCCCAATACAATCTATGTCGACAGCGAAGACTACAGCGTTGACCCGGCCCATGCCGCCGAAATCTATGGCGCAGCAGCATCATTTATGCCCTTTATCGAACCAGGCGATCTTGAACCGGAGATGGCCGGCATCCGCCCCAAGCTTTCCGGACCCGGGGAACCTGTCCGCGATTTCATCATCCGGGAAGAAAGCAGCCGCGGTCTGCCCGGACTGATCAACCTGATCGGCATCGAATCACCCGGCCTGACCTGCTGTCTGAGCATCGCCCGCCTGGTCAGCGCTTTAATTGGCTGATTAAGCATTTACCCAGCCCGCATTAAGCGGCAGCAGGCGAATAAAATAACGCTTTCAGAACAGGAGCACCATGCCTCTATTAAACTTGTCACAGATCACTAAAAGCTACGGTGCCGAAACCATCCTCACCGGGATCACCCTCCAGCTGCAGTCCGGTGAAAAAGCCGGCCTGATCGGGCCCAACGGTTCCGGCAAAACCACCCTGCTCAAGATTATCGCCGGAGAAATCGAGGCGGATCAGGGCACCCTGCACCTAACCCGTGGCACAAAAATAGGCTACCTGCCCCAGGAGCCGCACGCCATCCATGCCGGGACCCTGCGCCGCCATTTAGAATACCCACTCAGGCATATTTATGCCCTGAAAGACGATATTGCCGCCCTGGAGGCACAAATTGCCGCCGTCGCCGAAGATAAAGGGGTGCGACTGCAGGAAGACCTTGATCGTTACGCCGCCCTGACGGAACGCTTCGCAGAGGAGGGAGGCTACCAGGTCGAAAGCAGGCTTAACGGTGTGGCCCGGGGTCTCGGTTTCACGCCGGATGATCTTGACCGTGACATTTCCGGCTTCAGCGGGGGAGAGAAGACCCGCGCCCGCCTGGCCGGTCTTCTCCTGCAAAATCTCGACCTGCTCCTGCTTGACGAGCCGACCAACTTCCTCGATCTAACCGCCCTGGAATGGCTGGAAAAATATCTGCGCGATCTGCGCTCCGCCCTGCTGGTTGTCAGCCACGACCGTTTCTTTCTTAACCGGGTTGTCAGCTCTGTATTCGCGCTCCGCGGTCACCAGCTTAAGGCCTACAGCGGCAATTACAGCTCTTACCAGAAAAAGCTCGAAAGCGAGCGCTTAAGTGCGGATAGCGAATATAAAAAGCAGCAGCTGTTGAAAGCCCGCGAGGAACGCCTGGTGCGGGAAGCGAAAGCCGACGAACGGTCCAAACGGCAGGCCCGCAGCCGCCAGAAACGCCTCGACAGGCTCGAGCCGGTTGAACGCCTTGCTCCGGATAAAAGTTTTAAACCGGGCCTCGGCTACAGCGGCCGCAGCGGCCGCCAGGTAGTGATCTTTGACCGGGTCACCAAGAACTTTGACCAAAAAAACCTTTTCAGCGACCTCTCATTCGAAATCAACTGGGGCGACCGCATCGCCCTGATCGGCCCGAACGGTGCCGGTAAATCAACCCTGCTTAAAATTATTTCCGGTTCAACCAGGCCCACCAGCGGCAGCATTCGCCTCGGCCCCGCGGTCAGGGTGATCTATTTTGACCAGGAGCAGGAAAAACTTGTTCCCCGGGAGACCCTGCTTGAAACGATTACCGCCGCTTCAGAACTTGATCTCAAAGAGGCCCGCAACTACCTGGGCCGTTACCTCTTCCGGGGCGATGATGTTTTCAAGCAGGTTGGCGATCTCAGCGGCGGTGAAAAAAGCCGCCTGGCCCTGGCCCGCCTCTCTTTAAGCAGCGGCAACTGCCTGCTGATGGATGAGCCGACCAGCCATCTCGATCTGCCGGCCCTTGAAGAGCTTGAAAACGTGCTTGCCGGCTACCCTGGCACCCTGATCGTGGTCTCTCACGACCGCTATTTCCTGAAAGGCCTGGCCAACCGGGTTTTTGAATTAGATGGCGGGTCCCTGCGCATCTTTGAGCGCAGCTTTGCAGAATACCTTGCCTTAAAAGACAGCGCCGCCGCCCAACCGGGAAAAGATCATCAGGAGAGGGAGGAAGAAAAACTAAAGCGCCGCAAAGAACACCAGCAGCGCCAGGCCGAGCAGAAAAAAGTGCGCCGTCTCAGAGACAGACAGACCAACCTCGAAAAAAAGATCAGCGAAACAGAAGCAGATATCAGCCGGCTGGAAAAAACCCTTTCCACCCCGGCCCTTTACGGTAACGGTGATCACACCCGCCTGGCCGAACTCGGTGCTGCCCTCGAAGAGGCCAAAGAGAATCTCTCCAACCTGATGCAGCAGTGGGAAGAAATCACCGATCAGCTGGAGGGCATTTAAGCTGACCCGGCAATATGGCCGGCAGCTATTGTCCTGATATTTAGCTTTCATGCTCATCTTGCACGTATGTTTGCATTCGGCTTTACCTGCGGCTATAATGAAACCATAAAATATGGAAAAACGGGGAAGCACAGGCCATGCAGCAGGCAGATGCATTTCTGACAACACGCAAAGAAGCTGAAACCGCCTATATCGGTGAAATGGTCGGCCGAGCTCTGGCCGAGCCTTTAGTTATTGCCCTGCAGGGCGAACTGGGAGCGGGCAAAACAGTCTTCGTGCGCGGCGCTTCCCGCGGCTTGGGGGTTTCGGAGCAGGTTTCCAGCCCGACTTTTGTCCTCCTCAAAATCTACCACGGCCGCCTGCCGGTTTATCATTTCGACTTCTATCGCCTTTCCCCGGATGAAGAAGAACCTGACGCCCTTGGTTTCGAAGAATACCTGCCCGGCAACGGGGTCGCTTTTATCGAATGGGCCGAACGCCTGCCCCGGCTCCTGCCGGATGCCTTCCTGCAGGTAAATATTGAGCGCTTCTACGATGATAAAGGCGAGGGACGCCGCCTCTGGTTTCACCCCCACGGCCCCCTTGCTGCAGAGGTGGTCGAAACCATCATCGAAGCAATCACCTGGCGCATCGACGGCACCCTTAAAATCCAACCAGCCGGGGAGGTCTGAAAACTGCTGATCCTCGGTATTGACACCACCACCCTTGCCTGCAGTGTCGCCCTGCTGCAGGATGAGACCATCCTCGCCGAAATAACCCTTAACATCAGGAAAACCCATTCCGAGCGGCTGATGCCCCTGCTTGACCGGATGCTCCGGGAAAGCGGCATTGAGCGCGAGGCGATCGGGGCGATTGCCGTTGCCGCCGGACCGGGTTCATTTACCGGACTGCGCATCGGCCTGGCCACAGCCCGCGGCTTGGCCCAGGGTCTTGCCGTGCCGGCGGTGCCCGTCTCTACCCTTGAAGCCCTGGCCGAAGCGGTGCCGACTCCCGGTGCCCTGATCTGTCCCCTGCTCGACGCCCGCCGCAGCCAGGTTTACACTGCCCTTTACAGGCGCGGTGAAAAACCGCCCTATGCCCTGGAAACCCTCGTTGAAGAGGAAGCCCTCTCCATTAACGCCCTGCTGGAAGCCCTGGGCCGCTATGATCAACCGGTAATTTTTCTTGGCGAAGGGCTGCACAGCTACGAAGCTGACCTGCGAAAAGCCCTCCCGCCCAACCGGGCTGTGATCACCACAGCCCCGTTCCGGCTCTGCCGAGCCGCCCTGGTTGCCCTGCGCGGACGTCACCTGCTGCAAACCAACCCTCGGGCCTCCTATTCGGAGCTTTTGCCCCGCTACCTGCGCCGCCCGGAAGCGGAAAGACTCGCCGACGAGCGGCAGGGATCGGGAGAAGGAGAAACAGAGGAAGAGGGAGGTTCGAATTAAGATCAGCATGAATCAACCGGAAATCATTGAACCGATGACCGAGGAAGACCTCGAAGCGGTCGCTGCAATCGAAGCGTCTTCCTTCCGGGATCCCTGGCCGCTGCAGTCATTCCAAACCGAATTAAGGCATAACCGCCATGCCGTCTACTATGTTATCCGTGCTGACGGCCTGGTTATTGCCTACATCGGGGCCTGGATTATCATCGATGAAGTTCACATCACCACCCTGGCGGTGGCCGATCCCTACCGCCGCCGCGGTATTGCCACCCGCCTGATCAAGGCCCTGCTGGAAAAAGCCCGGCAAAAAGGAGCTCTCTGCCTGACCCTCGAGGTGCGGCCCAGCAATACCAATGCCCGCTGCTTTTATGAAAAACTCGGCTTTAAAGTGCTCGGGCGGCGGAAACGCTATTACTGTGATGAAGATGCCCTGATCATGACCAAGAGAGACCTCTGCTTCGATGATCAGCAGGAAGGAGGGGACCCGGATGGCGGTTGAACCGGTCCTCATCCTCGGTATCGAAACATCCTGCGATGAAACTGCCGCCGCAGTAGTTGCCGACGGCAGGGATATCCTGAGCAATATCATCTCATCCCAGGTTGAACTGCACGCCCGCTTCGGCGGGGTGGTTCCCGAAATTGCCTCCCGCCAGCACCTGCTGCTCCTGAATGCCCTGATCGATGAAGCCCTCAAGCAGGCCGGTTTAAAATTCAGCGATCTGCAGGCTGTCGCTGTTTCTCACGGGCCCGGCCTGGTCGGCGCCCTCCTGGTCGGTGTGGCTGTCGCCAAGGCCCTGGCCTATGCCCTGCGCCTGCCCCTGATCGCCGTCAATCATCTCGAGGCCCACCTTTATGCCAACAACTTAACCGGCACCCGCATCGACTACCCGGCGGTAAACCTGATCGTTTCCGGCGGGCACACTGAACTTCTGCTCCTGGCCTGGCCCGGTTCAATTACCCCTCTCGGCCGCACCCGCGACGACGCTGCCGGTGAAGCCTTTGACAAGGTGGCCCGCGTCATGGAGCTGGGCTACCCCGGCGGGCCGCTGATCGACGAGCTGGCCCGGAAAGGCGACCCGGCCGCGATCGAATTTCCCCGGGCCTGGTTAAACGGCAGTGATAACCCCTTCGATTTCAGCTTCAGCGGCCTGAAGACCGCCGTGATCAATTACCTCTACCATGCCCGCCGGCGCAATGAAAAAGTCAACCTGGCCGACCTGGCCGCCTCTTTCCAGGAAGCGCTGGTAGAGGTTCTCGTCGAAAAGACGGTCGCCGCCGCTCGGTCTCACCGGGCCAAAACAGTTTTGCTGGCCGGGGGCGTTGCCGCCAACAGCCACCTGCGCCGCCGCATGGAGCAGCGCCTCTCTGAATCATTGCCCGCCGTGCCCCTGCACTGCCCGCCCCTTGAGCTCTGCACCGATAACGCGGCCATGATTGCCGCCGCCGCTTATCCGCTCTATCTAAAGGGTGACTTTGCCCCCCTTAATCTCAATGCCCAGCCCGGCCTCGGAATTGGCCGTCCCTGATATTTATGTTAACTATTTGTTGCTCCTGTTTATAACCGGCTTAATGAAGTATATTTCGTGCTTTTGCCTGTGCATAACCCTGTGCAAAATGTGGATTACTTTTAATGGAATTTATTCAGCTCCATTAAACTATGGCTTTTTGAAGCCAAAACCCCTGTTCGTAGTTACATAATCAGTTAACCTAATCTGTTTGTCCGCACCCGCTCCATTTGCTATAATTAATCAAGCTTGAAATTAAAAGGAGAAGCATTTGCTGCCACCAAAGATCAAACAGGTCCACTTTATCGGCATTGGCGGTTATGGCATGAGCGCCCTGGCTCTGATCCTGCTTAAAAAAGGCTACTTTGTGAGCGGTTCCGATATCAGGGCATCGGCCCTTACGACCCTTCTCGCCAAAGAGGGCGCTGCCGTCACCATCGGTCACGATGCCGCAAACTTGGGTTCCGCCGAACTGGTGGTCTATTCGACCGCCGTGCCTGGCGGCAACCCCGAACTCGCCGCCGCAGAAAAGCGCACCCTGACCATCTGGCACCGCTCCGAGCTCCTGGCCGCCCTGCTCAACAGCTCTTTCGGTATCGCCATTGCCGGGGCCCACGGCAAGACGACCACCACGGCCATGGTTGCCCTGCTCCTTGAAGCCGGCGGCCTCGACCCCACCGCCGTCATCGGCGGGGTCCTGCCCGCATTCGGCAGCAATGCCCGCCTCGGTTCAGGCCGCTACCTGGTGGCCGAAGCCGATGAGAGCGACAGTTCCTTTACCCGCTACCATCCCCACCTGGCCCTGGTCACCGGCATCGAACCCGACCATCTAGAGCATTACGAGAATGACTACAGCCGCCTGCAGCAGGCTTACAGCATATTTCTATCGAACCTGCCCCCGGATGGCACCGCCATTTTATGCAGCGATGATCCCGCCCTGACAGAGCTCGGCTCCCGCCTTTCCTGTAAGGTGGTTTATTACAGCGGGTCAGAAGAAGTTAATCCGGCCGGGGCAGCATCGCCCAACCCCGCTTACTATCCCGCCAATATCAGCCTGGCCGGCAATTCTTCGGTTTTTGACCTCTATGATCACAGCCGGTTGATCGCTTCAGCGGTAACCATCGGCGTGCCCGGCTGCCACAACATCGGCAATGCCGTCGGCGCCCTAACCCTCGCCGCCCAGCTTGGCCTCGACCCGGCCGCCTGCGCCTCGGCCCTGGCCGCTTTTCACGGTGTCGGCCGCCGCTTTGAAGTAATCGGTACCGTAAACGAGATCACCGTTATCGATGACTATGCCCACCACCCGACTGAGGTGCGCGCAACCCTCGAGGCGGCCCGCCTCTCCGGCCGCCGCGTGATCTGCCTGTTTCAGCCCCACCGCTACAGCCGCACCGCCGCCTTTTTCGATCAGTTTGCCGGCGCCTTTGCCGGCGCCGACCAGGTGCTTCTGCACAGGATCTATTCCGCCGGTGAAACTGCCATACCCGGTATCACCAGCGAAGCTCTTGCCGAACAAATCCGCCGTTACAGCAGCATTTCTGTTACCTGCAGTGATGACATTACCATCCTTGAAGAGAAAGCGGCTGAAACAGCCCGCCCCGGCGACCTGATCATCACCATGGGTGCCGGCGATATTACCTATTCCGCTCCCCGCATCCTTCAGCTATTGAGGGCAAAACATAATATTTCTTTTTAAGCAAAATTTAATCTATCAGCAAAATCTGCTATAATATGCATATATATTTGAGGTAAAGAACAGTGGTAAAAGTGATGAACAAACGCACAGTAAGCGCAGAAGAGCGTAAAAATGTAATTACCGCTCTTTCTGAACTGTTGAGCAAAGATGATAAGATTATTTTTGCCTATCTTCATGGTTCTTTTGTAACAGATGAACATTTTAATGATCTTGACATTGCAATCTACTGCAAAGAGATGCCTGCATTTGAAATGCTTGAATACGAGCTTAAACTTGAAGAAAAGCTGGAAAGGCAGCTTAAGATACCTGTTGATCTTAAATCATTGAACAATGCGCCGGTTTCTTTCTGTTATATGGTTCTAAAGAAGGGAATTAAAATTGTCGTAAACGATGATAAGCACCGGGTTGACTTTGAGATGCGGACCTATAGCAACTACTTTGATTTTCAACCTTACCGCCGTCGTTACTTGCAGGAGGTTATAAATGCTAACCTTTGATCGGGAAACCATTACCGGCCTTATATCTCAGCTTAATAGCTCTCTGCATCTTTTGGCAGAACTCAAATCTAAAGATATAGAAGCACTTACCACTGATCCACATTTGTTGAGCAGCGCTAAATATAATTTTATTGTTGCCATTGAAGCCGTGATTGATATTTGTAATCACCTGATCAGTAAAAATGGTTATCGTGCACCCGATGGTTATGGTGACACCTTTGTGGTGTTAAATGAACAGGGTATCTTAAGCAGTTCATTAGTTGATGATAAACTTATAAAGATGGCGCGCTTTCGTAACCGGCTTGTTCACCAGTATTGGCAAATTGACTCAGAGTATCTTTATGGAATCCTTCAAAATCACTTGGATGATTTCACTGCTTTTCTCGGTGAACTGAAAAAATCTCTTTCATAAAACTGCTGCCGCAGTAATATTATCTGCGCCAAAAGGTCGAATGGTGATCAATATGCCATCTTTCCTGAATGAATGATGCGGGGTTAGGGATTTGCTGATAAAAAGGAGTAAAGTTTGCCCGGCTACGTAGATATCCACAACCACATTCTGCCCGGCCTTGACGACGGTCCGCGCACCATCAATGAATCGATTATGCTGGCCAGAGCGATGGTAGCAGTTGGCTATGACACCGTAATTGCCACCCCGCATACTTTTGAAGGCAAACCAACACCAGCACTAATCAGCGAGCGTCTGCAGGAACTGCAGCACGAACTCAATCGTCAGTCAATTCCGCCCAACCTCCTGCCGGGCTCAGAACCGCACATCGAACCCGGCATACTAGCCCAGCTTGAAAAAGGTGAACTGCAAACTCTGAACAATACCTGCTACCTCTTTATCGAACTGCCCTTTTTTCAACCGCTGCCGCCTACCCCGGCGACCTGATCATCACCATGGGCGCCGGCGACATTACTTATTCCGCC
>Ga0209498_1002698_pt1 | contig 10655 bp, 13 predicted proteins | sample WalLakDeSediment_FD_184131 | JGI IMG/M metagenome (GOLD analysis project Ga0209498, IMG submission 184131) | Lake sediment microbial communities from Walker lake, Nevada to study Microbial Dark Matter (Phase II) - Walker Lake 11/02/13 Deep... | ecosystem: Environmental > Aquatic > Freshwater >... | reverse complement strand
GTGTTCGACGGTCACTCCTCCGCAGCCGCCACCAGCGCCCGCGGAGCCGGCCGCCACACCGCCAGGAGCATGCCACCGAAGACCATGAAGGGGATCTCGCTCAACGCGGGGACGGCGACCGCGATGCCGATCAGCCCGTAATCGGCGCCGAGGTCGCGCAAGTGGAGCGGCAGGAGGTAAGAGACGAGCGCGAGCCCGACGCGCCGGCGAAGCCGGCCAGCAGGAGAGGGATCCAGCGGGTGTCGCGCAGGACGAGGGCCAGCCCGCCGCCGATGGGCTGCTTGCCGGAGGCGGCGACGTACGGGATCCTCAGGGCGACGAGAGCGACCCAGGGCATCACGGCGAGGAAGAGGAAGAACGACCACGACAGGCCGAAGTGGCTCGTCGCCCAACCCGCCAGGGGCGCCGTTGCCGCCCAGCCGAGGGCGCCCCAGACGCGCTGGCGTCCATAGGGGTGGGCACGGTCGCCGAGCGCCTCGAGCACCGCATGGTCGAGGAGCGGCATCGCCGGCGCGAGGTGGAACGCGAGGTAGGTCATGAGCGCCGCCAGGGCGGCGTAGTAGAGGAAGTAGAAGGCGCGCGCGGGGCGCATGCGAAGCGGAGCATACGCCGCCGTCCTCGGTCACGGGCGGCCACCGCAACGGCGGCCCGATCCCCGCTGGGACTCAGCCTGGCTCCGCCGCTCGTCCGTGACGCTACGGCACCCAGCCTCACCCCTCAACGCGCACACGACCGCCGACCACGATGCCTTAGCGTGGACGACGTTGTTGTGGCGACTTTCGAAGGCTCGATCGACGTGAACGCTCCCGTCCGCACCACCTACGACCAGTGGACCCAGTTCGAGACGTTCCCACAGTTCATGGAGGGTGTCGAAGAGGTTCGCCAGGTCACCGACACGATGCTCGCGTGGCGCGCCGAGATCGGCGGTCGCACCGAATCGTGGGAGGCCGAGATCACGGAGCAGGTTCCCGACCAGCGCATCGCGTGGACGAGCCGGACCGGCGCCAAGAATGCCGGCGTGGTGACGTTCCACCGCATCGACGATGCCACGACGCGCGTGATGCTCCAAATCGAGTACGAGCCGGAGACCTTGGTCGAGCATGCCGGCGCAGCGCTTGGCGTCGTCGGGCACCGGATCAAGGGCGATCTGGAGCGCTTCAAGGAGTTCATCGAGGCGCGCGGCGAGGCGACGGGCGCCTGGCGGGGCGAGATCGAAAACTGACGAAGCCGGCCGGGCCCACCCGTGCCCTGATCACTCGCCAAGATGCGGTTCATGTCGACTCTGGCGGCGCAGTGCTGGGCGGACGCTCCCAGACGTGGCGGTCGCGCAGCAGCAGCACCACGAGCGTTGGTAGCGCGGCCCGGCCCCGTCGGGTGAGCTGCAGCCTCCGGCATCGGAGCCCTCCGTTGGGGCCCGGCCGAACCTGCTCCAACCGGTCGCGGCCCGCTAGAGCCGCACCCACCGCCCGCTGGCGTGGGCCTCCAGGGCTGCGTCGACCACCCGCTGCGCCTCGTAGCCATCCGCGAAGTCAGGGCTCACCGGGCCGACGCCCAACACCGCATCGACGAAGGCCCGTGCGCCGGCGGAGTGGACACCGAGGACCCTGAATGGCGTCTTGGGATCGACACCACCCCAGTACGCGTCCGGGATGGGCAGTGGCTCCATGACACCGCCCGTAGCGCGCATGCCGCGAACCGTGCACCCCGCCGCGTCGCCGCCCATCACCACGTCGACCTCGAGCGTCCCTTCGGAGCCGTAGAGGCGAACCTCCTGCACGAACGCGCGATCCCCCAGATGCGACACCGCGCTCGCGTGCAAGGACCCGCTCGCACCACCGACGAAGTCGAGCAGCAGCGACGCGGAGTCGTTGGCGGGCTCGAGCGGACCCCCGTCGGCACCCGGTCGCTGCACGACCACCCCCAGGCGGGACACCACACCGCTCACGTCACCGACCCACCAGCGCGCCAGGTCGATGAGGTGGACGCCCAGATCACCCAGTACGCCGTTCGCGCGAGCCGCGTCGAACCGCCATGCATACTTCCGGGCCCGGGCATACGACATGATGAAGCGGAACTCCGCATGATGGCACTCCCCGATGAACCCATCGCTCACCAGATCGAACACGTAGCGGTAGTACGGCATCCAGCGGTACGTGAACATCACCATGTGCACGACGCCGACGGCGACCGCACGATCGCGCATCTCACGCGCGTGCGCCTCCGTCAACGCCAGCGGCTTCTCGCACAGGACGTGCAGGCCGCGGTCGATCGCGGCGAGCGTGACGGGATGGTGGAGGTCGTCGGGCAGCGCTACGACGACGGCATCGAGATCTGGCGCTGCCATGAGTTCATGCGGGTCGTGGAACACGGCACCGACGCCGAACTCGTCGGCGAAGGCTCTGGTCCGGTCGACGTCGCGTCCGCACACCGCGGCGAACTCCGCCCGCGGGTGCGCATTGAGCGCCGACGCATACGCGAAGGCGCTCCACCAACTCGTGCCGATCAACCCGACCCGAACGGGCCGAGAGGCGAACCGATCGTGCGAGCCATCTCCGTACGCACCGGTGATCTCCATGCGGGATCGTAGCGTGTCCGCCACCTGGCCACGGCAACCACGCGCTTAACCGGGCACGAAGGTGCTGCGAATGTAGCGCACGGGCTTCCCTTCCGCGCTGAACGCGCGGCTCGTGTCGATGGCGGCGCGCTGGGCAGCGCCGAGCTCCTCCATGCTGATACCAGGCAGATCGCGGTCGACCATGAGTACGGGCATGTCGTCGTCCTCGTCTGCTCGGGTGGCAGATGGAGGCACGATGCCGCACATGACGTTACGCGAACGTCACACCACCACCGCTGTGCCCTGACCAGCGCCTGTGGCCGCGCCCGTGATCCGCTCGGAACTGGACCCACGAACACGAACGGCTCCTGCAGAACGGCGTACAGACGTGGTCGACGCCACGAAGGGTTCTTCGCGGGCACTTGACATCGGCGTGTGGGTATCGGACCGTGGGCAGGACCGAGTCCGAACCGATGCCAGACGACCCCCGTGGAGGTACGACGATGACGCACCCCGACGCTCTGCACGGCAGTGATCCGCACGGCGATCCCCTCGCGGTCGTCCGGCGCTACCTCGAAGGCTGGGCGACCGGCGACGCGGCCATCTTCGAGGAGGTGCTTGCGCCCGACTTCTACGACGTGATGTACGGACAGCGTCGGGACCGCGCGACGCTCATCGCGCAGGCGCAGGGGAACGACTTCGCCGACAGGTCCATCTCCATCGACGAGGCGGTGGTGCAGGGAGACACGGTGGTCGTGAGGACGACCCACCACCACCGGCACGTCGCCACAGGCCGCAGCGTGACCCTGACCGGCATGATCTGGGCGCGCGTGGTCGACGGCAAGATCACGACCGGATGGGGCGAGCACGACCGCCTCGGCCAACTCCAACAACTCGGCGTGGTCCCCTCCGGAGCGGAAGCGCAGCGGTGGATCCGGGAACGGCTGCTCGCAGCCAGCGAGGCGAGCGACACCACGTCGACGTGACCCTGGCACGGTGCCGCTCGGGGTGGCGGTGCAGGTTGACTCGTCACCGTGCGGCTCGTACGGTGCTCTCTTCGACAGGCAGGTGGCGACTTCGAGCGCCCTCTCCCCGCGGTGAGGAGTCCGAGATGACCAAGGACGTGGGCACGGATCGTGTGCTGATCACGGGCGTGACCGGCTTCATCGGCTCACGGGTGGCGGCGCGTTGGGTGGCGCGCGCTGGGGAGGTCCGCGGGCTCGTGCGGAGGGCCGTGACCATCCCAGGCGTCGACGGCCACACCACCTGGCGCGCGTTCCTCGAGATCTACGCCGACTGGTTCGGGGTGGTGCCGAGCAGCGCCGCCTGAACCCGGTCGCGCCCACCGGCGACTGCGTGCAGCGCCCCGACCACCGCCCGCCGGGCATCGAACCCGTTGGCGACGTCCGGGTTCGCCGGGCCAACGTCCGAGCCACGCGCAACACGGCACTTGGCCCAGACGCCGTAACCACACTGGGTACCGTCATCACGTGCTTCGCCTCCGAAATCACAAGAGGCGCATCGACGTGAACTCGGAACGCCTGCACGGAGCGACCTCGCTCGACGGCACGGCGATCGTCGGACGGGTCCACGGCCACGGGGCACCCCTGGTGTTCGTGCACGGCGTCACGGGGGACGGCGACGTCGACTGGGATCCCCCGCTCCCCCTCGTCGCGCCGCGGCTCAGCTGCTACCTGTTGAGCACGCGAGGCAGGTCGACACCGGCGAGCGCGACCACGCCGCCGCAACCCTTGCCGAGCCCGCGGGTCGCGACGACCGGCGGCGCGTCGCCGGCAACCGGCGCGGGAGGCGTCAACGCGGCGCCCGTCCGAGGGTCAGGTAGGCCAGCGGCCCAAGCGGCATCGACAGCACGCAGATGAGCGCCCACGCCCACTACGGCAGGTACCGCACCGCCGGCGCGCGCACCAGATCGACGAGCGCATAGACGGCAAGCGCGGCGGCCAGCAGGAGGAGCGGAGCGAGGGCACGAAGGTCGATGTTCGTGATGGGTGCAGCGTAGCCGCTCGGGGGCGCTTGGACGAGGGACACCGCTCTCACCGTCCGCCGACGAGACGTCGACGCCCACGCCACCACCGTGCTCGATCATGCAGTGCACGATCGGCGTCGGCCGCGCGCAAGAGGGTGCGCGGGTTGGTACCGCCGCTCGGATACAAGACGACGCCGATGGACGCCCGCACGCTCACCGTCGTGCCGGCCACGGTGATGGGGTCGCTCACGACCGCGAGGAGCTTCTGGGCCAGGCTGCCGGCCTCGTGCAACTCCGACGACTCAGGCATGATGGCGACGAACTCGTCGCCGTGGATCCGCGCCAACGTGTCGCTGACCCGCAGCGAGCGCCGCAGCCGACGCGCCACCTCGACGAACACCACGTCGCTACTCGCATGCCGAGATCGTCGTTGATCGCCCCGAAACCGTCGAGGTCGAGGAAGAGCAGGGCGAAGGGTCGATCAGGTGATCAGGGTCGTTAGCGTCATCATGAGGTACCTCCTCGTGTGATGTCCCGCTCGTCGAGTGCGTTGGTCGGCCGGGCAGACCAACGCATGTCGTGGCCAGCTGCGCGGCTCACCAGAAGGCGATCTGCACGCCTTCGTTGACGATGGCCCAGCGCGGGGGATCGTCGAGCGGTCCGGTGAGCACGAGTCCCGACGGCACGTCAGGGCCGATCACCGTGGCGCTGACGCTGAGCTGTTGCCGAGTGCTGGTGCGGTCGTCGAACAGCTGGTAGCCGCCGTTGTCGACGAGCGCGTTGCCACCCGGTTCAGTGGCGGTCCCGAGGTCGTAGACGCGTGCCGCCTGCCAGCTGGGCCGCGGCTCGACGGCTGGGAGGACGAGACCGCCCTCCCGGTTCTCCCGGATGGTGGTGTCGCGCATCAGCAGCCGTTGCCCACCCGCACCTACCCCGAACTGGAAGCGCTGCACCGTGCTACCGCGCAGCTCGAGCACCGCGCGATCCTCTACGAAGATGCCGATGCCCAAGCCGGCGTCGGCAGGCGGCTGTTCGATCACGGTGTCACCAAGCTGCGCGATCGCCGCGCCCGTGAGGAACAGCCCGTACCCCGAGCGCCGGATCAACACACCGTTGGTCTCGAGCCTCGCGTCGCCCATCATCTGCACCCCGATGAAGGAGGCGTTCTCGATGATCGTGCCCTCGAGCGCCGCGGTCGCGGCGCCGCCCAGGATGAAACCGCGCGTCACGTCGTCGATGCGGGTGCCACCGGTGAGGCGTAGGTTGGCCTGGCCCACGGCGCGGATGCCGTTTGCCCCGTCGCGCACGTGCACGTCGACGAGCTCGACGTGGCCGATCGTGGCCGACACGGCGTGGCCGAAGTGCACGATTGACAGCGACTCGAGCCTCAGGTCGCCCTCGGCTGCGAACGCCACCAACGTCGGGACGTCGTCATCCCCACGCACCAGGAGCGTCGCCTCGCGGCCCTCGCCACGGATGGTCACGCCATCGGGGACGTTCGTGAAGGTCGGACCGTCGCTACCGCTCGTGAGCAGCTGCGTCGGGAACGACTCACCGCTGACCGTCACGCCGTACGTGCCGGCCAGGAGCAACACCACGTCGCCTTCCTGCGCCAGCTCCAGCGCGCGGCGCATGCTGCGGAACGGATCGTCGGTCGTGCCGCGCGCGCCGGTGTCCGAGCCGTCGGGACCGGCCGTGAGCGGGACCACCTCGATGGCCGCGGTCACGGTCGCGTCGCCACCAGCACCGTTCAGCACCAGATCGCGGGGCCCGAGCTCCGTCCCGTTCGGGACGGTCACGGTCAGGCTCAGGGCGTCGGCGTCGGGCGAACCTTCGATGGTCACCGCGAGCTCGCCCAGGCTTGCCTCGGCAACGGTGTCGAGGTCGAAACCCTCCACCACGAGTCGCTTGAGCCCCTCGCCTTGGCGCAGTTGCGTGCTGTCGTCCGTGCCGCGAACCAGCAACTGCGAGACGGTGGGGGCCGGTGCGGTCACGCGGACGATGAGCTCCACGCTGCGCGAGAGTTCACCCGCGCTCGCCAGCAGCGTCACCGTCCGCTCGCCCGGCGCCAGGTCGGCCTCGGCGGCGAGCGTCAGCGTCGCGCGCGTCGCGTCCTCGGCCAGGCTGGCGGACGTCACCTCGATCCCGGCCGGCACCTCGCCCGGCGTCACCTCGACGGTGCCCGTCAAGCCATTGCGGCGCACGATGCGGACCTCGACGCTGACGTCGCCACCGCGCGGCAGGCTCACGCTGCTCGGCACCAGGCCGACCTCGAGGTCGGCGTCCGCGACGGGAGCGGGCGCACCGTTGCAGGCGGCCAACGCCAGCGTGAGCAGCAGGATCGTGGTCAGAGCGACCGGTCGAGACATGAAGCGCACGTCAGCCCGATCGTGCATCGCGTCTCCTCTCCGTCGCCGCCGCATCAGTTGGCCACGATCACGTAGTAGAACGAGCAGTCGCGCACGACCTCGTTCTCCTCGCCCTGCACGCCGTCGTCCACCCGCAGCCGGAAGGTGACATCGGAGCCGGTGGTGCCCGCGATGTCGAAGCCGACCAGGTGCTCGGCCGTGGCCGTGGTGGCGATCACCGCGAAGGTGCGCGTGTCCGAACCGCCGTCAGCGGGCGGCGGGTCGTAGCTGACCGACCACTCGTAGAGGAGGTTGCGACTCTGCTCGTTGCTGGCGGTAGCAGAGAGCTGGAAGGGCACGTTTTCGGACGTCGAGCGGATGAGCGACCAGCCTTCGTCGCAGGTCACGCCTTGCACCTCGAACTGGGTGATCGTGATGATGTTCTCGGGCCGCGGCGCGACGACGATGGTGCGGGTCGCGGTCGCGGTCGCGCCTTCGGCGCCGGTGACCGTGATCGTCACGCCGTACGAGCCGGCCGCCGGGAAGGTGGCCTCGACGGAGCAGCCGAAACTCCGCACCAGCGTGGCGTCAGGAACGCTCCAGCTGATGGCGTTGCACAGGGCGGTTCCGCCCGCGGGCCTGTAGGGGTCGGTCGCCAGCGCCGACAGCAGCGACGGCACCTCTGCGCGGATGGTGCCCGGCGGCGTGGCGACCGCGGCGGTCGGCGGCGGGTTCACGACGTCGATGCCGAACGAGGCGCTCGTGCTCGCGCCGGCGCTGTCGACCGCGGTGGCGGTGATGGTGCGAGGCCCCTCGCTCGTGAACGTGTACGGCAGCGTAGGCGTGCCGCCGGTGGTGGTGTTGCCCAGGACGCCGTCGACGTTGGACACCCAGGTGACGCTGCAGCAGGCCGTGCCGTCTTCGAGGTCCCTCACGGCGGCGCGGAGCGTGAGCGCGCGGTTGAACAGCGCTACATCCTCGACCAGCTCCACCTCGATGCTGGGTGGCGTGTTCTCGGCGCTCAGGAACAGCTGCCGCGTGGCGGCGAGCTCGGCGCTGAAGTCGACGATTCGGCCGAACACCGGCACCTCGAAGACGAAGCCGGCCCTGGCGACGATGCCCCCGTAGAGGTTCCAGATGGGATCGCCGGGCACTCTGGCCTCAACCTCGGCGAAGGCGTCGAGCCCCACATGTGGCCCCGCCAGGCCGTACACCAACAGCGACGCACGCGTCGCCACAGCGCCGCGCGCCTGCGCGTCCACCGTGAGGACGGGGTTCACCAGCGCCTCGAAGCCAGCGTCGACCTCGGCGATGCCGCGCCACTCGCTGGGGCTGCGGTTCTTCACGTAGCTCGCTCCCAGGCGCGCCTCCGCGGTCTGCGCAGCGCCGACCACGAGCTCCGCCTCGAGTTCGCCACTGGCAGCCAGCGACAGGAACAGATCGTAGGTCAGCACGACGGGAACGGGACCCACGAACACGGTCTGGGTCTGCAGCGGGACGCGCAGCACGTCGACCCGTCCGTCGAAGGCCCCACTCACGCTGCTCGTGAGCGTGACCTCGGAGCGCTGCCTGGTCTCGATCAAGAAGCGAAACTCGCGCAGGCCGCTGAGGGTGCCGTAATCGACCAGCAGGTCGAAGTCGAGGTCGATGCCCAGCCCGCCTGCGAGGACGACGTTCGTCACATCGTCGTCGATCACCGCTCGCTCGAACGTGAGCGAGATCAGGTAGTCGTCGAGGCTGGCGCGCGTCACGTCCATCGAGCGGTTGACGCTGGCGTGCACTCCGTCGAGCAGCGTCTCGACCTGGCCGACGTCGTCGCCGGTGATCGCTCGTCGCACCGCGATGGTGCCCTCCACGATGACGTCCTCGAGGGACGCCTCGGCGGTCGTGACGATCACCCGGCCACCGTCCTCGCGCACGTCCACCACGGTCCGCAGGAACCCGTATGGTGCGGCGGCGGTGACGTCGGACACGAGCACGTCGTCGCTCGCGAGCGTGGCGAGGAGCGAGGTGCTGCGGTCGAAGACGAGCGTGCCGTCCGCGGCGTCGAAGCTGCTCAGTGCCGCGCGCGTCTCGGCATCGACGACGCGCGCGCGCTCGGCGACGACGACGTCATCGGCGCCACCGCCGGACGGGGGCGGAGGCGCGCCGCAGGCGGCCAGGAGCAGGGCGAGCAGGAGCGTCGCGAGAGCCGCGCCGCTGCTCCAGCGAGTCCGACCTCCGGAGGCGTTCGGTTGGGGCGTGGGCATCGTGGTTCCTCTCTTCGTCAGGCGGGCATGTTCGTCCCGAAGACTCCCGCCGGATCTGGCAACACAGCTCCGCATCGTCAGACCCGAGTCGAGTGACCGTGGACCGCGCGACGGACCGTGGGGCCGTTGGATCCCAGCGCGCATCGACGCGCGCGATCGCTTACAGGGCGGCAACCAAGGGGCGTACCCGGCATGCTAGCCAGGCGACCGTTGGCACATCGTTTGCAGTCGGCCCCAGCTCGACCGTCGCACCGAGGCCGAGGCCGATGCCGCCGGCTGAGGGTGGCGGCGCTGGCGCGGCGGCTACGCCGAGGAGCGCTTGAGCGATCCAAGGGAGCGCGTACGTCGCGACCGAGAGGCGCAAGGCTTCCCGGCAGTACGCTTCGGCCTCGAGGGCGTGCTTCGGCATGCTGTAGATGCCCATCTCGGGCGACGACAGCGTGCCGCTGATGCTGGACATGTTCACGATGCGCCCACCGCTCTCGGGCAGCAGGTCCACCACGGCGTTCGTGACGCGGTGTCCACCGAACACGTTGATGTCGAACACGTCTCGCATGTCGTGCACGGACTCGGCCGTGAGGTGGCCTGCCTGCGCCACACCGGCCTTGTTGACGAGTCGCCACAGACCATCGCCCCGCTCGTCGATCGCTGCACGCAGCCGCGCGACGTGGTCATCGCTGCGCACGTCGCACAGCACCGGCTCGACGCCGGGAAGCGCAGCCAGCCGCTCCGCGTCCGCAGCACGGCGCACGTTGGCGACGACGGGAACACCGCGCTCAGCGAGGCGCTCCGCCGTGGCAAGCCCGATCCCGGAACTGCCGGCCGTGGCGAGCACGGGTTGTGAAGCGCGGCGCGGTAGGCGGTGGCATGGTCGACGATCGGCGGCGTGAAGTCGCCCATCGCCGGCCGCACAAGCGGCGGCGCCTCGTGCCGCCGCAGGTGTCAGGGGGCGGTGACGCCGGCCTGCATGTGCACCTGGGGGTAGTGGATCCCGGGCTCGAAGTCCAGGACGCGCCCCTCGAGCAGGGTGGCCGCCGGCCGCCAGTCGGGCCACAGGTGGTGCGTCGCGAACGACACCAACGCCCGAACTGCTAGCCTTCATGCACCCAAGGATCGCAAGGCGGGCCGCCAGAACGGGAGACGCCATGGAAAGCGCCAGCCACCACTTCGCGATCGGCCGTTTCGGGTGCTACGCCGTGTGTGACGGCACCAGCGTCTACGCCCGCCCGGCGGCGACCCTCTTCCCCCACGCCCCCGCCGCCGAGCTCGAGCAAGCGCTCCGCGCCCACGCCATCGACCCCGACACCTGGACCGAATGGGTCAGCGACTACACCTGCCTGCTCGTCGACACCGGCGCCCACCGCCTGCTCGTCGACACGGGCATGGGCCACCACACGCCCACCACCGGCGCGCTCATCCCCAACCTGAGGGCCCTCGGCATCGCCCCCGACGACATCGACACCGTCGTCCTCACCCACGGACACCCCGACCACATCGGCGGCAACCTCGACGCCAAC
>Ga0209498_1002697_pt1 | contig 10661 bp, 9 predicted proteins | sample WalLakDeSediment_FD_184131 | JGI IMG/M metagenome (GOLD analysis project Ga0209498, IMG submission 184131) | Lake sediment microbial communities from Walker lake, Nevada to study Microbial Dark Matter (Phase II) - Walker Lake 11/02/13 Deep... | ecosystem: Environmental > Aquatic > Freshwater >... | reverse complement strand
TCTACCGCGACATCCGAACCTATGGGGAACTGGAATACTATTACCACCAAGCCAGGCGGCAAGGGGTTCGCTTTTTCCGCTTCCACCGCGACGAACCCCCTCAGGTGAGCACCCGGGACGGCGGTCTTTCCATCACCTTCAAGGATCCCATTCTCCAGAGGGACTTGAGACTTCATGCAGACCTCCTGGTGCTCAGCGCAGGCATGAGGCCGGCCGACACGGAAGAGCTCTCCTCAATCATCAAGCTGCCCCAAAACCCGGACGGGTATTTCATGGAAGCCCACGTGAAGCTCAGACCCGTAGATATGGCCAATGAGGGCATCTATGTTTGCGGCACCGCCCACGGACCGAAACTCATTTCAGAAGCCATATCCCAGGCCATGGCCGCCTCTTCCAGGGCTGCCACGTTTCTCTCCCAGTCCGAGATCACGCTATCGGTGGTGACGGCCAAGGTAGATCAGGAGCGATGTGCGTCCTGCCTCATCTGTGTGCGCGCATGCCCTTACGGCGTGCCTCGCATCAACAAGGAAGGGGTGAGCGAAATCGACGAGGCTTTGTGCCGGGGCTGCGGCATTTGCGCCGCCGAGTGCCCGGCCAGGGCGATTGAACTGAGCTGGTATGAGGACGACCAGGTTATGAGCAAGGTGGATGCTTTGTTGGAAGGAGTTCTCTGATGGAAAAGTTCGAGCCGATCATCATTGCCTTTTGTTGCCAGTTCTGAGGGTACACGGCCGCGGACCTGGCAGGTTCCATGCGCCTTCAGTACCCGAGCGGTATCCGGATTATCTGCCTACCCTGCACCGGCAAGGTGGACGTGATTCACCTCCTCCATTCTTTTGAGAAGGGGGCGGACGGCGTCTATGTGGTCGGGTGCCTTGAAGGGGCCTGCCAGTTCAACGCAGGGAACTTGAGGGCCAAAAAAAGGGTGGCTCAGGCTCAGGAGATCCTTGAGAAAATCGGCGTCGGCGGGGAGCGGGTGCAGATGTACAACCTTTCATCCAGCGAAGCGCCGCGATTTGTAGAAATTGCGGAGGAAATGACCCGGAAGATCATGACTCTGGGACCTAATCCGATCAAGATTGCCGCGAAAAAGATGGCGGCATAGTATAACGATCTAATAGGATTCGGGTTTGCTCCGGCAATGCAGAGGGTAGATAAATTGAAAATTTCTGTGTCCCTGGGAAGTGGTTGAAATTGAGAATCTACCCCAGGATATGTGGAGCGAGCTAAGTTAAGAAAGGGCCTACCCATGATTGTGGCAAAGAAAAAACCGATAGAAGAAATCATTGAAACGCTCAAAGGCTACAACAAAATCCTGATCCTCGGATGCAACGAGTGCGTCACCGTGTGCGAGGCGGGAGGGAAAAAGGAGGTGGCGGTCCTTGCTTCGGCCTTGCGCATGTATTTCATGAACCAGGGGCAGGAGGTGAAGATCGACGAAGTGACCCTGGAACGACAGTGCGACCATGAGTACCTGGAAGAAATCAGGAAGATCGTCGACCAATACGATGCCGTGCTCTCCCTCGCCTGTGGCGTCGGGGTACAGTTTATGGCCGAAACCTATATGCGCACCCCTGTGCTGCCCGGTGTGGATACCTGTTTCATGGGGGTCACCGAGGAAAGGGGCGTTTGGACCGAGCGCTGCCAGGGTTGCGGCCAGTGCATTCTGGCCTGGACCGCGGGCATCTGTCCTGTTTCGCGCTGTGCCAAGCGCCTGTTCAACGGCCCCTGCGGCGGGTCCACCAAGGGCAAATGCGAGATCAACAAAGAGCTGGCATGCGGCTGGCAGATCATTATCGACCGTCTTCAGGAACTGGGCAGGATGGAAGATTATGAAAGGCTCATGCCGATGAAAGACTGGTCAACGGAGCGGGCCGGAGGGCCCAGAAAAGTGGTCAGGGAGGATGTCCAATCATGAACGAGGCAAAGACACCCAGCAAACTGGAGAAAATCCTCAGGGCGGGCCATCTCGCCGTGACGTCCGAGTGCGGTCCGCCAAGGGGATCGGAAGCCCATCACATCACCAAGAAAGCGGAAATGATCAAAAACCATGTGGATGCCATCAACATTACCGACAACCAAACATCGGTGACGCGCCTGAGTTCTCTGGCCTCCTGTATTCACCTTAAGCTCATGGGCCTCGAGCCTGTGCTGCAAATGGTTACAAGAGACCGCAACCGCATCGCCCTCCAGAGCGACATCCTGGGCGCTGCATCCTTCGATATCTTCAACCTTTTGTGCCTGTCCGGCGACCACCAGTCTTTTGGAGACAACCCCAAGGGTCAGAACGTGTTTGACCTGGATTCCATGCAACTGCTTCAGACGGTGCGATACATGAGAGACGAGGGCAAGTTCCTGGGGGGAGATCCCATTGAGCGACCTCCCCGCATGTTCGCAGGCGCTGCGGCCAATCCCTTTGCCGACCCTTTTGAAATCCGTGTTCCCAGGCTCGCCAAGAAGATTGCAGCCGGTGCGGAGTTTATTCAAACCCAGTGCATATACAACGTGGAGAAATTCGAGCTCTGGCTGAAGCTGGCAAGGGACCGGGGCCTTACCGAGAAAGTCTTCATCCTGGCCGGCGTGACCCCTTTCAAATCCGTGGGCATGGCCAAGTACATGAAGAACCGGGTGCCGGGAATGGATGTTCCCGACGAGGTGGTGAAACGAATGAGCGGCGTGTCCAAAGAAAAACAGCCTGAAGAGGGAATGAACATCTGCGTGGAGACCATTCAGCGTCTCAAGGAACAGGAAGGGGTCCGGGGCTTCCACATCATGGCCATTGAGTGGGAGGAAAAGGTCCCTGAGATCGTTGAAAGAAGTGGACTTTATCCAAGACCGAACATAGACTGATGCTAAATTTCCAGAGGAGGATGAAACATGTCGGATAAGAAGTATATTCTCGTTGTGGATGACGACCCGGATCTCGTGGAAACCGTGGCCATGATGCTCGAGAGCAAGGGATGCGAGGTGGGCATGGCCTACGACGGGATCGAAGGCGAAGAATCCATCAAACAGCGCCGCCCGGACCTCGTGATTCTGGACATCATGATGCCGCGCAAGGACGGATACGTGCTTTGCAGTGAACTCAAGGCAAAACCTGAAACCAGGGACATCCCGGTCATCCTTCTCACCGCTGTTGGAGAAGCCGTGCCCAGCACCCGCTATTCTCATGCCGACGGCATGGCCACAGAGGCCGACGAATACATTCCCAAGCCGATTGATACGGAGAGCCTCTGGAAGGCGGTCACCAATCTTCTCTAAAAGGAGCCAGGAACTTCATGACGGCCCCGGAAAGACTGGGCGGGTTTAAGATCCTCAAGGAGCTGACGAGGATCTCCATGGTTCTGCCGGAAACCTCGGGCCTCTCCCCTCTTCCGGTCTGCCGGGCCGTTTCAGAGAATAAAATCAACCTTCCCTATTTCACCTCTGTCTTCGACGGTCAGGCATGGGGCCTGAATTTGATCGTGGAGGCCCGCGACGAGGCGGGAATCTGCCGGGTCCTGGAGGAGAGATTCGGTCATCCCTTTGTTTCCACGCCCAAGAGCGCCGTCCTTTCTATTTTCCCTCACAAGAAGAACCCTGAAATCACGGGGAAGCTTTGCGAGGTTTTTGATCGCGAAGGTTTGGAGCCCGATGCCATGGCCACCTCCCCTTCGACCATTTCTGTCGTGATTCGGGAAGGGATCCTCGCCAAAGCGAGCGAAGCCCTTTTTGAACCCTTCAGCTTCAGCGCCTACCGCACCCCAACGGATTGGAAGCTGGCCCAGAAGGGGAAGGAGCAGCTCTACAAAGAGGTTGTAGCGTCCTACCAGGAACAACGGCCCAAGGTTTACGGGCTGGAATACTACGAAGGCCAGGATTTCATTGAAATCCGGGCCAACAGAAAAATCCTTGGGTCTGTGGGCGCCTCGTTCAGGGGATTTGCCCGTTCCGGCCTGAGCCTCGTTTTCTTCACCACAAGTCCGACCGGTGCGGACGGCAAAGACGTTCTTGCCTTCTGCCTGCCCATGTCTCAAAGCCGGGCTTACGGTCGAGTGGTTCAGGCGATAGCTCCGGCCGTCGAAATCACGGGGGTTTCCTCGGTGACCGTCTTTTCCATGAACGGCCCTCATTTCGGTGATCGTCACGGCATTGCGAGCGAGCTCCTGTCAGCCTTGCAAGACCACGGGGTCCGCCATTTGGCCCTGAGCTGCACCATCGCCTCCATATCGGGGGTGGTTCCCTCCCGGCAGATGAAATCCGCCTTAGAAGCCATTGAGGAGCGTTTTGACGTCCCCTCCATGACAAGAAGAGAGTAGAAGGCCCAGCCGGCCAGGATACCCAACATTAAACGAAACATGAACGATTTCAGCCTAAGAACTTATAGAAGCCATTCGACCTTCGGAGCTGGAGATGAAGGAACCAAGAAACCAGGATGTCGGCTTCTTTGACAAGGCCCTGGAAACCATGAGCTGGGAACAAAAAAGGGAGAATCTCAATACCCGTTTTGTGGAGCTTTTTAGAAGAGCCTACCGGCATTCAAAGACCTACGAAAAACGCTTTCGCGAATGGGGGATCGAGCCGGCCGACGTGCGAGGTCTCGAGGACCTGGAAAAACTCCCCCTTTTTTCCACCAAGGACCTTGTGGAGTGGCAGAAGGAGCACTGGCCTTTTGGAGGGATCGAAACGATCGACCCCAAGGAATTCCATAGAATCTATATCAACGCAGGGGTCATCTTTCAGCCCGGTGCAACCTGGGAGTTTGAAGATACGTCCTGGCCTGAAGCCCTTTGTGCCGCGGGTTTCAGGCGGGGAGACCGGATTGTCAACACCTTCAGCTACCACCTCTGGCCTTTTGCATTCATGCTGGATGAGGGCGCAAGGCGCATCGGCGCTACGGTCATTCCGACCGGGGTGGGAAACACCATGATGCAGGTCAGAATTCTGCAAATGCTGGAGGTGAACGGCTTTATGGGGACTCCCGGTTTTCTCATGACCCTCATGCAGCGGGCGGAAGCCATGGGCATGAATTTGGAAAAAGACCTCTACCTTGATGCAGCCCTGGTGAGTGCGGAAATGCTCCCCGAATCGCTGCGATCGCGGCTCGAGCAAAAACTCCGCATGACGATCCGCCAAGCCTACGGAACCGTTCTCCTGGGCTGCATCGGTTACGAATGCCGCGAAATGTCGGGTTTGCACGTGCCTCACAACATGCTGGTGGAAGTGGTGGACCCCCAGACAGGGAAGCAGGTGCCCTATGGCGTTGCAGGCGAGATCGTGGCGACCAACTTCAACCTCTCTTATCCCATGATTCGCATGGCCACCGGAGATCTCTCGACCCTGATTATGGAGCCGTGTCCTTGCGGCCGAACAGGGCCCAAACTCAAGAAAATCATCGGCAGGATAGACCAGGCCGTCAAGATCAAGGGAACCTTTGTTCACCCCTGGCAGGCCGACGAAGTCATGTCCCGGTACCCGGAAGTCTTCAAATATCAGGTGGTCGTCACCCGGGAAGATCATAGCGACGTGATGACCTTTGTGGTGGAGTTGAAAGAGGAGACACGCCGGGCCCCCGTGCTGAGAGGGCGGATGGAGCGGGACATTAAAGACATTTTGACCCTAAAAGGCATTGTGCAGATCGTCCCCAGAGGCACCATCCCCGATCAGCACCGGAAAATCGAGGACAGAAGAAGGTGGGACTGAAAAGTGAGGAAACCGTTGTAAGTAAAACGGTGTTCAGGGGTTCAGTGTTCAGAGTTCAGGAAAGATCCTATTGCGTAAGCAGTCCACGGGGGCCTCGCTCGTCGGCCGGAACCGATCAGAAATTTGCTTGCCGAGTCTCATCGTCCTTTTCCTGAACGCTGAACCCCTGAACACTGAACACTCACCCGCGAACCTTGAATACTGAGCAGCAGGCGCTCAACTGTTTCTGGGATCATTCATGGAAAAGATAGCGATCGGCGGCATCATGCAGAGTGACGGCCGCGCCCTGGTCAAGATCATGTCCGTACCCGATCATGCCAGCGTTGCAGGCACGGTGCTGGAGGCCATGGCTGCAAAGGGCATCAACATCGAACTCCTGGTGGAGAGTTTCGATCTGGACGATTACGGCAATTTCGCCCTGGTCATTGATCAAAAAGACCTGGATCCGGCCCTGGAAGCCTTGGAAGGGATCCGGTCCACCATTGACGCAAAGGCGGTTTCTTACACGCCCGACGTGGCCGTACTCACGGTGTTCGGCCACCACTTGCGGGAAAAACCGCACGTTCACGGCCTCATGTTTTCCTCCATGGCCTCCGTGGGGATCAGCTCCTTGGCCATCAGCACGTCTATTTCAAGCGTATCCTGCGTGGTGCCGGGCCATGACCTGGCCACAGCGGTGCAGGCTCTATCAAAGGCCTTTGCCGTTCCCTTTCAGGTCAAAGAACGCCCCAAAGATTACTAAATAGTTAAAACATAGCTATAATGTGAATAATTTGGTTGCCATTCCCGAATCGATCGGATATACAAGGCCGGGAACGACAAGCCCCGCCCCGAAGGCCTGTGTTTTCAAAGGGGGGCAAGTTGTTTGGCGCAGCGAATACGCCGGGTTCCGCCGGCCGTTACCACTTTGAACAAGGAGGAAGAAACATGGATTTTCAATTGAACGAAGACATGCAAATGCTGCGGGATACGGTTCGTGATTTTGCAGCGGAAAAGATTGCGCCCTTTGCGGATCAATGGGATGAAGAACACTACTTCCCCTATGAAGAGGTCATGAAACCCATGGGTGAACTGGGCTTTTTCGGCACCGTTATTCCCGAGGAATATGGGGGAAATATGATGGGCTGGCTTGCGGCCATGATCCTCACCGAGGAAATCGCCAGGGCCTCCAGTTCCATGCGGGTGGAAATCAACATGCAGGCCCTGGGTTGTGCTTACACGATTTGCAGGTACGGGACCGAAGAACTGAAGAAGAAGTATGTTGAAAAACTGGTCACCGCCGAATACGTGGGCGGTTTCGCCATCACGGAACCCAATGCCGGCTCCGACGTGATGGCCTTGAAGTCCACGGCGGAAGACAAGGGGGATCATTGGCTCCTGAACGGTTATAAAACCTGGATATCCAACGCCTCGGTCGCCGACGCCCTTATCTATTATGCCTACACGGATCGCGCTGCAAGAGGAAAGGGCCTGAGCGCCTTTGTGATTGAGCCCAAAAATTTCAAGGGCATCACCACCACGGACCTTCCCAAGATCGGCACACGCTCCTGCCCCACCGGCGAGGTCATCGTTGAGGATTGCAAACTCCCGAAAGAGAATATCCTGGGCAAGCCCGGGGACGGCGCCAAGATCGTTTTCGGCTCCCTCAACCAGACCCGCCTTTCCGCGGCGGCCGGAGGGATCGGCGTGGCCCAGGCCTGCCTGGACGCGGCGACAGCCTATTGCAAGGAGCGGGAACAATTCGGCCAGCCGATCGGCCAATTCCAAATGAACCAGGACATGATCGCCCAGATCGCGTGCGAGATCGAAGCGGCCCGCCTCATGGTTTATAAGGCTGCCTGGCAAAAAGACCAGGGAAACCTAAACAATACGCTCGAGGTGGCGCAGGCCAAGTACCTCGCCGGCGAAGTGGCCGTGAAAGCTTCTCATGTGGCCATGAAGATCCTCGGCGCTTACGGGTATTCCACCGAGTATCCTGTTGCAAGGCTTTACCGGGATGCACCGGCTTATCAGATTGTCGAAGGCTCCACCAATATCTGCAAATGGATCACGGCCCTTGACCAGCTCGACATCCGCAAGGCGAATAAGTAAGAGAGATTTTTTGGAAGGCCCATCACAGGCCGCTCTGCACGCCGTCCGTGAGAGGCTTTTGCGTTTCGAAAAGGAGGAGACAATGAGACCTTATTTTGAAAAAATGACCCCTGTGGGCAAAACCTTGACCGAGAGCCAGAAGGCCTCGGGCAAGAACAATGTCGCCGATATCAAGGCCGTGGAAGAAGAAGTGGCCAAGGCCGTCGAGGCGGTCAAAAGCGCAGGGATCCCGGCTGCAACCATCAAGAAGCGTGGCCAGACCACGGTTTGGGAAAGACTTGAGCACCTGATTGATCCGGGCACATGGTGTCCCCTTCACACCCTTTACAACCCCCAGTTCAATGAAGAAGGCACCACCGGCGTCATTGACGGGCTGGCCACCATCAACGGCAAGTGGTGCGTGGTGATCGGCTTTGACAACAAAGTCATGGCCGGCGCCTGGATCGCGGGGCAGGCCGACAATCAGCTCAGAGTTACGGACCTCGCAAAGAGACTGCACGTGCCCCTGGTCTGGCTCGTGAACTGCAGCGGCGTGAAGCTCACCGAGCAGGAGGAAGTGTACGCCAATAGGCGGGGTAACGGGACCACGTTTTTCCGTCACGCAGAGCTTGAAAAACTCGGGGTGCCGGTTCTGGCAGGCATTTACGGAACCAACCCCGCCGGCGGCGGGTACCAGGGCATCAGCCCCACCATCCTCATCGCCCACAAGGACGCCAATATTGCTGTGGGAGGCGGAGGAATCGTGAGCGGCATGGCCCCCAAAGGCGGTTTCGATGAGGCCGGTGCAGAACAACTCATTGAGGCCACGAGGCACTTCAAAGAGGTCCCGCCGGGCAGCGTCGGCATTCATTATAGAGAAACAGGCTTTTTCAAGGAGGTGTATGACTCGGAGCTTGAAGTCATAGACGCCCTGAAGAAGTACGTGGACATGTGTCCTGCCTATGATCCTCACTTCTTCCGCGTCGACGAACCCAAAGAACCCCGGTTTGCCGGAGAGGATATCGATTACCTGGTTGCTTTCAACCAGAAGCGGGGTTACAACTTCATGGAAGTCCTGGCCCGCATCTTCGACAACAGCGAGCACATGGAATTCCGGCCCGGTTACGGCCCTGAAGTTTACACAGGGCTGGCCAAGATCAACGGCCTCCTCGTGGGTTTCATCGGCAACATCCAGGGTTTTCTGGGCCAGAACTATCCCGAGTATGCGCCCTACCCCGCCATTGGAGGAAAACTCTACCGCCAGGGACTGATCAAGATGAATGAGTTTGTCACCCTTTGCGGCCGTGACCGGCTTCCCATCGTCTGGTTCCAGGACACATCGGGCATTGATGTGGGCGACATCGCGGAAAAGGCCGAGCTTCTGGGACTGGGGCAATCCCTGATCTACTCCATCGAACAGACGGACGTGCCTCAGATGTGCATCGTGCTCAGGAAGGGCACGGCGGCGGCCCATTACATCATGGGCGGCCCCACGGCCAACAACCACAACGCTTTCACCCTCGGCACCCCGACCACGGAAATCTACGTCATGCACGGTGAAACAGCGTCGGCGGCTTCATTTGCCAGACGACTGGTCAAAGAAAAGGATGCGGGAAAGCCGCTCCAGCCAATCATCGACAAAATGAATGAACTGGCTCAGGAATATTACCGGAAATCCAGGCCCATCTATTGCGCGAACAGGGGCTTTGTGGACGAGATCGTTTCCTTTCGGGATATGAGAAAGTACATTGCCGCCTTTGCGGGATGTGCTTATCAGAACCCGACCTCGATCTGCCCCCATCACCACATGATGCTGCCGAGAATCATCAAGGGATAGGCTCGAACAAGCATTCTCATCCCTTCACCGGCCTCCTTCCTTCCAGGTAGGAGGCCGGTTATCTTAATCTCAATCTTGACCATGAAACCCTTCTTCTGCATGGGTGTAGGGAAACCCGGCATTGGGGTGAAGGTTTCCCCGACATATGTTAACTCCTCGTATTTTAATGGAAAAAACTTTCAAATCTTGAGTTCCCTTTGCTCTGCTCTTCCCTGTTGCAGGATATCCCTACGCGGTTCTTGTGCAAGCCCTTCAGCACACAGCATGGGGTTGCTGCGAGTAAAGAAAATTTATTATTTCATATCAATGTGTTGCAGAATCAACCTGTCCAGGTTATGCGATTGGCACCCTCCTTGCTCTCTAGCAAGATCAAAATCACCCACAAGGAGTGAAAACCATGGAAAAGCACACCAACGAAGTCGCCAGGGGCAGTGTGGGTTTCGGATCGTCCTACCGGAGAGGAACCCAACATGACTTGAAACAAAAATCCGAGATTGGAGCTGTGTTGGGCGGTCAGGTCTGGATGATCCGGCCGGACAAAGACGCCAAGGCCGCCAATCCCTGCCTTTGGATGCAGGCGGGCGTGGTGAATTTCAAGAACTGCAACAATTTTTATGACTGTACAACCTGCAAGTATGATCAGGGCATGCAGAAGCAGGTTGAAAAAGGCAAACATCTGAGCTGGCAGGATGCCATGAGAAGGAGGCCGGGTCTTGAAAGGGTTTGTCGCCACACCCTGACCCGGCGAATTGAGAAACGGGCCTGCGCTTACAATTATGAATGTTCCACCTGTGATTTTGACCAGTTCTTTGAAGAGGTGTGGACGGCAAAGACAGCATTCCAACCCTATGAGGTGCAAAACCTCAAGGGCTTTCAAATTCCCATGGGATCCTACTTCCACCAGGGACATGCCTGGGCGCGAATTGAGAGCGGAGGGACCATTCGGGTAGGAATGGATGACTTCAGCCTGAAACTGCTGGGCAAAGCAGATGCTCTTGATCTTCCCCTGATGGGTAAAGAACTTTCCCAGGGCAAGGCCGGTTGGGGGCTGAAGCGGGAGACCAATCTGGCG
>Ga0209498_1002696_pt1 | contig 10665 bp, 9 predicted proteins | sample WalLakDeSediment_FD_184131 | JGI IMG/M metagenome (GOLD analysis project Ga0209498, IMG submission 184131) | Lake sediment microbial communities from Walker lake, Nevada to study Microbial Dark Matter (Phase II) - Walker Lake 11/02/13 Deep... | ecosystem: Environmental > Aquatic > Freshwater >... | reverse complement strand
GGCACGCCAGGTGCGGGTAGCGGTGACAAAGCGGCGGCGGGGCAGCGTCTTTTGCAGCAGGGCCCGGGCGGAGGTGATTATCAAAGGGGGCTGGGCGGGCGCTGGCAGCAGGGGATGTTCGACGGTCGTCAACTGGGCCAGGGTTTTGAGCCGCTCAAAGCGGCCTCGTTCACTCCAGGCGCCTCGCTCGTAGGGGAGAGGGGTCGGTTCCGGAAAGCGCAGCAGCGGCCAACCAGCCGGCAGCCAGCTTTCCAGCGCCTGCCGCCAGAGAGAGACATTGTCTATCCGGCCGGTGAGGATCACTGTTGGCTGCTGGCGGCTGAGGTAGAGCCGGGCGGCCAGCGGCGCGCGGGCGCTGCGCGGCAGTCCCAGCGGCGCTGCTAGTTGCCCTTCGGCCAGCTCTTGCAAAAGTCGCTGATAAGCAGGTAGGGTATCAAACAGGTCTAATATTGCCGAGAGATTCATAAAGCGTAAGGTAGATGTCAGGCATCAGACGGCGGCCGGGAATCGGCTGCTGTAGGCGGTTCAAGCGGCCCATTGTGCCGGGACATGGCCAGGTTGATGCCCTCACGGAGAATGGTTTCCACGGCCGTAAGGCCTTCATCCAATATCTGCGCCAGCAGCGGTAGGTCAGCCGCGCTGAAGTCTTGCAGGACATAGGCGGCCGGTGCCATCCGGCCTGGCGGGCGGCCAATGCCCAGCCGCAGCCGGGGGAAATTTTGGCCGACGTGATTGATGATGGAGCGCATACCGTTGTGGCCACCGGCGCCCCCCTTTTCCCGCAGGCGCAGCGTGCCAAAGGGTAAATCCAGCTCGTCGTAGATGACCAGCAGCCGCTCCGGGGGAATTTTGTAGAAGTTGGCTAAGGGGCCAACGGCGTCGCCGCTGAGATTCATGTAAGTTTGTGGCTTGGCCAATATGACCGGCTGGCTGAGGATACGGCCGTCGCCCACAATGGCCCGCTGCTGTACCCGGCTCAAGCTGATGCTGTGCCGCGCCGCCAGTCGATCCAGCAGCATAAAGCCGATATTGTGCCGGTTCTCCCGGTGCTGACGGCCGGGGTTGCCCAGGCCGACGATAAGCCATTTTTCCATCTGGTTGCGTATCTCTAAATACTGTTGAGTAGCTGGTAACTGCCAATCACCGGTTACCGATTTCGATGTAACAGCTGCCACAGCTTGAACCGGCTGCGCCACAGGGTGCGCAGCAGCAGGTAAACGCCCAGGGCGGCGAAAAGGTTAAAGGTAAGCCGGACGCCGCCCCAAAAGGCGTGGCCGAACTGCTCGGTATCAATGGCCATTAGCCGGGGCAGGAGCCCGCGCGGCTGGTCAGGATCGACCCCCGGCTGCCGCTCTTCCCGGCCGACGGCTTCCTGCAGCGGCGGTGCCGGCGGCGAGGGCGTTGGGAAGGGTGTCAGGGTGGGCAAGGGACCTAACACCGGCGCGTCAGGCGTGACGTCAGGCAGCAGCGTAGGTGTGATAGTGATCTCTAGCGTAGCCGTGATGGTCGGTGTCGGCGTCGGGGTATCATTGGAGATTAGCAGATCGCGCGTGAAATATTCGTTGTAGTTAAAGTCGCCGCGCACCACACGCAGACGCAGCTGGTAACGGCCGTCAGGAAAGACCGGTGCATTTACATTACGGCCGACAGTCGTATCCCAGACGGCCAGGGTATTGTCCAGAACCGGCTGGCTGCCCTCGGCGAAGACGATCCAGCCGGCGCCGGGGTTGAATTCCTGGAAGAAAGCCAACTCGTAGCGCAGGAAGTTGGGATCCGTGGCCGTGCCGCGCACGATAACGATATCGCTGATCGTCTCACCGGACGCCGGTTCACTGATACCGTTATTAAGCTGCGCCGCGGCAGGACGGGTGGTGACGGCCCACCAGCCGGCCCCGACGCCACAGAAGGCAGTTAGCCAGATGAGCATGAGCAGGTATTGTCTGCTACCGGTGTGTGCGTTCACAAATCATCATAATGGGCTGCTAGACCCAGTTAGCCAGAACGATCGGTAAAATCCTTCTGACCATAAGCCAATGCGTTCGCTTATCGAACGCGCTCCATCCGCTCGTGAGGATATAAGCGATCAAATTGATTAGTCTAGCACAAAGGTAGAGGGGGGGCGAATAGAATTGGCCGCCTTAAACGATCCCTAATATCCGGGAAAAGCGGTTGACGCCTGGGGTACAATTTAGCTGAAGAGCGAGAGATAGAGATAGAGCGAGGGTCGGCATAACTGTGTCCTCTAGCTCTAGCTAATTTTCAGTGGAGGTAAATTGTGGAACAGCTGAATCAACGATTTGACGCTTTTGACGCGGCGTTTACGGCCTGGATGGCCAAATATGGGGTGTTGCTGCTGCGGGTTAGTCTGGGTATTGTCTTTTTCTGGTTTGGGGTGCTCAAGTTTTTTCCTGGTGTGAGCGAGGCTGAAGGCTTAGCTACGGACACGATCAGCGTCCTGACTTTTGGGCTGCTGACGCCGGCCGTTTCTATTTACATTCTGGCGGTGTGGGAATGCCTGATTGGCCTGGGGCTGATCTTTGGCCTCTTCATGCGCGCCACCTTGCTGCTGCTGTGGCTGCAGATGTTGGGCACCATTACGCCTCTCTTTCTCTTTCCTGGTGAGGCGTTTAACCAGATTCCCTACGCGCCGACGTTGGAAGGGCAGTACATCATCAAGAACATAGTCCTGATCAGCGCCGGGCTGGTGATTGGGGCCACGGTGCGCGGCGGCCGGATCGTAGCCGAAGACAGTTGAGCATGACGGCATGGCGACCGCTCCGGCGGCTCTACGTGCTCCAGTAGTCAGTCTATAAGATAAGCATCTCGTCAGCATGAGAAATCTGCTTTATCCCTTGCCGACATTACCGGCGCCAGATAAGATTCAGTCGTTTAGTCGAATAGGCGCATGGGCAAGTGGCCAGGGGCTGAACGCGAACCGTGCATAGCTAAGGAGTAGTTTGGTGAATAAGAAGGTGAAACAGAGACAATTCTGGGTTGGTGTCATGGGGTTGGTGCTGCTTTTGCTGGTGGCTTGCGGGCCGTCGGCCGGGCAGCCGGTGGAAAATCGCACCGTTAGCAATTCGGGCGAGACGGCCGCCAATCCAGCCGCTAGCGACAATCTGGCAGCCGAGACGGCCGACGGAATCCCCATGGGCTTTACCGCTGCCGGGCATGCCTATATGGGCCAGCTAGACGCCCCCGTGGTGATGGAAGAGTTCTCTGATTTCCAATGTCCCTTCTGTGCCCGCTTTCACGTCCAAACCTTACCCAGTCTGATTGAAAACCAGGTTGCCAGTGGCGAGCTGCTGTTTATCTACCGCGATTACCCTCTCAGCAGTCATCCGCAGGCAATACCGGCAGCCAACGCCGCCCGCTGCGCTGGCGAGCAATCCCCTGCCTTCTACTGGGCCATGCATGACAGGCTGTTTGAAAACATCAGCCAGTGGTCGAACAGCAATGCCAACTCCGTTTTTGCCGATTATGCCGGGAATATCGCCGGCTTGGAGCTTAACCAGTTCGTTGACTGCCTGGTGTCCGAGCGTTACTTTGACGCCGTGAAGGCTGATTTCAATGAGGGGTTAGCTCGCGGCGTGACCAGCACCCCCAGCTTCTTTATCAATGAGCAGCCACTGGTTGGCGCCCAGCCCCTTTCTGTTTTCAACCAGGCCATTGCCGCCGTACAGGCCGGTGAACCGATTGCCGCCGCCCAGCCGTCTGCGCTCAATCCCAACGGGCCGGTCGTGCCTTTGACGCCGGTGACGGTGCAGCCGCAGGCGGCGGCTACCCTGGGCTCACCGGATGCACCGGTGACCATTGTTGAGTTCTCCGATTACCAATGCCCGTTCTGCCGCCGCCATGCCCTGGAGACGATGCCCTCTCTCAAGGCAGAGCTCATTGAGACCGGGCGGGTCTATTACGTTTTCAAAGATTTGCCCCTGGACAGCATCCATCCTGAAGCGCGGCAGGCGGCCGTGGCGGCCCGCTGTGCCGGTGAGCAGGACGCCTACTGGGAAATGCACCATGCCCTGTTTCAGACGCAGAGCCGCTGGGGCGGCGCCGGCGCTGGCCTGAATGGGATTCTGATTGGCATTGCTGCTGACGTGGGGCTGAGCCAGAGTGCGTTCGAGAGTTGTTTGACCAGCGGCCGTCATGATGCGGCCGTGCAGGAAAATTACGCTGAAGCAACATCTTTGGGCATTCAGGGCACGCCCCACTTCTTGATTGATGGCTACCCCCTCAGCGGCGCGCTGCCGGCCGAGGTGTTCGAATATGCTGTCGGGCTGGCTGAAGCTGGCGAGTTGGGCCAGGCGATTGCCGAGGCCATGGCCGCCCAGCAGCGCCAGCAGCAGCAACAGCAGCCGCCGCAGCCACCGCCCCAACAAGACGTGCCCGTAGGCAATGCCTTTACTATCGGCGATCCGGATGCGCCGATTACGGTCATCGAATATACCAATTTCCAATGTTCGTTTTGTCGCCGGCATGCCCAAGAAACGCTGCCCCTGATTATTCGCAACTATGTGGATGCTGGTCTGGTGCAATACGCTTTCAAGGATTTTCCGATGGCTAGCTTTGCCCAGTCGGGCAAGGCGGCTGAAGCAGCTCGCTGCGCCGCCGAGCAAGGCGCCTACCTGGGAATGCACGACCTGCTTTTTGAGCGGGTAAACGCCTGGAACGGCCGTACCGATGCCCCGGCGTTATTTATCAGTTATGCCGATGAGCTGGGTTTGTCGGCTGACTTTGCCCAGTGTCTAAACAGTGGCCGGTATGAAGCGGCCGTGATGGCCGACTTTACCGAAGGCTCCCGCTTTGGCGTCAGCGGTACACCGGCCTTTTTCATCAATGGCTATCTGGTTGCCGGCGCCTATCCCTATGACACCTTTACCCAGATTTTTGAATCGCTCCTGGCAGAGCAAGAAGGCCGGTAATAAAAAAGCCCCGCAGCCAACCTGGCTGCGGGGCTTTTTTTCTGGTTAATCGTAGCCTAATACATCAACGACCGCCCGTACGGCATCAGCCGAATAATCGAGCATCGCCCGTTCTTTTTCGTTCAACTGCATATCCACAATCCGCTCCACGCCTTTACGGCCGAGTACGACCGGCAGACCGATGAACAGATCCTGGTAGCCATATTCACCCTGGGTGTAGATGGCGCAAGGCAGCACCCGCTTCTTGTCCTTCAAAATGGACTCCACCATCACGGCCACGCCGGCGGCCGGGGCGTAATAACCGCTGTAGCCCAATAAGCCGACGATTTCGCCGCCCCCCTTGGCCGTCCGGTCAATAATTGCTTCCAGCTTATCGGCGGCAATCAGTTCGGTGATGGGAATGCCGGCCACCGAGGTGTGGCGGGGCAACGGCACCATGGTGTCCCCATGGCCACCTAAAACGATGCCGTGCACATCTTCAACGCTTATCCCCAGTTCCATGGCGATAAAGGTTTTGTAGCGGGCTGTGTCCAGGACGCCAGCCTGCCCGATGATCCGCTCACGCGGAAAGCCGGTAATCTGCTTGACGACGTGACACATGGCGTCCAGCGGATTAGAGACGACAATGACGATGCTTTCCGGGGCATATTTCTTGATATTCTCGGAGACCACTTCCATCACGTCCTGGTTAATCTTAACCAGCTCGTCCCGGCTGGGGAACTTGCCCGTTTCCGGGTCTTTACGGCGCGGCACACCGGCGGTAACCACGATCACGTCAGAGCCTTCGATAATGGCCGGATCGTTGCTGCCTGTCACCCGGCTGTCAAAGCCGATGGCCGGACCAGATTGGTACAGGTCCAGCGCCTTACCGGCTGCTGACTGCCCGAAGATATCGAACAGGACACAGTCGCCGATTTCCTTTTCAGCTAGCCAATGGGCGGCGGTAGCGCCAACGTTACCGGCGCCATAGAAAGCAATTTTGTTACGCATGTTTGTCTTCACTCCTTAAACTGTTTGTACATATCATCTAACATTTGTGCCATCTCTACCAACTTGTCCAACGGGTTTTTCTCACCGGTGAAATAGCGGTAGTCGGCGGGCATTAAATCCAATGTCTGCACCAGCTCACTATATTTTTCCTGCAGCGAGCGCTCTGGCACCTGGAAGATGGCGGCGATGCTGGATGGCCGAATTTCCATGAGGTTGACCTTGCAGGTGGCCTGGGCTAAGGCGGCTGCCCATAGTTCTGGCTTGGGGATGCGCAGCGGCCGCCGGCCAATGGTGATGCGGTATTCAAGCCACATTTGCATAGCTTTGCCGATCTGCGGGACGGGAACATCCATCTCTTTCATACCGCTGATGAGGAGCTGCTCAACTTCATCCAGCGCCGAGGAAAAAAGCCGTTCGTAGCGAGAGGCGACTCCTTCATCTGTTTCCGTGCGCAGGTAATCGCCCAATGACTGCATAGCCGCCGGATAGTTGCCGGCGCGGGCATAGGCGCGGGCCAGGTTGAGGTGATATTCAGGGTTGTCTGGCAGCAGTTGGGCTGCTTTGTGAAAAGCAGCAATCGCCTGATCTAACTCCCATCCTGCATAATGCGCCAACCCGGCTTCGTTCTGTTGGGCAGCGGCCGTCTTCTTATGAGCGCTCATCTCTAACACCTCATCCTTTAGGGTGAATGGCCTTCAAGCAGTTCTGGCGATTTAGTAATTATAGTTGTGTCGATTGTGTCCAAACCTGCCTGTTGTTCGTAAGCGCGCACCGCTTGAAAAGCAGTAATGGCGACAGCCAGCATCCCCTCATCCGGTTCCCGTGTCGTTAAGCGCTGCAAGGCCAGATTGGGTTTACTGATCAGCCGGACGATGCTGTTGTCCTGATGCGCGGCGGAAAAGCGGATCAGCTCGTAGGCAATTCCGGCTACCACCGGCAGCAGCATAATGCGTGACAGAATGCGCACCGGTATAGACATGGCCGGCAGCAGTGTGAACAGGAGAATAGAGATGACCACAACTGTCAGTAGAAAAGCGGTGCCGCAGCGAGGATGCTCGATGGGAAAGCCGGCTACCGAAGCTGGCGTCAGCTCGGCGCCAGCTTCAAAGGCGTTGATTGTCTTATGCTCAGCCCCGTGGTAGCCGAATACTCGCCGGATATCAGGGATAAAGCCGATCAGCCAGACATAGCCTACTAAGAGGGTAAGGCGGATCAGACCCTCTATGAGGTTGCTGGTTATCGATGCATCTTGCAGACCGAGCCAGCGGTCCAGTTGACCGGCGGTGAAGGCCGGCAGGACGAAAAAGAGCAGGATGGCGAAGCTAAGGGAGAAGACAACGGTACCCCACTGCATGGGTCCGGCAAAGACGGCCGCCGGCTCTTCCTCTTTTCCCGTTGTCTCCTCTTGTATGGCCACTTCTGCTGAAAACATCAGGCTTTTGATTCCCAGTCCCAAGGCGTCCCACAACAATGTGAGTCCGCGCAGAAAGGGGATCTTCATGAGACGGCCGCCATAGATGCGGCTGTTCAGTGGCTCGGTGTGGGTGACGATCTCTCCTTGTGGGTTGCGCACGGCAACGGCCAGCGCCTTAGCGCCGCGCATCATCACTCCTTCAATTACCGCTTGACCACCGTAGTTTATCTTACTTGTTTGTTCACGATTGGGCATGATGCTCGATTGTACAGAAGATTGCCGAACTCTGCCAGCATTAACGCCGTCAGGGCGGGCTACAGTAAGCCAACCGTCGCCAAAGATTGCTCCGATCTGATGGTCGATCCGGTGAGTAACAAAAGCTTCACAATTCTGGGTCTGACCAGTGTAAACTGTTTTACAGCATAGCTGTAAGCGAATTACCTGCAACAGTCGCTACCTTCAACTAGAATATAATCAAGATGAACGGACAGCAAGCAGCCTGAACACCTAGCTTGCACAAATGGTTCCTCTCCCAAAAACCATTTGAACTTCCTCCTTTTTTCTCCTCTTCCTGCATGAAGCCTTGCACCCCCCGCAAGGCTTTTTGCATTTCAGCGAGTGGCAATTGGTGAGCGGAAGTTGGCGGGCAGGCTGGTGATTGTTTGGCGTTGCGTCATAGTCGTTATACAATGCAGCTCGCGCAATCATGTCCTGGCTAATCCCACCCTCACCGGCAGCCGCGATGCCTTCCCGTCCGCCTGTCCACTGGCAAATACGGCCAGTGGAAGCCGCTGATGGCTGTCGGCTGCACGCCGTCTGCTACCCCAATCTCCCTTATTCCACATTTCAGACCCGATTTGAACGCCTGGCGCAGTGGCAGCAAAGTGGCCGGGCGCTCTATCTGGTGGTTGAGTCAACCCCGGTACAAGCGGATGCCGCTCCAGCGGGGGATGGGGGTGATCTACTTGCCGGTGGCCTTCTCGTCACTTATCCTCGTTATGGCGAAATCGCCGAGCTTTTTGTTGTGCCGATGTTCCGCCGGTTGGGGATAGGGACGGCTGTGATTTGGCAGTTAATGGCCACGGCCGTGGCCTGGGCTTTGCCGGCTGTAGAGATTGGCGTTACGGTTGGTAATGAATCTGCCCGGCGCCTTTACCAGCGTCTGGGCTTTGTCGTTGACCGCCAGATTATTTTACCCGGTGATGGGCAGCCGGCGCTCATTCTCCGGCGGGATCTGGAATAAGGAGGGTACATGCAAGCGATTGGCTTCCGCCAGCATGGTCAGCTAGAGCAAATTGAGCTGTTGGAGTTGCCTCAGCCCGAGCCCGGCTCTGGTGAAGTTCTGTTGGCCATAAAGGCTGCAGCCCTGAATCGGCTTGATCTCTGGGTGCTGGCCGGGTGGCCGGGTCTGCAACTGGAGCTGCCACACATCATGGGTTCTGATGGCGCCGGCGTTGTCGCTGCAGTCGGTTCTGATGTCTCTGACTTCGCGATTGGCGACCGGGTGGTTGTGAACCCAACGGTTAGCTGTGGCCACTGCGCCTACTGCCGCAGCGGCCGTGACCAGATGTGTGACCAGTTTGCCATTTTCGGGGAACATTTGCCGGGATTTTATGCTGAGTACCAGACCGTGCCGGCGCGCAATCTCCTTAGGCTGCCGGCGGATTTCCCGTTCATAACGGCTGCGGCGGCTTCCCTGGTTTATGTGACTGCCTGGCATTCGCTGATAGAGCGCGGCCGGCTGCGGGCAGGCGAGGATGTGTTAATTGTCGGCGCCGCTGGCGGTGTGAACAGCGCCTCTATCCAGATTGCTCGGCTGGCTGGTGCTGGAACCATTTATGTGGTTGGTTCTTCCGAGGCTAAGCTGGCTCAGGCGCGTCAGCTGGGCGCTGATGTCACCATTAACCGGCAAGATGAGGATTGGGGGCGGGCTGTTTACCGGCTCACCGGCAAGCAGGGTGTGGATCTGGTTGTGGACAATGTTGGCGCGGCCAGCTACATGCGCTCCCTGCGCGCCCTGAAAAAGGGTGGGCGACTATTGACCGTGGGTAACACCAGCGGTCCAACTTTTGAACTGGATAACCGCTATATCTTTGCCCGTCATCTGGAGGTTATCGGCAGTACGATGGGACCGTGCGCTAGCTATGAAAAAGTCATGGGGTTGGTTTTTTCGGGCCGGCTCAACCCGGTTATTGATACCGTCTACCCGCTGTCTGAGGGTCAAACGGCCATTCGGCGGTTGGCGGACGGTGAAGTGGCCGGCAAAATAGTTATCACCCCAACTAGCTTCTTAGCAACCGGTAGACGGCATGATAAGTAGGACAACTCGGTTATGGCCCATTTTTCGGGGGAGAGACTGATGAGGAACCTGGCCAGTATGCATGGTCTGCGTTGTCTCTTGATCGTGGCGCTGTTTGCCCTGCTGGCGACGAGCTGCCAGCCAAGAGATTCGACGGTCGGCACCATTCATGTCGGTGGTATTGCACCACTGAGTGGTCCTTTGGCGGCTACAGTCGGCCAGCAGATGGTAAACAGTGCCGATCTGGCCGTTCGCGAGCTGAATGCTGCGGGTGGATTGTTGGTTAACGGCCGTCGCTACCACCTTGAACTGGCCTGGGAGGATGATGGCAATGCCCCCGAGCAGGCCGCCAGTGCTGCCCAGCGGTTGATTAACCAGCGCCATGTTGTCGCCATTATTGGCCCCCCTTACAGCCGGACAGCTATTGCCGCCGGCACTGTGGCCGAAAGTGCGCGCATTCCCTTAATCAGCCCTACAGCCACCAACGCCGAACTGACCCGCAATCGGCAGTACGTCTTTCGGGCTACTTTTGTGGATGATTGGCAGGGTCAGGCCTTGGCCCGATTGGCCCTGGAAGAGCTGGGTGAAGCGCGAGCGGCCGTACTTTACGACATCTCTGACCCCTATAGCCGTGGGCTGGCTGAGGCGTTCTATCAGGTCTATCGCGGCCTGGGTGGTACCATTGTGGCTTTTGAGAGCTACACGATTGATACCGGTGATTTCTTGCCCTTGATGCAGGCTATTGGCCAACATAACCCTGGGGTGCTGTTCCTGCCTAACCATACGACCGATGCCTTGAGGCAAGGGCAGTTGGCCCGCGATCTTGGCCTGGACGCAGTGCTGTTGGGCGGCGACGGTTGGGAAGGCGAGCTTTTGGCTCCCTTTGCTGCTTTTGAGGGCGGCTATTACAGCAGTCATTTCTGCCAGTTTGCCATTGACTCGGAGCATTTTGGTTTCATCCAACGCTACCAGCAGGCTTATAACCAGGAAGCCAACAGCTTAGTGGCTTTGACCTATGATGCCCTGCAGCTGCTTTT
>Ga0209498_1002694_pt1 | contig 10672 bp, 7 predicted proteins | sample WalLakDeSediment_FD_184131 | JGI IMG/M metagenome (GOLD analysis project Ga0209498, IMG submission 184131) | Lake sediment microbial communities from Walker lake, Nevada to study Microbial Dark Matter (Phase II) - Walker Lake 11/02/13 Deep... | ecosystem: Environmental > Aquatic > Freshwater >... | reverse complement strand
GGGACAGAGCGAGGTGACGCGCTCGACGTCGTCGGGGCGCGCGACCACGATCATCCCGATGCCCAGGTTGAACACGGTGCGCATCTCGGATTCGGCGATCTCTCCCAGCGCCTGCAGCCGGTCGAACACGACGGGTCGTGGCCAGGATCCGGCGACGATCTCCGCGCCCAAGCCCGACGGCAGCACCCTGGGCAGGTTGCCGGGGATCCCGCCACCGGTCACGTGTGCCAGGGCGCGCACCAGGTTCGCGTCGACCAGCGGACGCACCACCGCCAGGAACGAGCGGTGCGGGGCCAACAGCGCGTCGCCGAGCGTCGGACCGTCCGGGTCGCGCGCATCGACCGGGTCGTGCTCGCGTCCGCTGGCGACCGATCGCGCAAGCGAGAAGCCGTTGGTCTGCAGGCCGCCCGAGCCGAGCCCCAGGAGGGCGTCGCCCTCACGTACCTCGCGACCGTCGATGACGGCATCGCGCGCGACGATGCCAACGATCGTGCCCACGACGTCGATCTCGCCGGCTGCGTATACCCCGGGCATCTCCGCGGTCTCGCCGCCGATCAGTGCGACCCCCGCCTCGCGGCAGGCGTCGGCGATGCCGCCCACGACCTCCGCCACCACGTTCACGTCGAGCCGCGCGCTGGCGACGTAGTCGAGGAAGAACAGCGGCCGCGCCCCCTGGACCAGGATGTCGTTGATGCAGTGGTTGACGAGGTCGCTACCGAGTCCGCGCACGCGACCGAGCGCGACACCCAGGCGGGTCTTGGTCCCGACGCCGTCGGTCGATGCGACCAGCACGGGGTCCGCAACGTCGCGCGGCAAGGCGAAGAGCCCACCGAACGAGCCGAGGCCGCGCAGCACCTGCGGCGTGTAGGTCGACTCGACGTCGGCGCGGATCCGCTCCAGGGCCTCGTCGGCGGCGCCGAGGTCGACCCCGGCCGCGGCGTAGCCCGGGCTCCGCTCGTTGGGGTCCCGCTCCACCATCGCCGACGACGATACCAGAGGCGCACCCGTAGACTGACCCGTGCCCGAGGTCCTGCACGTCTGGCTGCCGGTCCCCGTTCCCGGCCTGGACTACCTGCCGCCCCACGTCGAGCCGCCTACCGCGTCGTCGACGCCGGCGGACGCCGTCCTCGATGGTCGGTTTCCGACCTTGGCGAGCCAGGAGCTCGCGGGGCGGCGCGTGGCGGTGCCGTGGCAGGGTGGGCTCCGCGTGGGCTGGGTCGCTTCGGTCCGGATCGCCTCGGCGGCGGAGGCGCTCGACCTGCGTCCAGCGATCGCCTGGCTCGCCGCCGGCCCGTCGCTCGCGGCGCCCGTCCGCGCCATGCTTGCCGCGCAGGCGGAGCGTTGCGCGGTGCCCATCGGTGTGAGCGTCGCCGCTTTCAGCGCGGCCGGCCTCAAGGGCCCCTGGCGGCACCTCGTCCGACGCGGCGATGCGACCCCGGTCGAGCTCCTCGGCATGGAGGGTCGAGCTCTCGCCGACGGCGGCTGGCACGATGCGGCGGACCTCGATGCGGAACTGCTCGATACCTGGAGGCGCCACGGCCTGATCGAGGAGCGCGTCGAGGAGGTGCTCCTCAGCGACCGCCGCCTGGTCGCGCTGCGCCCGGCAGATGCCTCGCTCGCCGGTGCGAAGCGGGCGGCCCAACGGCAGGCGCTCGCCTGGCTGGTCGATCAGGGTTCGTGCGAGAGCGCGGCCGCGCTGGCCCGCGATGCTGGCGTACCGGTCGGCGCGGCTCGCGCCCTGGTGAGCAAGGGCTTCGCCGGCTACCTCGAGATGACCCGCCCCCCGGCGAGTGTGCCGTGGGTGACGGCGGCGCCGGCGCCACCCTTCGACGTCGAGCCATCCACGGACGCCGCGCCGTACTCCTCCCACGGCGCACCGTCTTCCTCCTTCGGCGCACCGTCGTCCTCGTTCGGCGCGCCGTCGTCCTCGTTCGGCGCGCCGTGGGAGACCAACGGCGACCCCGCCGGCGTCCTGATCAGCGGGGGCGACGCCCGCGCGCGCTGGCGCGCCACCCTTCCGTGGCTGGTCGCCGCCGTCGCCGCCGGGCGCCAGTCGCTGCTGCTCGTCGCCGAGCACGCCCTCGCGGAGACGCTTGCGCGCGCCGCCGCCCAAGTCGCGCCGACGCTCCGCTGGGGCGCCGACCTCGCAGACGACCAGCGGGTAGCGGTGGGGAACGAGCTCGCTTCCGGAACCGCTGCGCTCGTCGTCGGGACCTACCCCGCCTTGGCGCTCGACCTGCCGCGTCTGGCCCGCGTCGCCGTGTGGGACGCGGCCAGCGGCAGCCACAAGCAGCTCGCAGGCGCCCGCAGCGTCGGCCGCCGCGACGCGCTGGAACTCGCCCTCGCCGCTGGCGTCGACTGGGCGCTCGTCGACCCGCTCGCGACGGCCGAGCTTCGCGCCATCGGCGCCGGCCGCGAGCTGATGCTGCCGCGCCCCCGGCCACGGATCGCGCTCCTCGACCTCCGGGCGGAGCGCGGCTGGCCCCTGTGCGCGCCGCTCGTCCGTCTGCTCCGACAGGTGGCGGAGCGCGGCCGGCAGGCCCTGCTCGTCGTGCCGCGGCGCGGTTACGCCGCCGCGCTCGGCTGCCGCGCCTGTGGCGAGGTCGTCATGTGCCCCCACTGCGATCTGCCGTTGCGCTGGCACGCCCGCATCGAACGGCTGCGCTGCCACCGCTGCGGGGTGGAGGCCGCCGAGCCGGACGGCTGCCCCGCATGCGGCGCGGCCGATCTCGCGCCGCGACCGGGGGCCGGCACGGAGTGGGTCGCGGAGGCCGTGCAGGGTGTCGTGCCCAAGCTGAGCGTCCTGCGTTGGGACCGCGACCAGCGCGACGACACCGCGGCGCTGATGGCCGGCGAACCCGGCGTGCTGGTCGGGACGTCGGCGGTCCTGCGCCTGCCGCCGCTGCCCAACCTGTCGCTCGTGGCCCTCACCGGTGGCGACAGCCTGCACGATCACGAGGACGTGCGTGCCGAAGAGGGCTCGCTGCGCACGCTGCTGTCGCTCCCCGATCTGGCGCCCGCTGGGCGGCGGCCCCTGCTGGTCGCCCAGGTGCACCGACCGGAGCACGAGGTGTGGCGTACCTGGCTGGCCGCCGACCTCGATGCGGCGGTCGCGACCTTCGTCGACCGCGTGGCGGCGCGGCGGATGGCCCTCGGCTACCCGCCTGCGCGCCAGTGGGCGCGGGTGCAGCTCACGCACCGCGATCGCGGCACGGTCGCAGCGGCCGCGCACGCGCTGGCGGCCCACCTCACCGCTGCGGGCGTGCCCGCGGACGACGTCCTGGGGCCCGCGCCCGCGCCGCTGGCGCGTGCCCGCGGCCGCTACGCCTTCCACGTCTTCGTGCGGGCGGACGGCGATGCCGCCCTGGCCGAGCGGCTCGCGCGCGTGCCGGCGCGCCCAGGGGGAGGCGTCCAGGTCCTGGTGGACGTCGACCCGTACGACATCGAGACCTGGCTCGACTGAGGGTCCCTGGCCGCACCCGAGGCCGCGCCGCGGGCCAGCGCGCGGCATCCGTCGGCGGGCGGCGCGCGGCGTCGGCCATGGGGCGACGCACGGCGTCGGCCACCGGGCGACCCTCATCGGTGGGGCACGTATCATGGGCCCGATGCTGACGAACCGTCGCGCACGCCACGACTACGACGTCCTCGAGACCTTCGAGGCCGGGCTGGTGCTCACCGGCAGCGAGGTCAAGTCGCTGCGCGCGGGCGGTGGCTCGATCGCCGAGGCGTACGCCCGGGTCGCGAACGGCGAGGTCTGGCTCGAAGGCGCCAACCTGCCGACCTACGCCCAGGCTTCGTACAACAACCACGAACCGCTCCGGCGCCGCAAACTGCTGCTCAACCGCCGCGAGATCGCCGAGTTGCGCAAGGGATTGGAGCGCCGCGGCTTGACGGTGGTGCCGCTCAAGCTCTATTTCGACGAGCGCGGCCGCGCCAAGCTGCTCATTGCCCTCGCGCGCGGCCGCAAGAAGCACGACAAGCGGGCCGCGACCGCCGAGCGCGACGCCCGCCGCGAGATGGATCGCGCCCTCAAGGGCGGCTCGCGGTGAGGGGAGCGGGAGCCCTGCCGACCGTGCTGCTCGCCGCCCTGTTGGCCCTCGCGTTCGGGACGGCCGTTGCCCAGCCGCAGCTCGTCGTCAACGGCGTCAACGTTCCCGGCGCCACGACCGCGCTCGTCGCTGACGTCACCTACGCGCCGGCGGTCGACTTCGCGCGGGCCATGGGCGCCGACGTCGTCGTCGATGCCGCCGCCGGACGGGTGACGCTGACGCTGGGGGCGGCGATCGTCCAGCTCGCGCTGGTCTCCGAACCCGGTCGCGTCACCACGCCCGCGCCCGCGATCGTGCGCGACGGCCTGCCGCGGCCCGGCCCCGCCGCGCTGTGGAGCGGCGCCGAGGCGTTCCTACCGGTGAAGGCGACCGGCGAGGCGCTCGGCGGGCGCGTGGCCTTCCTGACCGAGTCCGCCTCGGTCGCCGTCGTGCTGCCTAGGCCGCGCCTGAGCATGCGCCTGGAGGGTGTCGGCACGAGCGAGCGGCTGGTGTTCGCGCTGGACGCGCCCGGCCGCGTCGTCACCTTCCACCACGTGGATTCCGGCGTGTTGGAGCTGCGCTTCGAGCGCGCCGATCTGCTGACGACGACGGCACTCGAGGGCCGCGGCTTCGTCCGCGCCTCGATCGAACCCGTGCGCGGCAGCAGCGAGGCTCGGGTCCAGCTCGCGCCCGGCGTCGAGCCTCGGGTCTGGTCCGTGCCCGCGGGGAGCGGGATGGAGGTCGTGGTCGCCTTCGGCACCGGAGCGACGGCCCCGGATCCCATCGCGACGGTTGCCCGAACCCGCTGGGTGCTGGATGCCGGTCACGTGATCGCGCAGGGCACCACTTCGCTGCCCGCCGACGTCGAGGGCGAGCTCACGCGGGGGTTCGTGGACCTGCTCGCGGTCGAGTTGACCCTGGCCGGCATCGAGGCCGAGCGCACTCGGACCGGCCCCGCGCCCGTGCCGCTGGTCGACCGCACCGCCATGGGCGTTGGCGCGGACGCGATGGTCACCGTTCACCTCGGCGATCTGTCGCGGCGCCAGATCCGGCTCTACGTCCTGGACGACGCGGGCGCCGTGGACGCGCTCGATCGCGCCATCCGGTGGAACGCGGAGTCGGCCGTCGACCGCTCCACGACGGACGCCCTCCGCCGGACGGTCCTCCTGCGGCTGGTGCCAGACCTCGCCATCGCACGAACCTGGGGGGCCGAACTGATGCGGGCGCTGTCCGCGACAGGCTGGTCCGTCGAGGGTCCGGTCGGCGCTCCACTGGCGGTGCTCGCGGGCGCCGCCGGTCGCGGGATCTTCCTCGAGATGTCGTCCGACGACCTGCGCGACCCCGCTGCAGTGGCCGAGGTGGCGCGGGCCCTGGTCAGCGCGTGGGGCGCCCTCGGCGGCCGCTGATGCGTCGGCCGAGGCGCTCCCCGGCCAGCGCATCCGGCGGCGAGCCGCCGACGCCGCGCTGGGCGGCCCCGCAACTGCTCATCGCAGGCTTCGCGCTGGTGCTCGCCGTGACCTACGCCCTCACCGGAGGCGTGACACGCCCTGCGCCGCCACCGTCGATGGGCACGGGCGACACGCCGACCCCGGTCGTGGTGGAGGTCCGCTTCGTGGTCGTGGACGCGCAGGGGCTCGAGCGGCCGGGCTTCGCCGATGTTCCGCTGACGGGTGTGGACGACGCCAGCGCGCGCCTGACGGCGGCGCTCGGCGCGTTGCGCGAGGACCTGGTCGCCAGCGGGGTGTGGCCCGCCACCGTCGCCGCTCCGGCCGGCTTCGTCATCGACCTCGACCGCCGGCGCGTCGCGGTGGTGGACATGCCCGTTCCCCCGGCCGACCTGCAGGTCGACGTCGCCCGGGAGCTGGCCGTGGTGCGCTCCGTGGTCGCGACGGCGCGCGGGGCCGTGGCGGCCGACGAGGTCCGGGTGACCGTCGCCGGCGAAGAGCGCCCCTCGCTGTGGGGGAAGGTCGCCCTGCCCCGTGGTTGACGCGTCAGCGTCGGGCCGCGGCGCGGGACCGGGTCAGGGGAACATGCGCGTGAGCATGCGTGGGAAGGGGATGACCTCGCGCAGGTGGCTCACGCCCGTGATCCAGGCGAGCGTGCGCTCGAGGCCGATCCCGAAGCCCGAGTGCGGCACGCTGCCGAAGCGCCGCAGGTCCAGGTACCAGCTGAAGGCCTCCAGCGGCAGCCCGTGCTCGGCGATGCGCCGCTGCAGCAGATCGAGGTCGTGGATGCGCTGGGATCCGCCGATCAGCTCGCCGTAGCCCTCGGGGGCGATCACGTCGTTGCACAGGACGCGGCTCGGGTCGCCTGGCACCGGCTCCATGTAGAACGCCTTGACCGACGTCGGGTAGCGCTCGATCACCACCGGCCGGTCGAAGCGCTCCCCCAGGATCGTCTCGTGCGGCGCGCCGAAGTCCTCGCCCCAGGCGATGGGGCTGCCCGCCTCCGCCAAGATCTCGAGCGCCCGGTCGTAGGTGATCACCGGGTAGTCGCCGGCCGCCGCGGGCTCGAGCCGGCTGACGTCGCGCTCGAGCATCTCCAGCTCCCGCCCGCGCCGCTCGAGCACCCGGCCGACCAGGTACGACAGCAGATCGACCTGCAGCCGGACGTTGCCCTCGTGCTCGAGGTAGGCCACCTCGGGCTCGATCATCCAGAACTCCAGCAGGTGGCGCCGCGTCTTGCTCTTCTCGGCCCGGAACGTCGGACCCATCGTGTAGACGGCGCCGAGCGCCATCGCCCCCGCCTCGGCGTAGAGCTGGCCCGACTGTGACAGGTACGCCTTGCTCTCGTCGAACAGGTCGATCTCGAAGAGGTTCGTCGTCCCCTCGACCGCGGTGGGCATGAAGAACGGCGCGTCGAACCGGACGAAGCCGCGCTCGCCGAAGAAATCGTGGACCGCCCGCTCGACCTCGTCGCGCACGCGCAGGATGGCCCACGGCGCGCGATGGCGCAGGTGCAGGTGCCGGTGGTCGAACAGGAAGTCGACCCCGTGCTCCTTGGGGGTGATGGGGTAGTCGCCGGTCGCGTGCACCACCTCGATCGCGACGGTCGCAAGCTCCACGCCGGACGGCGCACGCGGGTCCGCGCGCACGATGCCGCTCACGCGCAGCGCGCTCTCCTGCCCGAGGGCGCGGGCGGCCTCGAAGGTGGCCTCGTCGACCTCCTGCTTCGAGACGACGGCCTGGACGAAGCCGCTGCCATCGCGCAGCTGCAGGAACGCGATCTTGCCAGAGGACCGGCTGCCGGTCAGCCAGCCAGCGACCGTCACCTCGGCGCCGACGGCGGACGGCAGGTCTTGGATGCGGGTGATGCCCATGGGCGAGAGCGTACCGCGCCTCAGGCGGGTGGGCGGAGGGTCAAGGCAAGCTCCAGGGCCTCGATCACACCGTCCTCCTCGACGTCGCCCACGACGCGATCGAAGCGTGCCTTAAGCGCAGGCTCCGCGTTGCCCATCACGACGGGGAAGCCCACCTGCTCCAGCATCGGCACGTCACCTGCGGTGTCGCCCACCGCCATCGCGCTCGCCAGCGGCACCTTCAAGTACGCTGCCAGCTGCTGTACCGCGCTGCCCTTCGACACGCCGGTCCGCGTCATGCTGACGAACAGGGTGTCGGGCTGCGCCGGCGAGGTGGCGCGGCTGACGGTGACGCCCTCGAGCCGCAGCGCCATCGCCGCCGGCTCCTGTTCCGTCGTCAGGACCCACTGGGCCCGGATCACCGGCTCGGTCGACACGACGTCCGACAGGTCGCGGACCAATGGCTGCACCCCGATCATCCGACCGTGCGTCTCGCTGATCTGCGTCTTGCGCTCCACGTACAGGTGGTGCGGCGTGTAGACCTCGAGCACCAGGTTGTGCTCGCGGGCGTGCCGTACCAGCTGGATCGCCGTCGACTCGCGCAACGACGACGCCTGCAGCGTCTCACCGTCCGCGAACGCGACGTGCGCGCCGGACTGGAACACGTGCGGGTTGTTCGGCCCCACGCGCTTCACCACGCGCTGCGCCACCCCGAGGTTCGGCCGACCCGTGCAGATCGCCAGCTTGACTCCCTGCTCGCGCGCGGCCTCGACGGCCGCCCACACCGCCGCCGTGACCTGCCCGCTGCGGCCGATCATCGTGCCGTCCAGGTCGAGGATGACGAGAGGGATCATGTGGCTCCGTTGCCGGTTTCGCCGGCATCGGAGACCCGGCGAACGCCTGCGGCGTTCGCCCCTGGGTTTGCCTCGGCGCCGCCGGCGTCGGTAGACCGCAGCACGGTCAGCCCGAGCTCCTCGAGCTGGCCCGGCTCGGCGGCGGCGGGTGCGTCGGTGAGCGGGTCGAAGCCGCGCTGGTTCTTCGGGAAGGCGATCACCTCGCGCAGGCTGCGGGCACCGGCGAGCAGCATGACCAGGCGGTCGAGGCCCCAGGCGATGCCGCCGTGCGGCGGCGTGCCGTAGGCGAGCGCGTCGAGGAAGAAGCCGAAGCGCCTGCGCGCCTCCTCCTGGCTGAAGCCCAGCGCCGCGAACATCCGATGCTGGACGTCCTCGCGGTGGATACGCAGCGACCCGCCGCCGATCTCGCTGCCGTTGAGCACCAGGTCGTAGGCCCAAGCGCGGACGCGGCCGGGGTCGCTCTCGAGCGCGTCGAGGTCCTCGTCGCGCGGCCGCGTGAAGGGGTGGTGCATGTACGTCCAGGAGCCCGTGTCGGGGTCCTGCTCCAGCAGCGGGAAGTCGACGACCCACAGGAACGCCAGCGCGTCACCGTCGACGGGTACGGCGAGCGTCTCGCGCAGATGCAGGCGCACGGCGCCCAACGCCGTGCAGGCCGTGGCCCAGCGGTCGGCGACCAGCAGCCACAGGTCGCCCACGGTGGGCGCCAGCTCGGTCAGCGCGGCCTGCTCGGCGGCGGAGAGCGCCTTCGCCAGCGGTCCACTGAACCCGGCGTCGGTGCGCCGGAGCCACGCCAGGCCGGCCGCGCCGTGGCGCTTGGCGACGACCTCGAGATCCTCGATCCCCTTGCGGCTGAGGCTGCTTCCCAACGCCGCTGGCACCCGCAGGCCGCGCACGGCGCCGCCGGCGTCCAGCGCCCCGCGGATCGCCCGCACCTCGGTCGCGGCGAACAGCTCGTCGAGGTCGCTCAGCTCGAGGCCGAACCGCACGTCCGGCTTGTCGGAGCCGTAGCGGTCGAGTGCCTCGCGGTAGCCGATGCGCGGGAACGGCGTCGCCACGCTCCGCCCGGTGGCGCCTCCCACGACGGCGGCCATCAGGCCCTCGTTGAGCCCGAGGACGTCGTCTTGCTCCACGAACGCCATCTCGATGTCGAGCTGGGTGAAGTCGGGCTGGCGGTCTGCCCGCAGGTCCTCGTCGCGGAAGCAGCGGGCGACCTGGAAGTAGCGGTCGACGCCGCCCATCATCAGCATCTGCTTGAACAGCTGTGGCGACTGCGGCAGCGCGTAGACGTGTCCGGGCAGGCCACGGGCGGGGACGACGTAGTCGCGCGCCCCTTCGGGCGTGCTGCGCGTGAGCAGGGGGGTCTCGATCTGGACGAAGCCCTGAGCGTCGAGATAGCGCCAGATCTCACGTATAACGGCGTGTCGCACCAACAACGGCGCCATGGCCTCGGGGCGGCGCAGGTCGAGGTAGCGGTGCCGCAGACGCAGATCCTCGTTGACCGCGCCGCCGCCCGCACCGGCATCGTCGAGCGGGAACGGGGGCGTGCGTGCCTCCGAGAGCACCGTGAGGGCGGTAGCCACGACCTCGACGTCGCCCGTCGCGAGCCGATCGCTGCGTTGCCCGGCAGGCCGCAGGCGCACGGCTCCTTCCACCTCCACGACCCACTCGCTCCGCAGTGCGGAAGCAGCCGCGAAGACGGCGCCGCCGGCGCCAGGCTCCACCACCACCTGCGTCATGCCGCCGCGGTCGCGCAGGTCCAGGAAGATCAGGCCGCCCAGATCGCGACGGCGGTGGACCCATCCCTGCAGGACCACGGCCTCGCCCTCGTGCTCGGCGCGCAAGGCGCCGCAGGTGTGCGTACGTCGCATGGTCTTCCTCTCAGGCCGCGCCGGGCGCGGTCGCATCGGACACGGTGGCCGTCGGCGCGTCGGCGCCCGAGGCCGCAACGGCGCCCTCGGCCATGACCCACTCGGCCAGGTCGCTCAGCGGCAGCCGACGCTCGGCGCCGCTGGCCAGCTCCTTGATCTGGATGACGCCGTCGGCCCGCTCGCGGGCCCCGTAGAGGCCGGCGTAGCGCGCGCCGCTGCGGTCGGCGTCCCGCAGCCCCTTGCCCGGCGCGCGCTTGGTGTAGGCGTGCTCCACGCGCGCGTGGGCCCGCAGCTCGCGGGCGATCCCGGCCGCCTCGGCGACGGCCTCGGGGTCCATCGGGACGATGAACAGCAGCGGGGGATCGGCCGCGGGCGCGGTCACGTCCGCCTGCGCCATGGCGTCCAGCACGCGTTCGATCCCCAGGGCCCAGCCGATGCCCGGCACGTCGGGCCCGCCGAGTTGCGCGACGAGGCCGTCGTAACGTCCGCCGCCGCCGAGGGCCGACTGCGCGCCGATGCCTTCGGCGTGGATCTCGAACGCGGTGCGCCGGTAGTAGTCGAGGCCGCGCACGATGCCGGGATCGACGTCGTACGGGATCCCCCACGCATCGAGGCAGGCGGCGA
>Ga0209498_1002693_pt1 | contig 10674 bp, 10 predicted proteins | sample WalLakDeSediment_FD_184131 | JGI IMG/M metagenome (GOLD analysis project Ga0209498, IMG submission 184131) | Lake sediment microbial communities from Walker lake, Nevada to study Microbial Dark Matter (Phase II) - Walker Lake 11/02/13 Deep... | ecosystem: Environmental > Aquatic > Freshwater >... | reverse complement strand
TCGCGGGCGACCTGGTCACGCTGTACGTGTTCTGGGAATTGATGATGCTGGCCTCGGTCTGGCTGATCTGGAGGCGCCGCACCCCGGAATCCTACGCGGCCGGCATGCGTTACCTGCTGGTGCATGCCGTCAGCGGCGTACTGCTGCTGGGTGGCATCGCGCTCTACTACACCCAGACGGGCAGCATCGCATTCGACCAGATCGACATCACCGGGCCGGCCTTCTACCTGATCCTAATCGGATTCATGATCAACGCAGCGGTGCCGCCACTGCACGCCTGGCTGACCGACGCCTACCCCGAGTCCACCGTCACCGGTGCGATCTTCCTCAGCGCATTGACGACCAAGACCGCGGTCTACGTGCTGCTGCGAGGCTTCCCCGGCACCGAGCTGCTGGTGTGGCTGGGCGCGATCATGGCGCTCTGGGGGGTTGTCTACGCGGTGCTCGCGAACGATATCCGCCGCCTGCTCGCCTATCACATCATCAGCCAGGTCGGGTACATGGTCGCCGGGGTCGGCATGGGGACGGCCATCGCACTGAACGGCACCGCATCGCATGCCTTCACCCACATCCTGTACAAGGCCCTGCTGTTCATGGGCGCCGGTGCGGTGATCCACATGACCGGCAAGAGCAAGCTCACCGAGCTGGGGGGCATCTACAAATACATGCCCCTGACGTTCCTGCTCTACATGATCGGAGCGTTCTCGATCTCGGCCTTCCCGCTGTTCTCGGGTTTCGTCAGCAAGACCATGGTGGTCGAGGCGGCGGCGGTCGACCACCGCGCCTGGATCTGGCTGATGCTGTCGATGGCCTCCGCCGGCACCTTCCTGCACACCGGCCTGAAGCTCCCCTACTTCACGTTCATGGGCAAGGATTCCGGCCTGCGCCCGAAGGAGGCACCGTGGAACATGCTGCTGGCGATGGGCATCGCGGCCTTCTTCTGCGTGTTCATCGGGGTGTACCCGGCTTGGCTGTACAATTTCCTGCCCTCGCCGGTGGACTACAACGCCTATACCCTCAGCCACATCTTCTGGGAACTGCAGCTGCTGCTGTTCACGGGGCTCGGCTTTTTCCTGTTGCTCAAGTACGTGGGCGGCGACCCCAAGATCAGCCTGGATACGGACTGGGTCTACCGCCGCGCGCTGCCCTGGGTCGTCGGGTGGGTGCGCCGCGGAGGCGGCGCGGCCTGGACGGGGGTGCTGGGGACCCTACAGCGCTACCTCGAGGGGGTGGTGGTGACCCTTGTGCGCCACCACGGTCCGCAGGGGATTCTCGCGCGCACCTGGCCCACCGGCAGCATGGTGCTGTGGGTGGCGGTGATCCTCGCGGGGTCGCTGGTGTTGTATTACTTCTGAGCGGGATCGGTCGGGTTACGCTGCGCTAACTCGACCTACGGGGTTATCTGCGGGTTCGGGGGGCTGCGTATCGCGACCGGAGGTCGCTCCTACAGGGAAAGGAGCGACGTAGGAGCGGCCTCTGGCCGCGATCAGGATCTGTCGGGTGCGCTGCGTATCGCGACCGGAGGTCGCTCCTACGGGGGAAGGTACGTCGTAGGAGCGACCTCCGGTCGCGATCAAGCAGGCCCGGGAGGGCTCAGCCGCGCCCCTGATCGTCCGGGGGTGCATCCAAGTCGGGCGGCGAGGTCAGGGTATGGGTCGCCTCATCGTAGCGGCCCTTCAGTTCGTCCACCGTGGTCTTCTCCCACAGCGAGAGGCCCATGAAATACCCGGCGCGACCGATCGCGTGTGCTGCCACCGGTGCCGTGAGGATCAGAAAGGCGATGATGGCCACGGCCTTCGCCAGCACCGGACCGCTCGCGAAATGCAGCGCCACTCCGATCATGATGAGTCCGGCGCCCAGCACCCCGGCCTTGGTGGTCGCATGCATGCGGGTCAGCAGATCCGGCATCCGCAGCACGCCGAGCGCGGCCACGAGCATGAATCCCGACCCGGCCAGGATGACGAATCCCGTCAGCCACTCAATGATCACTGCGCTGTCCTCCCTTCTCCAGGTAACGCGCAAAGGCGAGCGCGGCCAGGAACGCGGTCAGTGCCAGTACCATGGCCACGTCGAGGAATGGCGCGCGGCCGCTGGAGACCACCGACACGCCAATGAAACCCACCGTCAGCGAAGCGAGCAACTCCAGCGCAACCACACGGTCGGCAAGCGAGGGGCCCAGCGCCAGACGAATGAACCCGAGGACCAGCGCCAGGCTGAGCAGGATGTAGGACACGATGATCGCGTAGTGCAGCATGACGGATACCTTAGCGCAAAACCTCGAGAACCCGGGCCTCCAGGACCTTGATGCTGCGGATCACCGCCTCCCGGTCGACTAGATACATCACGTGGATATACAGCACCTTCCTGTCGGAGGACACGTCGAGGCTCAGGGTGCCCGGCGTCAGGGAGATCAGGTTGGCCACGATGGTGATCTCGCCGTCGGTCTTCGCGTCCAGCGGCATCGCGATCACCCCTGGGCGCATATGGTGGGTCGGCGTGAGCACATCGTAGGCCACCCTCAGGTTCGAGAGCAGCAACTCCCAAAAGAAGAAGCCAATGAAACCAATGAACTTGGGCACCTTTCCAAGATACTTTGCAAATTCGGGCTTGTTGCGAAGCGCCAGCCCCAGCACCAGGTAACCCAGCACGAAGCCCAGCAGCAGATTGGCCGCCGTGAATGAACCGGTCAGGGCCACCCAGATCAGCATCAGGGCGATGTTCCAGGTGAGGGCGATCATCGGCGGCCCTCCTGCAGCGCTTCGACGTACCCCGCCCCAAGGACGGCCTCGATATAGCCCGAGGTGTCGAGCAGCTGTTCGGCCGATTTCTCCGCCATCTCGAAGATCGGCTGGCCGTAGAGACCGATCATCACCGTCATCAGCGCCAGCCCGATGATCGGCAGCCACATCCAGATCAGGGGACCCGAAGCGGGCTGCGCATGGCCGACGCCCTCGGGCTGGGCCTTCCAGAACACCTCGTTCCAGATCTTCACCATGGAGTACAGGGTCAGCAGACCGACGACGAGCGCCACCGCGACCGCCAGCCAGGCCTCGGCCTCGATGCCGGCGCGGATGATGATGAACTTGGCGAAGAAACCCGACAGCGGCGGCAGACCCGCCAGAGACAGCGCGGGAATCATGAAGAACACACCGAGCATCGGGTGCGATCGATATAGCCCACCCAGCTGCTTCAACTCATGCGATCCCTTCAGTTGATATGTCAAGCCACTGATCAGAAACAGGTTTGCCTTCACGATGATGTGGTGCATGATGTAGAACACACCACCCACGATCGCGAGCGGCGTGAACAGCGCGAGGCCGAGGATCATGTAGCCGATCTGGCTCACGATGTGGAACGACAGGATCCGCCGGAACTCGAACTGCGCTGCCGCACCGAGGACGCCCGTGAGCATGGTCAGCATCGCCACCCAGAGAAGGACTTCGTGGGTGTAGCCGACGTCGTGGTTGAAGATGAGCGTGAACACCCGGAACAGCGCGTAGACGCCCACCTTGGTCAGCAGGCCGGCGAACAGCGCAGACACCGCGACCTTCGGGGTGTGATAGGAGGCCGGCAGCCAGAAAAAGAACGGGAACGCCGCCGCCTTGATGCCGAAGGCAACCATGAACAGCATCGCGATCACCGTGACCAGTCCGGTGTCCTCGACCTCGGCCAGTTTCACGGCGATATCGGCCATGTTGAGCGTACCGGTGAGCCCGTACAGCAGGCCGATCGCGCTCAGGAACAGGGCGGAGGAGAGCAGGTTCAGGGTCACGTACTTGATCGCACCTTCCATCTGCGCCCGTTCGCCACCCAGGATCAGCAGCGCGAACGAGGCCACCAGCATGACCTCGAACCAGACGTACAGGTTGAAGATGTCGCCGGTCAGGAAGGCCCCGTTGACCCCGGCCAGCAGCAGGTGGAAGAGCGGATAGTAGCCGTAGCGCTCATGCCGCACGCTGATCCCGGACAACGAATACACCGCCGTGGCAAGGCCGATGATGCCGGTCAGCACCACCATGATCGCGGCCAGCATGTCGGAGACCAGCACGATGCCGAAGGGCGCGGGCCAGGCGCCCATTTCCATCACCAGATGGCCGTGATCCCAGGTCGCGAACAGGAGTTGTACCGACACCACGAGGAGCGCCAGGGAACCGAAGACGCCGAGCATCCGCTGCAGGGTGTGCGAGCGCCAGAACACCAGGGACAATGCCCCGGCAAGCAGCGGCAGGATGATCGGCAACGCGACCAGTACATCCACCGACACGTTCATGTGTCGGTGTCCTTCATCTGGTCCATGTCATCGGCGCCCACCACCTCGAAGGCCCGGTGGATCAGCACCACGGCGAAGGCGAGTACGCCGAAGCCGATCACGATCGCGGTCAGGATCAGGGCCTGGGCCAACGGGTCCGCGCTGATCCCGGGCGGCAGCACGTCGCCCACGTTGATCAGCGGCGGCGCACCGCGGGTCAGACCGGCGGCCGTGAAGATGAGCAGGTTCGCGGCATTGGAGAGCAGTACCAGCCCGATCACCAGCTTCACGATGGAGCGGCGCAGCATCATGTAGATCGCGGCCGCATACAGGCCGCCGACGACGAAGGCCATCACGATCTCCACCGTCAGTCCTCCGCCTCGGCCAGCGTCAGCATGATGGTCAGGACCGCGCCCACGACCACCAGGTAGACCCCGATGTCGAACAGCAGGACGGAGCTCAGCTTCACCATGCCGATGCCGGGGACCGTGACTTCCCACCATTGCGCGGTGAAGAAGGGCTGCCCCCTGAATACCCCGGGCACCCCGCTCAGCACGGCCAGTGACATGCCGCCGCCCAGCAGACTGCGCGGATCCACGCGGAGCACCTGGCGCGCGGAGGCGATATCCATGGAAAACAGGTACAGCACGACCGCGGCTGCGGCGACCAGCCCCGCAATGAATCCCCCGCCCGGCTCGTTGTGTCCCCGGAACAGCAGGAAGAGCGAGAACAGCAGCAGCAGGGGCAGCAGGAAATGCCCCGCCGTGCGCAGGATCAGCGATTGCATGTTCATGACTTGTCCTCGGCGCGGAAGCGGATCATCGCGTAGACGCCGACCGCCGCGAGCGCGAGGACAAAGATCTCACCCAGCGTATCCAGCGCCCGGAAGTCGACGAGGATGACGTTCACGACGTTGCGCCCGTACCCGGACGGCACCGATTCCTCGATGAAATACCGGGCGATGGAATCGAATTCACGCGCGTTGTGCGTACTGACCAGAAGCAGTGTGATCATGCCGCCGCCCGCGAGTGCGACCGAGGCATCCCGAAGCTTGATCAGCCGCGACGACAGGCCCAGGAAACCCGGCAGCCGAAACAGCACCAGCACCAGCAGGATCACCGTCAGCGTCTCCACCAGGATCTGCGTGATGCCTACGTCGGCGGCACTGAACATCACGAACATCAGCGCCACGGTGAAACCGAAGGACCCGAGGGCGGCCACTGCGCCCAGCCGCGAACGGCTCAGTACCGCAAACAGCGCCGAGGCTACCATCACCGCGACGATCGTCAATTCGTAGAAGCGCAGATCACTCAGGGCCAGGGGACCCACCGAAACGCCATAGAACCGCGCGGTGACGCCGACCATCGCCACCGTCGCCAGGATGATGAACATGACGTAGTAACGCAGGTAGCCGCTCTGCAGCAGCCGGGTCTGCCACTCGGAAACCCGCACGATGCCGTCCATCATGCGGTCGTAGCCGCGCTCGGGACCGTACTTCGCCGCGGTCTCCACCCAGGCCAGGACCGCCCGGGCGCGGTCCCAGCGACTGTAGAGCAGCAGACCGAGCACCAGGCTCACCAAGCTGATCGCCAGCGGCCAGTTCAGGCCGTGCCAGAGCGAGAGGTAGGCGTCGACCGGTACTCCGCCGTTCACGGCACGCGCGGCGGCGGCCAGGATCCCGCCCTCCGCGAGTCCGGGACCGAGACCGAAGAGGACCCCGAGGCTCGCGAGCACCGCGGGACCCGCGACCAGGGCCGGGGGCGCCTCATGCGGCGACTTCGGCGTCTCCACCCGCGGACCGAACCAGGGGCGGATGCCGACGATCGCCGCCACCGCCACGCCGAGGATCGCGGAGGCGATCGCCAGCAGCGCCAGCAGCGGCACCCAGCCCGGCGCCCCGAGCACCGACTCCAGCATCAGTTCCTTCGCAACGAAGCCGAACATCGGCAGCACCCCGCCGAGGGACAGGGCCGCCAGGATCGCGAACGCCGATGTCACCGGAAGCGCGGCGCGCAGGCCGCCGGTCTGCAGGAAGTCCTTCGCCCCCGCCTCGTGGTCGAGAATCCCGGCCACGAGGAACAGCGCGCCCTTGTACAGCGAATGCGCGAGCAGGAAGGCCATCGCCGCAAGCAGCGCCGCCTCGGTGCCGATGCCGATCAGCATGGTCAGCGTGCCCAGCGCCATCACAGTGGAGTAGGCAAGCACGCTCTTGATACCGGTGCTGCGAAAGGCGAGGAACACCCCGGTGAACATGGTCGCCGCACCGAACAGGGCCAGCACCGTGAACCAGACGTCGGTACCGCCCAGGGAGGGATTCAGGCGGGCCATCAGGTACACGCCCGCCTTGACCATGGTCGCCGAGTGGAGGTAGGCGGAGACCGGGGTCGGCGCCGCCATCGCGTTCGGCAGCCAGAAGTGGAACGGCACCTGGGCGGACTTGGTGAAGGCGCCGAGCAGGATCAGGATAAGCAGCGGCAGGTAGAATGCGTGCTCGCGCACCGCGTCACCGGAGTTCAGGATCTCCGAGAGTTCGTAGCTGCCACCGGCGATGGCCAGCATCACGATTCCGGCCAGCAGTGCCAACCCTCCGGCGACGGTCACGATCAGGCCCTGCAGGGCCGCCTTGCGCGCCTTCAGGTCCTCGTGGTTGTACCCGATCAGGAGATAGGAGGTGACGCTGGTCAGCTCCCAGAACACGAACATCGCGACCAGGTTGTCGGCCAGCACCAGGCCCAGCATCGAACCCATGAACGACAGGATGAGCACGTAGAAGCGCCCCAGGTCGCGGCTCTTCTCGAGGTAACGCCCGGCGTAACTGACGATGAAGAAGCCGATCCCCGAGATCAGCAGGGCGAACAGCAGGGACAGCCCATCGACCAGAAACGAGAGTTGGATGTCCAGCCCGGGCATCCAGGGCGTGACCAGTACCACCACCTCGCCGGCATTGATCGCCGGGAGAAAGCTGGCGAAATAGAGAAACAGCGCGGCGGGAAGCAGCGCCAACACCCAGCCGCTTTGACGACCTGTCAGCTGATGCAGCCAGGGTGCGAGCGCAGCCAGCAAGAAGGTCGACAGAATCGCGTACAGCATTCGGTCAAGGCTCCGTGGTCGGGGAAGCAGGCGTACCCGGGGGGGCCGCTTATCAATTTGCATCCGGGGTCAGGCGCACCGCCGAAACACGACGACACCGACCCGAAGGCGCGCGAAGGCTACCGGCCCGATGCCCCCGGTGCAAGCAACCACCGGCTTCCTGTCCGCGTTACCACTCGCTACTCCGACGCCGGCGCGGAAGCCGCGTCAGCAGGATTCCGAGAATCAGCGAACCCACAGTGACCAGCGCGCCGGTCATGAACCACTTGCGCTGACTGTCCGCCCGCATGACCTCGACCTGGCGGCGGTAATCATCGGCCGAGTTCTGCGCCTCGACCAGGGAACTGCGCAACTGCGCGTTCTGTGCCCGAATTTCCTGTGGACGGGCGGCGACGTCCCGCAGTTCCTCGAGCTCGCTCTCGAGTCCGGCCAGTTGACGCTGCAGGGTCTCGCGCTCGGCCTCCAGAGCCCGGCGCGTATCCAGCAACTGTGCAATACGACCGGCCTGGTCGTCGGAACCTGAGCGGATCTCGTCCAGTTCTGCCTGCACCGCGGCGAGCCGTTCACGCGAATGCGGCTGGGTCTGCAGATAGCGGGTCAGAATCCAACCCTCGGTGCCGTTGGCGAACCGGATCTCCGAGTAACCTTCGGGATCCTGTTGCAGCACGGTGACCTGCTCGCCGCTTCGCGCGCTCCGGATGATTCGGTTCTGCAGCGTCTTCCCGGTGCGCACGCCCACCTCGAGTTCCTCGCTGACATAGCGGGTGACGCTCTGCGCCGCCGCCTGCGTCGTGAAGACCAGGAGCAGACCCAAGACAAATGCGATGCCGACCACTCTGAAACCCATGCTGCCCTTCTCCCAGCTCTCGCTATCGATCGTATCGGCGTGCCAGTTTATCAGTCCTCGCCGCCGAAGGATCCCCAGGAGCACTTCTCCATCCGCGCATCGCATCAACTCGGGCCGCGACTGCGCCAGCGCCTGAAGGCCTCGGGCAGGAAGATCACGAGGTCGAACCCTGCCGGCAGCCAACGGCGTAGCTGGCAGGAAACTCCGGCCAACCACTGCAACAGTCCAGCAAGCAGTGCCAGAAGAAACCAAATCGCGCCGCCGAGCAGCACGCGCGTGGCCGCCAACAGGCCGAGCAGCCAGAGCGGAGCGAGGGCAACCACCAGCGGCAGGACCAGCCCGAGGAGTCCCCCGAGGAGTTGTGCGACCCAGCCCACGTCGGGTCCCGGCGGCTCCACACCCCCGGCCATCAGCACCTCGACCAGTTCGGCCCGATAAAGAAACCATTCCCGAAGATAGCCATTGATCATGGAGACGATCATCACGGCCAACAGGATCACTCCGGCGATGGCCGCAAGCAGCGCGCGCGAGAAGGGGGCAAGGCGGGCCAGTGGCGTCAAGCCCGTGCCGGCAATGGCGCGCGTCTCGACCAGAATCCAGCCAGTCAGGGCCGAAACGCCCAGCAGCGCCCATATCGCCAGCATCGAGACATCATGGGCGGTATCGGTCGGGGCCGGAAAGAGAAGTTCGAAGGGTTCGCGGAACACCTGCTGGTAGACGTAGACGGAAAGCACCGCCAGGGCCAGGCCGGCGGCGCTGAGCAACCACTGCCCGCCGGTACGGGCGTAGACGGGCATGCGCAGGGAACGGTTGGTGCGGTTCTGCTCGAATCGCCTCAGCGTTGCGTCCAGCCCCTGCGCCTGGCTCTCCAGGCTCGCCAGGCGCTCCTGCAGCGACGCGAGACGGGACACCAGATCCTGCAGCGGCTGCTGCAGCCTGCGCCGGGTGGCCAACAGCGCCCGCGCATTCTGGCGGTGCTCCTCCAGGGCCATCCGGGCGATGCGCAGCACGGTCTCCTGCATGTCGCGCGCCAGGCGCTGGCTCTGCGGCTGGTCGCCGGGAGAGGTCCGCGCGAGCGCCTCGAGGCGGCGTACCCAGGGCGGCTCGCCCGTAAGTCCCGTCTCCTCCCGGGCATAGGCCGCCTGGAGGTCGCGGAGAACGGCATGGGTGTGCTGGCGCAGATCCGGCAACTGCTCGAGGTCGTGCCCGACCCGATCTCCATAGTTCCGCTCCAACGCATCCACCGCATCGGCCAGGCGCGCAGCCTCGAGCCGCGCCAGGTGCAGACTCTGCCACCGTCCAACGGCGTCGCGCAGGTGCACGAGTTGCGTGCGCAGGCCGCAGGTGACCCGCGCGATCAGGCTGGCCGTGACGACCAGGAGACGGCGTATCGGCTGCCGCGCGAAGTCCAGCACGAGGATGAGCGCCAGGATCGCGGCCACCCAGATCAGGATCGTTACGGTCACCTTCCCTTCCCCTGCATGGACAATCCACGAAGTATGGCCGATCGGTCATCCAAGTCCAGCCAAGGCGCTGCGCCGGCCGAATCAGCCGGCGGCAACAACATTGCTTTTGGCCACCGGTTTCGATCCAATAGCGCGTTTGCTCCAGGACTCCATCATGCAGAAAGACCACTACGACCGCGACGAACTGCTGGACTGCGGCTACGGCAGGATGTTCGGCCCCGGCAATGCCCGCCTGCCCGTGCCGAACATGCTGATGATGGACCGGGTGCTGAAGATCAACAGCGACGGCGGCAAGTACGGCAAGGGCGAGATGCTCGCGGAACTCGACATCCATCCGGACCTCTGGTTTTTCGCCTGCCATTTCCCGGGCGACCCGGTGATGCCCGGCTGCCTCGGCCTCGACGCGATGTGGCAGCTCGTCGGTTTCCACCTGGCCTGGCTGGGCAACCCGGGACGCGGGCGCGCGCTCGGCGTGGGCGAAGTGAAGTTCACCGGCCAGGTACTGCCGACCGCGAAGAAGGTGACCTACCATCTGGACATGAAGCGGGTGATCGCACGCAAGCTGGTGCTGGGGATCGCCGACGGGTCGGTGCGGGTGGACGGTCGCGAGATCTATACCGCAAAGGATCTGCGCGTCGGGCTGTTCACCTCCACCGAGAACTTCTGAAGCCCGATTTGTCGCTGCTTGAGCGGACTTGACTAGCAGTCAAAGCTCCGCCGGTGGTCGGATTGCCGCTGTTTCAAGGGACACCCTGTGCGAGGCCAGCCTCTGGGCGAAGGTTTTCCGCCGTTCGGTCGCCGAGAGGGCTCGCCTCCCACAAGGGACGGCCATGCAGTGGAGGGCGTTGCGCAGGAGCGGGTTCCCTGCGGAGCTTCCGTGATAACCAGATGAGCGGAAAAGCTTCACGCTGACAGGCTCCCGGTGCGCCCGCGTTGGTGCGCGGCCGGCCCCGCCTCAGGTCTTGGGCAGGGTGACGCCCCGCTGGCCCTGGTACTTTCCGCCTCGGTCCCTGTAGGAGGTT